>OLFZ01000032.1_pt1 | contig 157089 bp, 140 predicted proteins | sample 1604861 | NCBI WGS metagenome assembly OLFZ01 (sample SAMEA3888895, study PRJEB22519) | human gut metagenome | biome: human gut; feature: human-associated habitat; material: faeces | place: Denmark | collected 2011 | reverse complement strand
TCAAAATATCTGCGAGGGTATCGCCAAAGTCAACAACCCTGATCTTTTTCCACTTTGTCGGACCGATTTCGTGCTTATGGGTAGCACCATTGTAGCGGATGCTCCTGCGTACAGTGAGATACTGTTCTTCAAGGTTGATATCCTGCCATGTCAGACCTGCTACCTCTCCAAGTCTGAGACCTGTAAAGTATGCTATCTGAACCGGAAGAATCGCATCCCCACTTCGTTTTCCAAGCTGTTCAATCAGTTTCCGGTACATTTCAAAGGAAAGCGGTTTAACCTTGTCTCTGTCTGTGGCTGTTTCATCCGCAAACAAATCTGTTTCTTCCTTTTTATGCCTCATCACCACATACTGCATTGGATTGAAGGTAATAAACTGTTTCGGAAATACCGCAAACCGGAATGACTGTTGCAATACTGCTGAAAATGACCTTACATAATCAATGGAATATCCTTTTGATATAAAATCTCCCACAGTGCCTCCAAATGAGAGCAAATCCATAAACTCCTGCAGGTGTACCGAAGTCACCGTTTTCAGTTTCCTTTTGCTGATAGGGTGTTGTTTGATTCTCCCAATTGTCTGAAGATAATTGCCAACCGTTCCATTACTCAATGTGCCTGTCTTTAATTCTTCCTCAGCCCACAGGTCAAGCAACTCTCCGAGTGTGATGTTTTCAGCCTTTGCAACAAACCGCTTGGCTTCATAATCCTCCATTGCCTGCCTCAACAGCTTTTCCGTCTCGCTTTTGTTTTCCGTACCTGCAAATTCCTTCTGCACCAGATTACCGCTTGCATCTTCCACATAGAAGCGGTAGTACCATTTCTTGCCTTTCTTTCTTACAGAACCTTTTGCCATAATCGTTACTCCTTTCGATATCGACAATCGGAACTGATGAAATGCTTTCTGCGTGTAAGTATATCATAACTCCGGTTGTCTAACTATACCGATTCGGAATCTTCCGATAAAAGATTTGCAAGCCTCTGTGTGGCTGTCTCCGGTTTCTTGGAATAGAGCCTTATCACATCTGCCATGTCATTAAAGGCATTGACTGTGTGGGTAATCTCCCTAAGAAACATGATTTCGTTGTATTCCTTATTCGATTCAAAACCTATGGTGGCTGCTATGTCTGCATTCTCCGTGTTGCCCTTGAAGTTCTTGCAGGCAAACTGGAAAGAATCCATAAACAACTCATACTCCTGTAACATCAGTAGCAGTAGGTCTTTCGAGAAGTCAGCTTCCTCATTATTAAGGTCAAATGGTAAGCGGTTTAGGATACTGCTCATTGCATCACGAATCTGTAATTCCCTTTTATCCGTAATGTCTGTTTCGTATTCTTCTGCTTCTCCCTTGAGCCATTCCACGGATACATGAAGTGCTTCTGAAAGTCCATCCAGCACCAGCTTCTTGGTATTGTCGATTGTTCCGGCTTCATATCTCTGAATGGTGGAGGCTGTGACTCCCATCTTTTCAGCGACATAAGGCTGTTTCAATCCAAGCTCCAATCTTCGCTGTTTTGCCCTGCTACCGATTAGCTTGCGTAATTCTTTGTCTTTCATCTTCATACGCCTCCTTTTTCGGTATGGTACTACTATAACATACATCTTTTATAATTGCAATATGCAATTTAATAATTATTTTTAATATTTCGTAACGCTTGGCAAGATGATATAAAAGGTTTATAGTAGGCTTAGTCAAAAATTGCATAATGCAATTAGTAAGGAGGTGATTCAATGACAGAAATGAAAATTGCCTTATCCATTGAGGAAGCAGCCGACTATACCGGTATCGGAAGAAATACGCTCCGCGACCTGGTAAAGTGGAAGAAGCTCCCGGTACTTCAGGTAGGACGAAAGGTTCTTATAAAGACTGATATACTGGAGCAGTTCATGGAAGCCAACGAAGGCAGGGACTTAAGGGATAAGAATACTGTCAGAGCAGTTAGCAGAAAAACTGCTGTAACTTAAAAGGGTGGCTTCCTACGAAACCACCCTTTGGTATGTATCAGACCGAAGCCATGATATACCTACACGCAAATAGATTATATCATGTGCTTCCTCTGGTATCAACCAAAACTTATGGGAAAGGAGTAGGAATTTTATAAGACAACTTCATATAGAAGCGAGTGGTGCAATGCCCTCAACGCAGGTCTTTCATAAGCCCTCGGCGTTTGAGAGCGAAATACACCCTTCGCACAAATCTTCGATTTGTACTCTGGGTATTTCGCCCTTGCAGGGAGCAAAGTCACGCAGGCGTGACTTATACAAATGCTGTCGCATTTGAGGTAGTGCCGGATACGGCATAGTGTTCGTAACCGGATAGCCTAAGCTATCCACTCACTTATATAATCCTTCCACCTCTTTCCCTATGTAACATTTACGAGAGGAGGAAGCACTATCGAAAGAAATTCATTTATTCAGATGAGCAAGCTCCACAATGTCCGTGACAGGATTACTTATATATCCAGTCACGCCAGGCAGGAAAATCTGTATGCGGTCTATGAAACCACAGACCGCCACTACTGGACAGAGCTTGCACGATTTAATCAGCAGGAATTTCTTAAAAGCGGTACGGAAGGGAAATGTATCGAGGCAAGGGAACTGATTATAGCATTGCCGGAATCTTTTCCCGATTTGTATGACCCTGACAGGCTGTTACAGATGTTTACCAACCGCTTTAAAGAAAAATATGGTGTGGAGTGTGTATCAGCCCTGCACCACAACAAACGCAAGACCAACTATCATATCCATCTCATCTTTTCCGAAAGGGAACTGTTACCGGAACCCATCGAGAAGATTGCAACACGCAATATGTTCTACAACGAACAGAAAAAACATGTGCGTACCAAGAAAGAGATACTGGATGATAGCGGTAATGTCCGTAAGAGCTGTAAAATAATTAAAAAAGGCGAAGTCTATGAGAGAACCTTATTTACTGCCAAGAACAAGCTGTTCAAGCAGGAGCATTATTTGGACGAGGCAAAACGCTTCTATACAGACCTTATCAATCTTCTGATAGAGGACGATAAGAATAAGCTCCATGTATTCGATAGAAACGGATTGTATCTTGCAACCAAGAAAATCGGTAAGAATAATCCCAAAGCGGAACAGATAAAGGAAGATAACGAGGTGCGTATGCAGTGGAATCACGAAGTAGACCGAGCCTTAGTCAGCCAAGTGCCGGAGAATGAAATACGGCAGATAAAGAATGAATTTATCACAGACCGTATCCGCAACTCCATCAGGGTATGGGGCAACAGACCAGAATTGTTGCTCAATATAATAGTAACTGCAACAAAGGCATTAGCACTTTTAACTTCTAAGGTGTTGACAGCCGCAAGGGAGCTGAAAAACAAGCTGTTCCATGAAGCTCTTGAAAAAGAATACGGAAGTAAGGCTGTTATAAAAGCAGATGACACCGCAGATGTTGTTTCTGCTCCGGTTAAGGAAACAATAACAAAGCCTGAGCCACCAAGCGTTACAATTACCGCAACTGTTCCAGAAACCAAGGTTATAGAACAGCCCAAGCCACAGATACCCCCAAGACCGGTTATGCCACCGGAAGCAGTCGCTTTCCCAAGACTTCAAAAGGTCAAGGTTACGCTTGATAAACACAATCATCTTATCTTTGAAGCGGAGCGTGAACGGACAAAACTGGAGATTGAATTAAGCGATTTGAAGGGGCTTGCAAGGCTTACCAAGAAAAAGGAGCTTGAAGGCAGGATTGCCACCCAAACCGAAGAAATCCGAACCCTCAAAGCCGGATTATCCGGTATCGTCAGACAACACGGATTTGCAACGGTGCAGGATTTCTACACAGCATTCTATACCGCCCAGCATGCCACAGAAGCATATCAGAAAGAATGCGACAAATGGGAAGAAGCCTACGGCGAGAAAGCCTCTCAAAAAACAGAAACCATGCACGAAAAGATACAACGATATAAAGAAAAGGCTGATAAGCAGAATGCCAGTCAACCTTATCGAAGCAGAGATAAAGGGGCGAGATGATCGCCCCCTGCCAAATGAATAGCCTTATCCATACACATAGGACAAGGCTATTTTAAATACATAGTATGCGTAAACCTGAAAGTTTCACCTTATCCACATAGATAAAAAATCATTTGTCTATTTCCTTATCATACACCTTTTTCGAATATATAACTGCTACAATCGTTGCTAATAATAAATAAATCAACATAAAGATTGTGCCAGTCATTCCACTTGTATATATAGTTGTAATGATAGTCAATAAGCCGGTGACAATAATACATATTGCACCAAAGCGATTACTCTTTCTCCACGTATCGTCATTATGCATACTCCAAACGGTTCGAAGTCCCACTACCGCATTTCGTTTTGCTTTTGTCATAAAATTTCCTAATACAATAAACATAATACCACATAAAATACAAGAAACTTTTGCAATATCAATGGTAGCCTGAAAATCACCCGTATTTGCTTGTATCCATGAAGAGTAAAGAATAAAATAGTGCATAATACCGAACATTATAGCCTGCGAAAGTCCTACAACACACAATACTTTTGCAGAGGATTTTGCTTCCATTTGTTCCTTTTCAGTTTTTGCTGTTATTGATTTTTTTTCAAATACATTGATTAGCAAATGCCAAAATAGTGTAATAAACAAAATAATTATCGGAAAAATAAGACTTTCTGTTTTACTACCCCATCTGTCAGTATTTCCCTCCAAATCATGATGCATAGGTATAACATCCGGCATAAACTGTAGTACCACACTTGTGACTACAACTGGAATCATTGCTACTATCCACATTATTTTTTTCATCTCTTTTTTCCTCCAAACTGATTAACCCATATAATTAATTCATCAAAAACTGTAGTATTGATTTCATAATAAACAAAGTTTTTTTCTTTATATTCAGATACTAAATCAGCACTCTTTAATAGTTTCAAATGATAAGAAAGTGCCGCTGGTGTAATTTGCAATTCTTCCGCAATCTCTCCGGCATTTAATCGTCCATTCTTTAGCATCGTAAGAATATCTCTTCTTTGACCGTCTGCTAACACTTTAAAAATATTTGTTTCTCCCATATCTCTTACCTATTTAAAATTTTCTTTAAATAAATATTAACACACCTTTCTTTAATTTACAAGGTGTATTTAAAAATATTTTTAAATAGAAAACACGCTGAAAAACCAACGTGTCCATTCTATCGTTATTAAAAAAACAACTAACCAGCAGTAAAATTCAAATTTTCACTTTCTATTGTACCACGCACACTCCTTGTATTCCACCTATATTTTTCTGAAGTTTTTTATAAAAGGCGGACTGCCATTTCATAGCAATCCGCCCATAAAATTACCACACTTCCAGACTATCCTCCGTATCAATCCACATCTGCATAGTTCCGTCAAGATAAAGTCTTGCATATTCAAGTGGATTATCTATTGCAAGGGCATTCAAAGCACACTCTGAATTAGGAGTAGTTTCTAATCCTTCCTCTGCCTTTGCACAATCAATCCGAAGAATATATCCGGCATAAGTGCATATATCAATGCTGTTATGGTAAATGTTGTAATCTGCATATATTATATTCATTCAATCAATCCTCTTCAATCAATCCTCTTTTCTGTAAAATCAAAAAAGCATTTCAATCAGTTCACACAGTCCATTTATATTATGTTATAATGTGTTATGTGATTTTGCTTCCCTTATTTTTGCCCTTGCGAGGGTTCATAATGCCTTGTGAAACGATATAACACAAGGGAATACCTAACGGAAAGCTCACCTACAGAAAAGTTAGTATTTATAAGGGTTTGCCGAGAGTTTAATAATAAATTATAACAGGTAACAGAACCCTTAAATTATGTGCTTGCACAATCGGAATTGATGGAGGTAGTGTGAATTATGAAAAAGATTGTATGTGCAATGCTATGTATTCTGCTTGTATTTAGTTTGAGTGCTTGTGGCGGAAATGTTAATGCAGTAAATACGCATAATGTAGAATCTGAAATATATTCTGAAGAGGACATTGCAGCTGCTATTGACACCATAAAAAAAGAGTTTAAGAGCAACTGGAATGGATGTACTCTTACAGAAATTTATTATGCAGGGGATGACAGCTCTAAAGACCATCAAGATTGGGCAGATAGGAACAATGCAGATGAAGTCATTGTTTTGCTATCTTCATTCGATGTTGATTCATCTGGAGGAGATGGTTCTCTGAATCCAAATAGTACATACAATGATTGGAAGTGGATTTTAGTTAGAACAAACGGCGGACAATGGCAACATGTTGACCATGGATATTAAAATAAATTCCAGTTTGATGAATTGAAAAAGAAACATAAAAATAAGTATTTGGCAAAGGGAGAAAAACAAATGATAAATCTGAGAAAAATTACTGAAGACAACTTTCTTGATGCATTTCGGTTAAAACTGGCTGAGGGACAGGAGGAATATGTTTCCCATCCAATCCGAAGTTTAGCACAGGCGTATGTTTATTGAGATCAGTGCCAGCCATTTGGAATTTATGACGGAGAGGAAATGGTTGGTTATGTAATGGTCATCTACGATTATGATATTCCGGAATATGATATCTGGCATATGATGATAGATGCTTCCAAACAGGGGGAGGGTTACGGAAGTACTGCTCTAAAACAAGTCATGGAATACATTTTTTACCGACCGCATATCAATCGTTGCCTTGCAAGGAAATATTCAGAAAAAGTGCCTAATAAATTTGGGGAAAAATATGGTACAGATAAGATTGCAATTCTTTCATGTTAAAGATTTGTAAAAATGAGATACGAGAAAATGAAAATGGTTGTGGGTTGCGGATAAATATTGATATTGGTAATTGATTATGATACAATATCCGAAAAATCGGAATGAGCAGGCGTAGAAAGGGTATTGTACCATGAAGTTATATGAAAAAATCTTTGCCAGACTTAACGAACTACATATGAGTCAGACGGAACTGTCCAGAAGAACTGGTATTGCAACAAGTACAATCAGCGACTGGAGAAAGAAACAGATCAATCCTCAGGCAGATAAACTTGCCGCAATATGTAAAGCACTGGATATGTCACTAGTGGATTTGCTTTGTGATGAAGGAAGTCCGGTTCAAGTAACTTCTACGGATTATTTCATAGATGAAGATCATATGCTGGAATTGTTTAGAAAATCAGATGTTGAAGGAAAGAGGGGAATTATAAGATATTTGAAACTCCTCGAAATTTGTAAAGAGATTAATGAAACTAGCCATACGAAGAAACAGCGACGTAATATTTCTGTTATTCAGGATGTTGATGGGAACAATATTGTAGTGATAAATGATATTAGATTTAAGGGAAAAAGATCCATTCATTGGAAAGAAGTCCGGGCATACTTGAAAGAATATATCGGTGATTTTTATAAGGTGGCTTCTACTGGAGATGTTATATATATTGGATCTGATTTACCAAGTGAATATTCAGGATCTGTATATACAAAAAAGTTGAACGGAGCAGTGGCAAAGGCTAAAGCAAATGCAGCACAGGGACTTCCTGAAATGATAGAAATATCAACAGGAAGATTTTTTAGAGAAAATAATGAAGAGAAACATAATTGGAATGCAAAAAATGGCTGGTATAGATATAATTCGTATTTTGCACTACCTGTATATGATGATAACGAAAATATAGAAAGATATAATGTATTTCATGCATCTTTGTTAATAAGACATGCAAGCGATGGCAAAATGTATTTATACGATATTATAGACATAAAAAAAGAAACGAGCACCCCGTTGGAGCCATAAGGCTTTACTTGGCAAAAAACCCATTTCTTTCATGAATAGATAATACAATACGATAGAAGAAATGTCAATCCGAACATTTGAAAGGTTTGAACGATAAGACTTTTCTTCTTTTCATACAAGACCAACTCTTAAAACTCAAACCTCAAAATGATTTTTTTGAATAAAATGCAAGAAGTATTTTGCAAAGAAAGGATACCTCTTATGGAAGAAAGATTCATGGCATTTATAATTTGGGGCATCATAGGCTTATTATTTATTGTAATGGGCATCTATGAGTTTCATTCTAAGAAAGCAAAACCTTTCGGCTTTTGGGCAAATGCTGAGGTAGCACCTATAGAAGATGTGAAAGGTTATAATCGTGCTTTGGGTATATTGTGGTGCGTATATGGTGTTTTGTTTACATTAATTGGATTGCCTTTATTAGATAGGCAAAATTCGGGTTTAATTATAATACCAATATTGGGTGCAATGCTTATTAGTATTGCGGCTATAGCAACGTATGTAGTAGGTATTGAATCTAAATACCGCAAAAAGAAATAAATGGAAACTTGCGGTTATGCATGATGCAGAATCAGCTCTGAAAAATCGGACGTTGTGAGGCACACTTTTTTATATTTTCCTGGCATTGTTCGGTTTGTCGACTATATGTGTTAAATTACGGTATGATCAGTTAGAATCAGGCATGTAAATAACACTTGCACGGTGCATAATTCAATGCAAGTTTGACTTGCTAGCCATCTGAAAGAATCGAAAGCATAATGATACTGAAAGGAGGAACACATGACATGAAATTAGGACAGACAATTTTGGATATACGAAAAGAAAGAAAAATGACACAAGAAGAATTTGCCCAAATTTTTCATGTTACACGACAGACAGTATCAAATTGGGAGAAAGAAAAGAATTATCCGGATTTAGAAACTCTGATTTTTATGAGCGATGAATTCAATATCTCCCTGGATGTTATGCTAAAGGAGGATAAGAAGATGGTCAAAAAATTGAATAAGGAAATAACGTTTAGTAAAAGATTTAAAAAAAATGCAATTTTAATTCTGGTTTGTATTGTGGCAGCATTGGCGATTGGTGCAACAGGCTGGGGCATTGCTTGGAATAATGCAAAAAACTCTTTAGAAACGAAGTTTCATAAAGGCGTGGAAATGAATGAATTTCGTTTTGATAAGCAGTCAGGTTATTATAAAAAGATGATTGACCAGGAAAGCTATTATGCGTTGCCAAATCAATCAATGCCGAAGTATTTTGATTTCGTGCTTCATTTCCACAATGCAGTTTTGGATTATTATACAATAGAAAATGGAGATAATATCCAAATACGGTGGAGTGGAAGGGATCAGGAAGGAAAAATGGAGCACTCAATTTTTTGTTTAGATGAGCATGGGAAGTATGAATATACTTTTTCAGAAGAACAAGAAAAGGAATTATGTGAAAGAAATACAGAAATCCGTTTAATTCTTCAAGATGGCGAGAAGATATACGAAAGTGTATATGAATAGTTTGATGTAGAATTTAAACAACTCGGAAGTTGCGAGGGTTCATCATGTTTTTAGGTGGAAATGAAGTTTTCACCAATGAACGACACCATCACGAAATCTATTTATCAGACCCTAGAAAAGTTGCACAGGAAAAATGCAAAACTGTTATCAGGCATCCGATAAGAAAATTGTAAATGTAAATCAAAATATTTTTATTGATCCTTTCATGATATTGCATATAATATAGATGAGCAAGATTACTTGCTTGATTTAAGTGCGTTGCTACTTTGAGTGCAAACCTTTAATTTAAGTGCTTCGCAGCTTAAAATGCGAATCGTTAATATTCAGGGAGATAAGCTTCTTATCTCCCTGTTTTGTTATACTATGGAGGATAAAATATGGATTTTTACCGTATAAATGAGGACTACAATCGATATCTCCAGAATTATGAAAAAGAAATTAAAGGCTCTTTACGATTCAATTATATGATTCCTGTGCCAGAGGAATGCATCGAAAGACTGATTATTAAAGATGTGGAGGATGAAAAATATCGTCTGTTATTGAACAAAGAATATCAGTTTTGTATGGATAATGCTGAGCGAATTCAGAAAAAAGCAAATAAAATATATGAAATGGTTACAACAAATCGAAAACAGAAATTAACTGATAACAGCTGTGCATTCAGTATTTTGGAGCAGGGATATCGAGAATATATTGAGAATGTTTTAAGAAAAAAGCCTCCGGGTCCTCCAATCCCTGAAAAGTTATGGTTAACGCGTTTCAGGGATTGGTCTTCTATTTTCTTCGCCCCAGGTACATAGCTAATCAAGAACTTCCATGAGTGAGATGCCTCTTTCTGTAAGAGAGTACTCTACTTTTGGAGGAATCTGAGGATAGACTTCACGATGAATAAGTCCGTCTTTTTCTAATTCCTTTAAGTTCTGACTCAGCGTCTTGTCAGAGATTTTTTTCAGATAACGCTGCAACTCATTAAAACGAACTGCTTTGTATTCCATAAGACAATACAATATAATCATTTTATATTTGCCGGAAATCAGGGATAAAGTATAGCTGAATCCGGTGTCTTCAAAATTTGCATTTTCTATATAATCTTTCAATTTACATTTTTTCATTCAACATTACACTTTCTTTAAGATAAGTACCTAACGTAAAGGTGGGTACTTGTTAATTTTTCTTATATCCACATAATTATAAGTAAGAACACATAAAAAATCAATGATATATGGAGGTAGTACAGAATGAAGAAAAATATCGGTGTCGTTCCTGCCGTTTATCCTATGCCTGTCCTTATGGTAGCAGCATATGATGCAAATGGTAAAGTTAATGTAATGAATGTCGCATGGGGACAGATTTGCGATATGGATAAAATTATCCTCTTCATTGGAGAGGGCAAAAAAACATGGCTTAATATCAGGGAAAGCAAAGCCTTTACTGTTGCACTGGCAGATGAAGCTCATGTAGATGTAGCGGATTATTTTGGAATTGCGTCCGGCAATAAAATAAATGATAAATTCGAGCGTACCGGATATCATGCAGTAAAAAGTGATAAGGTCAATGCTCCGATTACCGAAGAATTTCCTGTTGTAATGGAATGTGAGCTTCTGGATTTTCTGGTTACAGAGCATGTATCGGGAATCGTTGGAAAGATTGTAAATGTTAAAGCTGAGGAAGATGTACTTTCTGAGAATGGCAAAGTAGACCCGGAGAAACTTCACGCTCTAATGTTTGATCAGTTTCAGAATGGCTATTATTCTACAGGTGAGAAAGTTGCAACAGCATGGAATGCAGGCAAAAATCTGATGAATAAAAATTAAATCTAAAATTAATAATTAGTAATTAAAATGTCTACAGCAGGAAGTTTTTGCATCAAACCTCCTGCTGTTTTTTTAGTCACTTCCGGCAAACGTGCATCCCTGAACCCTTTAAGGATTCTTGCACACATCTACCCACTCTATGAATCCGGAATACTGCTCCATTTCCGGTATCGACAATTCAATGGCACTATTGCTGCTCCCGCATGCCGGAAATACAGTATCAAATCTCCGTAAGGAACAATCCAGATAAACCTTTACTCCATCTTTTACGGCAAACGGGCATACACCGCCCACCGCATGACCAATCCGCTCCGGTGCCTCATCCGGTTTGAGCATTTTTGCCTTTGTTCCAAACTGTTCTTTATACTTCCGGTTATCAATCTTCACATCGCCTGCCGTGACTACTAAGACCGGCGTCTCATCCACCAGAAACGACAGCGATTTTGCAATTCGGCACGGCTCACAACGCAGTGCCTCTGCCGCCAATTCCACCGTGGCACTCGAAACCTCAAACTCCTGTATCCGTTCCTCTATCCCGGCTTTCCTAAAATATTCCCTGACCTGCTCAATCGCCATGATGTATTTTCTCCTTATCCTATGCCTGCTCTATAAAATCATGATAAAATTTTTCATAAGGATATGGCTTTCCAAAATAATATCCCTGTATATAATCCGGTTTCAGACGATTAATACGTTCTAACTCCTCTTTCGTCTCAATTCCTTCTATGCAGAGCTTTAAATTAATGCCGCGAATCATCTCAATAATATGACGCAGCAAATTGTATTCATATTCATTGCTCAATGCCCTTACCGTAAAGGTCCGGTCAATTTTAATCATATTCGGACTGAGGTCATACAGATAATGGAAATTTGAATATCCCGTTCCAAAATCATCAAGCGCAAGTAAAATTCCATGCTCACGCAGACGCTTCCACAAATCCATACAACGATAATTTGACTCTAAAAAGCCGCTCTCCGTCAACTCTACAATGACATCTTCCGGCTTTAAACCGTATTCCCTGACACTGGTTAAAATCTCTGTCAGAATCGGACTCTTCATAACCTGTATATAGGAAACATTGACACTGATTTTAAAATCCGGCACATACTTGTGAACCTCACGGCATACGGACAGTGCCTGATGAAGCACCCATTTGCCAACCGGTATAATCAGACCTGTTTCCTCTAAAATCGGGATAAATTCCACCGGTGAAACCATACCCATCTTTTCCGAATGAAAACGCAACAGGGTCTCGGCTGCAAACAGTTGATTATCCACCGCACTCACAATCGGCTGAAAATACGTCTCAAATCCACTGAAATCATTGTATACCGAACGCCTCAAATCGCGTACCAGTTCCTTTTTCCTAAGGAACTTCTCATAATCTTCCTTACAAAATATGTAGCAGCGATTCTTGCCATCACGCTTTGCTTCACTTAGTGCAAACTCTGACAGCTTCATCAGATTCTGAAAGGAGTGCTCCGTCACATCCCTGCTCTCTAACAGACCTGCTGAAATGGTATAGACTGTCTCGTAATGATTCTGCTCTATGAACCTGTCTATCTCAAAACGGACTTTCTTATACAGCTTCTTTGCCTCATCCGTAGTTCCGCCCAGAAAATCCACAATAATAAATTCATCTGCCACAATGCGATAAAGCTGTTGCCCCGGTGCAATACATCTTGCGATGCAGTTGGCTGTCTCGTGGATGATCATATCGCCGTATTCGATACCCAGATTTTCATTGATGTCTTTAAAATCATCAATACCGATACGCAGAATGAATCCTTCCGGAAACACCTTGCCTATGGTATATAAATAATCCTGTAGGCTGGTTTCTCCTAACAGACCACTGACATTATCCGCCTTCTGCTTTGCTCCTATCTCGTTAATACATCCGACCATGCACATTGGCTGCCCATCTTCACCGTTCACTGTCCGTCCACGGCAGTTAATCCAGATTGGCTGTCCGTCCAGTCCCAACCACCGATACTGAAGATTATGAAAATGCTTGATGCCCTGCTTCATTTGAGAAAGATCTTCCTGAAGCATTTCTAAATCCTCCGGATGCACAAATTTTTCATGCGTCTTTTGGACATCATGAAAAGCATTTGTCGGCATACAGAATCTATCCAATGCATGGGAGGAGATATAGTAATAATCTTTTTTAAAATCATATAGATATAAGTAGTCGTCCATACATGGACACAGCAATTCAATGCCTTCCTGAAACTGCTCCACAGTAATCGGATATGATTTTTCCCCCATAACCGTACCTCCATTACCATTTTTGTTCTAACATTTCATCTATGTTCTGACTTCTTTTTTTTCTATACGATATTATAACTTGTTTTCTATATAATTTCCATGTTTTTCATTCAGTTTTTGGTTATAAAATTACATTTTTATACAACTTCTTTGTTTTTCCTCTTTTTTTCCCGCAGTTCCTTAAAAAAACCACTGAGCATTTGCGAACATTCCTCTTCTAAAATTCCCTTCGTAATATAAACCTGATGATTAAACGCAGGAATATCCAAGAGATTTAACACAGAACCCGCACATCCTGCTTTCGGATTCATACTTCCTATGACAACTTCATCGATTCTCGCCTGTACAATCGCTCCTGCACACATCTGACAAGGCTCTAAGGTCACATACATCGTACATCCCTCTAAGCGCCAGTCCCCCAGCTTCTTACTCGCCTTTTTGATTGCAGACATTTCTGCATGGGCAACCGTATTCTTATCGGTGTTACGCCGGTTATAACCTCTCGCTATGATTTTGTCCTGATACACAATCACGCAGCCAATCGGAACCTCCTCTAAGGCATACGCCTTCTTGGCTTCCCGTATGGCTGCGCGCATATATTTTTCCCTATTCTTCTCCATCGGATTTTTCATCCCCCATCTCATTCCTGCATGTAGAAAAAATACTCTTTCTTTTTCCTGCCTCCGGCGGAATCTGAATGTATTTTTTAATTGCAAAAAGCAATGCTATGCTGACAATTGATACAAAATCCTCAAATGCCGACGTATCTCCTATAATCATATGCCTTGATACCAGGAAAATCAATACCTCTAATACGGTATCGGCACTCGGCTGACAGAGCATTTTTAAGAACTCAATACTGATGACAATTTCAAAGATTGCATCGAGGAATACATAAAATGATCCGGTATGCCCTCTCTGTGACCAGAACAGCAAAAATTCCTCTCTTAATCCCAATGCTGCAATGACAATTCCGGCAACTACTACCACTGCCATAATCAGCTCTAAATAATTACATAATTCATAGAGAAAATCTCTTATTTTTTTTACCATGCTTGTCCCTCCAGACCGGAACTTCTCTAATTCTAAATAAAATAATAGGCATTAAAATCCGAGCATTCTGCTTTGAATCCCGATGCCAAACGTTACCTTTGCAGTTAACTCAGTCCAGGCACCCTCACGGCACACGAAAGGTTCTGCTTAGTGCTGCTTCATTCCTGACCTGACACGGTTCACAGATTTCCGTTGCGTAAGACCCAAACGTCAACGCCACTTACAAAGGGCTGCCTTAACATCTAAGACCCGAGGCAGAATATCACTCTAGCTATAGCGGATTGCTAGTACAGGGTACCGCTGCCACCCCAGCTGCTCGGAAATATAAGTATACATAATTTTTTCCGTTTTGTCAATTTAATCTTCACTTTCCAATCTGTCTGTGCCATAATCTATAGTAATACAGGATTATTATGTGAGGTCATTATGCTTGAAATACATGGTTTTCAAAAAACAACACTTTTAGATTATCCCGGCTGTCTTGCATCCACCGTTTTTTTCGGCGGATGTAATTTCCGCTGTCCTTACTGTCACAATGGCGATCTAGTGCTTTCGCCCGGCAGTCTGCCGCTGATCTCTGAGGATACGGTGCTTTCTCATTTAAAAAAGCGTCAGGGCATTTTGGACGGTGTCTGCATTACCGGAGGCGAACCGACCTTGCAGCCGGAACTTTCTGATTTTATTAAAAAAATCAAAGATTTAGGATATTTAGTAAAACTTGACACTAACGGTTCCCATCCTGAGGTTTTAAAGTCTCTCTGCCACAGCAATCTGATCGACTATGTGGCTATGGACATCAAACACGCTCCTTCCCGCTATCAGGAAATCTGCAACGCTCCTTCTTTTTCTATGGAAAAAATCGCAGAATCCGCTGCCTTTTTATTGGAAGGAACGGTGCCTTATGAATTCCGCACAACGATTGTGAGGGAGCTGCATACTCTTAAAGATTTTGAAGAAATCGGTGCGTGGATCGCCGGTGCTGATTCCTATTTTTTGCAGTCTTATCAGGAATCCGAACAGGTAATCCACCCTGTTTTTTCTTCCTACACAAAAAAAGAACTGGAGGATATCCAGTCCCTTTTGCAGAAATATATTCCCCATGTGGAGATTCGAGGTGTTGATGCATGAATTTTCAATATGAAACCGAACGTCTTAACATTCGGATCCTTTCTTCCGATTTTGCCGGAAAAACATTGGAATTTCACAAAAATAACCGCTCTACTTTTGAAAAATATGATGGCGGCAAACCGGAAAATTTTTATACCCTGCCCTACCAGAAAAGCCTTTTGCAGTGCGAATATCAGATGATGCTGCAGCAAAAAGCGATCCGTTTCTGGCTTTTTGAAAAGGGAAATCCTGACCACATTATCGGTACGATGAGCATTCAGCGTATTTCCCGCGGTATTTTCCAATCCTGTGTCATTGGTTATAAGATGGATGCTGCCTACCGTGATATGGGCTATATGACGGAGGCTTTGCATTTTCTGATCTCCTTTATTTTTACGGAATTAAAGCTCCACCGGATTGAGGCCTATGTCAAGCCTGACAATAATGCCTCGATACATCTTTTGAAAAAACTGGAGTTTACCGAGGAGGGCATTGCCCATGGAAGTGCCTGGATTCAGGGCGTATGGCAGGACCACTTACGGTTTGCCCTTATTTCTGGTCCAAAGAGCTAAGCCAAATACCAGCTCATTTCCGGGACTTTTATCCAGTTTTTCCCATTCATAACGCCAGTCATACTGCGGTTCGGCCTCTGTCGCCCGCAGTGTCGGGCTTTCCGGCTGTTCTCTCCTTTGTCTTCCCTGTCTTTGTCGTCTCTGCAATGACTCTGTCTGTAATGTCTCCGGTTGTGCTTCTGTTGTCTGTTGCTTCTGTTGATATTCTTCCGGCACTTCTCGTTGCTGTTGATGCTTTTCCTGAAAATCTGTCCCTTGAGACGGTTCTCCCTGCATCTGTTCTCTTGCTATTCCGCCTTGCTGCATCTGCTCTCTTTGTATTCCTCTTTGCTGCATCTGCTCTCTTGGCATTCCTTCTTCCTGTAAATGTTTCTCCTGTGAAGTTCTTTCTTCCGGTTTCTCTTCTATTGTTAATACTCTGACCTCCGCTATGCGGATCTCTTCCTGCGTCCACTGGCTTGCAAACAGTTCCCGCTCGCCTTTGATATATAGTCCGGTCACCTGCTCAAAGGTGTAAGTGCTTCCGCCCAGTTCACTCGCCGAAAATCTTCCTTTATAGATCCCTGTCTCTTTTTCAAACTTCATGACTCCGATCGGAATTGCCTCCGGCTGCGTCGGTGTCCCCGCTAACAGGCAGATCTGCGCTTCTTTTGTTTCCTTTATTTTTTTTCGTATCTGTATTTCTAAGCGGACAATCCCTCCTCTGCAATCCACCTTTGCAAATCCCACATTGGTATCCCTCTGGCTGTCACGATAAGAATAAATGTAGGTGACAAAACGGTTTAGTTTCTGCATTGCTCCTCCTAATTGCTTTTTACCTATATATATGCAGCAGGATTTTTGAAAAGAATTGACAGGATTTCTTTTTTATTATATATTATATTTGTAATTAGTTATCATTACTATTATTATATTGTTCTGACATAGAAAGCAGGTTTTTATGAGAAAACACAGTAAACAGCGGGAGGCGATTCAGTTTTACCTCGCCACCCATTCCAATCACCCTACCGCGGAAACAGTATATCTGGGCATTAAGGAGGAATTTCCAAATGTCAGCCTTGGGACGGTGTACCGGAATCTGGCTCTTTTAGCGGAAAACGGAGAAATCCTCAAGATTTCCACAGATGTCGGACCGGATCGTTTTGACGGATGTATCGACCCCCATTACCACTTTTTTTGCACGGAATGCGGTGCCGTTTACGATTTAAAAATGGAGTCAATTGACCATATCAATGTGATTGCCAACCACAATTTTGATGGCATTGTTGAAGGCAATATTACACACTTCTTTGGAAAATGCCCGGAATGTGCAAAAAAATTTAATTCAAAAAGTAGTTGACATCCGTCCTGCTTTTTGTTATATTAAAATCAGTAATAATTACTATTACTAATAAAGAATATTTCCTGCTAATGCAGGCAAACTAAAAATATAAAAAGAAAGTTGAGGAAAAAAATTATGGCAAAATATGTATGTAGTGTATGTGGTTATGTTCACGAAGGAGATTCCGCTCCGGATGTCTGTCCGATCTGTAAAGCTCCGGCTGAAAAGTTCCAGAAACAGGAAGGTGAAATGAGCTGGGCTGCAGAGCACGTTCTCGGTGTTGCACAGGGTGTACGCGAAGATATTATTTCTGATTTAAGAATGAATTTTGAAGGAGAATGTTCTGAGGTTGGTATGTATCTGGCGATGGCTAGAGTTGCTTTCCGCGAGGGCTATTCTGAAATCGGTATGTATTATGAAAAAGCTGCTTTTGAAGAGGCTGAACATGCTGCTAAATTTGCAGAGCTGCTTGGCGAAGTTGTAACGGACAGCACAAAGAAGAACTTAGAGTTAAGAGTTGCTGCTGAAAACGGTGCTACTGCCGGAAAATTTGACCTTGCAAAACGTGCAAAGGAATTAAATCTCGATGCGATCCACGATACCGTGCATGAAATGGCTAGGGATGAGGCTAGACATGGTAAGGCATTTGCCGGACTGTTGAAGAGATACTTTGGCTAGGATCAGTACAATAGCTAGTAGCTAACTTAAATATATGAATTTTAAAGCGGATAGACCTGTGTTGAATCTATCCGCTTTTGTTTTTGAAATAAAATTACGAACATGCTTCATATTTTTACAAATACTATTATAAAAAAAATATAAAATTTCATATAATGCTGTAAAAATAGTTGATAATTATAAAGATACAGCATATAATATAAGTACGAATTTCCCTACTTTTCATACTTTAAAATGGAGGTGTTTTAATGGCAACTAATACATTTATAGATAGCGCTAAGGTCATGTCAAAAGGACAAATCACTATTCCAAAAGATATCCGAGAAATTCTGGGGGTTTCAAATGGCGACAGAGTTACTTTTGTTGTCGAAAACGGAAATGTCCGTCTAATCAATTCCGCAGTCTATGCAATGCAGATGCTCCAGGCACAGATGACCGGAGAAGCAGCAAAAGCAGAACTCACATCCGAGGATGCAGTCATGGACTTAGTAAAAGAAGTACGCGCAGAAAGTGAGGTTTAATGAACGTTCTAATTGATACTAATATTCTAATTTCTGCCGCATTAAATCATAAGGGAACTCCTTACCAAGCCTTTACCAAAGCTGTAAGCTATCCGAATCATGGGTTGGTATGTGAATGACCGTCCCATTCTTCGGGCTGCCATTTATGCCAATGCCGATATTTTGCTGACAGGGGATAAAGATTTTCTGGAATCCGGTTTGCAATATCCTAAAATTGTAACTGCTTCAGACTTTGTACAAATGATGTGATGTAATGATTTTTCATACCATATCTCCGTCTATCCTACTCTTATATTTCACCTTATTTGCATCTTCTCTTTTACCTCTATCTCACGCTCCCGAAAGATTTTTGGAAATGTCTTAAATATGACTATCGCAGTAATGATTCCCGCCACAAGATCGGCAATTCCCTCGGACATGTATACACCCTTAAAGCCCAGAAAATGCGTCAGCACAAAACAGAGTGGAATCAAAATAATAACTTTCCGGATGACCGCAAGTAACAGGGCAGATTTTGCCTGACCGAGAGCAACATTGATATTTTGCAGGGTCATCTGTACAAAAAACATAATGGAACCCATCAAAAAAAACGGCGTATAATGTTTCACAATGCCCGTCACTGCTTCACTGGACGAAAATATATGTGCATACATCTGGGGAACCGCAAGCGAAACCGACCAGATAGATACCGCAAAAATAAAGGCAATTACCGTCACATATTGGATGCCCTGCTTTAAACGCTCTGCATTTCCCTTTCCGTAATTGTAACTGACAAACGGTTGCATTCCATTTCCAAGACCGTTTAACGGCAGAGAAATCAGTTGTAATGCACTGAGCATAACCGTCAATGCAGCCGTATAATCCTTATTTCCTCCGGTGGCATGATTCAGATTGATATTAAAAACAATCTGGATGGCACATTCTGTCAGTGTCATAATAAACGGAGTAAAACCAAGTGACACAATATTGGCAATTCTTGCAAGAGAAATCTGCATATCCTTAACAGAAAAATGAAACAGACTTTTCTTAGAGAAGAAAAAGCAAATAATACAGATGTAGGAACAAAACTGCGAGAAAATTGTTGCCAGACCGGAGCCACGAACTCCCATCCGTAAAGTAAAAATAAAAATTGGGTCCAATACAATATTGATGACTGCACCGATTAAAACAGCACTCATTGCAATAAATGAATATCCCTGTGTTAGTATAAACGGATTCAATCCCTGTGCCAGCATGACAAAAAGCGTACCACAGGAATAAATTTTCAAATAGGCAGTAGCAAATCCGATAGCACTGGGTGGACATCCAAAGAGCAGCACGATCTGTTTAGAAAACAGAAAAGTAACCATGCCAATCAAGATTCCAAGCACCAGCAACATGAAAAATGCCGTATTAAAAATGCGATTGGCTTCCTTACAATTATCTTCACCCAGTTTGATACCGGCTCGCGGAGAACCGCCAAGTCCAACGAGATTTGCAAATGCCTGAATAATCAGTGTAATCGGTAAAACGATTCCCAACGCTGCCAATGCATCCATTCCGGAGCCATCAATTCTGGCAACGTACATTCTGTCTACGATGTTATATAAAAATGTAATTAATTGCGCAATAACAGCAGGTATTGTAAGACGGAATACCAGTGGAAGGATTTTTCCCTGTTCTAACTGCACCGTAATATCCTGCTGTGGTTTTTGTATATGTAACATTATTCTTTTAGCCTCTCATAAGCAATTCGGGGTGTTCCATCTAAAACATGTATGATCCCACACTTTTGGAATCCATTTCTGCTGATGAGGTGCTGCATAATCCGATTCTGTTCATGCGTATCTACTCTCAGATGTTCTATTTTCCGTCCGCAAAAATCTACGATCTTATCAAAAATACCATGAATCGTTCCATCTCCGGCAACACGATGCAGTGTTCCATACTCTGTATCAGAAATCCATGCTCCTTGTTCTATCTTTTCATAGGTCGGCTCTTTTCCGATGATAAAAGCAAACACTCCATGAATACCTGTATCATCTTTTATCACATAAAGCTGCCCTTTTTCAATATCTTTTACCAGCAGACTTTCCGGCGGAAAACTGTCTCCCCACTGCCGGGGATTTCCTGACTGCTTCATAAATTTCCGGGCAGATGCATAGATCTGAAGTATCCTCGGCAAATCCTCTAATTTTGCTTTTTCAATGCCATCGTGACTCATCTTTTTGTACCTCAAAAATCAAATCTTCTTTTAACTAAAGTTCTAAAACCTGTACCGGGTTGCCATGTTCTTTTATAATATCGAGTAAATCCTCTGTCTTTAACCAGACGGTTGCCGTATTCTCATTTGGATGGACTCCGATCAGCTTTCGTCCTTCTAAAAACTCTCTGTCTAAAAACACCTGCACTTTTCTCTCTTCATCATTCAGGATTCCAAGCGGTGTTACCGCCCCCGGTATCAGTCCCAGGATGTCCATTAAGTCATTTTCAGATGCAAAACGCAAAGGACGCGTGTTATTTTTCTTTCTGAACTCTTTTAAATCTACCCTTTTATCTCCCTTCACTGTGATCAGATAGTAATTTCTTTTCTTGTCATCGCGTACAAAAAGATTCTTTGCATCAGCCTCCGGGTACGGAATATCCACCTCGGCGAGCTCCTCCATATTAAATACTGCTTTGTGTTCTGTCACCTCGTGCCAGATGTTTTGTTCTTTTAAATAATTGTAAATTTCCTGTTTATTCATAAGGGCATTATAACACATTTTTCTAACTATGCCTTACCAGCCGCATATTTTTTCGACGGTCGGTACCATAGCAGTGCAATAAACATCAGCACTGCCGTAATGGACAAACTGAGCGGATACGCCATCATAATTGTGGAAAATGTTCTGCTTTTCGGAAATACCGTGTATATCCAGCTTTTGTGCTTTTACTTTTGGTTTCAAAATTTCTTCACCTGAATTCCTAATATAATCTTACCTATGTTCATATGATTCTTATTCGATCTTTAACAATCCTCTACAGCGGTTTAACACCGCATAGATTTCCTGTTTTCTCGGTAGTGCGAGATTTCCCGATATGCTTCCTGTGCTAAATGCTGCAAATTCTTTTTCCTGTATGGCTGTATACAATTCCTCCACAGCTTCCTGCAGTGTGCGTTTTCCGTCAAACATATGCAGCTTCATATATTTTAAGATCTGCACTAACGCTTCTAACTGTTCATGGTCTGCCAGTTGTTCGACCAGACGCAGATCCACCTCTTCGCGATTGATCGAAACTGCTTCTTTTCCCAACGCCTTCATTTTGATACGGTTCTCTTTTTGAAAAGCAACGTCCCGCTTCACAATCCGTTCAAACGATGGCAGCTCTGCTTCTGCAATATGCTCTAATACCAATGGAAACTGCTCTGCCTCTTTTTTTGCAAAATCCGTAATTTCCACCGGAAGATATTGTTTCATCTGGATCACCGTATCTGCCTTGTGAAAATAGGAGCCGGAACTTCCGGCGACTAAAATCGTGGAAATCCCCTCTCTTTCATAGAGTTCGCTTACACGGTCAATAAATGGAATGATCGGTTCTTCTTCCCGATTGACCACTCGTTGCATCAGTTCATCCCGGATCATAAAATTCGTAGCACTGGTGTCTTCATCGATCAAAAACAGGGTTGAGCCCGCCTCCATTGCTTCTACGGTATTTGCCGCCTGCGAGGTGCTTCCACTGGCATCCTCCGTATAAAATTCCGTTGTATTTTTTCCATTCGGAAGATTCTGAATAAACATGGAAATATCTGCTTTTTGAATACTCCGTCCATCTTCTGCACGCAGTTTGACCGCACTGTCGTCCGTGATCACATACTCCCGTCCATCCCCGGCAATATGGTTATATACCCCCGACTCCAATGCCTTTAAGAGCGTGGACTTTCCATGATATCCTCCCCCGACGATCAGGGTAATTCCTTTTTTGATCCCCATTCCTTTGATAGTTCCATGATGTGGCAGTTCCATCGTCACCTCCATTGATTGTGGTGACTCAAAGGAAACGGCATCTTTCATCGGCTGCATGGAAACTCCGGATTTTCTCGGAAGAACCGCTCCATTGGCTACAAATGCCACCAGACCTCTTTTTTTCAGTTCTTCCCGGATATAATTCTGATCTACGGCAAGATCTACCACCTGCTCTAACTCTTCTTTCCGGTATGATCTTTGATACATTGTCTTTTTGATGCATGCCGGCAGGAAATCGAATAAAATCTTTTCTAATTCTCTCGCATTGATGGTTCTTCCGTTTGCCGGAAATCCAATCTCCATCCGTACCACCAGATCTCCGTTTTTCGGCTGAATGACACATGCACTGCGATTTAAGATTTCCTGTCCCGGCCGGGTAACAGAAATCAGTCCGCTCTTCCCGGAACCCTTTGCCTTAAAGGAATATTCCCTGATATTTGTCGCAATTTTTCGTAACAGATGATCCTGCAGTGCAATCCGTTTAAAGGTTGTGTCATACAAACAGGCATCAAATCCCGCCTGTTTTCCGCTGATGTGAACACTGACCTTGGAAGGAGATGCAAATGGATCTCCCTGCACATGGTCAATTGCTAACACATAGCTTCCAAATTGATATTCCCCTTTTGTATCCTTGTATGCCGGATAACCTTTATGGTCAATCCGGTTTAACAGGCTGCGTAATTCTTCCGAAGTTTTCATGCTGATATCCCCTTATTTTGGTTCTTGGTTTTATTTTTCTACCTCATATGCTGACGCTAATGCGATTCCGGCAAAAATCCAGAATACCGGTGTTGTATACAGTGTACTGTCATTAAACAGACTGCCTGCCATATAACAGATACATCCCAGATAACACCCCAGTCCCAGTCGTGTCTTCATGTCTGACAGCTCACGTTTGTAATAAAACGTTCCACATTTTTTTAACAGGAGTACATAAAATGCTATCATTGCCACAAGTGCTAAGAATCCATTCTGTACCCACTGCATCAGGTAGTCATTATGCGGTTTCTCAATCACCCGTGCCGGATTGTTAGCATAAATTGCCTTTCCAACATAGTCGTTCTGTGGAAATACTTCTGCAAATGTATCCGATCCGCTTCCTGCAACGATATATTTTTTTAAAATCGGCAGGGTTCTACTCCAAATATAAATTCGTCCCGAACCTAAATATTCTTTGCCACCCGCATCGACTTTTGAAATGTCGGTAAGCTGTGTCTCTTTTCCGTTCTCTGTCCGGTAATAATATCCCTTGCTGTTTTTTCCAAACGTAAACGTCTGGTTACAGAGATATACGTCGATGTATTTTTCTTCGTCATACTCTGCTATTGCCATTTTCGCAGAATGGTCTACCTTTTTGATGTCTGTTTCTCTGCCTTTTTTATCGTAAATTTTCGCTTTTTTATCCTCTAAGGTGATGAGATATTCCTTTCCATCATAGCAAAGCTCCACTCCGTCTTTGGATGTGATCATGCGCTCTAACTTCGTCTTTGGTGTATCTTCCTTCCATCTGGACAGATAGTGAAAATCATTGATTTTGTCAATTCCTACAAATACTACCGCTAAAATAAGGATTCCCGGCAAAATATATTTCATCAGTTTCCCGATCTTCTCCTTAGAAAGGATACATCCTACGACTAATACCACAAGCAATGCAAAAAATGTGGAGCGGGAATAGGTAAACCAGATCAGGATCAGACATCCTGAACACAATATCCCGTAGAAAATCTTCTTCTTTTTCTCTTTTTCACTGCTGCACATCACTGCAAAAACCGGTGCGAACATGGTCAGAAATACACCTGCATAGTTCGGATTATACAGACTTAAGAACACGTTGTTTCCGCTAAAAATAGTCTCTAACGTGCCGCCATACTCTGCAAACTGTTCTTTGGACATCACAAGCCGCTGCATCCATGCAAAATCCAACAGATCTTTTTTTGCTATCTGAAATATTCCAAGCACCGCCATGACTATGAATACTGCTACGATCCCATACCAGATGGTTTTATAGTCTTTTTCCTGCTCCATTACCTGATAGGCATACAGACAAAATACCAGATATCCCAACAGAACCAGTACGCCCTGGAACTGATAAAAATTTCCGGTAAATGACGCTCCCATATTTACGGATAACAGGATCGAAAGCAGTATCATTCCCGCATACACTGCCAACGGGATAAATATTTTCATTTTTTTTCTGTTTTCCGGAAACAGTCCGATCCGAAATGCCAGTACCGCTGCCGTAAAAATTGCAACTACTTCAAAAAAATAACAACGGTAATAACTGTACAGATCCATAATGACATCCTCATCCGAATACCACGGATATTTTGCATATCCGCAGGAATAGAGTGCCAGTCTTACAATAAACGGCATAATACAAAGGATCAGTAACATTGGTATCAGTAAATCGTTAAATCCCTGTTGTTTTTCTTTCTGTTTGGTTTGTTTCTTTTTTGTTCCTGTTTTTTTACTCATCTTCTTTTCCACGCCTGTATATAGAAAAAAGGCTGTTTACACAGCCCCTTTTCTTATATTTTATTTTGCTGTAAATGTCTTTCCCTGTGCCCAGCCTTTGTCATTGACCATGTCAATATACCTGATATTTTGTATTTGATTTCAGCTTGAGGTAATCCATTCTTACGCTGATCTGATTGCTGCCCTGTTTTGCATATGCTGTACCACGATAGTAATGTCCTGTCTTTGTATCTTTGACATATACATTAAACACTGCTTTTTTATCATTCTGAAGATAGGTGTCATTGATATAGATATACTTAATTGCAAATACTTTTGATCGTAAGTGTTTCACTGTTTTTCTTTGCAGTCACACTTGTAATCTTAAAGTTCTTACTTGCTTTTGTTCCAACCGGATTATTGTTATAGGCATACTCACTGAGTTTTGAACTGATCTTTGCTGCCTTTATCATTTCCGGTGCAACTAAACGATGAGCACTTCCGGTCTGTACGGAGTAATAAGAAACAAATCCTGTCTGACTGATATATTCCCCTGTGACAGCCCAACGAGCATTCTGGCATGTCATAACTGCCTGTGCTAATTTATAACGGTTCTTTGATGTAATACCATTACCATATACTTTTGCAACATTCTTTGCTTTTGAACGCAGACTGCTGTATTTATTTGATTTCAGACCGTTTTTCTTTACTGCTGTGATCGTTGTACTAACAGGAATTCCTTTGTACTTTGTAGTAATGACTGCCTTACCGGTCTTCTTTACGGTAATGTCACCCTTAGAGCTGACCGTGATCACATTTTTATTACTGCTCTTATAGGATACTCCACTAGAGAGGTCTGAGCGATATCCGCCCTTGATCTCTTTATTATTCTTATACTGAGAATACTGGAACAAATCTCCCATGTTGAAAGTCATGCCCTGCTCTACCTGTATGTCTGTGTAATATCCATAGACATTCGTACTTGTGCCACTTGCAGCTTCTGCCTCTAATTTATTCACCGGAAGTGCACTGATAACTGTCGGTGCTGCCAGTAATAAACATAAGCAGATTGCCAGTCTTGTTTTCCATTGCTTCATTTTCTTTCCTGCTTACGTTTTATTTATTTTATCTTAGCACTTTTTTTCTGGTTGTGCAAGAAGACAGGCAGGCATTTCGTGCTGCATAAAATGAATTTCCAAATCCCAGCATCCTCTTCACCGGAATTAATTTTCAAGTCTGCTATTTGAGCGTTCCATCTACATCAGTAAGCCTGTCATTCCTTCATATCCATACATTCTCAGGACACTGACCAATCCACTCTTGATCTCCTCCCTTGAAAAATCGGCTTTGTCTAAAAATTCTTCCGTATAGTCGTTCAAATGGTCATAAAATCCAAGTGCCGCCTTTAAGTCCTCTGCCTGTCCGTTTTCTAACTGTTCATACAGCAGATTTTCCGCTTCGTTTATCTTTCCGGCATCCGCCAGTCTCACCAGTCTTATATAGAGGTCTGATGTTTCCTTCAGCTCCTGTTCTATATCCACTGTCTTTTCGTCAATGTTAAATATTAATTTAATGATTGTGCGTACCATCTCGTGGATGAGACGCATGAGGTAGTCTTGTTTTACCATGTTGTCCTCCTAAGGATGTAACTTTTTACTAGATTTAACTTTTACTCTTCCCATTCTTCTTCATGACATATTTCAAAATCATACAAATGATTAATACATTGAAAAATATCACTAACCGTCTCTTCGTATAATCGTATATTTTTAATGTCCATAGATTCCAAAACATATTTATCACGATTCATTACACAAACAATAAATTGATAAATTTTTTCAAAAGTTTCCTTTATATCTTCTTTCTCTATGCCAATGCCTCTATATAATTCTTTATGCCGTTTAATAAACGCAATAAATTTTTCTTCTCCCTTTCCCTCTATAAATTTATAATATTCTTTCTTATTTGTAATATTTAATCCCAATACATATGGCATCACACTTCCTTTTAAAATAGCATTTCCTAATTCACCACTATATCTTCCTACATACTCATCATAAAAAGAAGAAATATATTTTATCGTTTCACTATATCTTGCCATTTCTCTTAACGTCATGTGAAAGTCTTCAAATACATAGTTTGTCACTCTATTTACTACATCGGCAATCATTAGTTTCTCTTTTTTCTCCTTTGAACAAACAACCAAATCCCCCAAATATTTATTGTAACTTTTATACTGTCTGTTATCTAAATCTACAAACTGGTCTATTATTTTTTCCAAAAATTTATTTCCACTTTCCTTATATCCGTAAAAATGCTTAATCATGCTTACAGTTTCTTCATAATCTATTGCTATAATAAAAACAATCCGTTCATCATTTGCAAAATGTTTCAATCGTTCAAACATCTTTACTGCATATTCTGGTCTGCATCTATCCAAATCATCTATAATAAAATATATTTTATTACAATTTTGATTAATAATCTCATCCAACAAATTTATCCACATTTTTCTAATATCATTATTTCCAATAATATCTTCAAAAAGATTTGTTTTTTTCAAACAATCCTCTCCATATTCTATTCCTGTTAAAAATTTAATTGTCTTTTTTCCTAATTCTTTCCAATCTATCTCTATTTTTTTATAATCTAAGTCATAATTCTCAATTAAAAAATACATTAATGACTTTATTGGATCGTCATTATTATCATACTCCCATGCATTAAAATATAAAACCTCGCAACATTCTTCTTTTACAAATTCCCGATACTCAGTTTGTAATATTCCTTCAAAATACGACTTTTTATTTTGAGCATTATTATACTCATTAATATACCCCTTGATTTCTTCTGCATTTTTTATTTTGTTTGCATAATAATTGCAAAGAAGCTGAAACTGCTTCAAAAAGAATGTTTTTCCACTTCCCCATTTTCCATTAACAGCAATTATGCTATTATCTTGTCCCATACTGGCTAACAGTCTAATAAAATACACTAACTCCATATCTCGTTCTATCGGATCCAATATCATTGTTTTTATTAAATTTTTTTCATCATCTTTCTCTTCAAATTTCTTCATTTGAGGAATTCTTTCTTTCATATATGCCCCCCTTCATTTATCCCTTTAAAAATCTGTGTCTTTTTGAATATCATAAGGGTTCTAGAGGAATCTCCAAAACCCTTATATTTACAACACACTATTAATTGCTCAATAAACGTAATTCATCTACTCAAATATAGCTCCCTCAGTATTTATCGCTTGATGGATATAAAGCCCCCTTTCTCTTTTACGATGAACTAGAGCATTTGGAAATTTCAAAAATTCTTTGTTTAATAAATCTCTCAGACCGTAGTCTTTTCTCTTTTATAAATAATCAATCATACTCTTTCGTTAATAAACCCTATCCGTGATAAATCTACTATTTTGCCATTTTCATTTCTCTAAATAAATATTTCCATCAACATTCTTACAAAGTCTTTAATATAGCTCGTTATCTATCAAGTTATTGTCAATGACCTCATTAATCCTCTATGAACTATACATTCATGTTCCTCAATAAAATTTTCACGAGAATTTCTATACTTAAATACTGTATAATCTTTTCTTTCTTTCGGTCTATGTTGCCCTATATATCCATCATTAAACATTTTTGTAAGCAATTGAGTAGTATCAACACCATTAAATTCCTTATGTTTTTCACATTCTATACTAAATTCTTCTAAACTGAAATATCGTTGACCTAGTTTAGATAATACAGTTGGTAGAACAGTTACAGCATCATCTGGAAAAAAACCTGTTAATTCATCTTGCATTGCAGGTACAAAATAACTATTCGAAAAATTATATAGCACTGATTGAAGCATATTTTCACTAATTTTTGTTCCATAACAATATATTTTTTGAGCTTCAATCATCAATTGTAATATATCTCTTGGACGATAAATAATATTTTCTAGTATATATTCAAGCGATGATTTTGATGCTTCGACTGGTTCAAATATCTGATCCCATATGTCAATAAAACTGCTCTCTTGTCCCCATACAGATTCAAATCTCTTTTTTACTAATTGAATTAATTTTGATGATGTAGCATCTGATGTATCATCAATTTTCCAGCTTAATTCAATCATTGAATCTCTCAATATTTTTGAAAAATTTGTATCACGGCAAACCGCCAATACATCAGAACGTACAAATACAATTATCTTCAAATGCAATACACTTTTTGCAAAAAATGAATTAACCTCATCACATGCTTTTATGAGTCCTGTAATAACTTTTGGTTCAAAATTATCTACGCTCAAGATATCATCCAAATTATCAATTAATAGAAAATGTTTTCTATCTTGAAAATACAACGACTTAATACAATTTCTAATTGCTAAATATATTTCCTCTGTTCCCTGTAACTCCTTGGTTTTTTCATGCCGATTTCCCATTGTAATTACACTTTTTAGGCTAAAAGATGTATTCGTTTCTACCAACTTTGTAATTGTTCTTGATATATCCTCATTTTCCAATAATCCTGTTTCTTGCAATGCACTAACTAATTCATTAAATTGCCTATTCGAAACAAAAGGTTCTTTATCATTTATCAATTTCACACTTTCAATCATAAGAACACATTTCCAAAATGAAATATATGGATTTCCACCCAAATTTCTATATGTAGATAGTTTCTCAAACACAATATTGTTAAAATTATTTAATGGTTTTTTTACCGCACATAAGTCAAGTTCATCTTCAAGCAAACTAATTTGTGCACTATACGCTGATTTTCCATCTCCCTTTCTGCCAGAAATTATAAATCTATCCCCATTTATCAATTCTGAAATATTATCTTCTGGATCAAAAAACGAACTTCTAAACATTTTAGGATTTCTTTCTGCCTCTTTTTCTGAATCAGAACATCCCAGAAAAACCTCTTTAAAATTATACATTTTTTCCCCCTCTAAATTTATTTAAGAACATCTGCACTTGTTTATCTGTTATTGGCAACTCCCTTTCTCTCTCATAAATCCTTTTCCCCTCATCTATAAATTTCCTATTATCTTTTATCAACTGATAACATTTTCTTTATTCTTCTATTTCAATAACAAGATCATTCAACATATACTTTAAATTCTTTACTACCAAATTAGGAAATGCTACTTGTCCCGCATTTCCTACACAAAATGTCTTATCATTACTTTTTAAAAATGGAATTTCAAAATAATCCGCATATATCGCTGAAACAATTTCCCCTTTATGTCGTTCATAAGGTTCATCTTTTATCCCTAACCATCTTACTTAATTCATAACTAGTATATACGAGGCGGCAACTATCAGATTTATTAACAAAACTATAAATATTCGCCATATTATCTCCCTCCATTTTTATACTATCTATATGATTTTTTTATATTATATCATTTTTTATGATTTTGCACTACCTTATGTTGATTTTTTTATTATTTTTGTAAACATATAGAGGCAAAAATAATGCAAAAAGGGTTCCGAGCAAATGCTCGAAACCCTTAAATTTACTATATCGTAGAACTATCAGTAAATATTACTCAATAATAGAAGCAACACGTCCTGAACCTACTGTTCTACCACCCTCACGGATAGCGAATGTAAGACCCTGCTCCATAGCGATTGGGTGAATCAGTTCGATTGTCATTTCTACGTTATCTCCAGGCATGCACATTTCTGTACCAGCTGGTAACTCGATAACACCTGTTACGTCTGTTGTTCTGAAGTAGAACTGTGGACGATAATTATTGAAGAAAGGTGTATGACGACCACCTTCGTCTTTTGTTAAAACGTAAACCTGAGCTGTGAATTTTGTATGGCATGTTACTGTACCTGGTTTTGCAAGAACCTGTCCTCTTTCGATTTCAGTTCTCTGGATACCACGAAGTAATGCACCGATGTTATCACCAGCCTGAGCCTCGTCTAATAATTTACGGAACATTTCGATTCCTGTTACAACAGTCTTCTTAACTTCCTCTTTGATACCAACGATTTCAACTTCCTCATTTACATGAAGAACTCCACGCTCTACTCTACCAGTAGCAACAGTACCACGTCCTGTGATTGTGAAGATATCCTCGATTGGCATTAAGAATGGCTGATCTGTAGCACGCTGTGGATCTGGGATGAACTCATCAACTGTGTCCATTAACTCCATGATCTTGTCGCCCCACTCGCCGTTTGGATCTTCAAGAGCTTTTAATGCAGAACCTTTGATGATTGGGCAATCATGGAAATCATACTCCTCTAACTGCTCTGTTACTTCCATCTCTACTAACTCGATTAACTCTTCGTCATCTACCATATCGCATTTGTTTAAGAAAACAACGATGTAAGGTACACCTACCTGACGGGATAATAAGATGTGCTCTTTTGTCTGAGCCATAACACCGTCAGTTGCAGCTACTACTAAGATAGCTCCGTCCATCTGTGCAGCACCAGTGATCATGTTCTTTACATAGTCAGCATGGCCTGGGCAGTCAACGTGTGCATAGTGACGTCTCTCTGTCTCGTACTCAACGTGAGCTGTAGAGATTGTGATACCTCTTTCTCTTTCTTCCGGAGCTTTATCGATGTTCTCGAAATCTGTAGCTTCGTTTCCGGCAACTCTTGCAGCAAGTACTTTTGTGATAGCTGCTGTTAAAGTTGTTTTACCATGGTCTACATGACCGATGGTACCAATATTACAATGTGGTTTCGTTCTTTCAAATTTAGCTTTAGCCATTTTGAATATCCTCCTTAATTTGATGCCCTTCGGGCTATTGTTTTTATTTTTAACTCACCTGATTCTGATTATATAAAATAGAACAGGTTTTTTCAAGGTTTATTTGCCTTTTTCAGAAATAATTTTCTCCTGAATATTCTTTGGTACCTGCTCGTATTTCTCGAAGAACATAGAGTAGTTACCACGTCCCTGTGTTTTGGAACGTAAGTCTGTGGAGTAACCGAACATTTCTGCTAAAGGTACATATCCGCGAACGATTTTTCCGCCGCCAAGATCATCCATACCTTCGATACGTCCACGACGTGAGTTGATATCACCGATAACATCACCCATGTATTCTTCCGGCATAGTTACCTCAACCTTCATGATAGGCTCAAGTAATACAGGGTTTGCTTTCTGCATAGCTTCCTTGAATGCCATAGATCCGGCAATATGGAATGCCATTTCGGATGAATCGACTTCATGGTAAGAACCATCATATACTGTTGCATGAACACCAACTACCGGGAATCCTGCTAAAATACCAGCCTGTGTTGCTTCTTCGATACCTTCGCCGACTGCCGGGATATACTCTTTCGGGATTGCACCACCGACAACAGTAGAATCGAATTTGAATAATTCTTCTCCGTTGGCATCCATTGGCTCGAATTTAACTTTACAGTGACCGTACTGTCCACGACCACCGGACTGTTTTGCATATTTGTATTCCTGATCAACCGGTTTTGTAAAGGTTTCTTTGTAAGCAACCTGTGGTGCACCTACATTTGCCTCTACGTTGAACTCACGAAGAAGTCTGTCTACGATGATCTCTAAGTGAAGCTCACCCATACCAGCGATGATCGTCTGTCCTGTTTCTGTATTTGTATGAGCACGGAATGTCGGGTCTTCCTCTGCAAGTTTTGCAAGAGCCTCACCCATTTTTCCCTGTCCGGCTTTTGTCTTAGGCTCGATAGCAAGCTCGATAACCGGTTCCGGGAATTCCATGGACTCTAAGATAACCGGAGCTTTTTCATCACAGATTGTATCACCTGTGGTTGTCAGCTTAAATCCTACTGCTGCTGCAATATCACCGGAGTAAACTTTGTCAAGCTCTTCTCTCTTGTTTGCATGCATCTGTAAGATACGTCCAACACGCTCTTTTTTACCTTTTGTTGCATTCAGTACATAAGAACCGGAGTTCAATGTTCCGGAGTAAACACGGAAGAATGCTAATTTTCCTACGAATGGGTCTGTCATGATCTTGAATGCAAGAGCTGAGAACGGCTCATCATCAGATGAATGTCTCTCAATCTCGTTACCTTCTAAATCTACACCCTTGATTGCAGGGATGTCGGTTGGAGCCGGCATATACTCTAAGATCGCATCCAGTAATTTCTGAACACCCTTGTTTCTGTAAGCAGAACCACAGCAAACAGGGATTGCTAAACATTCACAGGTTGCTTTTCTTAAAGCTTTTTTCATTGCTTCTGCAGAAGGCTCTTCACCCTCTAAATATTCCATCATTAAGTCATCATCTAATTCGCAGACTTTTTCTACTAACTCTGTGTGGTAAAGCTCTGCATCTTCCTTCATGTCATCAGGGATGTCCACGATGGAGATATCCTCACCTTTGTCATCGTTGTAGATGTATGCTTTCATTTCAAATAAATCGATGATTCCCTGGAATTCATCTTCTTTTCCGATTGGAAGCTGAAGACAGATTGCATTTTTTCCCAAACGGGTTTTAATCTGCTCTACAGCGCCATAGAAATCTGCACCTAAAATGTCCATCTTGTTGATGAATGCCATTCTCGGTACGTTGTAAGTGTCAGCCTGACGCCATACGTTTTCAGACTGTGGCTCAACACCGCCCTTTGCACAGAACACACCGACAGCTCCATCTAATACACGCAGGGAACGCTCAACCTCAACAGTGAAGTCAACGTGTCCAGGAGTATCAATGATGTTGATACGATGCTCTAATGCACCAGCCTTTGGTTTGCAGTTTTCCTGCTCTGTCCAGTGGCATGTTGTAGCGGCTGAAGTGATTGTGATACCTCTTTCCTGTTCCTGCTCCATCCAGTCCATGGTTGCAGTTCCTTCATGAGTATCACCAATTTTATAGTTAACACCGGTATAGTATAAAATACGCTCTGTTAATGTCGTTTTACCGGCATCAATATGAGCCATAATACCAATGTTTCTGGTTCTCTCTAATGGATATTCTCTTCCAGCCAAGGGATTTTCCTCCTTAATTTCCTCTACACTAAGTTCCTCTTCGACTTCGTCTTGGATTCACTAAGCTGCTTTTAAACTAGAATCTGTAATGTGCAAAAGCTTTGTTTGCCTCTGCCATTTTGTGCATATCTTCTTTTTTCTTTACAGATGCGCCTGTATTGTTTGCTGCATCCATAATCTCATTTGCCAGTCTCTCCTGCATTGTTTTCTCGCCTCTGTTGCGGGAATACAGGGTCAGCCAACGAAGTGCTAATGCCTGACGTCTGTCCGGTCTTACTTCGATTGGTACCTGGTATGTTGCACCACCGATACGTCTTGCCTTTACTTCTAATACAGGCATAACGTTGTTCATTGCTTCCTCGAATACTTCAAGGGCAGGTCTCTCGGTCTTTTCTGCAACTCTTTCAAATGCTCCGTATACAATCTTCTGTGCGATACCTTTTTTACCATCTAACATGATGTTGTTGATAAGCTTAGTAACCACTTTGTTGTTGTACAGCGGATCTGCTAAAACGTCTCTTTTTTGAGTATGTCCTTTACGTGGCACGGTACTTCCCTCCTTAATCATCTTTTTTTGATTTCGATTAATTCAACGGTACTCACATGTGTCGTTCTCTGTGTTCGTGCGGGAAAAGTTCTCATACGAATTTATCCGTAATAGGTGAACTTACATTCCAACACTTTTACCAAGTTCTGTTTGTGATACATTGTTGATGGCTAAGTCTTATTTCTTAGCGTCTTTTGGCTTCTTAGCGCCATATTTGGAACGAGCCTGTTTTCTGTTTGCTACACCTGCTGTATCCAGTGTACCACGGATGATATGGTATCTTGTACCCGGTAAGTCTTTTACTCTTCCTCCGCGGATTAAAACAACGCTATGCTCCTGTAAGTTGTGACCTTCACCCGGAATGTAGCTTGTTACTTCGATTCCGTTAGAAAGACGAACTCTGGCAATTTTTCTAAGAGCTGAGTTAGGTTTTTTAGGAGTTGCAGTCTTAACTGCTGTGCAGACACCTCTCTTCTGCGGTGAAGCAGAATCTGTAGGTTTTTTCTTTAAAGAGTTAAAACCTTTCTGGAGAGCTGGTGCTGTAGACTTCTTTACAGATGTCTGACGTCCTTTTCTTACTAACTGGTTAAATGTTGGCATGTTTTTCACCTCCTGTAGTTTAATTTCAATTTATGCATTTGTATGCACGCTAAATAATTATATAAGCAGAATGGCGGATTGTCAAGATTTTTTTCTTTCCAAATGCGTTTCAGGGGCATGAAAGCTCGCATAAATCCGAAAAGAGGCAGCTCTCATCTAATGAGATTCTGCCTCTTCTTTCTATATAATATACCCAATAAAATTCTTTTGCATTGTTCTATGAAGAACTTCTGTGAAAAATGAACAAGTTTATGCAGTCTGCTCTTCTTCTTTTCTGCTGCTGATGATCAGATATACGCCGACAAAGAATACTGCCATACAGAGAATTACTTTTGCGTTTGTCTCCGGACCTGTCTTTGGTGTGGAGTCTAATACATGCTCCTTTGCCGTAAACTTACTTGCTGATCTTACACCGCCTGCTGCAAGGTTTCTTCCCGTTACACTGCCGGATGTGCTGGTCACACTTGTTCCACTGCCCTGTGTATTATTAGAGGATGCATTCGTTGTACCATTGTCAGCCGGAGTTGCCGGATCATCTGTAGTTCCCGGATCGCTCGGTGTCGGACCATCACTCGGTTCCGGATCTTCCTTTACACCAGGATCATCTGTTCCATTCGGGTCTGCCGGGCTTTCCGGTGAATCCAGTAACTCATATGTATAGTTATTGTTTACTGCAAATTCCTCTCCTGCACTGTTAGAATAGGTATAGATCATCTGTGGTGTCCAGGATGACTGTGAACCGATATCCGTAACACTGGATGGAATGGTAATGGTCTGTACGCCGCTGTTTGAAAAAGCATTCTGCTCGATCACGGTTACACTTGCTGGAAGTGTTACCTCTGTAATTCCATAGCAGCCATTTAATGCTGCATAAGACAATGTGGATGTCTTATCCGATATTTTTACACTGTACTTTCCTTCCGGGCAGTACAATAATTTTGTCTGTGTCTTATTATAGATACATCCGTCATAAGAAGAATAGGTAGCGTTTCCGCCATCTACTTCTACGCTGCTTAAATTGCTGCAGCCTGCAAATGCGGTATCGGAAATCGTATCTACCGCTGCCGGAATGGTCACACTCCCCAATAAAGTACAATTTTCAAACGCACTTGATCCAATACTTGTAACCGTACCCGGAATGGTCACGGATGATAAACTTGCACAGCCATAAAATGCCATGTCCGGGATCACTCCCACGTTTGCGGAAAATGTCAGATCGGACAGACTGCTGCAGCCTGCAAATACACTGTTTCCAATGTTCACTACACTGGCCGGTACCACTGCACGGTACAGATTGGTACAACCGGAAAATGCTCCCGAACCAATGCTGATCACGGAACCCGGTATCGTTACACTTGTAAGGGATGTATTGCCGCTGAATACATTATCACTGATCCCTGTAACGGTATCCGGTATCGTAATGTCACCGCCGCTTCCGGTATATGCTGTCAGCTCGCCGTTTTCAATGATAAATCCTGCACTCTCTTCTTCTGCTGTTGTAGAAAATGCCGGATAGATCATGACCGCAAGCATAGCTACTACCAGAAAAATTCCCACTCTTCTCTTTGTCTTTCTTTTCATGTTCATCGCCCTGCCTTCATCCTTGAAATTTTATTGTTCTATTTTTTTTGCTACTATATATAATCTTCCGTTCTCCACATACTGATTGCAAGTGGATAATGTCAGAAGTTTATCTCCATATTTGATCGGCTCTTTGTCCGCTAATACCGCACTCTTTTCCACATTTTTCTTAAATACATTAAATTCCTTTTTACTTTCTGCATTTAAAAAATCGTAGTATCGGAACACATCATCGTCCTGATATTCTACTTTTCCAAGACATACGGCTGTTACAATATAAGTTCCTTTTTCATAGATCGTGTCAAACTGTATCGTCTTATGCGACTGCCAGTATTCTTCGTCCAGATATTTTTTTAAAGAACCAAACATGGCACTGCTCTTCATATTATGTCCGTATATGATTATATTTGTACTGCGGTGGACAATGTCATTTCTGCTGTCTATAAACAGCGTACCGTTTTTGTCCTCTTCGCCGCTAAACGTATGGTCCAGATAGTAATCGGTATCGTTCTTCGGCTTCATCACCGGATAATCTACAATGCTGTCCGGTATTGTCAGCCAGCCTGCAAACTCCGGATTTTCCTGATATATTGCCTGATATTCCGGCAGAATGTCCGGCAGTTCTTCCTGTTTACCCTCTGCATTTTCCTGCTTTTTAGAAATGTCACCCTTTTTTTCAAGTGTGGTTGTCGGTGCATTCACGGAAGTCTGCTTTAAGTCCTGCAAATGTTGTATTTCTTTTTTCCCTTTATAATTACTATATTCTATTCCGAAGTAAATTGCAAAACAAATTACTGCGGCTATGACACAGATGATCCCTCCGTATTTCCGAAGTCTGTCTGTCGTCTCTTTTTTGTCCTCGATTTTTTTCTCTGCATCTAACTGCTGCTGGGACTGCGTCGCAACCCGCTCCACAATATCTGCAAAAAATGCCTCTCCTATCGGACTTTTAAAAATCAGTTTTTCCTGCTTCATCCAATCGTACAGATGTAATAGTACATCCATATCATCCATGTCGACATTGTCGACGATGTAACGTATCGTATTTACATCGTCGAGTCCGTCGCTATATTCCTCATATGTCTGAAAAACGTATGCACCAATCTTGTACTCTCTGTTCATAAATCTTTACTTCACTTTTATTTTCTTTGCAGAGGAGTAACTTCCATAGGTCTTTACACCCTTGCTGCTCTTAAATGCACGCACTTTGTAGTAGTAGGTCTTGTTACTCTTTAATTTTTTGTTCACATATGTGACTGTCGAGCGTTTATTGATGGTCTTTACTAAGGTATATTTGCCGTTTTTAGATGTACTGCGGTATACCTCATATCCTGATGCAGAAGCAAGTCCTTTCCACTTTACTTTTACCTGTTTTGCCTTTGGCGAAGTAACTGTTACCTTCGGCGTTGCCGGTGTCGTCTTAGCGATCACCACACTGGTAAATTTACCATATACTGTTCCCGTACTATTCTTTACATATGCTCTTACTTTATATTTGTAAGAAGTTGACGGCGCCAGTTTTTTATTGGTATATGTGGTCTTTTTCGTTGTTGCTATCTTCTTGTATTTTCCATCGCTCTGCTTGCGGTAGATCTCATATCCGGTTGCTTTTCCGCTAAAACTCCATACCAGTTTCACGCTGTTTGCTTTACTGGATTCCATACGCAGACCGGTCGGCTGCAATACGTTGATGTTAAAGTAACGGATGACTGTTCCCGAGTAGTTGCCTGCTCCGGAAATGATCACCTGACCAACACCTGCATTTTTATTGTTCTTGTACTGAAGCGTATAGTCTGTTCCGCGTGACAATGTCCGTGTTCCGTTCTTGATGGTTACAGTCGGTGTCTTTTCCGTACCATCATAATCAAATCCGGATACAGAAGAATATGTACAGTTTGCCAGATTTTTCTTTACGATCTTGAAACTTCTGCTCACACTTCCCGTATATTTTCCAATTCCGGTAATTGTGATCTTTACAGTTCCCACATTCGTATTCTGGCTGTAAGTCAGGATATAATCTGTGCCTGCTGTCATTGCCTGACCACTGTAAGAAACCTGTGTGATCGGTGCGATCGCACTTCCCTGATAAGTATACTCATCAGCGATCGAATTGGTTTCTACCTTATTTCCACCGTTTGCTGCAAGGTCATATGCAATGTTGAAGGTTCCGGTGATCGTTCCTTTGTAAACTCCTGTTCCTGTAATTGTTACGGTTGCAGTTCCTACTTCAATATTATTGTTCCAATCAATGTTGTAATCCGTTCCCTGTATCAGCTTGGAACCTCCAAAAGTTACGGTTACCGCAGGTTTTACCGTTGTTCCGGTATATGCCTGTGGTGCAATGGTTTCAATACGTCCGTTGGACTCCAGATTTCCGATGATCTTGAAGTCTTTTGTGACCTGTCCGCCATAGTTTCCGATACCTTTGATGACCACGGTTGCAGTTCCCGGTTTTACGGTATTTGTTCCCGCTTCACACTGATAATCTACACCTTTTTTCAGTACTGTGGTTCCATAAGTTACTGTTACATCCGGTACTACGTTACTTCCGGTATAATCCTGATTATCGATGGCAGCTACCTGGATATCTGCTGAATCTAAGGACTTCGGCGTGATCTGATAGGTTGTTGTTCTTGTGTTCTTAAAGTTGTTAATTCCGGTTACTGTGATCGTTACCGTTCCACTGTCCGTATGGTTTTCACTGTACTCCAGTGTGTAGTCCACGCCTTTTACTAATGTTGTTGCGCCAAACGTAATGACCGGTTCCGGTTCCTTTGGATTTTTATCATACTCCTGATCGTCTATTGACTCAATGATGATGTTCTCATCTGCAATGTCTCGTGGTACGATCTGGAAGGTCTTCTGATAGCTGTTGTAATAGGTATCTTTGATTGCATCATAGTAACCTGTATAGTTGCCACAGAATGTAATAACTGCTGTAGCTGTACCTGCATTTGTATTAGACTGGTAAGCTATTGTATAATCTCTTCCTTCCTCTAACTGTACCTCAGCATCATTGATGGTATCAAATATTCCAATACCCGGTGTGATCTCTGCTCCGGTATAGGTCTGCTCCGCAATCTCTTCCATACGGCTTCCCTCTACCATGGCAGCATCTGCTCCCGAACCGGTAAACAGGCTCTTCGGAATGATCTTATAGGTCAGTTCTATCTCCTCACCGTAGTTTCCGATTCCGGTGATCCGGACTGTATTTGTTCCGACATTCACTGTTTCTTCATATACTACGGTATAATCGATTCCTTCTACTAACGGTTCTGTACCTTTAAATGTATCTCTGATAACAACTTCCGGTTTATGCTCTTTTCCATCATATACATAGGATGGGAATGCTTCTACCGTAAGTTCTCCGCTCTCATAAGTTCTCTTTATGGATCTTGGAACGATCTTAAAGATCGGATCATCTACCGTGAATGTTCTGGTGCCGATATAGTTTCCGGTTCCCTCGATGGTTCCGTAAACTGGTCCTACATCCCGGTTCGTATCTACCTGGATCGGATTGCCTTCTTCATCTGTATCTGCTACCTGATAGCTTACCTTATAATCTGTTCCTTCTACTAAATCATGACCATTATATTTCAGCGGCAGTACCGGTGTTAACAATTCTCCCGTGTACTCTACTTCTAAAATCTCTGTCAGACCAACATCGTATACACTGTCTGTCTTATCATTGATGTTCTTCGGCAGAATCACAAACTCTGTTGTAAGGGTTCCGGTATAGTTGCCTTTTCCTTCAATGGTCAGCTCTGCTTTCTGTATATCTGATGTTACATCAATGTTGTTTGTACCCGTTACATTGTAATCATCTTCTCCGAGCACTGCATTTTCGTTAGATTTATCATCCGGAGCAGATGCATCATAAGCATATTCAAATACTTTCAGTTCTTCCGGTATGATGGCATCCCCTGTGTATGTCTGATCTGAGATCGGTTCAATGGCAAATCGGTAATCCTCGGCATCTTCATTGAGGTTTCTCTGCTGAATCGTATAGCTCAGATCAAAACTTCCACTGTAGTTTCCTTTTCCGGTAACTCTGATCTTATAGTTACCGGCATCTTTACATTCATCTACTTCTGTATAAGTACCTGCTGAACTTCCGGTTGTCACTTCTTTCAGATAGGTAATGGTCATGTCTTTATCTGACAATGTTTCGATTCCATCCGCTGTGACTGTTACTTCAGGATCCTGCACTTCCCGATTATAAACGGTTGTATTACCTCCTGTGATACTTGCATGGATATCATCTGCGATACTTCCATCACTCTTTATTAATGACTTCGGAATGATCCGATATACAATGGTTCTTGTTCCGGTATAATTGCCTTTTGCTTCTAAAGTGATCGTAACTGTTCCGGCATTAATACATTCGCTGTCTTCTTCATCCGGGTCATCTCCGGTGTTCTTCCATGAAGTAACCGTATAATCTGCACTGGTTAAGCTCAGCGGTGTTGAGTTGTATCTGTTATAAACTGCTGTGATCTGGTCTGCTGTCAGTTTGTGTGGCTGTCCATCGTACACGATGTCTGCCATCTGTGTTACTTCAATATCACTGTCTTCAATGCTCTTTTGTGCGATATATCTGGTCACTTCTCTGGTTCCCTGATAGTTACCGACACCTTCTACCGTAATGGTAATGGTTCCTGCATTGATACAGTCACTGTTTGTATTGCTCGGGTCATTGTCTCCTGAATCCACATATTTTGTCAGGTTGTAATCGGTTCCTAACTCCAATGCTTGTCGGAAATAGATGGTCAGATTGTTGATCTTATGGCTTTCTCCATCATAAACCGGTGTGTTGATCGCATCTGCTACTAAGATATCTTCCGAATCAATATATTTTGGAATAACAGTAAAGTTCAGAGTCAATGTACCTTTGTACAATCCTCTTCCCTCTAATGTAACAGAAGCTCCATTCTCTGCGCCCGCATTGATATTGCCACTATAGCCTGTGACTACATAATCACTGCTTGAAAGTTCATTGGAGATCTGGTTTGCCAGATCATCATAAGTCAGCTTCATGGTCGGGCGGATCTGCTGTCCACCGTCATACTCAAATTCTGTCTCTTCCTGACCGTCGAGCATGGTCTTTCCTGTTACCTTGCTGAAATCATATTTGATGTCAAAACTCTCCTGGATCATTCCGGTGTAGTTACCTTTTCCGGTAATGTACACATTTGCGGTTCCTGCATTTGTGTTGTTTCCATATGTAATGACATAATCTGTGATCTCTGTCAGTTCTGCTGCATTTCTAAGAACTTTGATTCCGCTGACGGTAATCGGAGAACCTGTATAAAGTTCTTCTAAACCATCCAAGCCTTGTACTTCAATATCTGATGCTGCCTTTCCTGCCGCATCGGCTATCGGACGCGGTGCAATTGTATAGGTGATCTCTTTCGTTCCTGTATAGTTACTTCCTGATTTTGCTACGATCTTTAAGCGTTTGCCTTCACCTGCTTTGATATATTCATCGGCTGCAGCATCTGTAACTTCTTCAATCTCGTAATCAATTCCTTCGCTCAGTGTTACATCACCGTTCTTAACGGTTACTTCCGGTTTCACAGTACTTCCCGTATATACCGGTGAAGTTGCTGTATAGGTAATGTCACTTGCTGTCAAAGGTTTCGGTGTAACCTTATAGGCACAGGTAGTTTCTCCTGCATACTCGCCCATTCCATAAATAGTTATGGTCTTATCACCGGCATTAACCGTATCCTGATTATAGCTTACGGTATAATCAACGCCTGCCTTCAAGGTCTTGCCTGAAGTGGTCTTGATCGTAGGTGCCGGCTCAATGTCTTTTCCGGTATAGAGATACTCTGCTTTTACATCACTTGCCAAGGTGTCGGCAATATCATAACAGATCCAGAAATCTTTGGATGTGATTCCTTCATATACACTGTCTGCCGTGGCTGTAATTCTGACTACTCCGGTCATTCCTTTTGCCGCATTGGTCAGTGCTTTTCCGCTCTCATCCACATACTCTATGGTATAATCTGTTCCACGGCGGAGGGTTACATTATTATAAGTAACGGTTACTGCCGGATTTGGTGCTGTTCCTAATTTTGTCCAGTTGTCAATGTCACTGATCGTCACATTGTCCATCGGGACTTTTACGATATTGTATTCTGCGGATATTTCATCCTTGTAATTTCCTTTTCCGTAAACGGTAACTTTTGCTTTGCTGCTATCCGTACTTACCGTTGTATTATTGTAGTATTGAACCGTATAATCTGTTCCAAGTTTCAGTTCTTCGCCTTCCCGCTGTACTGTGATGGTCGGCTTTACCTGTTCATTTTTACCAAGGTAATACTGATCCGGTATCGCCTGGATCATAAACTCACTCGCATACTGTGAGTCACTCATGCTTCTTGCCGAAATGGTAAATGTTTTCTCACAGGTTCCGGTGTAGTTGCCTTTTCCTTTTACAACGACGCTTGCTTCTCCTGCATTGGTGTTGTCTTTGTATTCAATACTGTAATCGGTTCCAAGACGCAGGGTCTTTTCTTTTCCCTTATCATCTGTCAGCTTTACGGTTGCTCCCGGTTTTTTCGGATTTCCGTCATATACATAACTGTCGGTATCAAGCGTAATGGATGCCGAAGCGATATCACTGCTGGAAATCGTAAATACCTTATTTACTTTTCCTTTGAAATTTCCTGTTCCGGTGATGGTGATCGCCGCACTTGAAGATGCTGCAATGTTGTTAGAATATGTAATCTTATAGTCCCTATCTTTTACCATCAGCTCGCCATTATACATCAGTGTTACTTCCGGGGTAACGGCTGAACCCGTATAACTCTGTACGGAATCATAGCTGATGCTGACATCCGTATCTGCTACATTCTTTTTGTCGATCGTAAAGTCAAAAATTCTCGTGCCTGTGTAGTTATTTTTTCCGGTCAGGGTCATTCTTGCACTGACTCCTGCCTCTACACGCTGAGCCGCATCTTTATCAAATGTGATCGTATAATCCACATCACTGTAAAGTACGGTAGATTTGTCTTTTAATGTAACAACCGGTGTAACCGGCTTTCCTGTATATACAACGTTTGTCAGAACGGTTGGACTTGCTGTAATGGAGGAATCATTCAGATTCTTTGTCTTAATTGTAAAATTCTTTGTCAGGCTTCCTGTATAATTGGTAAGACCTACGATTGTCAGGCTTGCGGTTCCTGCATTGACATGATCTGCATAGGTCAGAAGGAAATCTGTATTCTGTGTCAGTCTGACACCGTTACATACTACGGTAACGGTTGGTTTTTTCTCTGTTCCATCATATGTATAAGTAGACGCACTCAGAACGATCGCTGTATTTGCGTCTGTCAGCTCTGTGACTCCATCCGGTGCACCCAGTACCGGGACTTCCTGTTCCTCTACTAATGGCGCTATATATGTTGAAACAGACTGCTCCTCTTCCTGGTTTACAGCCTCTGTCTGCACTTCACTTTTCTGTGCATCCTCTGTTGTTTCATCCGTTATTTCCGGTTGTTCAGTCTTCTCTGCCTCAACCTTTTCTTCTGTTGCTGTCTGTTCCTGTGCATGAACCGTAAATGCGGTTAAATCTACCGATGTACCTGCCATGCACGCACATAAGAATAATGCAGCTGCTTTTTTCCAAACGTCCTTGTACATATATTGACCATCCTTCCCTAGTATCCGTTCTAAAAACGCACTTATCCTGTAAATACATTTTCTCAAGGTAATTATATGCTATTTTTCGCTTTTTTTCAAGCGATTTTCTACGCTAAAGCGGATGCTGCTTTTCGCATATATTATATCGGCATTATGGGTATTTTTACTTTATAGGTTTTACAAAGTATTTTTTAAAAACAGAGTCAAAAAAAGCGGCGGGATTTCTCCCACCGCCTTGAATATCGGTTCTTATTCCTCTTCTTCTGTTTCCGGAGCACTCATGGATGCTATCTTCTCTTCCGGAGATTCTAACATTTCTGCAGTTTCCTCTTCGCCAAACTCGCCATATTCATCTGTAAAATCAATATCTGCGAACCGGTTTAAATCGGAATCCAGTTTAATGTCGCGATAACGCTTCATTCCTGTTCCTACCGGTAAGAGTTTACCGATCAGGACATTTTCTTTTAATCCGATCAGCGGATCTTTCTTGCCCTTGATCGCAGCCTCGGTCAATACCTTAGTTGTCTCCTGGAAGGATGCTGCGGATAAGAAGGAGTTCGTTGCAAGTGCCGCCTTGGTAATACCAAGAAGTACCTGTTTTCCTTCTGCCGGCTCTTTGCCTTCCTCTTCGAGTCTCTCGTTTACATCATCAAAATCTAATGCGTCTACGAGTGTTCCCGGTAACAGCTCGGAATCTCCGTTGTTCTCAACGCGGACTTTCTTTAACATCTGACGTACGATAACCTCGATATGCTTATCGTTGATCTCTACACCCTGAAGACGATATACCCGCTGTACTTCCTGAAGCATGTAATCCTGTACTGCACGGACACCTTTGATCTTTAAGATATCGTGTGGATTTACACTACCTTCAGTCAGCTCATCTCCTGCCTCTAAAACAGCTCCATCCATAATCTTGATCCTGGAACCGTATGGGATCAGGTATGTCTTTGTTTCTCCGGTTTCCGGATTTGTTACGATGATCTCGCGTTTTTTCTTTGTATCTTTAATGGTTGCAACACCACCGAATTCGGTAATGATCGCAAGTCCCTTCGGCTTTCTTGCCTCGAAAAGCTCCTCAACACGAGGAAGACCCTGTGTGATATCGTCACCGGCAACTCCTCCGGTATGGAACGTACGCATGGTAAGCTGTGTACCCGGCTCTCCGATGGACTGTGCTGCGATGATACCGATTGCCTCACCGACCTGTACTGCCTGACCGGTTGCCATGTTCGCACCGTAACATTTTGCACAGATACCGATGTGGGAACGACAGGTTAAGATCGTACGGATCTTGACCTGTGTCAGTGGTTCGCCGTCTGCATCCACACCTTTGCTTACAACTGCTGCCGCACGTTTCGGTGTGATCATGTGGTTTGCTTTTACTAATACGTTTCCGTCTTTATCACAAATTGTCTCGCAGGAGAAACGTCCTGTAATACGATCCTGCAGACTCTCGATCTCTTCTTTTCCATCCATGAATGCTTTGACATACATTCCGGGGATCTCTTTGCCTGATTCTAATGCACAGTCAGACTCACGGATACTCAGTTCCTGAGATACGTCTACTAAACGTCTTGTCAGGTAACCGGAATCGGCTGTACGAAGAGCTGTATCGGAAAGTCCTTTACGGGCTCCATGCGCAGACATGAAGTATTCCAGTACGTCAAGTCCTTCACGGAAGTTTGACTTGATCGGCAGCTCGATGGTTCTACCGGTTGTATCTGCCATCAATCCACGCATACCGGCTAACTGTTTGATCTGTTTGTCGGAACCACGGGCTCCGGAGTCAGCCATCATAAAGATGTTGTTGTATTTATCCAGACCGGAAAGCAGTGCTTCTGTTAACTCATCGTCTGTCTCTTTCCATGTCTCTACAACTTCTTTGTAACGCTCTTCCTCTGTTACAAGACCTCGTTTGTAATTCTTTGTGATCAGGTCTACGGTATCCTGTGCCTGTTTGATCAGCTCCGGTTTCTTCGCAGGAACGGTCATATCGGATACGGATACGGTCATGGCAGCTCTGGTGGAATATTTATATCCCATTGCCTTGATATCATCAAGTACCTCTGCTGTCTTGGTTGCACCGTGGATATTGATCACTTTTTCAAGGATCTGTTTTAATCCTTTTTTACCTACATGGAAATCAATTTCCGGCACTAACAGGTTTTCCGGCTTGCTTCTGTCTACAAAACCTAAATCCTGTGGCAGGATCTCATTGAAGATCAAACGGCCAAGTGTCGTCTCGATCATGCCTGTTACTTTTTCGCCGTCTGCATTGACTGCTTCTCTTCTGACACGGATCTTCTGGTGAAGTGTGATATCACCATTCTCGTATGCAAGAAGCGCATGGTTTGTGCTGGTGAAGTTGTGTCCCATCAGATCATGTGGTGTACAGATGACAACATGGTTTCCGTCTCCGGCACTGAAACGGATATTGGTATACTCTGTGATCTCTTCTGCTTCTACCGCTTTTCTGACTTCTTCTTTATCTGCATAATTTTTTTCTGCTACGGTATCTAAATCAACCTCATTGGTACGATCGATCATCTTACCCATGGTCAGATAATAAATTCCAAGTACCATATCCTGTGAAGGTACTGCCACAGGACCACCATCGGATGGTTTTAACAGGTTGTTTGGTGATAACAGCATAAAGCGGCACTCTGCCTGTGCCTCTACGGATAGCGGAAGATGGACAGCCATCTGGTCACCGTCGAAATCGGCATTGTATGCGGTACATACTAAAGGATGCAGCTTAATTGCCTTACCTTCTACTAAGATCGGCTCAAACGCCTGGATTCCAAGTCTGTGCAGTGTAGGAGCACGGTTTAACATAACCGGGTGCTCTTTGATAACGTCTTCTAAGACATCCCATACTTCCGGCTGAAGTCTCTCAACCATTTTCTTTGCACTCTTGATATTGTGTGCGGTTCCGTTTGCTACAAGCTCTTTCATTACGAACGGCTTGAACAGCTCGATCGCCATTTCTTTTGGCAGACCACACTGATAGATCTTCAGTTCCGGTCCTACGACGATAACGGAACGTCCGGAATAGTCAACACGTTTTCCGAGTAAGTTCTGACGGAAACGTCCGGATTTACCTTTTAACATGTCGGAAAGGGATTTCAGGGCACGGTTACCAGGTCCGGTAACAGGTCTTCCTCTTCTTCCGTTGTCGATCAGGGCATCTACTGCTTCCTGCAACATTCTCTTTTCGTTTCGCACGATGATATCCGGTGCGCCAAGCTCTAAGAGTCTTCTCAAACGGTTATTTCTATTGATGATCCTTCTGTACAGATCATTTAAATCGGATGTTGCAAAACGTCCTCCGTCTAACTGTACCATCGGACGTAAGTCTGGCGGGATAACCGGGATCACGTCCATGATCATCCACTCCGGTTTGTTTCCGGACTCACGGAATGCTTCTACTACTTCAAGTCTCTTGATGATACGGGCACGTCTCTGTCCTGTTGCATCCTTTAAGCCTGCCTTTAACTCAGCAGCATCTTTCTCTAAGTCAATGGCCTCTAACAGCTCTTTGATCGCCTCAGCACCCATGCCCACACGGAAGCTGCTTCCATATTTTTCTCTTGCTTCCTGATACTCGTTCTCGGTTAATACCTGTTTGTATAAAAGCTCGGTATCACCGGAATCTAATACGATATAGGATGCAAAGTATAATACTTTTTCGAGGGTTCTCGGGGATAGATCAAGGATTAATCCCATACGGCTCGGGATTCCCTTGAAATACCAGATATGGGAAACCGGAGCTGCAAGCTCTATATGTCCCATACGCTCTCTGCGGACTGCTGCCTTCGTAATCTCTACGCCGCATCGGTCGCAGACAACACCCTTATAACGGATTTTCTTGTATTTTCCACAGTGACATTCCCAGTCTTTGCTCGGTCCGAAAATTCTTTCGCAGAACAGACCGTCTTTTTCCGGTTTCAGGGTTCTGTAGTTAATGGTTTCCGGTTTTTTTACTTCACCGCGGGACCATTCTCTGATTTTTTCCGGAGAGGCCAGACCAATCTTGATCGCATCAAATGTAATTGGCTGATACCCTTCGTTTGTCTTATTCTCTGGCATTTACGATACTCCCTTCCGTCTATTCTTCATCGAAATCCTCTGCTGATTCGCCAGCAAATACCGGCTCCTCCTCAGAAGGTTCTTCTTCAACATCTACAAGTTCCTCGCTCTCAGCATCGAACTCCTGCTTTGTGAATCCCATTTTTTCAAAGGACTCGCTGTCCTCAAATGCAAAATTCTTATCATTTCCGATAATCGCATTCAGATCCGTCTCACCGTACTCACTGGTCTCCATGATCTCAACTTCACTGTCATCATCACGAAGCACGCGTACGTCCAGTCCTAAGGACTGAAGCTCTTTTAAGAGTACCTTGAAGGACTCAGGAATTCCCGGCTCAGGAATATTAGTTCCCTTGATGATCGCTTCGTAGGTCTTCACACGTCCGATCACATCATCTGATTTTACAGTTAAAATCTCCTGTAAGGTGTATGCTGCACCATAAGCCTCGAGTGCCCATACCTCCATCTCTCCGAAACGCTGTCCACCGAACTGTGCTTTACCACCGAGCGGCTGCTGTGTTACTAAAGAGTAAGGACCGGTAGAACGTGCATGGATCTTATCATCTACCAGATGGTGGAGTTTCAGGTAATGCATGTGTCCGATGGTTACCGGGCTGTCGAAGAATTCTCCGGTACGTCCGTCACGCAGTCTTACTTTTCCATCGCGTGAAAGCGGTACGCCTTTCCAAAGTTCTCTGTGGTCTCTGTTTTCATACAGATAGTCTAAAACTTCCGGTAACAACTCTTCTTCATGTTTTGCCTTGAACTCTTCCCATTCCAAGTTTACATAATCATTTGCCAGATCCAGTGTATCCATGATGTCTGTCTCTTTTGCACCATCGAATACCGGAGTTGCAATGTTAAATCCTAATGCTTTTGCCGCAAGACTTAAGTGGATCTCAAGCACCTGTCCGATATTCATACGGGAAGGTACACCTAACGGATTCAGCACGATGTCTAACGGACGACCGTTTGGCAGATATGGCATATCCTCTACCGGTAATACACGGGAAACGACACCCTTGTTACCATGACGACCAGCCATCTTATCTCCTACGGAAATCTTTCTCTTCTGTGCGATGTAAATACGCACAGACTGGTTTACTCCCGGTGAAAGCTCATCACCATTTTCTCTTGTGAATACTTTTGTATCTACAACAATACCATACTCGCCGTGTGGTACTTTTAATGAGGTATCTCTTACCTCTCTTGCTTTTTCACCAAAGATCGCACGAAGCAGTCTCTCTTCTGCCGTCAGCTCTGTTTCTCCCTTTGGAGTTACTTTTCCGACTAAGATATCACCGGCACGGACTTCTGCACCGATACGGATGATTCCGCGCTCATCCAATGCCTTTAATGCATCATCACCAACTCCCGGAACGTCTCTTGTGATCTCTTCCGGTCCTAATTTGGTGTCACGCGCTTCTGCTTCATATTCTTCCATATGAATGGATGTATACACATCATCCTGTACTAAACGCTCGGATAATAATACAGCATCCTCGTAGTTATAACCTTCCCATGTCATAAATCCGATCAATGGATTCTTTCCAAGTGCTAATTCTCCATTAGATGTAGACGGACCGTCTGCAATGACTTCGCCCTCTTCTACAAGGTCGCCCTTGAATACGATCGGACGCTGGTTGTAGCAGTTGGACTGGTTACTTCTTTTGAATTTCTGTAATTTATAGGTGTCTTTTGCTCCGTCATCTGTCTTGATGATGATCTTGTCAGATTCGGAACGTTCTACTACACCTGCATGTTTTGCTACTACGCAGACTCCGGAGTCTACGGCTGCTTTTGGCTCAATTCCTGTTCCAACTACCGGTGCCTCTGTATTTAAAAGCGGCACTGCCTGACGCTGCATGTTAGATCCCATCAGCGCACGGTTCGCATCGTCGTTCTGTAAGAACGGAATCAATGCTGTAGCGACAGAGAATACCATCTTCGGAGATACGTCCATGTAATCAAACATGGTCTTTTCGTATTCCTGTGTCTCATCTAAGTAACGTCCTGATACGGAGTTACGCACGAAATGTCCCTCTTCATCGAGAGCCTCATTCGCCTGTGCTACATGGTAGTTGTCCTCTTCATCTGCTGTCATGTATACTACTTCATCTGTGACACGCGGATTCTGAGGATCTGTTTTATCAATTTTACGGTATGGTGCTTCAATAAATCCATACTCGTTGATCCTTGCATAAGTTGCCAAAGAGTTGATCAATCCGATGTTCGGACCTTCAGGTGTCTCGATCGGGCACATTCTTCCGTAATGGGAATAATGAACGTCTCGTACCTCGAATCCCGCACGGTCTCTGGAAAGACCACCAGGTCCTAATGCGGATAAACGTCTCTTATGTGTCAGCTCACCCAATGGGTTGTTCTGATCCATGAACTGTGATAACTGGGATGAACCAAAGAACTCTTTGACTGCCGCAGTTACCGGTTTGATATTGATTAAGCTCTGCGGAGAAATTCCCTCTAAATCCTGTGTGGTCATTCTCTCACGGACTACTCTCTCTAAACGGGAAAGACCGATACGATACTGGTTCTGTAATAATTCACCTACAGAACGGATACGTCTGTTACCCAAATGGTCGATATCGTCATCGTGTCCTACACCGTACTCTAAATGCATATTATAGTTAATAGAAGCAAAAATATCTTCTTTTGTAATATGCTTTGGTATTAATTCGGAGATATTTCTGCGAATTTCCTGCTTAATATCTTCAATATCTTCATTTTCTTCTAAGATTTTTGCAAGTACCGGATAATATACGGCCTCTGTCACGCCAAGCTCTTTGGCATCAATATCCTCGATCTGTGCATTGATATCTACCATTAAGTTTGATAAAATCTTAACATTGCGTTCTTCTGCCTGAACCCACACAAAAGGAACACCTGCATTCTGGATAGCATCTGCTAACTCTCTGGTTACAGTGGTGCCTTTTTCTGCAATGATCTCACCTGTTGTAACATCTACAACATCTTCAGCGAGAACCTGTCCGTTGATGCGGTTTCTTAACGCTAATTTTTTATTGAATTTATAACGTCCGACTTTTGCAAGATCATATCTTCTTGGGTCGAAGAACATCGCTGTGATGAGGCTCTGTGCACTCTCTACGGTCAGCGGTTCACCCGGACGGATTTTCTTATATAATTCTAAAAGACCTTCTTCGTAGCTGTTTGCAACGTCTTTTCCAAAACTTGCCACGATCTTTGGCTCTTCACCAAAGTAGTCGATAATCTCCTGATTTGTTCCTATTCCAAGTGCACGGATCAATACGGTGATCGGCACTTTTCTGGTTCTGTCCACACGGACATAGAACACATCATTAGAGTCTGTCTCATATTCTAACCATGCACCACGGTTCGGGATTACGGTACAGGAAAATAATTCCTTGCCTACTTTATCGTGATCTATGCCATAATAGATACCAGGGGAACGTACTAACTGGCTTACGATAACACGCTCCGCACCATTAATAACGAAGGTTCCCGTCTCTGTCATAAGCGGAAGGTCGCCCATGAAGATTTCGTGCTCGTTAATTTCATCGTTTTCTTTGTTATAGAGTCTTACTTTTACTTTTAACGGTGCTGCATATGTGGCATCCCGCTCCTTGCATTCTGAAATGGAATACTTTACATCATCTTCGCACAATGTAAAATCCACGAATTCCAGGCTCAGATGTCCGCTGTAATCAGCAATTGGAGAGATATCATCAAATACTTCTTTCAGACCTTCGTCCAAAAACCACTTATAGGATTCCTTCTGAACCTCTATAAGATTTGGCATTTCCAATACCTCTTTTTGTCTCGAGTAACTCATACGCATGCTTTTACCGGCTTTGACCGGACGTATTCTGTTTTTCTCCATTGACGTTTCACCTCTCGTTTTTTATATTTAACTTCACCTATTATGCAGAATTATTCACTAACTTTTCCCACCTATTTCCGGGTAGCACAAATAAGCCTACGGCACCACAATAGTGCACCGTATATGATAGCACAAGATGGCGGAAATAGTCAAGGATTTTTTTGTGTTTCTCTGTTTCAATTGTCAGATTTGGATGGGCGGGAGGACCACAACGCCAGTTCGGGAGTTTTAGGGGTTGGGTCTGTCGGCTAATTTCATTCCTACAAATGGAAAACTCGCTACGCTCAGACAGTTCCATTTGCAGGAATAACGCCGCCGCCCCAATCCCAAAACTCCTCGACCTGTGTTGTATGTCCTCCCACCCATCCAAATCTGACAGTCGTAGCTGCTGGAAACAAATATTTCATATTTATTTGTTCGCATGGTGTTCAGTTCGTAGGATTTATGTTATTAGTTCTGATGCGAAAGCATGTTGCACGAGGGCCGGTGTCAGGGCTGCACCAATCAAATATGGAGTGTTTCTTTTTGTGCAATGGAGATGAAACTCCGGAAATCGTGAAGCCCACTGGCGCACACGATTTCTGCTTTTCGGAGGTTCATCGGAATGTTCTGCACAAGGAAACGCGGAATATTTGATTGGTGCAGCCCGTCCCCTCCCCAGCCTACCCTCACATCCACCCATAACACAAAAGAACCCATCCGGCACTTCTTCCGGACAGGTTCTTCTCTTTATCTGCACTCTACCAAGTACAGCCTGGTTACTTTTTAATAAACAATTATTTAAGAGTAACTTTAGCGCCTTCAGCCTCAAGTTTTGTCTTGATGTCTTCAGCTTCTGCTTTCTCAGCAGCTTCTTTGATTACCTTAGGAGCTCCATCAACTAACTCTTTTGCTTCTTTTAAGCCTAAGCCTGTTGCTTCACGAACTACTTTGATAACCTTAACTTTGTTTGGTCCAACTTCTGTTAACTCTACGTCGAACTCAGATTTTTCTTCTCCTGCTGCGCCGCCTTCAGCTCCTGCTGCTGCAACTACTACGCCTGCTGCTGCAGATACACCAAATTCCTCTTCGCATGCTTTTACTAATTCATTTAACTCTAATACGCTTAACTCTTTGATAGCGTCGATCATTTCAGCTGTTGTTAATTTTGCCATTCTGATTTCCCTCCATTTTTATGGTTTATTTTTGTTTCTGTCTTTGCTTTTCGGCTTATTCTGCCGGTGCTTCTTCTGCTGCCGGAGCTTCCTCAACAGGAGCTTCTTCAGCCGGAGCAGCTTCTACGCTTTCACCTGCACCGCCCTGCTCTGCAATCTGATTGATAACACGAGCAAAGTTTGTGATAGGAGACTGCATACTTCCAAGTAATTTGGAAAGTAATTCTTCTCTTGATGGTACAGCAGCGATTGCTTTCATTCCTTCTGCATCATAGAAAGTTCCTTCTACAACACCGCCTTTGATCTCTAATGCCGGAGCAGTCTTTGCAAATTTGCTTAAGATTCTTGCCGGAGCAGTAGCATCTGTTGTAGAAATAGCGATTGCATTTGGTCCGTCTAACATTGGAGCAAGGCTCTCAAAGTCAGTTCCTTTAAATGCAAAATTCATCAATGTGTTCTTATATACTTTATAAGTAACACCTGCTTCTCTTAACTGTTTACGCAACTGAGTATCTTCTGCTACGCTAAGTCCAAGATAGTCAACGAGAACTACGGACTGTGCATCTTTAATGTTTGCAGAAATCTCCTCTACGATAGGCTGTTTCAGTTCTACTTTTGCCACGAATCGTGCACCTCCTTTTATTTTTCTTTGTATTCCTCAGACATAAAAGGTTCAAAAAACCTCTCCGCCAAATGACAGAGAGGTCTAAAATTCATTGTGATATTACATCAATAAATTCCCTCGGCAGGCTCTGCGATTACGCCTTTCGGCACCTGCTGTCTTCGGCAATATGCTTTTGCATTATATCATTATCTATTTTCGATGTCAACTAATAATTACTGTGCAACTTTTGCTACGCTTAATTTTACACCAGGTCCCATTGTCGGAGCTAATGTAATGCTCTTGATGTACTGACCCTTTAAGCTGCTTGGTTTTGCTTTATTAATTGCATCCATAAGCGTCTGGAAGTTGTCCGCTAACTGTTCTTCTGTAAAAGATGCTTTTCCAACTGGCACATGGATAATATTTGTTTTGTCCAATCTGTACTCAATCTTACCGGCTTTAATCTCGTTTACCGCTTTTGTAACATCCATTGTTACAGTTCCAGCTTTCGGGTTTGGCATTAAACCTTTTGGTCCAAGTACACGACCTAAACGTCCAACAACACCCATCATATCCGGTGTAGCAACAACAACATCAAAATCTAACCATCCGTCGTTCTGGATCTTTGGAATTAATTCCTCTCCACCAACGAAGTCAGCGCCTGCTGCTTTTGCTTCATCAATTTTTTCACCTTTTGCGATAACTAATACTTTTACAGCTTTACCGGTTCCGTGTGGCAGTACAACTGCTCCACGAATCTGCTGCTCTGCATGACGGCCATCACAGCCTGTTCTGATATGAGCTTCGATTGTCTCATCAAATTTTGCAACTGCTGCTTTTTTTACAAGGCTAACTGCTTCTGCAACGTCGTACTGAGCAGTTCTGTCAATGTTCTTAGCAGCCTCTACATATTTCTTTCCTCTTTTCATTAAAAAACCTCCTAGTGGTAATATCGGGAGTGTTCCCTCCCACGATTGTTTCGTTTTCAGTCTTTTTTGCGATTGTCTTAAGGTAGTTACTTTCGACCTATTCCTCTACTGTAACTCCCATACTTCTGCATGTTCCAGCGATCATACTCATTGCTGCTTCTAAAGAACCTGCATTTAAGTCTGGCATTTTTAACTCTGCAATTTCCTGTAATTTTGCCTTGGAAATGGTTGCTACTTTATCCTTCTGCGGTACTGCAGAACCGGATTTGATGTTGCATGCCTTCTTGATCAATACCGGTGCCGGCGGAGTCTTTGTTACGAAGCTGAAGCTTCTGTCCGCATATACGGTAATTACTACAGGGATGATTAAATCTCCCTGATCGGCTGTTCTTGCATTGAACTGTTTTGTGAACTCTACGATGTTAACACCGTGCTGTCCAAGTGCAGGTCCAACAGGTGGTGCAGGTGTTGCCTTACCAGCCGGAATCTGCAATTTGATATATCCTTCTACTTTCTTTGCCATTTGGATAAGTCCTCCTTTTTAGTTTGTCTTTCTTACATCTGCGAAACTTATTTCTACTGGCGTCTCGCGGCCAAATAACTCTACATTGATTGTGACGATCTGCTTGCCGGAATTCATGCTCTGGATCACTCCGACGGTATCTTTCCAGACACCTCCGGTTACAACCACGCTGTCTCCTTCCGCAAAATCTACAACGATATTTTCTGATTCGATTCCCAACGGTCTCATTTCAGCTTCAGTGAGTGGTACCGGCTTAGACCCCGGACCAACAAATCCGGTAACGCCTCTGGTATTTCTGACAACGTACCATGTGTCATCATTCATTACCATATTAATAAGTACATAACCGGGAAACATTTTTTTCTGAACCTGTTTCTTAGCACCGTTCTTCAATTCCACCACATCCTGCATCGGGACACGGACTTCTAAAATCTGGTCCTCAAGATGTCTGTTCTCAATTGTTTTATCAATGTTTGCCTTAACCTTATTCTCATATCCTGAGTAGGTATGAACTACATACCAGTGTGCCTCTGCCATAAAATCACCTTTGCCTCCATTACAATTTTACAAGGAAATCTACACCATACTGAATGATATAATCAATCAGTGCAATAATCAGACCCAGAATAACGGATGCAATCACAACTGCTGTTGTCTGTTTTGTGACTGAATCTTTATCAGGCCAAACAATTTTGTTGAATTCAGCCTTCAGACCAGCGTATCTGCTCTCTTTCGGGGCACTTTCATTGTTTGTGGTTTCTCCCATCTTAGTCACTCCCTTTGTCTGGTCACAATTACTTAGTCTCTTTGTGTAATGTGTGTGTCTTGCAGAATCTGCAATACTTCTTTGTTTCCATTCTGTCCGGATGAGCTTTCTTATCTTTGGTCGTATCATAATTACGCCGCTTACATTCCGTACATGCCAATGTTATTTTCGTGCGCACAACTTCCACCTCCACTTTAATTCTTTCTGTTTTTAGGCATAAAAAAAAGACCTACTTCCATCGCTAGTCTAATATAGCACAATCCCAGATAGGTGTCAATGTTAATTTTTCTTCCAATTACTGTTAATTTTTTGTCCCTTTTTCCGATATAATTAATGAAGCAGAAGCAAAAAATACTTTTTTCTGCTATTTTTAGATGACAAATATGTAATTACCTATTATAATATAGTTATATAAATGGATTTATTCTACCCTGATGCATTCTGCATATTTCATGGACGAAAGGAGGGGTTTTATTATGGCTGCAATTGATACAGTATATCATTATTATCTAAGTACATATGCTAATTCGACCGTATCGCGTTATGACTCACACAAGAAAAGCGAACTGCGTGACATTTATAACCGTATGGTCAAGACCAACAAAGAATCCCCTCTGTATAAGATCAAGGAAACAAAGAATGCCGCAAGGTTTGCAATTGACATTAAGGAGAGTGCCAGGCAGATCCAGAATGTAATTTCTTCCCTGTCCGGCGGCGGCAAGGGCATCGAAGCCGCTTTTTCGAAAAAAGTTGCATCTTCTACCGATGATGAAATGGTAGAAGCAAAATATATCGGTGCAAATGATGAATCCGAAGCAACGGAAAGCTTTGACATTGAAGTCCGTTCTTTAGCGGAACCACAGGTAAACCAGAGTAATTTTTTATACAGCGGTGTGCGTGACATCCCTGTCGGAAATTATTCGTTTGACTTGAATACCCCTTCTGCATCGTATGAATTTCAGTTCAGTGTAAACGACGGAGAAACTAACCGGGATATTCTGAATAAACTGGCACGTCTGATCAACAGTGCCAATCTTGGATTAAAAACAGAAATCCTTGAAAACGACAATCGACAGTCTGCTTTACGTTTAGAATCGTCACAGACCGGACTACCTGAGGGCGAGCAGTATCTTTTTAATATTGTTCCGGAAGGCACAACGGACTCCCGTACAGCGATGGGAATTTTAGGGATCAGTGAGATTGCTTCTCCTGCGAAAAATGCTTCTTTCTTATTAAATGGAAAAGAACATGTTTCCCGTTCCAATACGATTACGGTAGATAAGACTTTTGAATTAAAATTAAAGGGTATTCACAATGAAGGCGAATCCGAAACGATCGGTTATAAGCCAAGTGTGGATGCAGTTGCAGATAATTTACAGGAATTAGTGGACTCTTATAACTCTATCATTGATATTGCAACGAATCCTGTAGGCGAGGAACAGCAGGGCAACCGCCTCTTGAACGATATGCGGAGTGTTACCCTGAATTACAACAGTGAATTGGAAGCTATTGGTCTTTGTTCGCAGGATGACGGACGGATCAGAGTAGACCGTGCTCTCTTAGCAGATGCAATCTCATCCGATGATGCTAAGGAGAGTTTTTCCGTACTGAATGCATTTAAGGATGCTTTAAATGATAAGGCTTCTAATGCCTCTATCAATCCTATGAATTATGTAAACAAAATAATTGTGGCCTATAAGAATCCGGGACACAACTTTGCAGCACCATATATTTCTTCGATTTATGCCGGTATGATGTTAGACCGGCGATGCTAACGCCAATCTGTTCTTTTTTTGAATTATCTATATTATAAAACAAATACCATTAGCCTCGTGCTAATGGTATTTGTTTTCTCAAACTTTTATATTTTTAGCAAATTCCCAAACATCTGAAACTACAAAATCCGGCTGCTCGCTGCATTCCCGTCCTTTGACAAAAACCGTTTTCGTTCCTGCCGCTTTGCCTGTTTGGATATCACTTTCCCTGTCTCCTTTTGAAGATAGGCATTCAGCTTTTGTAACATTTCTTCCGTCAGATAGCCTCTTGCTACTCCGGACTGGTTTGTTACGACGATCACAAGGTAGCCTTTTTTATGGATCTGCTCTACGGCTTTTTTGCAAATGGATAGATATGCAGTTTTTCAAAGGAGGTGATATAGTCTGTGTCCTCACACAAAACACCGTCCCTGTCTAAAAAAACTGCTTTGTTTAAGGTGCTCATTACAGACACTCTCCATCCCGTTCTAAGATCACATCTACGATCTGCTTAATACGGTTGTCCTCTTTGAAACCGGAAAGGGTCAGCACCTTCATGTTTTTTTCTTTTGCTACTTCTATAGAAAAATTGAAAAGCCGGATACTCGTAATGTTACGAATATCCAGCCTTTCTGCTACACTCTATTTTACATTATTAATACTCTATTTTCATATCTTTCTCTTTTGCTAATGATTCTAACGCATTGTTATAATCATCTAAGAGCTTGATTCCTTCATCAATCTTTTCGGTAGCTTCTGTGACAGTCTGCTCATCATTTGTGTCACAGGCTTCAAGCATCTTTGTATAACCCTCTTTGTATGCTTCCATTACTTTTACATATTTTTCTTTGATAGCTTTCACTTCATCTGTTTCCGGTTTGATCTTAGAAAGTTTATCCAGTGAATCATCAATGTTTGGCATGATTCCATTGTTGATGCTGTCTTTGATCTCTTCGTTTGTCTCTAAGTCGCCCCATTTTGCAGACTCTTCTTTGATCTTGTCATAGTTTGCATTGACATCTACCATGTCTGTGTTTAAGAACTTTTCAAAATCATCTGCAACCGGGTCTCCGCCACATCCTGTCAGCATTCCGATTACCATAATACCCATTAACATTCCTGCCATTACTTTTTTAAAACTTTTCATTGCTGTATTCTCCTTTTTTATGATTATTTTTTATTATTGTTGTAAAATCAATGACATCCAAACGCATCACCAACTTTCTGCAAGGAATCCTCTCGTGGTGGCTGTAAGCAGTTACCTTGAACCGCCTCCAGTACCTCCACCGGAAAAGCCTCCGCCTCCGCCTATCGACGCAAAACCTCCCTGACCACTGGTTCTCTCTTCCTGCATTGCCCTCTCTGCAGATCTGTGCATGCTGTGACAATAGCTGTGTGCTATGATCACATTTCTATTGTAATTTTCAAACTCAGGCACCCTGTCAGGATAGACTTTTTCAAATTGTTTGATTACCTTGTCGGCTATGCCAAACAATGTAGCATATACCATATAATCCTGCCAGATGATCGTTTCGCTGATTTCTCTTTCTGATATCAGTGAAAAATCTTCCAGATACTTCTTCAGTCCCATTACCTCGGCAAGTTCTTCTTTGCCCTTTGCAGTCAGATCACTGATCTTTCTTCCCGAATGACCGGTAAAACCTTTATTCTCTGCAAAAATTCCTCTTCCTTCATCTAAGGCATTCTCTAACAGATTGCTTACAGACTTCGGATGTTTGTATGCGTATTTCTCAAGCTCTTTTTCCTGTAAAATACCATCTTCGCCCGCTGCTTTGACCAAAACCTTATACAATTTCTTTTCGATATCGGTATCCGGTTTTTTTATCAGCTTTAAGTTGACGGATTTTTTCGACTTTCCAAAAGCTCCAACACTTTCTTCTGTCTGTGGCTCAATACATCCTTTGTTGATCATGGAAAGGATCAATGCTCCGATGAGCAAACTCTCCTCTTTTGCCACATCAAAGGTCTGTGCCAAGAAATGCGAAACCCGGATCTCTCCGCCGTTTGGCACTTCTCTGTAATAATTCGCCTGTTCGTAGAACGCTTTAATGGCTTTCTTTCTCTTTACAACACTGCGGATCAGCCATACAACTACTACCACAATTCCGATCAGAACTACAAACCCTATGATGGTCTCCAATAATCCGCCTTCCTCATCTCCGTAGTCACTGTCTTCAAAAGCAGTGTCTTTCACCTCTTCAAAAGATTTTGAAACGGATTTCGTCGGGGATAGGATTCCCTTATCCAACCGGAACATCACGATCATGTCATTGTCATCTTCTAAAGCAGAGGTTGTGTATGCCACAATAGAACCCTGTTGAAATTGTACCTCTCCTTCATATCCAAATGCCCAGATTCCTGCATTGTTCTCGTCTAAAGCTGTACCGTTCTCTAAACGAATGCTGACCTTTCCGTCTGTCGGAAACGTAGACATCTGCGGATTGATAAACATAAAATTCGTTCCGTCATAATCGGAATAGCTTTTTATAAAGTCCGTGACCACATATTCGATCGCATATTTTTTTTCACCATAATCGGTTATTCCAAAACACAACTCTACGCCGTCATCGGTTTTGTTAATCCCACATTTTCGCTTTTTGGCATCAAAGTCTGCATCGATGTCCCAATCATCAACAAAAGTATACTCACCTTTTTCATCGGATACTTTCAAATCTGATATGCCGATGTCTTTTGTTGCGATCGGTATGTAATTCTCGGTTCCTTCCTCGAAAGTACCCTGCCAGTTCTGAACTACATAAGCACTTCCGTCATCCCTTACGGTAACGGAAATGTCTATTTCCGAGACATTGTTTTTAGCATATGCCGTACCGGAGATCAACAGCAGCATCAACGGTGCCACAAGCAGTAATTTTTTTATCCACTTCATAGGCTGCTCCTTATTTCATATCCGGCATATCTGCTTTCTGCTCACTTGCCTCTAAGTAATCGCGGCTTGTAATATGAAGCATGCCTGCTGCGATCGAAGTTGGGAACATGCGGATCGTACGATTGAGTTTGGTAACGCTGTCATTGTAGATCAGACGTGACTGACGTACCATCTTCTCATACTCGTTTACGCTGTCCATGGTCTTGATATAATTCTCATTTGCTTTCAGCTCCGGATAGCTTTCTGCAACTGCCATGATCTTGCCCATTGCCTCTGTCAGCATGTTTTCCTGCTTATTTACTTCTGCTGCGGAACTGTTTGAATTAATACTGGTACGCATTTTGATCGTATCCGATATGGTTTTGTACTCGTGATCAGCATACCCTTTTGTCAGATCCAACAGTGCCGTTAACGCATCCCAGCGCGAGGATAACTGAACACCGATCTGCCCCATCGCATTGTTGATGTTCTCATCCATTGCTACTAACTTTCTCTGTGCGGAAATAAACCATAAAATGATAATTACCAGCACAACTCCCACAATGATAAGTGCCATATAAACTCCTCCTTATTGCTTTTTCTTACCTGCTATTTTATGTAATCTTATGCTTTTATTCAATGAAAATGTCATAACTTGCATGAAATCGTCATAACTTGCAAAAAAGGAGTCATTGGCACTTTATTTACTCAATTTTTTAAGGTTGCAAACACATCAAATACTCCGTCTGTATCTTCGATCTTTAAAAATCCCGAATTGCTTTTTAAAATCGCTTCTACACTTTTTAATCCCAGTCCGCTGCCCTGTGGTTTGGTGGTAAGATAATTGTTTTCCGCACTCTTTTTTAACTCACCTTCATAATCATTTTTTACATTTAAAGAGAGCTGATGGTTTAAATGCTTGATGCTGATTGCAATATAACTTTTTGCCGCATCCAGACTGTTTTCTAACAGATTCGAGAGCATCACACAGAATTCCGCTTCGTCACAGGCAAGTTCCTTTGGCATCTGTATCCGTGCAGAAAATTCCAGTCCTTCCTGCTCTGCTTTTGTCCGGTATTCACTGAGAACCGCATTGATCAGAGTATTGTCGCAAAACAGTATTTTTGCATTTTTTTCTATTTCCGCCAGTTCTTTTTTTAAAAATTCCTTTGCTCCTTCCACCTCTCCATTTTCAAGATAACTGATCAAAATACTGCCACGGTGCCTTGCATCATGGCGAAAAATCCTCTCTGCCTCTCTTTTTTGCAGATAGAATTCGTACTGCTTTTTCTGCAGCAGGATCTGCTCTTTCATATTCCCGGCAATCCGCTCTCTTTCCATCGCATCGCCTGCCGTTTGAAAGGTATAAAATATCAGAATATAGACTAACAGCATCAGTATGCATATCATCAGCAATACCGGATAGTTGCGTGTGACGCCGTGAAAATCCAAAAAGTAATAGTTGACCAGACAGATCAGCCCGGTAAAGGACATCGGGATAAAGGAAAATATCCACCAGTTGACCTTTAACCGATCCATCAGCATCCGGTGTTTTGCCTTTAAATGTTTGTTATACAGGATAAAATATCCGCCAAAGAGCACAAAACGCAATGCTGTTAAAAAATAAGCGTCTTTTAAAGTATAATCGTTGATGAATGCAGAAAAATTTGCAATGATGTCATAGATATTGATCCAAAGCCAAAAGTTAAACACAGTCTGTGATATTTTATCTTTGGTGATCAACAATATCAACACAAAATACGGCAGTCCGATCGTGAATAAAATAACACTTCGAAGCACCGTACTTCCATAATGAATCATGATATAAGAATTGAATGCCAGACAGACTGCCGTTACGGCAGCAAAATACCCATAGGCACGTTTTGCCGGCACACGGTAATTCATCATGGAATAACCGTCCAGAGTACATATAAAAAGTGTCACAAACAGCGATACGATATTTCCCGAATGGCTCATGTCTCTCCCTCCGCCGCAAATACATAGTCAAAATATGCCTTTTTTGCACTTTGCAGATATGTTCTTGAGATCTTCATCGTTTTTCCGCTCGTCAAATAAAACACGTCATTGTCTATGCTGTCGATATACTCCATATTTACAAGATAGCTTTTGTGGCAGCGGCAAAATCCATGATGCAGTAAAAATTCCTCGTAGTCTGTCAGTTTTCCGACTACTTCAATCTCTCTGTTTTCCGACAGTGTAAAGATCACTTTTCGCAGATTGCTCTCTAAGCACTGGATATTAGACAACAGAATCTTTGTTTCGGTTCCGGAATAGGTCACTGTAATATAATGTTTTTTGGTCCGCTGTGATAACAGCCTTCTCATACATGCCCGCAGTTGTTCTGTATCGATCGGCTTTAATAAATAATCAAAAGCCAGCACCCGATAGCTTTGTACACCGAATTCTTCACTCGTCGATATAAACACGATGGGTGTCTTTGTATCTTTTTTGCGGATCTGAGCCGCCGTATCCATTCCACTGATCTTTGGCATCAATATGTCTAAAATAATCAAGTCATAAGGTAATACCTCATGACTTTTGATCAGCTCGGCTCCATCATCAAATTCATTAACGGAAAAATTTCTGATGACGGAGTCTAAGGCTTCTATTGTTTTTTGTCGTTCTGTCTGCAAATCATCGCAAATTGCTATTCTCATTTGTACTCGTCCTTTTACTAAATATTCAAAAGCGTGCTTGCATACTTGAGAACATTTACTTTATCTATTGCTTCTTTATGATTTTTCCACTCATTTTGACCCTAATATCACAACAATTGCATTATAACACCTTTCCATATAAAAGCTGAGCAATTTTCTCATAATATTCAACAGATTTTTGTTCTAATTTACGTACCAACAATGCATTCTGCTCCGTAAGTAAATCCCTATTTTCTATAGACCAAATTAATCTTTCATATAGCTTTTCACTAAATGAGTTTTCATTAACATTAAACAGTCTGTCATCCATTCCAATATTTCTATATAATTCAACATGCTTTTTTAATGTCACAATTCCGATTGTCGGTGTATGCATTGCAATAGAACAAATATTTGAATGATACCTCATTCCAACTGCTACCGCTGATTTTCTATAAAGATCAACCAAATATTCGCCAGGCGTTGCAATTCCATTTAAATAAGGAGCAATTGTTATATTTCTTCTACAATTATAATCTTGTACGGCATTAAGCACATCTGAAATTGCCTGTAAATCAGATGGGATATGTGGCACAAATACGAAGTGGAGATTAGGATTTCTTGAGATAGCTTTGTCAATGAACAAAGAAAATTCATTACAATATTGATTATAACTTTCCTTATCTCCCCATCTGTCTTCCATTCTGTCTCTAACAGTATTGATTGCAATAACAGTCTTATCATCAGGAATTTCAGGATGACGGTATTCACCAGCACTGGTAAAGAACCCACCATCTGGAATCTGAATTATATTCTTTAATGATGAACCATCAAAAAATTGATCCAAAAGCATTTTAGAATCATCATTTCTTACAGAAACAAGAAACTTATCTGACCTTGAATCTAAGTATTTGATAAATGAACCAAAACAATCCTTTACTTTTGCCAAACACATATTTGGTGAATAATCAACACCAAGTCCATTAAACACTATTGGAATGTGTATCTTTCTTAAAATTTCATCAGAAATATTAAGAGTAGTTCCAGTGGTTGAATAATCCCACTTAACATCGAAAAAATTCCCCCCACCGATAACAAGCAAATCATATCGATTAACCAAATCGGCAAACGAATCATCAAATTGTCTTAGATTCCATGATTTATAGTATTCTCTAATCTCGAGATATGTAACTTCAACATCATTAGTTACGTATTTTTTGAAAAGATTCCAAAACCCAACATGATTTGCTATATCGCCTATATTACCATTAAAACTTGCTAAATGTAATGCTCTAATCACTTCTTCTTCCCTCTCTATAAATATAATGGGCATTTGTGAAACGTCTCAAGACTCTTTGGCGCCTCCATATAATCTCTCATATGGTATTGTAATGCAGTTGTAAACCAGCTAGCCAAAAGAGTATCTTTTCCATTTCCTTATGTATATTTCTTTAACAGCGTTTCCGCCTGCTCTAAATCAGACGGTTCATCAATATCAACACTATATTTTGCATCCATGATATATGGGATCGGGTTATCATTAAAACTGGTGCTTTCACTTAACGTCTCAATCCGGTTTACATAAACACTTCCGTCCACCAGATAATATTGCGGCATATCCTGACGGCGAACCGTGCTCTGCATGGAGAGTACATTCTGCAATTCTCCCTTTTCATCGATAGTCCTCATTAAAATCGGATGCTCCGAGACTTCTTTTATGGAAACAACATCCTGCATATCCCTTTGTATACAAAGTTCGATCGCTCCGTCTATATCTTCTGCCCTTCGCAGTGGCTGCGTCGGTTGGAGCAGCACCAGCAGATCATAGGACTTCTGATGGTCTTCTAACCACTTTACGGCATGAAGCACGGCATCTATCGTCTTTGCCGTATCCGATGCCAGTTCTGCCGGACGCAAAAACGGTACCTCTGCCCCATAAGCCTTCGCTGTTTCTGCAATCCGTTCCGAATCCGTTGTAACGACCACATCATCAATATACCGGCTGTTCTTTGCCGCTAACACAGAATATGCGATCAATGGCTTTCCACACAATGGTGTAATATTTTTATCTTTAATGCCTTTACTTCCGCCTCTTGCCGGAATGAGTGCCAACACCCGTTTTCCTTCAATCATGTTATCCCCACCGATCTATGAATACTTTTTGGATTCCATGCTCCCAGATATTTTTATCATGGACAATCTCTAAAAATTGTTTCGTACTGTTGCCTTTTCCAAACAAAGCACCCTGCTTACGAAAATCTTCAATATGCTCTATTGCCTGTAAAATCTCGTCTTTATCCTCTGACACATGCTGGATATTCTGACTGTATTCCGTACTGTAACGTCCCTTCTGGCGTGTTCCGACATCAATTGCCGGAATTCCATAAATGGAGGTCTCCCTGACACCGGCACTGGAATTTCCAATCATAAAATCCGCATTTTTTAATAAGGTTAAAAAATACTCAAATCTGGTCGATGGGTACAGACGATATCTCGTCTCATCTTCCAAAGTCCGGTAAGCATTTAAAATAACCTCTGAACCGAGATCATTATTCGGATAGATCACGATATAATTTCTTCCCGATTCTTTGACTGCATTGACCAGTTCTTCCACATGCTTTCCGATAATCTCATACTCTGTTGTCACCGGATGATACATCAGGATTCCATACTTTTCAAACGGTATCTCGTATCTCTCTCTTGCCTCTTCAAACGTCGGCAGATGACTCGAAAGCATAATATCAATATCCGGCGAACCGATCACATAAATCTGATGCTCGGATTCTCCAAGCTGCATCAAACGGCGTTTTGCCTCTTCATTGCATACAAAATGCACATGTGCAAACTTAGAGATTGCATGACGGATCGATTCATCGATCGTTCCTGACAATTCGCCACCCTCAATGTGGGCAACCCGGATATTATTCAAAGCTCCCACCATGGCTCCGGCTAAAGCGTCGATCCGGTCTCCGTGAATGACGATCATATCCGGCCGGATATTCTGCACATATCCTGTCAGCTGGCATACCACATCGCCCAGATCATAGCTCATGTTACCGCTGTTGATCAATCCGTATGCCACATAGACATTTTTATATCCGTCTTTTAAGACTTCCCGATAGGTGTTTCCATAGGTCTCCAGCAGATGCATTCCTGATACAAACACATAGGCTTCCATGTCTTTGGATGCTTCGATTCCCTGTATTAATGATTTAATTTTTCCATAGTCTGCTCTTGTTCCGGTAATAAACAGAATTTTTCTCATAATGATTCTACCATACTTTTCTTAATCTGTGTATCTGAGGCGATATCGCAGGTCGCCTTTTTTCCTAATACATTCGGATAATCCTCTGCCGGAATCTCTCCGGTTCCCGGACGTTTTACCCAGATATTCTCTTTCGTAAAACTCTCTCCTTTTTTGATATCCCGAATTGCTACCACAGTAGCAAATGCAAAATCAATGGTAACCTGTTCTTCTGCCGCTGCACATTTGGTTCCACCTAACATCTGCGGTACCTCGTTTGCTGCCTGCAATAATTTTCCAAGTTCCTGCTCATCCATCGAACATACAATATCCGGACCGGTACGTTCCATATGATCGGTAAAATGTCTCTCGACTAACTTTGCTCCCAATGCCATCGCTGCGATACAGGCATTGTTGTTCAGTGTATGATCCGATAAACCAACCGGCACATCCGGAAATTCTCTCATCAGCTCCTGCATCGCTCCTAAACGAACTAATGCCGGGTCTGTAGGATACAGATTTGTCGTATGCATCAGTGCATACTCCACACCATATTTTTCTAATATATTTACTGCCTTTGCAATATTGCGGATATCGTTCATTCCGGTAGATACGATCATCGGTTTTCCATACTCCGCAATATGCTCGATCAACGGATAGTTATTCAGTTCTCCCGAACCGATCTTATACGCTGCCACTCCGAATTTCTCTAATCTTACAGCCGCTGCTCTTGAAAACGGTGTGCTTAGAAATACCATTCCAAGGCTCTGTGTATAGTCCATAAGTTCTTTTTCTTCTTCTTCAGACAAGGCACATCGGTTCATGATCTCATAAATAGAAACATCTGCATTTCCCGGTATGACTTTTTTTGCCGCACCGCTCATTTCATCTTCTACGATATGTGTCTGATGCTTGATGATCCTTGCTCCTGCCCGGTGCGCTGCATCCACCATCTCTTTTGCGGTATCTAAACTTCCCTCATGGTTGATCCCCATTTCCGGGATCACCAGCGGCCGCTCGGATTCTCCTATTACAATGTCACCAATTTTTACACTCTTCATATATTCACCACAGCCTTACTTATTTTAGCGGTAACAAAGTCTCTTCTGAAAGTCCCTTTAACAGGATAATACACTCTTCTAATACCTCACAGTAAAGCTTTCCTTTTCTTGCAATCTCTTCTGTCTCTTTTGCAATCGTATCTCCTTCAAAATAATACTCTGAACGAATGATATAATCTGCGATTGGAATACAGGTAAGGATCAGCTGATACTCTTCTGACTCTTCAATCTTTGTTGTGATCTTTTTGATCTTCTTTAACTGTTTTAAACATCCTTTTTTCTCAACCGTACCGGACTTTCCGATTTTTCCTAATTTCTGATACGCTTTTTCTAATTCTTTGGCATCCTTGAACATATCCTCAAAATCTTTTGGAACATTTTTCAGATAGTCCACTGCCTTTTTATGCTCTTCCTCTGTAAATTCAGATTCTAATGCTTCGATCCGCTCTGTAAAATTGATCTCCTCCGGTACATTCTTACAAACTTCTTCAATGATATCGTCTAATACGCGTACTTCGGTACCTTCGATATAAGCTCCTCCTGCCGTTGCATTGACAACACGGATATTCGGATTTGCTTCTTTAATATCATGGATATACTCCTGGAACCAGTTTAAGAATATTCTTAAATCCATTCTGGTCGGGATTTTATCCACATAATTACCCTTGACCATCTCCATGCCTTCGGTATCCATCACTGGCATCTTTTCTTCAAAGGTTCCGTCTGCATGAGATTTATTATCAGTAAATGCCAAATCCTGTCCCACTAAAATAATCGTTTCATATCCTAACTTATGTAACAGTGAAAATCCACTACATGCAACCGATCCACCTGTAGAAACATCCGGAAGCACTTTATCATTGATAAAATAAATGGAATATGGCAGGAAATAACCGTCATAATAAAATATTTTCTTCGCTTTCTGTCTTTCCATGATTTTGTAACCAGCCGTTGGCGGTGCAATAACCGGTATGGTCTCTGCACCATCAATCTTTATTAAATCCGGGCTTTTTTTTGCATCAATGGTAATAAACGCATCCGGCTTAATGCCTGCTTTTATCAATGGCTTTACGGCTGTATCCACCGCTAAGATAAACAGACGGTTCTTTGCCTTTTTTAACATCTGAATATTCTTATTCAGCGAAGGACCTGCTGCTACCAAAATTGCCGCATCTTTATTAGAAACTGCCTTTAACAGCAATTTCGTATGATAACCTTCACATACATATTTCATATTGCGAAGGATATTCTGCGCCATATTCATGGACAGCTTCTTCAGCGTATTAAATTGCACCATCTCTGACTCAACTAACCGCTGTACTTTCTTTACTTTTTCTAAAATGTCTTCTAGAAAAAATCCTCTGTAATTTGGATGGATCTCTTCAATTAAGAAACTCATATTTTCCAAGGTCATAACTCCCCGCATTACCGGTTCAAACTCTTCTTCATTCAATCCTTTGACCACAAATGCGATCGGTCTGTCCTCAATTTCTTTCGAGATATCAATATTCTCTAACATTGCCATAAAAATATGGATCGATGGCTCATAAACGACAACATTTGCTTCTTTTGAACTCTTTTCAATGATATCCTTTAAATATGCTGCACTTCCGACACCAAACAGGAATACCGGTGCATATTTATGTATCTCTCCGACTCTCTCGCTCCAGATCTGTATCGGTTCTTTTGCATTTCTCTTGCCACCTAAATAAAGCTGTCGTCCGTCCTGCTCTATTCTGAATATTGTCTCTCCATCCCAGGAAGTCTCTACCATAACATTGGTTGGGTCCTCTGTCTCATGCTCCTCCCGGATCAAATCTGCAAAGGCAGGATACCATTTTTCCATTGCTTCTAAATTTTTTTCTAAAATAGATTTACTCATCCTCTGACTCCTCTGCATCATCATCTATATATAATTCAATTAATTCTCGTAGTCCATAGTCCAATGTGTCTATGATCCAGACCACATCTTCCTGCTCGATTGCTGCCACATAATCTTTTAATACATCTATTACAAAAACCTGTAGGTTCTGATATTCTTCTTCACTGATCCCATAAGAATTTCCCTGTAGGAATCCTGTACAAAACTTTTGTATTGTCGGAATTATTTCCTTTGCTTTTTCTATTACATTTTCATTTTTAAAATAATGATATTCGATACAAATACCATCAATTTTCTCACGCAATTCTGCTGCTAATGCTCTCATCTTCCATCCATCTCTTTCTTAGTAAAAAAGAGGGACGAATTCTCGTCCCTCTGTAATTCGTCGATTCATTACTGAATGACTGCCAACTTCATACTTACTGTAATAAAGAAAGCACTCCCTGAGTTGACTGGTTGCTCTGTGCCAGCATGGACTGACCAGCCTGAGCAAGAATGTTGTTCTTGCTGTATTCAACCATTTCAGAAGCCATATCTGTATCACGGATACGAGATTCAGCTGCCTGAGTATTCTCAGCTACATTGTCTAAGTTTGCAATTGTGTGCTCTAAACGGTTCTGTAATGCACCAAGAGCAGATCTCTGTGAAGATACTTTGTTAATTGCATCCTGAATTGCTGTGATGGAGTTGTTTGCCATCTCATAAGTATCAACTCTTGCATTTCCTTTCTGTGTATAGCTGGATAATGCTTTTGCTGTAACAGCACTTGTCTGAAGGTATGTGTTGATATTTTTCTTAACATCTGCAGACATTGCCTTTTTTGCAGCTGAGATATCACCTTTTACTGCTTTGGATACAGTGTCGTATGTCTTATCATTAACTAATGATTTGTAGAATACTTTACCATTCTCGAACTGTGCTGCATAGTTAGCCGATGTATACTTACCACTAAGTTGTTTCTTGAAAACAGAGATTGCGTTAGCAGTGTTCTTATCTAATGAACTTTTTGGTCTATATGTGTAGCTCATTCCCTGGTATTTGATTGCAACAGGGTTTACACCTTCCTGTGCAGTTTTTTCAATAGTACCGGAAACATCTTTTAATCCTAATGTCTTAGCATTCATGCTACCGATGCTGATTTCGATGTTCTGATCAGCGTTAGCACCAACCTGAAGTTTTTTGTTCTTGAAAGAACCATCCAGTAAGTTCTGCTTATTGAACTGAGTTGTAGAAGAAATTCTGTCTAACTCTGTTGTTAAAGCATCTAACTCTTCGTTGATTGCTTCACGGTCGATGTTCTCGTTTGTATCATTAGCACCCTGTACTGCTAACTCATTCATTCTCTGTAAGATAGAGTGAGCTTCATTCAGAGCACCCTCAGCTGTCTGAATTAAGGAAACGCCGTCCTGAGCGTTTGTAGATGCACGGTTCAATCCACGAACCTGGCTTCTCATTTTTTCAGAAATCTTTAATCCTGCTGCGTCATCGCCTGCACGGTTGATTCTGTAACCGGATGATAATTTTTCTGCTGATTTTGCCTGTGCACTTGTTGTTACTCCTAACTGACGGTTAGAGTTCATTGCTGTAAGATTGTGTTGTACTACCATTGCCATAATGTTTTCCTCCTTGAATTTGAATTTAATCAGGCTTCCTTGCCTGTGTCAATGCTTGCAGTCTGTTCCAGCCTCTGTGAGCAGTCCTCCCGCCGCGCGCTCGTTCTTACCATTCAACATTGGTCTTCACATTCTGCTAAGTAATGTTCTTACTCTATAGTAAAAGAATCTCTGATTCTCTTTACTCGTATGTAGTTGTTTTTCCTTTGTACCTTATATATCGGTTAGGTTTGGATTTACTTTATAGCCTTTTTGAAATTTTTTTATATTTTTTTACTTTTATCAGATTAACGTGCAGACATCCTCTGAAGTTCCCTGCTATGCTCCTGCAAAATGCCTTTTACCAGTTCCATATCACCTTTCAGGTTCTCTATGTCTTCTGCACCGTCTTTATACCTTTCATAAGTATCCAGATAACAGCTTTCAATTGTCTGTAATCTTGGAACAACGTCTACATCCAGACGCATGTTAGTATGATGTACTGCTGTTTTCAACTCCTGAATATCCTGTCGGATCGGTCCAAGCTCTTCTTTGAATTTTGCATCAAGCTTCTCGTCCAGCTTTTTATCCAGTTTCTCGTCTAACTTCTCATCAAGCATTCTGTCTAATTTTTCTTCCAGCTTCACCTCTAACTGTTGATCGAGCTTTTCTTCTAACTTCCTGTCGAGCAGCTTTTCAATCTCAACTAATAATTCCGCGTTGTTCATAATCGCATTTCCCCTTTGATTTTCCTACTTTTTCTTGTCCAGAAACTGCGGAGGGATTGCGTCCATCTGCTGCATATTCTTATAATACTGTGTGGCAGCTTTGTTGCCGGCTTTGACCTGACGTATCTTTTTCCGTGCCTTTGAGAACTGCATTCCTGCAAGCTCTTTGTTGCGCTGCTCCTGAACCTGGATCTTCATGCTGCGTTCTGTGATCATGGAGATCAGATCTTTCATCTTCTGGATCTCTTCCGTATATGCAGCTCTGTTTCCATCCAGTTCTTCTTTGACTCTTGTATAGATTTCTTCGAAGCCATCATCTAAAAATACGATTTTATCAATATACTGGCTTTTTTCATCTATATTCTTTTCAAAGGCATCCATATCAGCTTCTTCCGCGGATAAGATCTCATACTGCTCTTGATTTTTTTCTATAATGCTGTCTAAAGCCTCCACTTTTTGGTGAAGGCTTTGTATCAGCACTTGAATATAACTATTCTCCTGCATAAAATATTCTCCTAGTTGGCTCTTGCAAGCTTATTCAGCCGCATAACTTCTTTCCATGTATCACGCATAGTACGAAGATGTGTCAGGATTTCTTCCAGAATCTCTTTATCTTTTTTCATATTCGCTTCTGCAAGGCGTTCCTGTAGGTATTTATAAACGTTATCAAAATCTTCTGCAATTGCATATTTATGATCCAGTGTTGCCTGAAATTCTTCGATGATGCGCTCCACCTTCATAATGTTGGTGTGTGCTTTCTCAACATTTTTCTCTTCAACACCCATGATCGCAATGTTGCAGAACTTGATAGCCCCTTCATAGAGCATCAATGTCAGCTCCGCCGGCGATGCAGTCATGATCTTACTGTTGTTGTATGCCTGGTATGCATTATTTGGTGCCATAGCGCAACCTCCTTGTCGTATTATGAACCGAGCAATCCAGATAACTGTGTCTGCTGTGAATTCAGCTTGGACAACGCTGTTTCCATTGAACTGAACTTTTTGTAATAATAATCCTCCATATCACTCAGCTTTGTCTCCCAGTTCTTAATCTGCTCTGTATAATCATCATACTCGCTCTTGAGCTGTTTGTCATTATACACTTTGTAAGCACTGCTTAAGGTGGTAGTCTTCATTCTGCTGTCTAATTCGGAATATACTCCCTTTGCAAGCTCATTGAAGAAGGTTGCAACGGTATCCGGATCAGAAGCGATTGCTGCTTTCAAACGATCCGTATTGGATTTTGCGGATTCATCTTTGGAATTACCATCAATGTGGTATGCGTTTTTTTCATTATCTGCGGATACGAAATATCCCAGTGTATTGATTCCGAAAGATGACAGACTGTAACTCTTTCCATTTATGGTATAAGATTTTGCCATTGCCACTTTCATGGAACTTGCAATACTATTTAAGGTAGAATCTCTTCTGAGCAGGGAATCCTTTATCTTCTGTTCCCATTTTTCTACTTCCTTATCACTCATGGACTCTTTTTCGTCATCTGTTAATGGCTCATAGCCTTTTGATGAATCAGCATTGTATGCAGAATCCATGGCGTTGATCACTTCATTATATTGTGAGATAAAATCTACAATTTTGTCATAGACAGCATCTACATCTGTCTCTGTTACCAGACTTAACGTTGAATCGCTGACTTCTTTCGCTGTAATGGTTAGTCCGTTGATGGTAAATGTATTGCTGCTTCCTTCAAAAATTGCTCCATTTAATTCAATCTCTGCATTGGATGCATCCTGCTTTACTGCGTACTCTTTTTTCAGACTTTCATATTTATCTGTGCCTTTTAAATCTTCAATATACTGATCTGTTACAGCTTCACGGAAGTTGTTCAAACGTGCTTCCACATATGCTTTATTGGTATAATCTCTTCCCGTTGTAATACCGTTATCTGTATCATATGCCTTTACGATAGCTGCATCTAAATATTCCTTCTGTGCAGTCTCGTCGAGTGCATCAAATTCATCCTCGGTAATTCCTGCTATCTGTACGGCAGAAGCTTTGATCGTTGCATTTTCACGCAATGCCTGAATACCATCATCTGCTGCTTTTTTTGCGGTCTTCTCTACCATGTAGTCAGCACTCAGCATTCCAAGTTTACGAAGTGCTACTTCCTGGTCTTCTCCCTTGACATTGAATTTGAAATCAAACTCCTCACCGCTTTCCTGGGAGTTGATAAAGAATCTCTGCTGCGTCTCATCAAAGGATGCTGTTACGCCCTGATCACTCAGTGCTTTTGTAAGATCCTTGATGGTCATATCACCATTTACACTAATGGTAGATTTTTTATCACCCACCTGAAATTCTAACTCGGTATCGGCGATTCCAAGCTCTGATAACTTAGAAGATGATTTCAGTTTATCGTTGCTCTTTATTTTAGAACCTGTTAAATATGCTGCTTTTGCAAGTTTGTTAATTTTCAGACTCTGTGTTCCGTTTACTACGGATGCTCCGGCTGTTACTGTTGCCTTGGAAGAATCTGACAATGTTGTCTTTTTCATGCCGTTAAAACTTTTCATGAATTTGAACTCTGTCAATGATTTACTGTAAAAACCGTAAATTTTTGTATTCATTTCCTTCCATGCATCCTGTGTCCACGAAAGCTTTGTCTGCTTCTTTTCGATATTTTCTTTCTTGGTGGAATATGCTGATACCAGTTCCTGTACGATAGAGTCTGTGTCCAGTCCTGATATTAAACCACTGATCCGAATTGCCATATCGTCTTCCCCCTATCTTTTTTCGTCAACCAAGATTCCTGCTAATTCCCATGCCTTTGCAATCATATCCAAGGTTTCCTCCGGCGGGAACTCGCGGATCACTTCTTTGGTCTTCTTGTCTACGATTTTGATTGTAATACGATTTGTCTTCTCATGAATTCCGAATACTGCTTCTGAGTCAGACATTTTCTGATTAATCTGTTCTACTGCTTTTTTCAGATTCTCTGATTCTGCTTTTCCCTGAGACTCCTGACCACTTCCCTGCTGTTCATTTGTCTCTTTGGCATTCACTTTTACTGCATCCGCTGCCATTGCTGCCGCTCCTGTCTGGATGTCAATAATCTGTGTTTTAGGCTGCGATACTTCTTTCGCTATTTCCGGTGTAGAGGATGCCTGATAGACTGCTCCTACACTCTTTAATGCTTCGATTGCCATGTATGTCACCTCCATGTGAACCTATACTCATTGTTATCTAATGTTTATATCGGAACTTCTTTTAAATAAATTAGGGCTTTAGAATAAATTTTTCAGTGCTTCTGCGTTATTTGTCTCTAATGCCGCCTTGTTCTCTTCCTGTATCTGCAAGTATACTTCTTTTCGATAGATGGATACATCTCTTGGAGCAGAGATTCCTAATTTTATCTGATCGCCACGGATTTCCAATATCGTTACTTCAATATTATTATTGATTACTAAAGATTCACCTTTTTTTCTTGTAAGTGCCAGCATCTCTACTCACCTGCCTTTTCCATTCCTGATTTGATCATTTCATAAATCGGATATTTTACTTCACCGCCCTCTACAATGATCTGTGCTGCTTTGCGTTCTGCAACGTTGATCACGATCGGCGCTTTTAAGTTTACGGTGATTTTTTTAATATCCTCCGGCACGGTAACTGTCACTAACACAAAGGTGTTCTCCGGCGTCATTTCCCCCAGTGGTTTGAGCAGTTCATCTTCTACCATCGGGTTATAATCTTCTTTGATCGCAAGCGGATTCATGACCGGCAGTGCAACCACCGGTTCATCCAGTGACTGCATCCAGGAAATGCCTCCCTTTTTTTCTTCATTAAATATTAATGTAAATCTCTTTAAGTCCGGGAAACCGATGATCCCATTTTCAAATGTGATGATCTTTTCATCATCTATATCAATTTCTCCGAATACTCTGGTTTTTAACTTCATCTGTTACCTCCGTTTAAATGTAATCCAGCAAAGTCTGCTTGATCGCTTTTGATGCTGCCTGCATGGATGCCTGGTATGCATTGTAAGCTGCCGTATAGTCTATGATAATATCGGAAAGCTCTTTGTCTTCGTTTGTGGATTTCAGTTTTTTAAATGTCATCTGCTGTTCGGACATTCTGGATTTTGTCAATGCCAGACGGCTTCCTTTGCTTCCGACATCTGTTTTTGCGAGTACAACATCGGAAAGATAACTCTGAAAACTTGAAATTCCTTCTGAATAAAGATTTTTCATATTATCATCTGCATAAGATGCTTCTTTTTCTGCTGCATCTAACCACTGTTGAAGCAATGCCTGATCTTCTTCACCGGCATATTTTTCTTCTTTCATCAGATTTTCAATGTCTGAAACTTTTTTATGGGCCGTGATCGCCATCTGCACCGCATCGGTCAGTTCATCAATGTCTCTTCCGATACTGGAATCAAAAACATCGGATGCCTGTGTATTGACTGCTAAAGTCTGGCCAAATGCGATCGTATAGTTGATCTCCTGATCTTCTTTTGTATAGGTAATGTGATTTGCCGGATTGGCATTTGTCGTATCGATACAGTCAAAATAGTGTTCCGGACGAACCTCACCTTTCTTAAATCCGGTCTTGTCATAACTGACTACCATATCCGGTTTCTCGGAGTTCATGTAAGCTGCTACATTTTTTCCTAAGATCAGTTCTCCGGTTTCTTTTACAAAAATCACTTCGTTATCGCCAACATTCAGATTCTGTGCATTCTGCCAGTCCGTATAATTATGGACATTATAGGATACCGTTGCCGTCTGGGTGTTCCCATCTGCATCCAGATAGGTAATCTCCATTCCCTCTATATCCTGCAGATTGCCATTTGCATCTTTGTACTGCAACTGTGTAATATTATCGATGTTGTCATATGCCAGACGAACTCTGCTGTAAGTATGGTCTTCTACATTTCCTGCCGGAAGATTGCCTGCTGCCAGGTCATCTGTCGTCGGAACGGAAGACAATCCGGAATAATATGTCTTCTGGGTAATATCTTCAAATTCCAGCTTCTGGGTAATATTATAACTGGTGTCTGATGTATCCTCGCCAAATGTAAGGGATTTATTTGTCTTATATCCGGTAAAAACGGTTCTTCCCGCATAATCGGCATTTCCCTCGGCATATACCTGCTCACGAAGTTTCTGCAGATTGGTTAAAATCGTATTTCTGTCCGATTCCTTCAAATGATCTGTCGCACCATTGACACACTGTCTGTATACATCGGTCAGGATGCTTTCCATATTTTTTAATGCTGTCTCTGTTACCTCAAGCCATGATTCTGCATCCGGTATATTTTTCTCATAATACTGGTTTATCTCGCTTAAACTGCTGCGGAGACGCAATGCACGGATCGCAATAACCGGGTCATCCGATGGACGGTCAATCTTTTTCTGTGTTGACATCTGTGTATTCAAGGTATCCACATAACCTTTATTCGTACTCATGTTATTGGATGTATTATTTCTTATCATACTGTTTGTAATACGCATTCTGTCTGCCCCCTTATACTGCTGTATTTAATATTAACTGATCGTACATTTCTGCCATGGTAGAGATCATTTTTGATGCTAAATTGTATGCATTCTGGAATTTTACCAGATCAAGCGCTTCATCATCTTCATCTACGCCTGAAATGGATAATCTCTGGTTCGTAATCGTGTGTGAGATATTTTTGTGGTTCTCATAAAACAGTTTTGCTTCATTGGTATCTACACTGATATCTGATAACATACACTGCAAAAATCCGTTTGCACCACTTCCACGATATAATTTTTCCTGTTCCTTTAATGGCTTTAACAGTTCTAATATTTCTGCCTTATCCGGTCCATTGACAATATCTGCCGTGGTACTGAAGATGTTTGGATCTTTCACACTTGCTTTTGCCACTTCAAAACTTCCCGCCGTCAGCTTATAATAACTAGACATTGCAGATGTGATCTGTGTATAGGTATCGGATTTATTTAAATCTTCCTGCTCTCCTGTAACCAGATCTCTTGCCACAAAGAATGCTTTCATAGGATCTCCATTCAAATCCTGTCCCTGCATCTCTATATCGTTAAACTTCATACAGAATGCTCTTAAAAACTCATTCATCTGTGCCTGATAATACGGAACTCCCATTGCATCAATGCTGGTTCCGATCTGTGCCTGATGTCCTGCAAGCAGATCCGCTCCGTCACCTGCCGGCTCTTTTAATGCAAAGGTATAGGTTGCATTGCCTGCCGCATCATAGTCTACGGTAAAGCTGCTGTATTCAAATTTCTTATTATCGATCGTGATGACTCCTTCTTCTGCCATGGTCATTTTTTCCACGCTGTTCTGTGTCGTGTTCGTAATCACCAGCTTCGTTCCATAGAGGTAGTCCACGGTTCCCTTAAAGTTCTCCTCGTTATTTCCGTCACGCGTATCTAACAGTGCTTTCAAGGTTCCTGACATGTACTTTGATGTTGCGTTAAAGGTATTGCCGGTATCTGACCAGACAATATCATAAAGCCCATCCACATCTGACTGATTTACTTTTGTATCTCTTGTCTTACATTCCAGTGTACGGTATTCTCTGGTGTCTACTAAAAGCTGTCCGTTGATCTTTACTCTGAATTCGGTACAACCTGTATAATACTCGTCATTGGTGTTCATTACTTCTGTTTCCTGTGTTTCCGTAGGAACGATATTGGACAACTCATCGATCAACAGTGCACGTTCATCGCGCAGCTCATTTGCATGACCACCCTGCATCTCGATCACATTGATCTGATTGTTCAGGAGTGCGATTTTTTGTGCGATCGCATTGATATTATCCACTGTGCTCTTAACTTCTAAGTTTGCATCGGTCTGAATCTGATTCAATCCGATGGATACACTGTTGAAGTAGGTTGCAAAATCCTGGCAACTGCTGATAAAGGTTTTTCTTCTGTCTAAATCTCCCGGTGCACCTGCAAGAGACTCTAAATTATTAAACATACTGTTTAAAATCGTTGTAAAACCTTTCGAGCTGTCATCATCTTTAAAATATTCCTCTATCTGGTTCATGTAATATAACTTTTTCTCATACAGACCAAGGCTGGAATTATTTTCCCAATATTTCACATCGTAATAAGCATCTCTGATCTGTGTTATGGAAGTTGTGGTAACACCACTTCCTGTTGTTCCATATCGTGCATATACACGGAGAGATTCTGCCTGTTTACGATTTGCTACCTGACGGGTATATCCTTCCGTCTGCACATTTGCGATATTATTTGCGGTTGTATTCACTGCAGTCTGAAAGGAATTTAATCCCGAACCCGCAATGGTCAATCCATAAAATGTAGATGGCATTTCTTATCCCTCCTTAACCATTTCCTAATCTGGTAACGATATGTTCTATCATGTCACTGATCACTGTCATAAAACGACTGGATGCATTGTATGCATTCTGGAATTTTATCATGTTCTGAAGCTCCTCATCAGAAGACACTCCGATGACCTGCTGACGGTTATTTTCTATTGTCAGAACACTTCCTGCAAGGTTTTCTGCTTTTTTCTGGTAAACATTTCCTACCGTTGCAAGACCTCCTATCATTTTCTGATAGTATTCTTCTATGTTACATTCATCCGGATCTGTCGGATCAAGTCCGACTAAGTCCTTATTCCAAAGTGCCTCTAACCTTTCTCCAAGCTGCTGGTCTACTTCTCCGTTCTGTTTCAAATGAGGGAATAACGTTTCGATTTTTTTCAGCTCTTCATTTACTCCGCAGCTCGTTAAACTATACATATAGGAAGTATCACTGGTATCTTCCTCATTATATACATAATAGGTTTTACCATCACTTCCGGTCACTTCTGTATAGCGCTCGATCCCTGCTCTGACAAACAGTTCACGCGGTGGAAGTTCTCCATCACTTCCCCTTGCACAGTTCTCTGTATCAAGTACTTTTGCATCACTGAGGTTTACGGTATTGCCGTTGGCATCCTGATAGGTAACGCCGACCGGACCTGTCACATTCGGGCAAAGCTGATCGTTGATCGCCGTGATCATGTTGTGAACCATCTGGTCTAACTTTGCCTGCATATCAATAATAACGGAAAGGTTCGTTGTATCCAGATACTCCTGCTCGCCTTTTCCTTCAATATCTGAATAGTCTGCCCAATGGTCACCTCTTGACATGATCAGTGCCTTTAATTCTCCAACATCACTGTTTAATGCTGTACTGATGTCTACATTGAAGTCAAACACGTTCACATAGATATCCCTGTCGGTATCTGAAAGTTGTGGCCAATATGGTGTGATAAAGCCTGTCAGTTTATCTGTCTTTTTACCGATTTCATATGTGTGAAGTTCATCGACAAAGTATTCATCCTCTAACTTTACCGTTACAACGCCCTTGTAATCTTCTTTATATGAAATCTTCGCAAGCGCTCCTAACTGATCAAGCGCTAAATCTCTTTCATCACGCAGATCCATTGCCGTTTCTATACCGCCGGCTTCTATCTTACTGATCTGTTGGTTTAATTCATGTATCTTGTGACCAAGTTTATTTATTTTGTCTATATCCTGGGATACCTTTGTATTGATATTGGACTGATAGGATTTCAAACCTTCATATACACTTTGGGAGCGCGACAGGAATAAACCTGCTTTCTGAACAACCAGATTCTGTCTTACGGAATCTGACGGATCTTTTGCAAGTTCCTGAAATGCTTTTTTGAAATCTTCCAATGCCGACTGGAAGGTCTTTCCTTCCATTTCCTGAAAATAGGTCTGTATCTCGTCTACTGCGGTAAAACAGGATTCATAAAATGCCTGTCTTCCGGACTCTGCACGATATGCCTTATCTAAAAAATAATCTCTGGCATGAACCACGTCGCCAATGTCAAGGCCAAGACCTGCCTGCTGCTTACTGACTGCAGCCGTACCAAATGTATTATATTCTTTGTCTGAAAATAAAACTTGCTGACGTACATACCCTTCCGTATCTACGTTAGCAAGATTATTCGCAGTTGTATTCAACGCATTCTGGCTGTTACGCAGTCCAGATGATGCTATGTATAGCGTACCCATTCCGTTTGCCATTACATGTTCCTCCTGCCATCTTACTGTTTCGCATCAAAACCGCCACTTCCTAAAAGCTCTCCGGTATTGTATGCCTGTCTGTTATAGTTGGCAGTTTCAGGAGCCTGTCTCATGCTCTTTAACAATGCCATATCAAACTCCACCAGTTCCATTGCCTGGTTCACTAATGTCTGATTCTGTTCATTGATATTCTTCATTTCTGTCAGGGTATCTTTTAACTGTAAGCGGATCTTGGCTAATTGTTCCTGCTCCTTTGGCTGATTCGCTAATATTTCTAACAGGGCATCTACCGTTAAGTCCTCCGGCTTACGATTTAAAACATTGGCAATATCTTCCATAATGGAAATTCGCTTATTCTCAATGTTCTTGATCTTTCCGGCAATCTCCTGTTCCTCTGCAGTAATTTCTTCCAAAGCTCTGATATCCGCTTTAATAATGACTTCCTTTTTTCTGGTGGATGCCTCTACCAATTCGCGGTAACCCGCTTCTTCATTTTCCAGAACTTCCAAAAGTTCGTTCATCAAACTAGCCAATTTCTGTCCTCACTTACATCATTGCAGCCTTGTATTTCTCTAATAACTTATTTGCGAAGCTATCCGTTTCTACGCTGTAATTACCAGAACTCATACTTGCTTTTAGCTGTGCCACCTTATCTTCCCTAACATCTGAAGCCCCTGCAACTGCCTGTTTTGCGATCTGATAATCACGAGCTGTCTGGGAAATCTGTACCTCATCGCGAACAGAAGCGGTGCTATTTGCCTTGTTCGTTCTGATGCTTTTTCCAGTTTGATACAGTTGTGCTATCTGATTATATGCATCTATACGCATAACGGCATCTCCTTTCTTCCTTGAAAATCAGGTGCAAAAACCTTTTTTACTGGTTTCTTATATAAGTTATCGGATGTATTTGGATTTTCTTAAGGGGCTTTTTTAAAAAACTCTCCTTTTTTCTATTATTTTATTTTTCTGTTTTTATACTGCATCCAGCTGGAACTTACCGACTAAATCTTTCAATCCTTCGGACTGTGCGGAAAGCTCTTCGCTTGTTGCTGAGGATTCTTCTGCTGTCGCTGAGTTCGACTGTACGACTTCGGATATCTGATTCAATGCCGCTTCTGCCTGCCGCATTGCTTCTGCCTGAGTCTTTGCCAGCTCTTCTGCCTCTTCTGTTACGTCTGCGATCTGTCCGACTCCCTGTACTACTTCTTCCAGTGTCTCTGCTGTTCTTTGTGCCGTATTTGTTCCGCTCTCTACCTCATTAATGACGGTCATGATCATATTTCTGGTGTTGACTGCTGACTGAGCGCTCTCGTCTGCAAGTTTTCCGATCTGGCTCGCTACAACCGCAAAGCCTTTTCCTGCTTCGCCTGCTCTTGCTGCCTCAATACTTGCATTCAGTGAAAGCAGGTTTGTCTGGGATGCGATCTCTTCTATCTCATCTATGATGCTGCCAATTTTTTGTGATGTCTCACTCATATGTGCCATGACCGCCATCATGTCTTTCATTTCTTCACTGCTCTTTTTCGCATCTTCCGCATACTGGCGTGACATGCTTCCTGCTTCGCCTACATGCTGCACCGTCTTTTCCACGCCGGATGTAATATCACTAAAAGTTGCTAACAATTCTTCCACTGCTCCCGCCTGTTCCGTTGCACCTTCTGCAAGACTCTGTGCCGCCTGTGCTAAATTCTCGGAACCTGCAAGTACCTGAACGGAAGAATCATCTATCTGGTGTAAGGTATCGTTCATATTTCTATGCATCTGACGAATGGATAATAAAAGTGCCTCAAAATCTCCTGTATACTTTTCTTCTGCACTGGTTCTTACGGTATAGTTACCATTTCCCATTTCACCCATACAATATTTGATGTCTTCGATGATCACGTCCAGATTCTGCGCCATCTCACGAGCAACGTTTTCAATATCCGCAACCTCATCCTGTGTATCAATAACCGGGAACTCGCTGCTTAAATCTCCTTTTGCAAATGCTTTCAGCCGCTCTGCAAGCTCCTGCAATGGTGTTGCGATCGCGTTTGATACGGTTCTTGCTAAAACATTAGAAATGCTGATACTGATGATTAATACAACAATTAATATGATCACTGCGATATTGATTGCTTTTAACAATAAACTCTTTAAGGCATTACCTTCTTTTTCCTTAAGGTCTAATAAATCTTTCATATTGTCATACACTTGATCATAAGCAGGGTCTAATTTCTCTGCTGCCATTTTCTGTGCCTGCACACTCTTGCTCAGATCTTTCGTCGTTCCAAGCTCAAGTACTTCTGCTTCTATTGTGTAATATTCTCTCATGGTCGTTTCTATTTTTTCATAAATTGCTTTTTCTTCTTTTGAACTTAAACACTCTTTGATGAGTTTCATGTTTTTAGAACATTCTTCCGCCTGAGCATCATGCTCTTTCACGCTCGCTTCTATCAGTTCTGTATCATCTTCTCCGATGCCAGCTCTGGTCGCACTTCGCATATCCGCAAAGGAAATCATTGCCTTTCCAATATCCCCCTGTGAAAATCCATAGTTTTCCAATGCTGCATTATACTGCCTTGTCGTATAGAACAACGTAATTGCCCCCAATGTTGTTCCTATTGACATCAATACGATGACAACAATAAACGATGTCATAATTTTCTTTCTGATCTTTTCTGTTCTAAAAATTTTCTTTAAGTACTGTACCATATGCCTTCTCCCTTCCTTTCAGAAACATTATAGCTTTCCCCCTATAGTTCTGACTATTATTTTAATTATATCATTTTGTTCTATCTTTTCAATTGTTTTAATTCTTTTTTTATAATTTTCAGTCATATTTCTTGCATATTTTAAAACAGCCTCGTGGTTTCTGATTTTTCCAAAAACCACGAGGCTTATATTTTTCTTTTTTATAACTTTTTCATCTTTTTTACCAGTTCCGGAACCAGACTGCCATTCTCATATTCATCTACGATTTTTTTGGCGGACTTTGGATCATTGGTTATGATCGCATCTACCTGATTACGGCACATTTCCCGGATGTCCGCTTCTTTATCTACCGTCCACACATGTATTTTCTGACAAAACTTTTCCGCCTGCTGATAAAATTCCTCATATCTGGTATTATACAGCGCCGGGTGCAGCGCATTTGTCCCTATTTCCCGATAAGCATACTCGCACACATTCACGATCCCATCCCGATAGAGAAGTCCTGTCTGAATGTGTTTATCTTTTTTACGGACCTCCTGCAAGGTGTAGTGGTTGAAAGAGGATAAGATCACTTTTTCCTGATATCCATACTGATAGACCAGCCGCAGCACTTCATCCACTATATTTTTATAACAGATCTTTCCTGTTTTTAATTCTATATTGATGGTCCGACCGGACGGTACCACCAGTTGCAGTACCTCTTCCAGTGTCGGTATCCGCACTTTTCCGTATTCCGTAAATCCTTTGCCAAAATCAAATTCCCGCAATTCTTCTAAGGTACTGTCTTTGACTTGAACATTTCCATTGCTGACACGTTTTATCGTTTCATCATGAATGACTACACATTGGTTGTCTTTTGTCATCTGAACATCCAGCTCGATTCCATCTGCTCCCATTTCTATTGCCTTTTGGAATGCCGGCAGTGTATTTTCCGGTGCATATTTACCGGCTCCCCGGTGTGCCCATACCAATGTCTTTTTTCCCTTCATTCTGCTCTCCATTTCACATCTGTCTTTTATTCTTATTTCTAATGTAGCAAATTCATGTTTTTTGTTGCTATCAGATGCTTGTAAAATCTAGGGAAAGTTTTTGTAAAGAGTGCTAGAATGGTGGTATAATCGGACTGCAGCTCCATGGATGGAAAACAGGGCTGTAGTTCCCTATTATTTCTTGGTATGGTATAATTCGGGCAAAACAACGTAAGTTTTGGGGCATGCTGTAGTTCCCTATTATTTCTTGGTATGGTATAATGAGGTCCGAGATTGCGGCATTGGTACAAATGCTGTAGTTCCCTATTATTTCTTGGTATGGTATAATTAACTGCAAAATATATGCTTTTTATTTCAGGCTGTAGTTCCCTATTATTTCTTGGTATGGTATAATTATACATTGAGCCAAGCCGTAAACATCGTTGCTGTAGTTCCCTATTATTTCTTGGTATGGTATAATTATCGTAATTTCGTGTGGTTCGCTGTCATGCTGTAGTTCCCTATTATTTCTTGGTATGGTATAATTGGAAGATGGTTCAATTGACGAAGACTCTTGCTGTAGTTCCCTATTATTTCTTGGTATGGTATAATTATCTCACAGTATAACTGGATGTGTTAAAAGCTGTAGTTCCCTATTATTTCTTGGTATGGTATAATTCTTATCCTTATCAAATGGCGGTAGGTGATGCTGTAGTTCCCTATTATTTCTTGGTATGGTATAATTAGAATTAACACCGAGCAAGCTAACATTTTGCTGTAGTTCCCTATTATTTCTTGGTATGGTATAATTATCAGAATGGACATTTGCAAGGCGTTGAGGCTGTAGTTCCCTATTATTTCTTGGTATGGTATAATTTGCCGACTGTTTTTTTACACAATGTAAATGCTGTAGTTCCCTATTATTTCTTGGTATGGTATAATAATGATTATCCGATTTTCAATGAAGAATACGCTGTAGTTCCCTATTATTTCTTGGTATGGTATAATTCTGTAGTATCCTCTATACGCTCATTTACAGCTGTAGTTCCCTATTATTTCTTGGTATGGTATAATATTCTTTATCATTTTATCTGCTAGGTATGAGCTGTAGTTCCCTATTATTTCTTGGTATGGTATAATTAACGCATGGGTCATTTACTCTACACTCATGCTGTAGTTCCCTATTATTTCTTGGTATGGTATAATTAGTAGTTCCGCTAGTTTCGCGGTGCATTGCTGTAGTTCCCTATTATTTCTTGGTATGGTATAATTTTTATAAAAATAAAAATTCTTTCTTGCCGCTGTAGTTCCCTATTATTTCTTGGTATGGTATAATATATCAAGGGAGTTCACTAATGCAAACATCGCTGTAGTTCCCTATTATTTCTTGGTATGGTATAATATCACTTTGTACTGCTCATCCGTGACAGTTGCTGTAGTTCCCTATTATTTCTTGGTATGGTATAATGGGATAGCAACAACCCCGCATAACCATAGGGATTATGCGGGGTTTCTCTTTTAAAAAACTCATATTTTTACTATTTTTTCAAAAAATTTCTATCTTTTAAAAAATATTAATCAGTTCTGTCGCTTCGCTTGTATCGTCAAAGACAGCTTCTCCCAACAAAATATGAATAGATTCGTATTGCTTTTCTGTAATAGTTAATAATCGTATAGAGCCTCTTGACGGTAGATGCTGTTTTAGCCGTGTTTCATGCATTTCAACTGCATCATTTCCATTGCAGATTCTGGAGTATACCGAATATTGCACCATATGGTATCCATCTTTAATTAAAAAATTGCGAAACTTTGTTGCCGCTTTTCGTTCTCTTGCCGTTCCAACCGGCAAATCAAAAAACACAATCATTCTCATAAACTTACTCATAACGATGTACCTGTAACTCCATTAAAACCGGAAGTTCCAATTCTTCTCGGTTTCCCTGCAATGCACTGCTATAACTTGCAACTGCTTTGTCAATGCAATTACTCAGTATATGCTTCTCTCCTCTTACTAACATGTCATAATTTACTATTCCATATAATTCTCTTTTTATTTCAGGGGTTAATGCCCGATCAACCTCTGATATGTCAAAACGACCTGAAACATGCAAATCTACAACCGGACGAAATACCTCAATAAAATCATCTGCCAAGTTATAACTATTTAACTCACTGCTATGGAATAGTCCCAAAGAAGGCTCTAATCCATAACAAATGATAGAACGCGCAATCATTCCACGCACAATTGCATATCCATAATTTAATGCTGCGTTAATGATATGATCATCACCTCTGGAAAATCCCAAACCATATAACCTGCGAAAATAAAAAGCTGCTGCCTTTGCTTCAACATTTGTTTTATCACCGGATTGTACCTGTTTTGACATTTTTAAAAGCTCTTCAGCACCCTCTAAATTTAAGAATCTAAGACAGGCAGACTGATTTTCAATTTTTCTGATCACAATCTGTTGCCAAAGTCTTTTTTGTTTTGGCTTTCCAAGATTCATCTGGCATTTTAACAGTTTAAAATGACGGCTATGGCGTACCATAGGGAGAAGCACTGCATTTGGCAAATGCTTCTCATCACAAATATACACTGCAATCCCCATTTCTGCCATTTTCTGCAAAAAATAACTGGACAGCGTCACCGCCTGACTTTCTATGAGAATACTGTTGATATCCTCTAAAGGAATCTGCACTTCACCGGATGAACCTATCAAAAGCTGACTATTTTTAATATTTAGCTGCTGGGATGTTTCAATTTTTATATTCCGATATCCCATTTACTGAAACCCTCTTCTCTTTTCCTGACGAACTTCTGTTACATTTCCAAGAACATCGACCTGGTATTTTTTTAATTCTTGTAAAGACTGAATTCCTAATCCTCTATATTCATATCCACTATCATGAGATTTTCCTAAAAAACTTGCCGTATGGATATCTGCTCCTACATAATAAACAATATCTTCCGTAACCGTCATGGTTTCACCACTGACACAGGTAACTTTCTTACCTTTTGGATTTTTAAATCCTATCAAATCCCTCGAATACAGACTAAACAAAAAGTTCTCGTCCTTCATTTCTTTCCATTCACTATATGGCTTATTCTGCATAGCTGCTTTATTTGGCAATCTTTTCTTCAATGCATCCGCAATATAGATTGGAACAAAATAATACTTTCCATTTTCCCGGAAGACATCTACACGAATCATACCACCATTCGCATTCTCTGCAATTCCGCGTCCCATTCCGTTTTCATCCTTATTGATTTCCACGCCAAGAGACATTTTTTTATAGGTTTTCACCTTTTTTACAACAGGACCTTGGGTACCGTCTGCTTTTGGTTTATAAAACTTCTCAGCAAACGCTTTTTTTCCATCACCATCATATTCTGCCAGTCGTGCCCTTAATGCTTCATATAGTAATCTGTCACTGTCCTTATTGTAGTAATCTTTAATCTCTCCATCCTTATCCAGTTTTAAATCTTCAATATTGGTTCGTGATAATACATACCCACCATCCGCAAATATCTCTCCACCGTCTTTGTAATGTCTCGGACTTCGTATCGTATCTGCATGTGCTGCGCCGGTCACCTTGTGATTTGGCATCCTTGACACAAAGATCGGCCGGATATTGTTATATACATCTTCCGGATAACGGAACAACTGGTACATATCCGGATGTGTATCCAGATCATTCTTCGGATCACTTCCCATACGAACTTCTAACTCTTCCTTAAAATGTTCCCATGGCGGCGGTACCTGTGCTCCGTAACGCTCGTCCCACTCTTCTCTTGAAAGGTCTTCTAAAGAAATGATTTCGCCGGTCTCCACATCCACAATCTCATAATCCGGGTGACTCTGTCCTTTGTATAAGATCTCACGATACTGTGTACTTCTGGAAATTTTTTGAATCATACCATCTGTACAGCAGGCTACTACTACAGCATCCATTGCATGATGCGTGTCGGTAGAACGGTCTTTTTGCATCAGTCCCCATCTTTTTCTTAAATAAGCTGTTATGGAACCATTGACAGCAAAGACCTGTTTCTTCCTGTCTTCCCGATTCAAAGGCTCCATCTCTAAATTCTGACGGATCATATTATAGATCACGCGTGTAATATACTTTGTATCATTTAAATTACGCTCTTTGAATTCCCTGCGGTCTTCTTTTGTAAATCCCTGTTTTAACAAATTGCGACGCTTCTTATAGTCCTTGATAAAATGATTAACTCTTGCTTCATAGGCACTCCAACGGACCTCATCCTGACCAAAATACTCATATGGGGTGCGGTTTCCTTTCTCACGGTTTGCCTGTGAAGTAACAAGCACCTTATTCCGGTAGCTGTCATCAAAGGTAATACTATAAGGAAGAATGTGGTCAATATCATATCCCGGCTGGAACAGTTCTTCTAACGGTATCTTTTTACCGGTATAAAGACATATTCCCTGCTGTTCATGCCATAACCGATACTTCAAAATATCCTGACCGTTCGGCGAAAGTTTGCCCAGTTCCTGAATCTCCTTTTTCGCCATTTCATTCTTTTTACGGTTTTCTTCCATCTGTTTCTCTGCTTTTCTTCGCTCTTCGAAATTCTTAGACATTTCGCGGGCAAGCTCAATGCTTACCGCCTGTGGACTTCCGTATTTTAAAATGATCGCATTGATGACTTTTACCGTTTGCGAAACGGAACGCTTTACAACCGGATTCGTAATTTCATTAATGATTTCCGTAATATTTTCGCCTTTTAGCAGCTTCATTTTCTTTCCATGATTATCATTTTTAAAATCGTAGCCTGCTACTTCGCATGCTTTATCATACACCATGCCTTCTTTCATATAAGGCATGATTTTTTTCATTGCTTTTATAGAAAGGTGCTGGAACTTCGCAGGTGTCAGCTCTAACAAAGAATCCGCCAGTTCCTTCGACAGACCTGCCTCCGTCAAACGACTCATACGGCTGTCATCGTTCTTATAACAGGTCAGAATCGTTCCAATTTCATCTAATAGATCCTGTTGTTCTTCTTCCGGCAGGGTCTCTAAATAATCGCCGATCCTCTTGCGGTATTCATAACAATTGGACATACTGACAAAAGTTGCCTTTTCCGTTGCAGCAATTATGGCAGCTTCATCCACTTCTTCCTCTTCATTGTCTTTTCCTTTACGCTTCATATTATAATTCAATGTATTGAACTTTTCTTCTAACGGCAGATTCAGCTTTTTACGGACTGCTGCATATTTAATCTCTTTTTTGGATGAAAGCATTTCTAATAAAATGTTCCGCTCCTCTTCCGTAAAAAATCTGGATGTGCCATCCATATGTACCAATTTCATATGTGTGATCTTCTGCAGTGCAACAAATAACTCTGCCGTATAGGTTGCTTTTGCCGCACGACGTTCGCCGGATTCTCTTTCTAATGTACAATATCCGACCTTATTTCCAAATCCCTCCATTGCATAAGGGCTCGGCGTTCCGTCTGCCTGCTGTCCCGGTCCCATATCAAAAGAACGCTGTGACAACATAATTTCTAAATATTCCTGCTCTAATTTTTCAGTCGCCTTTTCATTTCCAAACTTCCTCTGACTGTCAAAAAGGATGTGAACCTCCTCTTCTAACAGCGTCCGGAGCATCGTGTGGGAATAATCATCTGCTTTATTTCTAGGTGTTAACAGATATCCATTGTCTGCCCACGCACACTCGGTATGAAAATAGGCATCTTTATATATCATCTCGCCAACGGTACGGTAGCCATGCTCTTCCATACGTTTGCGGTTCTCTTCTGTTGCTTTTAAGACTTTTCCATTGTCCCCTTCTTTTAACTCCGCCTTTCTTGTCGAGCGGAAACCACGATGTTTTGCAATATGCAACAGTACCTGTGCAAATTCCTCATTGCTGAGCTTTCGTTCTAAACCTTCATAACGAAGTTCATAGACATCCGGCAGATTTGGTGAATGATACCGCTCCATAAAAGAATCTATTTGGATCAGTCCTTCTCTTTCAAACAGCCACTTAATCCTTTCTAAACGATGACGTCTTCTGCGGATCCTTCTTCTGGCAGTTCTGGCATCTCTTCGTTCCGCCGCTAATGCAGCTCCTGTTTTTGGAACCTCTGCCGCCTCAAAAATACGGACTCCCAGATCCAGAATACGGATTGGTTCATCCTGACTGTTATTTTCAAGTACTGCCCATCCTACAGATGCAATACCGATATCCAGTCCGATCCGGTAACTCCTGTGCCTGTCCATGTTTGTCTTACTCATTTCTCCCATAAATTTTTCTCCTCCCAGAACCGCCTGTGCGGAACATTTTGTGTACTAAAAATTTGTCTTTTTTACTATTCCTATAAAATCCATATAAAAGATAATCCCATTCCGAAGAATGGGATTAGAGCTTTTCGGTTTCTTACCATACTGTAACAACCGATTATTTCTTGGTATAGTATAATTCATTTTTTATTATACCGTTTTTCCCATATTTTGTAAACTGATTTTTTAACAATTCTGAGATTTTATAAAAATTTTAGGAATTTTTCTTCGGAGCAAACCGTTCAAATAACATCATCAGATTTGCCGTCTTATCATCACTGTAATCTGTATCTATTTCTTCTTTCTGAAGTACCAGTCTTTCATACAGTTCTTCCACTCCACCAAGCATATAAGATTCAAACAGTTCATTATAGCGTTTGAACTCTTCTTCTGTTTCAACACCTTTAAACGCCCGCCGGATACACTCTTCATGGATTCCCTGCCCTGCCGGCTCTAATAACAGCATCATCTGCAGGATGAACTCCAAATCTTCTGATGCTTGTCTCATCTGCTCCCCAAATACGGTTCTCTGTTCTACCGGTGCATAATCTCTTTTGGCTTTTCTGTCAATTCTGAATCCCAGAATCGCGGCTACGATATAGATGTCTATCAATCGCTTAAAATAACTATGTTCATAGTCATTTAATGACCATAGTTCGCTTACCATACGGGCATGCTTACCTGAAAATTTATAAGGGTCGTTAAAAAATTTATAATTTTCCATTAAACTGTCTCCTCCCCTGCCGGTTTGATCGTTGCAAATGATTCTTCCGGTTTTTTATCAATGTAATATCTGCTTCCAACGTAAGGATCTAACTTTGTATACTCCCAGTCTTTTTTCAACATAAAGATAATGACCTGTTCCGAAACCTGTGGCAGCACCTTTGCGATCAATTCGATATTTTCATCTCCCAGCTTAGAAAACGGTCCGTCCAATACGATCGGAAGGGTGTCACTGTCTGCTGTCTCATGCCCGGTCTTTTCCTGTTTCTTTCTTCTGCTGAAATCCATGATCGTTACAATAAACGCAAAGTTCCTTGCTATTTTCTCGCCTTCGGACAGATTTTTCTCTTCCCGATATCCCTGCTGCGTACGGTAAAGCATCTGAATCTCATACTTCGGTGTCAGTTCAATCTTTTTATCCTTTGCGTTAAACATTTTGCTGAAATTCTCCTGTATCTGCCGGTTTAACTCCAGAAAAATCTTATTTTCCTGCTCAGAAAATTCTTTATCCAGCTGCCGGTACAATTCTTCTGCTATCTCTAAGCGTTGCCGCCAGATCCGATTCCGCTCATTTCTTGCTTCTAGGCTTTGCATCTCTTTTTCCGTGGTTTCTATTCTCTTTTTACAGGCTTCGATCCGTCCTTCTTTTTCTCCCTTTTCCTTAGAAAAACGCTGGATCTCCGATTTATAGAAACGCTGTGTCTTCCTTTTCTCTGCAAAATCAATATGTTCATCTAACTGCTTTTGCAGTTTTTCATAACGGTTACAGGAATCATGATATTCCCGGACATTCTCGTCTACTTCTTTTGCATAATCATCAATCTCTTCTAACAGCTCATCACCTTTGCGGTACCAGCGGTTTGCAGTTCTCTCAAAGTCCCCTATTATGGAACCGACATCTGCCGGCGGCAGATAATTTCGCTGCTCCATCAGTGCAAAATACTCACTGCTGTCTTTTTTAATCTCATGACCGCAGATACACCGTTTGTTCTTAATAATGTAATCTATCGTTGCCTGACGCATATATGGGATATCACGTCGTTCCATTTTCGCACTTTTTAATAGTTCCATACTTGCGCGGAGCATTGGCTGGGCAAATACCATATAGGCTTTATCGCTGATGGCATTTACCAATGTCTTGTAAGAATAAAGACTTTGCTTTCTCTGGGACTCACACAATAGCTCTAAATGTTTCTTTTTCCTTTGCAATTCTTCCGTATTGTGGTTTTCTGCTAAGAAACGTTCGATATCTTCATTCTTTTTCTCATAATTCCGGATATTGACTTCCAATATCTCAATCTCATCCCGGAGCTTTTCGATATCACGCTCTAATTTTTTTCGTTCTGCTTCTAAATTATCATAGACTGCACCCGATCCCTTAATCTCTGAACGGAATTTTTTGATAACGGAATTGCTTCCCATATCTTTTAAATGGTTCTTCGCCTCGCGATATGCAGATAATCCCGTTAAAATATGTACCGATTCTTTGATATTTTCCCGGACACCACCTACACTGACATCATTCCACCGTTCTCCATCAAACAAAAAATAGTGGGACAAGTTCTTTGGAAACAGTTCATTGATCAATGTCTCTATCTCGTTGCTGTCTACCTCGACATAACTTTCCATGTCCTCTAACTCGGTAATCCGCATCGCACATTTCTTCTGAAACTCCCGGCTCTCTAACTTTGGAAATGCTCTGGTATAGGTTGTCTCTCTTGTGATGATATAACGTTTTTCTTCGTCAACTGCTGCAATCTCTACTTTTACCTTCGCACGGCTGTTTGCATCCATCATTTCTAAGATATCCGTATTTAAAAGCTGAAAATCTCCGGCACTTTTTGTCCCGTTTGCCATTAACGCACCATACAGTCCCCAGCGGAATGCCTGCGCTATCGTCGTTTTTCCAACCGTATTGTCTCCTAATACTACCGTTACATTTTTTACATCATCACAGCTGAATTCTATATGATTCCTTCCCTTATACCGCATGAAATTTTCCATGGTAATACTTTCAAACTTCATATACCTGTCCCCCTATTCCGTTATCCCTCTTGCATATTCCTTGATAATTTTCTGCAATTCCTCTGACATCCGCTGATCTGTCTTTGCCTTGCTTCGCAGATTCTTCTTTTCCATATGCAAAACTTCAAACTTCAATGTCTGCATCATGCTGTCCCGATTTTTTTCCATATCAGTTTCCTCCCTCTCCGCAGCAAATGTCTGGACAATTCAATAAATTCCGACACTTCGACGTAATACGGCTCTTAAAATCATCATATCTTTTTTCCAAAAAAATCTGCAATGCTTCATCACCGATCCGGTACCCGATTTCCTGCTTTGACATATCGGTAAATGTATGGTCTTTGATGTCTACATTATTTAATGCGGTCTGATCGCAAAATTCAAAGTATTCCTTCAGTGTACTGTTTTGGATCAGCCCATTCGCTTTTTCCGATATCAGCAGGAAATTCAACGGTGAATTATACGGACTGCTATTGTCTTTTCTCCGGCTTTCTGTCGTTTTATTGGCATCCTTATACTTTACGCTAAGACTTCCGATCGGCATAATGTGATGTTTTTGCAGCTTCACGGAATTGTTTAATGCACTCAGTGTTTGTGGCTGATAGTCGTTTTTCTCCGGAAGCGGTTTTAAAATATCCGAATATGTCTCTGATAAATAAAATTGACAGATGGTATTCCCAATTACCTCCTCCGGATATACGGATGGATTTTTCATTAAAACAATGTCACGGTCTGCAAATTTTTTATCTGTCAGTACGTTATTGCAAAGGGCTTTTGTGAATTTCTTATCAGATTCTTTGATGTTTTGGATCTCAGATAAAACATTCTGAAGATTCCGGATAAATGCCCGGTTCTGCTCTATCTTGAACTCTCCCGATAAAATCGCACTCCAATACCAGACTTCCATATAATCTAAGACTTCACTGTCCTCAAACCATGCTTCATCTAAAAATACCGTTCCTAAGATAACCCACATCAGATTGTAATGTATTTCACCAAGCTTTCGGATTCCACACCGCATCTGTAAAAATAAGGCTGCGCGGTCTAAGCCCTGACATGCCACCTCCACATAACCGTATATTTTTTCTGATGGAATCTGCAGCAGATATTCTCTTTTTGTGACTTTCACGTTCAGGTTTTGGATCTTCTCAGCATCACGCAGACTAAATCCCGGATCTCCTTCTGAAAAATAGTCAATGATACCCAAGAGGTTCATCAATGCCTTTATATAGGTAGCAGAAAGCTCTTTTTGAGATTTATCCCAGCAGCCGATCCGTCCCACTGCCGAATATGGTTTGTCGCTGTCTGCAATGTGATTTTTATAACTGTTCTTCTGACCCGTTGAGCATTTTTCTACAAATGAGGTATATTCCTCCCTGTGGTCACGCTCTATGTCATCTACGATCTGTGTAAAGAGATTTCCCTTCTCCTGCGTATGTCTGGATGCCTTTGCTAAGATCAGATCAAAGACACTTAAGGATTTTCCTCCCAGGTTCAGATTTTCATAAATATCAATGGCGCGCTTCTTGTCATTAACGGAAATTGCAATCTCATAAAGCCGGATATCCTCGATACATTTTCTCAGATATTCACAAAGGTGCATTCCCCACTGCATTTTCCGTTCCTTTAAACGGTCAGAAAAATTATCTTCTCTTTCTTCTTTTGGTAAAAAAAGTGTTCCTGTCTTGATCTCTTCTAAAACAGCCTCTCTTTGTACGTCTTCAAGTCCGAATTTTTCTAAATACTGTTCCTTTTCCTCTATTGGATATTCCTCTGCCTGAAGCCATGATCTAATGGATTTCTCATATTCTGCCCCGATTTCTTTGACTACATCCTCAAGAATAACCGCACCCGATGACCCCGGTTCACAGGCATCCAGTAGATAGAACAACGGCAGCAGATAAGCATCACCATCTTCACTGTTGTCGATATTTCTGCAATATTCACGAATTTCGCGGGTATCCTTCGTTTCTGCTTTTTCATATAAAAATGCTTTCTTTCGATCATGCACAAAAGTGATCCGTTCCTTCATCTCCTCACTGGAAATTTCCGGATAATTTCCCCGAAAAGAATTTGGAAAACTTAAGATCGTTCCACCAAAAAGATCTTCTTTTTTGCTATCTATCACACCTTGAAAACTTGGAAGATTCAAGAAATACCGCCGCTCCAGTGTCGGTGATACGAGATCGTCAATATTTTCTCTTTGAAGTTTCGTGGAAAGGAATGCCGTTAAGACCGTGATCCTCTGCTGACCGTCTAACAGTGCCTTTACTTCCTGCTTTCCCTCTAAATTGTCAATGTTTCTTTCATTCTTTCCTATTTTCTTGTATCCATAGTCCTCTGTTTTTACATTTAAAAATAAGACCGTTCCTATGGGCAGCTTAGTCAGGACAGATGCTAACAGCGCTTTCTGCCGATTGTTTTCCTTCCATGTAAAACCTCTCTGGAAATCCGGCAGTACGATCGTATTCTCCGAAATCCTGTCTACAATGTCTCTTAAATTTACCCGTTTTAAATCGTCGTTCACTTTTGTTACCCCCTTGCGATTTCTTCCACTGCGTGTATGAGTTGCCTGATGTCTTCTTTTGTATTAAACTGTCCGATGCCCACACGCACCGTTCCCCCGTATGCTTCATCCTTTAAGTATTTATGGATCAGCGGTGCACAGTGATAGCCGCACCGGACTGCGATATGATAATCTTCATCGAGCAACATTCCTATATCATCCGAAAAATATCCTTCTATTGTAAAGGAACAGATGCCGCTCCTTTTTTCCTTATCCTGTGGAAAATAAGTATGGACTTCTTGTATTTTTTGAAGCTCCGTCTCTAACAGTTCCGCCAGTTCCCGTTCTTTTTGATAATGCTCCTCTATGGTCTGACGCATTTCTTCATAATTACTTCCAAATGTTTCTATCGCCGCTTTCAATCCCGCGATCGCCGGTACGTTCGGACTTCCCGGTTCATAACGGTCGGGAAGAAGCTGCGGCATCTCTAAATTCAGTGAATTGCTTCCGGTTCCTCCTGCGATCACAAGTCCTAATTTTTCTGCATTTCCTGTAGATTGTGCGATATAACCGCCGACTCCAAACGGTCCGTAAAGTGTCTTATGACCCGCAAATATATAGTAATCAATGCCGCTTTGTTCCAGACGGACAGGGATCAATCCCAATGCCTGCGAACCATCCACGATCACCGTCGTCTTTTCCGTATCTGTCAAAGCTGCCACTTCTTCAACCGGAAGAATATACCCTGTGACATTGCTGATATGTGTCATGGCAAGAACCGTTGGAGGGTTTTGGATAAACTGATAACGGATTTTTTCTAAATCAAGCTCTAAGGTCCCTGCATCTACCGACAATTCCTCTATCGCAAAGCCATAGCGTTTCTGTAAAAAATGCAGAGTACGCATGACCGCGTTATGCTCATAGGGTGAGACATAGACAATATCTTCTCTTTTCCATGGAAGACCTCCAAAAATCTGGTTGCATGCAAAGGTAGCAGAGGGTGTAAACACTACCTCTGCTGCCGGTTTTGCCTTTGTGAGTGTCAGAAGTAACCCTCTAGTATCTTCGATCAACTGTTTTGCCTGTTCTGCCAATGCATAACTGCCGCGTCCGGCATTGACTGCTGCATTTCGGTTTGCCCGGTCCAATGCCCGATAAACCGCCTCCGGTTTTGGAAAAGTGGTTGCGGCATTGTCCAGATAAATGTATTCTTCCATGATGTTTCCTCTACTGTAATAGTTTTTCTAATGCCTCCGCTAAAACAGCCACTTTCTGATTTGTCTCTAAGCTGTCACCAAAGTTATCCAGTGCCTCTTCGATCATATTTTTCAAAAATTCACTGGTGCTGTCTTTTACGTCCGCATCATAATATTTGTGGATCTCCGCTCCATCCGCCGTCTTTAGGAAAATCTCTTTTTGTCCGTTTTCTAAACCGGCATCTTCCTTTGCCGCCTCTGTCTTTTGGCGTATCTTTGTAATGTCACGCAGGAATTTTTCCTGTAATCTGTCATTCCAGTCCTCAATATAGATATCTTCCAGACGTTTGGATAATACGGCAACAATCTCCCGCTCATCGTTGGTGTTCAGCTCTCCCACATATTCCATAAAGTTCTTAATCTTTTTGTTTAATACATAACGCTTGGAACGGTTTTTCTGTCCGCCATACCAGTCCTGCAGACATGCCTTGAGACTGTCGCTTTCTTTTGCACCAAATATTTTTTTGATCTCCTTTGCCGTATCTTCTATCGCATTTTCAAAATGAGCATCCATACTCTGCTTCATTTCTTGTACCAAACGTCCTGTCATCCGGTCCTTTGAAGCATTCATGGCATTCGGAAGCTGTTCAAACAGGAACTCTCTCGGATTTAACTCTGTCTGCTTTAACAATCTTCTGAAATTTCTGACGGCATTGAGCATTTCCTGCGGATAACGCTCACTAACCCTTGTATACTGCGGCAGGGAACGATACCATTTCTGCATATTCTCCATAATGACGGAAAGGCGGTTAGAGCGTATGATTTTTTCCGCCTGTGCGTCACAAAAGATTTTCTCCATTTCCTGTAAATAAAGCTCTTTTTCCATATCTTTCTTTTCTATATAAAGATCATAGCTTTCCGGAAACTGGTTGATATTGTTCAGCACTTCTACCGTGATCAGCAGTTCCTTATTTCCAAGGTACAGCACCGGCATGCCTTCTAGCAGATAAAATTTCCACGCAAGAAACAGCGGAAGCACACCTTTTCGCACCCCATAATCTTTGCCCTGCAAGCGTTCATAGAGCATCTGAAAAGATACCCGTTTTCCACTTGCTTTCACAAAAAAGTCCTCGATCTCCTCCATGATCTTTCGACAGCCGCCGTCTAACGGGAAATCTTCTCCGGCAAGTCCTGTCCGAAGAAATGCAGCACGATACACCATTGCCTGAGGACTGCTGCCCCGCTCATATTCTTCTAAATCTTTTCCATCTAAGATAGCCCTTACTACGTCATTTCTCGCCTTTAAGTACTGCCCCTGCACATTCTGGATATTCAAAAGCTCATGGTTGATCCTCGGTGCTAACGAATAGTAGTCTTCACAGATCTGGCTTAAATACCGGTTAAATTCCATTCCGGTCCGGATATGCGGCTCTTTTCTGCTTGTATGAAGTACATAACAGCCGCCGTTTTCCGGCATAAAATCCCTTTTTAATCTCTCGTTCACTTCATATCGGATATCTTCCTCATAGAGGTCTAATTCCTGACGGAGTGCTTTATTTTCTTCAATAAAATGCTCATCCTGTGCAAGGCTTCTGACTGCTGCAAGACGCAAAAGCGCCCACTCCGATACAAACTCTTCTTTCGGCAGTAATACGATAATACGTTCATCTCCTAATTCCCGCAGATGACGCAGCACTTTTTCCTTTTCTACCTTGTCTGCTGTCACGATCGCTAAGATATATCCATCGGAAAAACGGTGCTCGAAAAAGACCTTTGCACTGCCAATGGAAAGGAAGTCTTCATATTCAATGAATTCATATCGGAAATATCTTGTCATTGCACGGTCCTGATTGTACTGTTTTGGAACGGCATAGGTCAGTTCGGAAATCTCGTTTAACACTTTACAGGTATTGATGCTATGACGCAGCCGCCGGATTTCTTTTTCAATCGCCTCCTCGATATTAATACCGATATTGTTCTTAAATGCATAGGTACCAAGACTTGAGCGGAAAAAGACCACCTCTTTTTTCATCAGCTCACGCATTGCCTTGTCACACTCTTCTTTTTCGATATTCAACGCTAGACAGATCGGCTTATTCAGTACCGCTAACTCTTCCGGGCGGCGTATCATACGGATGATCGCCATTGCCTTAATGATCCTTTTTTCAATCTCCGTATCCGCTTTCGTTAAAGCATACTCTGCTTTTAACCATTCGTTATGGATATAGGTCTCATCCACAGTCTCCCGAAACAGATTTTTGAAATAATCATAGACATATTCTACACCGATCAGATTTTCTCTGTTCCTGCCCTCCATAATGCGGTTCAGACTGCCCGGTTCGTTTCCCGCTAAAAATGTAAAAACCGTTCTTTCGTTCTGTCCGATTTTTTCACTGATATTCAGCAGTGCATATGCACATACCGGAGTCAGCGGATAGCAGCCTTTTGCCACGATCTGATTAAAATCCTCTTTTTCAAAAAGATGTGAAAAACAGGCAAGCTGATAAGACTCTTCTGCCCTTTCCTGTATTTCCGAGGTATAAAATCCCTCTTTCTTATGCAGTGCATGCTCAATCAGTTCATAATTATTCTGGGAAGAAACTACAAACCGGATCTCTTTCAGCCGCCCTTCTACCCCACGGAATGCCTGGATCATTTCCGAATCAATACTTTTGACATACTCATGGATACTCTTATGCGCCACAAAGGTCAGATACATCTGCTCTTCTTTCCGGCTGTCTGCCAATTCGCACATATCCTGCAAAATCTTCATATCCTTTGCAAAATTCTTTGCTTCATGTCCTTCTATATACTTACTGAATTCATCAAAGATGATATAAATGCCGGCATATCCGTACTTTGCACAAAGCACACGGTTGACCTCTTCATAGACCCGAAGTGCTTCTTTTTGCACCATTGGATTGAAAACACTTCCGGATGTCAGTACCGGGTAAAATTCTTTGAATTCTAAGAGTGCAGCTTCTTTTTGTTTTTTTAAACGTTCCTTAAATAAAGAGGCGGTACATCCTCTCTCTTCTAACATTTTTTCAAACCGCTGATAGGTGTCGGGATAGGATTCCTTCCAACTCTCCATCGTACGGACGGCTTCACTGTATTCACTCGGAAGCGGCAGATCTCTGATACCGGTCTTTTTTAATGCCTCCTGTAATGCAAAAATAAATGATTCGTTTAAATCTCCCTGAAAAGAAGAGACGATCACCGGCAAAAACGGTCTTCCCACTTCGGCAAGCTCCATAAAAAGCAACTTTGTTGAATTGTCGGCTTCTATGATTTTTTTCTGTATTTCTGCTGTCTCGTCTTTGCTTTTACACAGCAACGCCAGCAATACCAGTAAAAGATGTGATTTTCCTTTTCCATAAGGACCGATCAATATCGTTGCATGTTCTCCCTGTCCCCGCACGATATTTGTCAGATACTGTTTTAATATAGATACAGAGGAACGTGTCGGTATATAACGGTTTACCAATGCCATATCCCCTGTATCTAAGGTAAGATTGATTGATTTTTGAAATCTTGTGTCTACATTTACGAAATTTTTCATCTTTCTGTTCTCCCCTCTTCTCTATGGTCGGAAGTATTTTTTAACAATTTCTTCTCCTGTTACAGACTGGTTCAGATATACCATGTCCAAGCCTGCTGTCCGGTTCATTTGTATATAATTTTTTTGTTCTAACTCTTCAAGTTTTTCTACCAGACCGGTCCTCTTCAAATTCAGGATCCTGCCCGGCGAATCCTTTCCTGTCAGAAGATCATCGATACTGACAGCTCCTTCTTTGGACGTGCAGTCTTTCAAAAGATACCCGACGATCTCTGCCGGAAGCAGATGCAGCGGCGGCTGGCTTTTCCAGTAAAGACTGCCCTTTTGTTTTACCAGTTCAAAAATGCCAAACGGGCTGATGTTCTTTTCCTCCGGATCACTTCCCCGCTCCGGCTTTCTTACATACATACGAAGCAGTGCCTCTCCGTCTGCTTCTACGGATTTTTCCGAAAATTTTTCAAGTCCGTCCAGATTTCCTGCTTTGTTTATCAGCTCCTTCACCAGTTCGTCTTTGGTAAATTCCATTTCATCATATTCATTAAAAAAAAGATTCCACGCGGTTGCCTGCCCACGATTTTTTACGATATTGCAGTGAATGATCCACAGGGAAAATGTTTCCTCTAAATATTTGTCATATTCCCAGATCTGCTCTCCGAGCTTTGAAAGGAATACACCCTGTTTTCCCCGCTCGTCTAATAACCCGCAGGTTCGCATCCAATAGCGGATCGCCTTTGCCATGTTCGGACCCACCCCGAGCACATCTGCTCCATAGTTCTGCGAAAAAACAAACGGATCATTTCTCACTTCCCTCATGCCTTTATTGAGCCAGCCCTCCCGCAAAATAAAGCTTTCATGCCCTTTAAAACGGTATTTTATCTTTGTCATGGTTTCTTCACCTGTTAATTTCTTTTAATTGCCAGTACCTTTCTCATATAACATCCTGCAGAAAAATGACTGACACATTCCCTGCACCTTACACATTTTTCATCCAAAATCTGATAATGGATGTTCCCACCGTCGTCTTCTTTTATGGAAATCGCATCATGCCTGCATACGCTCTCACATGCAAGACATCCCATACACATCTGGTATTTGGTAATCTGACACTTTATCTTATCTTCCGTAATCTTCTGATCTAATAGGGTAACCTTCAGCTTCTTCGTTCCTATCCTCCCCTGAAGCTTCAACTGCGGTACTCCGTTCTTTCCTAATATATAGACTTCTCCAAGTCTTTCATTTCCAAGCTCATAATTCAGATAGCCAAACGGACGGAACAATTCATAAAGTTCTGTTTCTATCGGCTTTTGCAGCTCATAATTATAGGTATTTTCCTGCGTCGCACACGGCTCGAATGCAATGACGGATTTCTGTGCATAGGCAACTCCGTTCCCTCCCTGTCTTGCCTTCCAATATCCTTCATCCACATATACCTCTGCATCTTCTTTTCCAATTTCCCTTGCAAACTCCAAAAGCATCTCCCGAAAATGCGTACTCTGCTCCTTCATATGGATTTTTGATAAAAACTCCGACCATCCACTGTTATTCGGGCAGCACCAGCAGCCCACTCTCGCATAACCCAGCCGGTATGCCCGGTTAAAGTCGATTCCCGTAGTCAGAAGATAAAGCCAGATGTCAAAATCCATCCAGTCAATGATCGGTGATATGATCCTCTGTTTTGTGATCTTCGGACTGTCCGAATCCCTGTCATACTTGCTCCTGCTTGCCGACTCACTTCTTCGGATGCCGTAAAAAGTCAGGATTTCTTTTTTATTGCGAAACAGGGACTTGATGGTCTTTTGGATACTTCCGGTCTTAAAGACCGTACAGCACCAGCGCATCACACGGCTTGGCGGCCCGATCATACGACAGAGTTCCTCAAAATCCTTCTCTTTGTTGCAAGCGGTAATGACCGGTGTCTGCGGATGCTCCTGCTTAAAACGTTTTACATATTCATAGGTAAATGGAAATTCCAGTGTCGTATCACCAAAAATGTGGAGCACTTTCGGGTTTCCGAGTGCCCGCATGACCAGATCAGAAACAACGGTAGAGTCTTTTCCACCGCTGAACGAAACAAACATTTCCATAAAGTTATAATCTGCTGCCACTCTGCGGATATACTCATCTGCCTCTTCCACCAGTGCCTCATAACGCTCTCTGTTTGCCTGTAAGAATATCTCCATCTGTTCTTTAAAATACCGGTCTGTATTTTTTCCCTGATATTTCTGATATTTTTCCCGCACTTTATCAATATTCAGTTGTTTTAAATCCTTTACGGAAAAAGGAATTCTCTTCCCATCTACATAATAGTGATTTCCTGAACCATTCCACACAGACTTCTCTAAAAATGCATAGGGTGTCCCCAAAATGAGCTCTAACAGCAGCCTCTCTTCCGGAAAGACCGGACGCAGATCCGTTGCCAGCTTCTTTCCTTTCTTATTACAGATAGGGCAGACTTCCTCATATATAGGGGTTTTGCAGCTTTTGCACCAGTATAACTGTGAGCCGGCATCTGCTCTCTGACCACAGGATGGGCAGATGCTTGTCTTACATACGGTATTGGTGCAGGGTAAATCTTCTCCTGTCTTAATGTCCTTATTGCGGCATATATATGTAATCATTTTTCTCCCTGTCTGATCGGTATAGTTTGGGGGTTAATTTGAAGATAGGAACAAAGTGCTAAAAATTCGTCTGCGTCCAGACTTTCTTTTGTTCCCGGAATCAGCTTTTTCTTTGGTATATGAAGTTCCCTGCTTATTTTTTTTGTAGAAATTCCATGATCTTCCATGTACTTTGCAAGCCATAATGTCGCTTCATTCCTCATATACGATCCTCCTGTTTTCTTTGAAGAAGAGAATTCCCCCACTTAGAACTTCATTATATTCTTTTTATAAAGGAATATCAATATGATATTTCCTTGATTTCAAAGAATTTTTCAGACTTTATTGACGCAAAATATAGGGTACTATATGATAACGAAAGAGGTGAAAACATGAAAAACCCAAATATTGCAAAAGTTTTAAAAGAATATAGAAAACAAAACCACTACTCGGTGGAAGATGTGGTCTTTAAGTTAGAGGAACAAAATCTTCCATTTGCTACAAAGACCATTTACGGATGGGAAAGCGGGCAGACCCAGCCGGATGCAGATACGCTGTTAGTCCTTTGTAAAATCTACAAGATTGATAATATTTTAGAGACTTTCGGCTATCAGCCGCCGTCAGAAGAACTCTTCCTCTCCAAAGAAGAGCATGAATTGATCCAGAAATACCGGCAACACGAAGAGATGCAGAATGCCGTGAAGAAGTTACTGGGTGTCGGTGAGGATTAGGGTGGACAAAAGCAGCTTCGGAAATTTCCAAAGCTGCTTTTACCGCATCCACTATGCTTCTTTTGTCACATGAACTTCATCCTCATCTTCGAGCTCCCTGATCCTTGCATTGATCCTTTCTGCCGTTCTCCTGTCCCGAAGCATGAATACGACCCAGAGCAATACCGATGTTCCAAGGCTTGCTAAGATCGGAGGCATACACTGTCTTATCCCTCCTGCTAACGAGAACCATCCTACGGCATATCCGGTAATCAAAAAGATGACACATCCCGTTCCCATATGGATCAGAATTTTTACCGCATAGGAAAAATCGGTTGTTTCATATACGATTCCCGGAACAGAAAAACCAAGTCCCACGATGACTGCCCCAATGACCATTTTGGTATAATTGTAATTTTTTAATGTAAACACTCCCTGGTTTGCCACATCCGCTACCAAACCGAATACAGCGAAGAGTGCCAGTGCCAGACCGACACCTTTTATGGAAAGTTCTATGATTCTTTTCATGATTTATAATCCTAAATATTCTTTGAATTTTGGAAGGTACTTTCTTGAAATACTGTCCTTACTGCCGTTTTTCATTACCAATAGCATCGTTCCGTTAAAATACGGTTCTACATATGCAATATACTTGAGATTTACCAGCGTTGTTTTAGAAATCCGCATAAAGCCTTCGCCCAGTGCTTTTTCAATATCGCACAACCGCTTTTTCGCACTGTATTTTTTTTCTTTACAATGAATCCATACGGCTGCATCTTCTATGCGGATCATATAGATATCCCTTGCAGAAAGAACAATGCTTCTCTCATCTTCATTTGCAATTACGATCCTGTTGGATGCATGAATGGAATCCGCTGTCTCACGCACTTCATCGGTAATCTCATTCGTGTAGATCACCGCATACGGCTCATATGCATCCTGTGTAAGTCTGATTTCTACCTTCACGGTATTTCTCCTGTCAACTTAATCCAAATTTATGACATGGATGTCACTTCCGTTTATTCTACTATCCTCCTCATGTGATGTCAATATAACGCCCTTTCCTTCTGATGCAAATGCTTCTATGACTTTCCACAAAATCTCCTTTTTCTCGGTGTCTAAATAGGCGAACGGCTCATCTAAAATGTACCATTCCCTGTCTAACGACAGCAATACCATGGAATACAGGTATTTCCTCTCACCACCTGACAACAGCCCCCACTGTTTTTCCATCAATGTCTTTACATCAACTTTTTTATCTATGTCAAATTTTTCCGTAAACTCAAAAAACTTTTCTCTTTCCCTGCTTTTATTGTCCAGCCGATATACAAATTTTACAAAATCCGTTCCTGTTAAACGATCTGCAAAAAAGATGTTTTGGTTAATATAAACGATATTCTCATTCCCCGATATCCGTTGTTTCTGGTCATTTCTGATCCCTGCCACATAGTCTAACAGCATGGTTTTTCCCGAACCATTCTGCCCCTTCAGATAATTCAATCCCTTCTGAAAAGTCATTGTCATGGTCTTGTGACACGGTTCTATGGATAGTTCATCGACAAAAATATTTTCCGCACACATCCTGCTTCTCACCTCCTTTCATTGGAACCCGGTTCAAATTTTATGATCCCTAACATGCCAAGTGCTATGGATACCAGCGACACAATACTATACAGAATCAGATTGTTCATGGTTTTCTGCATCAGCATTTGCGAGATATAAAACATTGGATTGTACCTGTTGATCGCGAGATCCGTGCTTAGCAGCATAAACATTCCAAATATCACAACAGAAAAAATCGTCCGTATCGTATCGGCATGAACACTGGGCAGCAGTGTAACCACATAACTCAGGAATGCAAACGGTATACACACCAGGATCGTATAGATACTGTAAAAAAGAATATGCGTTATTGAAAATCCTTTTGCAATTATTACAACAATATCAAATATTCCGATACTGATAATGCAGAACAATATCTGTGTCAACAGATTCCCTAAGAAAAAACTCCAGGAGGAACGCTGTATCGAAAAGATCGTCCTAAGGCTTCCCGATTCCCTTAATTCCAGTGCATACAGGCCGATCCCATAGATATAGGAACAGAGGACCATATACACCCACCAATAGATCAATTCTACTTCACTTGAGATCGCATCTTTGTCTATCCAGAACATTACCAGTGGTAAAGCAATGGACCAGACAAAAGAAATCTTGTTTTTTAAAAGTGCTTTGATATTAAATGTTACATATGCCAGAATACTGTTTAACATATTCTCCTCTCCCTTTTAGCTATATCAAAGATGCTGTTATTCTAGCAGTTTACTTTTTGGTTGTGTGAAAAAACGGGATAACATGACAAATATAGCGAATGAAATACAAGAGACGGCTTCTGAAATGCAATCTTTCCAAAATTTTTTTGTGCAAATTTACCATAGACTTTTTTATAATATTGTATATACTGATGGTAGAAAACAACACAGGCTCACTTGCTGAGGGAATCAGATCGGCTGATCCGGGCACTCCCCTGTATAAAAAATAATCGTGAACGATTGCCGGTAGCAAGGCTCTCGGATAAGTCCGGGAGCTTTTGTTTTCTAATAGGAGGAATCATAAATATTTCGGACATACAACGATGTGCTGATTTCTTCCGGGAACATTATTTGAAGACATTTTATCTTGTGATCACATATGATGCAAAAAGCCTGCCGGGAATCCTCAACGAATTCCCGGCAGGCTTTCATTTCTCATAATATTTCATTAAGCTTTAAAAATAGCTTCTTACAGTTCTTCCTTTTTCTCCTCTTCGGATACTTCTTCCACTGTCACATCCTCAGCCTCAGGATCTGTATCGACTACAACAGAAACCTTCTCGCCGCAGGCACTACAGAATTCTGCTCCGTCAGCAAGCTCTGCTCCGCATTTTGGACAGGTTTTGGTTCCTCTTAATTCCATGATCTCAAGCTTCATTCTTTCGATCTCTTCTAAAGCCTCTTTGATCAATTCAAAATGCTCTGCTCCATCTACTTCGCTCTCTGTCTTATGCTCTTCATAATAGATTCTTCCAAGTTCTGTATACTGTCTCTGAACATAGTCCTCTTTTGCCTTAATATCCAGGTTCAGCTTTGCAACACCTGATAAATCCTTTGCTTTCTGTGTTGCATCTTTTCCAACGTTTACAATTGTCTCTCCAAGTTTATCAAAAAATGCCATCGTTCTTCCCCTTTCTATGTATGGTTGAATTTTGTTGTGCGTCATTACATCGTGAGCATAGCTCCCTCAATAATTTCACCGCTTATCAATCATGCAGGCATGTTGACTTGCTTGCATTCATTATACCATGCACCCTCATTACCATGCAATTCTAATACCATAAATTTTCTGTAAAATATCCTTAAACAATTCCTAAATGCTCTAATAAAATCTTAATTCCAAGTAAAATCAGAATAATTCCACCGGCAAGCTCTGCACGGCTCTTATATTTACTTCCGAATATATTTCCAATAAAGACTCCTGCTGCTGAAATTACAAATGTCACACTTCCGATAATGATGATCGCAGGTACGATCTCTACCTGTAAAAAAGCAAAGGTCACACCTACTGCGAGTGCATCAATACTGGTTGCGATCGCCAGTAAAAACAACTCTTTTATATCCAGATGTTCCTCCGCTGCCTCTGCGGCGCAAAGACAGACCTCGTCTTCCTCATCCTCTCCACGAAGAACCTCTACCACCATATGTCCACCGATCACAACCAGAAGAACAAATGCGATCCAGTGGTCAAATGCTTTGATATAGTGTTCAAACTGTATTCCGGCAAGCCATCCGATAAACGGCATCAATGCCTGAAATCCTCCAAAAAACAGTGCAATGATAAAACAATGTTTCTTATTAATAGTTTTCATATTCAGACCCTTACAGATAGACACTGCAAATGCGTCCATTGCAAGTCCGACTCCGATCAATAATAATTCCAAATATCCCATTACTTTCTTATCTCCTTTGTATTCATTTTGTTCTGATCTCCCGATCTTTTTAAAAATCATGCCCGCAAATTCTGTCTGCCACACAAAAAGACCCACGCATATCAGAAAATCTGATATACATGAGTCTCATTTTTTAAGATTTGCCAGGTCACATCCTACATGACCGGGTCTGTTGACAAATCACGATTTCTCGCAAACTACTCCCTCACGGAATCACTTTCGTAATCATATCTTATTGATTCTCATTTGTCAATTACTTTATCCACTTTTTTATCCACTTTTGCCCGTTCATTGTTGACAAACCTGTATTTTACCCCTATAATGACGGTAGTTTTACAGACAGGCGTAGAAAAGAAGAAGTAGGAATGAGAACAGTCATACAGAGAGTAACCGGTTGCTGAGAGGTGCATGAGCTGCTGATTCCGAATACATCTTGGAGCCTTGCACCGAATATTTTATTTTTAAAAATTAGTAGGCTGCAACGGATTCGCACACGTTATCGTGCCAGAGTATCGCTTTTTGCCGTACTTATTGAGACAGACAGTGTGAACTGGCTGTAAACTTAGGTGGTAACACGGGTATGTGCCCCGTCCTTTGATCAGGACGGGGCTTTTTTATTTTTCAGATGTCCAAACTAATGTATAGTTTGCACAAATAACCTATTCCAAGTTTCCTTGTGCAGAACATTCCAATGAACCTCATAAAACAGAAATCGTGTGCACCAATGGGTTGCACGATTTCTTGAGTTTCATTTCCATTGCACAAAAAGAAACTTTTCATAGTTTATTTGTGCTAGTTACAAGTAATATCAAGTTTGGACATCTGGATCATTCATAAAAAATGCCCTGAAAAAAATCAATTTATCAAAAGGAGACTGAAATGACATTATATGATGAACTCGTAGCCCGCGGATTAATCGCACAGGTTACGGATGAAGAAGAGATCAAAGAACTGATCAACAATGGAAAAGCTACTTTTTATATCGGTTTCGACCCGACGGCAGACAGCCTTCATGTCGGACATTTTATGGCACTCTGCTTGATGAAACGTCTTCAGATGGCAGGAAATAAGCCAATCGCTTTAATCGGCGGCGGAACTGCTATGATTGGTGACCCATCCGGACGTACCGATATGCGTCAGATGATGACACCGGAAACCATTCAGCACAACTGCGACTGCTTCAAAGAGCAGATGAGCAAATTCATCGACTTTTCTGAAGGAAAAGCCCTGATGGTAAACAATGCAGACTGGCTGATGGATCTGAACTATATTGATGTATTACGCGAGGTTGGTGCTCATTTTTCCGTTAACCGCATGCTGACAGCGGAGTGTTATAAGCAGCGTATGGAAAAAGGTCTGAGCTTCTTAGAGTTCAACTACATGATCATGCAGAGCTACGATTTTTACGCATTATACCAGAAATACGGCTGCAATATGCAGTTTGGTGGTGATGACCAGTGGAGCAACATGCTTGGCGGTACCGAGCTGATCCGTCGTAAACTCGGCAAAGACGCTTACGCAATGACCATTACCCTGCTGCTCAATTCCGAGGGCAAAAAAATGGGAAAAACCCAGAGCGGTGCCGTATGGCTTGACCCGAATAAGACCTCTCCATTTGACTTCTACCAGTACTGGAGAAATGTTGCTGATGCAGATGTTTTAAAATGTATCCGTATGCTGACCTTCCTCCCATTAGAAGAAATCGACAAAATGGATAGCTGGGAAGGAAGTCAGTTAAATCAGGCAAAAGAAATCTTAGCATTTGAACTGACCAAATTAGTTCACGGCGAAGAAGAAGCGAAAAAAGCACAGGAAAGCTCCCGCGCACTCTTTTCCGGTGGCGGAAATGCTGAAAATATGCCAACCGTCGTATTAAAGGAATCCGACCTGCGTGACGGTTCTATCGATATTTTAGGGGTACTGGTTGCTACCGGATTATGTGCATCCCGCTCCGAAGCCCGCAGAAATACCGAGCAGGGTGGCGTATCTGTCGATGGTGAAAAGGTACAGGATATCCACACTTCCTACACCCCTGGGGACTTTGCAGAAGGCAAAGTTGTAAAGCGTGGAAAGAAGAAATTCTGCAAAGTTACCTTTGAATCCTAAATTTTGTTAAAAAAATAACAATTACCTATTGACAAATAATTAACAATCTGTAAAATAGAATATAAGAAATGTATTTTTTTAAGTACAATCTTGCACAAAATGAAATACAAATTATAAGGACAGGGGGTCTTTACCATGACAGAGAAAAGAGATGATTTATACTTACCTTCAAGAGAATTTGTTGAACAGGCTCACATTCAAAGCCGTGCAGAGTACGAAAGAATGTGGAAACAATCTATTGAAGACCCGGATACCTTCTGGGGTTACATCGCAAAAGATTTCCACTGGTTCAAACCTTGGACACAGGTTTACCGTGGCGAACCGGAGATCGGAGATAATGAATGGTTCGTCGGTGGAAAAACAAACATTTGTTACAACTGTCTGGATGCACAGATTGAAAAAGGAAGAGGCGATAAGGTTGCACTTCTGTTTCAGGGTGAACCGGAAGCAGACTGCAAGAGATTTACTTACAATGATCTTTTAAAGCATGTGTGCCGTTTTGCAAACGCTCTGAAAAAGAACGGTGTAAAGAAAGGTGACCGCATCGTATTATATCTTCCGATGATCTGGCAGCTCCCGGTCGTTATGCTGGCATGTGCAAGAATCGGAGCCGTTCATACCGTTGTATTCGGTGGTTTCTCCGCTGAAGCATTAGCAGACCGTATGTTAGCATGCGGTGCTAAGAAGATGGTTACTACCAACGGCTACTGGCGCTCAGGACAAAAGATTAATGCAAAGGCAAATGCAGATAAGGCTTGTATGTTATGTGCAAATGCCGGTCTTACCATTGACGATGTATTCGTTGTAGACCGCATGGTAGACTTTGAGGTTCCTTATATTACCTATAGAGACACTGCTCTTTCTAAAGAACTGATGCTGGATGAAATTTCTGATTACTGTCCGGCAGAAAAAATGGATGCCGAAGATCCTCTCTTCATTATGTATACCTCCGGTTCCACCGGAAGTCCGAAAGGAACTCTGCATACCACCGCAGGCTACATGGTTTATACTTATACAACCTTTAAGTATATCTTTGACTATAAGGAAGATGATATTTTCTTCTGTACCGCAGATATCGGCTGGATTACCGGACATTCCTACATTGTATACGGTCCGCTTTTAAATGGAGCAACCACTGTGATGTATGAATCTGTTCCGACTTATCCGGAACCTGACCGTTTCTGGCATATTATTGATAAATTTAAAGTTACTATTTTCTATACAGCACCTACTGTAATCCGTGCTTTGATGAATCAGGATATTCAGTGGATTGAAAAACATGATCTCTCCACTCTGCGCCTTTTAGGTTCCGTAGGTGAACCGATCAACCCGGAGGCATGGCATTGGTACAGCCACTACGTTGGACACGACCGTTGTCCTATCGTTGATACCTGGTGGCAGACAGAGGCAGGCGGTGTTTTAATTTCTACCATTCCGGGAGCTTTTGGTTCTAAGCCGGGAAGTGCAGCACTTCCATTCTTCGGTGTAAAACCCGTAGTTCTCCGCAGCAGAACCTCAGGAGATGAACCTGCCGTAGAAGCAGATGTCAATGAAAAAGGCGAACTTTGCTTAGCATCCGCATGGCCGGGAATCATGCGTACACTTTACGGTGAGCCGGAACGCCATCAGAATGGATATTATACACAACAGCCGGGATACTTCTTTACCGGTGACGGTGCATACAAAGATGAAGATGGATATTTCTGGATTACCGGACGTATTGATGACGTTGTAAACATCTCCGGTCACCGTCTTGGTACCGTAGAGATTGAAGATGCCTTACTTTCCCATCCGGCAATTGTGGAAGCCGCTGTTGTTGGTTATCCGCATAAAGTAAAAGGTGAAGATTTATACGCATTTGTTATTTTAGATAAAAATTCTAAAGAAAGCGAAGAGGATATCCGCAAGGAATTAAAAGCGGTTGTCCGTTCCGATATCGGACCTATCGCAGTTCCGGGCAAGATTCAGTTTGTAAGAGAAATGCCTAAGAACCGCTCCGGCAAAGTTGTACGCCGTATTCTTCGTAAAATCGCATCAAATGAAATTGATGAAATCGGTGATTCCATGATCAACATCCTTGCTGAACCGGGTGTTGTAGATGAGATTGCCCAGAACAGAATCGGAGATAAGTAATAATTTGATACCATACATACTTGAAGCTGCATACGATTGCTCGTGTGCAGCTTCTTCTCCGTTCTAAGGAACGTCTGTTATGTCAGTTGTGTTGTTTTTGGCAGGACTGCCTTATCCTTTGACTTTTTATGAAAAAGTTTCTTAGACTTATGATGCTGACGAATGGCTTCATCCAGTCTGCGATACCGCTCCTCCGCCTGCTCTTCCTGCTCTCTTGCTAAGTAATTCATTTCTTTTAGGACGCGTTCTCCTACCTGCTCTCCCACTGCAAGTCCCAGTGCCTGATTGTTCTCCTCAATTGCTCTTTTTACAATTCCTGTCATCAGATTCTGAAACTGTTCCATCTTTTCATCTGCCCCGATTTTACTGCTCTGTGCACGCTGCTTTGTGATCTGCGTGACCTGTGCCATCTGAGGCTGTGCTGTTGCCGCCGGAACCTGTGGTTTTTCCTTTGCCTTCGCTTTTTCCTTCGGTTGAGGTTCTGTCTCTAAAAGCGGCTGCTCTTCGTGTAAGAGCATTTTAATTGCCTTTAGCTGGTAACCTTTTTCCTTTAAGTCTTTTATCTTTTGAAATTGCTCAATATTCTCTTTGGTATAATACCGGTGTCCCTGTTCATTTCTTGGGACGCTTAAATCCAGTTCTTCTTCCCAGTAACGTAACGCATGTGATTCTACATCCATCATCTGTGCAGCATCCGAAATTGTGTAACGTACTTTTTCCAAACTCTCTATACCTCCTATGCAATTTTCCTAAGATATCAGTATGTGTCCCGGCTTGTCCGATGGAATGTGCAGTGCATATCCAATATCTTATTCTATTATATCAGAGCATAGAACGTTTACAAGAATTTTTCATCGTGAAAATATGACAGAAAAAAACAGATACAGGCGGTTTTCCGTCTGCATCTGCATCGTTCGTCTTTTTCTACTGTTTTTCCATGTTTGCAAATTTGGTGTATTGCGGCAGCCATACGAGATTTACGGTTCCGATCGGGCCGTTTCTCTGCTTTGCGATATTGATCTCTGCAATTCCCTTCATGTCGCTGTCCTTGTTATAATAGTCATCACGATAGATGAACATTACCACATCGGCATCCTGCTCGATCGCTCCTGACTCACGCAGATCCGAAAGCATCGGACGGTGCTCCGGTCTCTGTTCTACGGCACGGCTGAGCTGTGACAGTGCGATCACCGGAACATTCAGCTCTCTTGCAAGTGATTTTAAGGAACGTGAAATATCGGATATTTCCTGCTGTCTGGAATCGGAACCCCTGCCGGAACCGGACATCAACTGTAAGTAGTCGATGATAATCAGTTTCAGATCATGTTCTAATTTATATTTTCTGCACTTGCTGCGAAGCTCCGATATGGAAATTCCGGGCGTATCGTCTATGATCAACTTGGATTTTCCTATCGTTCCCGCTCCTTCGATCAGTTTCTCCCAGTCGGAGTCCGCTAAATTTCCGGAACGGAGCAGCTGTGCATCCACATGCGATTCTAAGGCAAAGAGACGGTTTACTAACTGCTCTTTTGACATCTCAAGACTAAAGATCGCGGTACACTCATCTTCGTGAAAAGCAACATACTGTGCAATATTTAGGACAAATGCCGTTTTTCCCATGGAAGGTCTTGCTGCGACTAAGATCAGGTCTGACGGCTGCAGTCCCGACATCTTATAATCTAAATCGATAAAGCCTGTCGGGATCCCGGTCACATTTCCCTTCGTCTTTGCCGCTAACTGAATCTTTTCTAAGGCATTTAATACAACATCTTTGATCGGAACATAGTCTCCGCCACCCTGATTCTGTAGGAGTGTAAAAATGCTCTTTTCCGTATCGGCAAGGATGTCCTCCACCGGGTCTTTTTGTGCATATGCTGCATTTTCGATACCTTCGGTCGTGCGGATCAGCTCCCGTAACAGTGCCTTTTCTTTTACGATATTTGCATAATATTTGATATTTGCAGAAGTTGGTACTGCTGCCACGATGTTTCCCACATACTCTAAACTGCTGACTTCCGGCGGTACATTTTTCTCCTTTAAACGGTTCTGCAGAGTAACTAAATCTACCGGCTGTCCATCGTTAAACAGCTCTAACATCGCTTCAAAGAGTATCCCATACTGCTTGTGGTAAAAATCTTCTGTTGTTAAAATCTCGGATGCCGCCATGACTGCTTCTCTGTCCATGATCATGGAACCGATGACAGACTGTTCTGCCTCTAGGCTGTTTGGCATTACCCGCTTGATTACGGATTCTTCCATCAGAATTCTCCTCTTTTACTCTTCTGTTACTTTTACACGCAGTGTTCCTGTTACCTTCGTATGAAGTCTGATCGGTACATCATGGTAACCTAAGGAACGTATCGGCTCTTCTAACTGCATTTTTTTCTTATCCAGAGCAAAACCAATCTGCTCTTTTGCTGCGGCCGCAATCTCTTTGGTGGATACGGAACCAAAGATTTTTCCACCCTCTCCGGTCTTAATCTTTACTTCTACTACTTTGCCTTCAAGGTCTTTTGCAAGCTCCTGTGCTTTTTCTAAGTTCTCCTGTGCCACTTTATCTGCATGCTGATTCTGTAATTTGAGATCATTCAGATTCTTTGCGGTTGCCTCTACTCCTAATTTTTTCGGAAGAATCATGTTCCGTGCATAACCCGCACTGACTTCTACGACATCTCCTTTTTTTCCTAATGTTTTTACATCCTGTAATAAAATAATCTTCATTATTCAATGTCTCCTTCCTCTAACATTTCGTCTAATGTATTCTGTATCTTCTGTTTTGCCTCCTCCACAGTGCAATCGGTAAGCTGTGCTCCGGCAACATTCAGATGTCCGCCGCCGCCAAGCCGCTCCATGATCAACTGCACGTTGATCTCATCTATGGAACGGGAACTTACATAAATCTTGCCCTGATAAGGTGTCAATACAAAGGATGCTTTGATCCCGATAATGTTTAACAGCTCATTTGCTGCCTGCGCTCCGACAATGGTCGGACTTTCTATCTTATCTGCCGGACATACGGAAATTGCAAACTGTCCTCTGTAAACTTCCGCATGACGGACTGCTTCTGCCCTTGCTTTGTAAGCATCCATATCGTTTCTGAGCATTTTGCGTACGCGGGTTACTTCCGCACCACAACGTCTTAAATATGCTGCTGCCTCAAAAGTACGCACACCTGTCTTTGTCATGAAGTTATTGGTATCAATGAGGATTCCTGCATAGATGCAGTCTGCCTCACTGGGCTCTAACTTGATATTTTCCGTAAAATACTGCAATACCTCTGCGATCATCTCACAGGTAGAGGACGCATACGGTTCGATATAGGATAAGATCGGATTTTCTACCACATCACTGGTCTGTCTGTGATGGTCAAACACTACGATCGACTTTGTCTTTGTCAAAAGTTCCGGACATTCCGTGTAATTCGGACGGTTTGTATCCACGACCATAACGAGCGTCCGGCTGTCTACCTTATGTAATGCCATTTCACTGGTAATACATAAGTCTTCCGGATAACCGTTTTCTTTCGTAAAACACTCCTTGATCGGACGTAAGGAAGAGGTAATCTCATCTATGACAATATGTGCCGGCTTTCCAAGAACTCTTGCTGCACAATAGATTCCGACTGCAGCTCCAAAGGAATCGACATCGGCTATACGGTGTCCCATGATCAGGACACGTTCCCTGCCCTCGATCAGCTCCCGGAGCGCTTCTGCCTTTACTCTGGCTTTTACTCTGGTGTTCTTCTCTACCTTCTGGGATTTTCCACCATAGTAGGTGATCTGGTCACGCTCTTTGATGACCACCTGATCGCCGCCTCGTCCGAGTGCAAGGTCGATCGCCGCTCTTGCATACTCCGCATTCTGGTTATAGGTTCCCGCGTTGTATCCGATTCCGATACTGAGCGTTACCGCCATTTCGTTTCCTACTTTGACCGTCTTAACATCTTCGATCAGGCTGAACTTATCTTTTTCTAATTCCTCTAAATATTTGTGCTGGAATACCACAAAGTATTTATCTTTTTCTATCTTTCGCACCAATGCATCTGCAGGTGAAAAATATTTGTTGATCTTCCGGTCTATCAATGCGATCAATAGTGAACGTTTGACATCCTCTATACTGTCTAAAACCTCGTCATAGTTGTCAATATAGACTAAGGATGCTACTAACTTCTGCTCCTCATTTTCCCGGATATACTGCTGCAGCTTTGTCTCATCAAAAATATAGAGTGCTGTCAAAAAATCCTCGCTCTGCTCTAATGAGACGATCGCACTCTCCGGTGCCATGCTGTCAAAATAAATCTTTTTTAAATGGATGCGGAAATTCTTCTCATCCATGGTCACATAGACATCCTGCACGTCATCCTCTTTCTGGATCAGTTCTTTTGTCAGTGCCGGAAAGATTCCGTTGATGGTCTTGTGATAGGTCTTGTCTTTTCCTGTTACCTCGCTGAAGTTCTGATTGAGCCACAGGATCTTGCCGTCATGGTCTAAAAGTGCGTAAGGAATCTCAAATTCCTCTAACAGCTTTTTCTGCGCGCTGCCGTACTGTGTCGCAAAACTGATCAGCTCATTGACAAGCACCGGCTTGTTATAATTATAAGACAGGCACACAACGATGAAATATATCACGGTAAATACTGTAACCACGCAGCCGGATTTTGTATTGATCATATACACCGGTACGTTGAATACAGCTAATAATATCGTCAATATCATCGGCCAGTACATATAGTTCCGCAGACGGCCTTTTAATTTAATATTACGTTTCATAATGTCTCCTTTGTGATGTCATACCACTCCTTATAGGTGGGTACAATCTATATAAGTATAGCATTAAAACCCCTATATTTAAAGCATTTTTTGCATCTTGGGACAAGCAAAACCCCCGCACCACAACGGATTGGGTGCGAGGGTTTTTAGAATACTAAATGTTGTTTTTATTTTTTGGTCTTGATACTCTTAGCTTTTGACCACGAGGAATACAGCTTCTTTGTTTTTCCATTTACCTTGAGATTCTGATAGGTACGGATCCTGATATAGTATTTCTTGTTGGCTTTCAATTTCTTTGCCTTATAGGTTGTTGTTTTTGTCTTTTTAATCACCGCTTTTTTGGTCTGCTTCCGCTTAAACTTCTTATTTGTTGAATATTGCAGCTCATAACCTGCTGTCTGGGTTTTCTGCTTCTTCCATTTTGCGGTAAATCCTTTTTTCTTCGCCGTAACTTCTAAAAGTGACGTTCCCTTTGGAAGGATCTGATAAGACTTCTTCACGGTTCCCTGATAATTACCCTTGAATTTGACGGTTACGGTATATCGTCCAACATTCTTGCACTTCTTCGGATAACTTACGGTATAATCCGTTCCGCTTTTCAGCTTGTTTCCCTTGGTATCCTCTATTGTTACAGATGGCTTCCGATTCTTCTTATTATAAGTGTAAGAGGTCTGTTTTAAGGCTACGCTCTTTGGATGTGCGATCACGGTTGTTGTTGTCTGACCACAATGCTTACAGCTCTTAACAATCTTTCCATCTGCTTTTGTAGTTGCTTTCGTTGTAGCAGTCTGGTATTCATGTGCTTTTTTTGCAATCGTTGTCACATCTGCCTGTGCACCGCAAAGTGTACAGTAACGTGATTTCCTTCCCTCTGCCGTACAGGTTGCCTCTTTGTCTATCGTCCAGTCTTTTCCATAGCTGTGCCTGCAGACTACTTTATAAGATGCTTCCACACTTCCGGTATATTCTCCGATTCCCGTGATCTTAATCTTATAGGTTCCTATATCGGTTGCCGTGATATCTCCCGATACCTCATAATCAACTCCCGGTGTCAGAATCTTCCCGTCAAAGGTTACTTCCGGTGCTACAGACTGCTCTTTCTTGTTATAGGCAAGATCTTCTGCCTTTACCTGTGCGGATGCAAGGTCTGTCTTAGACAGTGATCTGATAAAAAAGATTGGATCTTCACAGCTTTCCCGCAGCGCATATGGTACGCTCATGTTTCCATCTGCATCTGATGTTGCCTCTGTCAGACAGAGCAGGTTAGATGCCTTTAAGATATCGTCTTCTGTCTCAGATTTTACTGCATAGAAGAGATAAGTCTCATTCGGCTTTAAATTCTGATAGGTTGCTGTATTATCGGCTGTGCCAAGCGGCTGCACGGTATCTATGGAAGATTGCGGTGTGCCATTGGCTCCGGCAGTTGGGTCATTGATCTTAATTGGAGTCAGACGGTCGGTTGTGGTACCATCTCCCAGTTGACCACTGCTATTGCTTCCCCACATATAAAGACTGCCGTCTTCTGTGATCGCTCCACTATGCCACTCACCTAGACTTACACTCCTTACATGGTCCATGATCTTTACCGGGTTACTTCTCTCTTCTTTCTTCGTTCCGTCTCCCAGCCGACCACTTCCATTATATCCCCACATATAAAGACTTCCGTCTTCCGTGATCGCTCCACTATGGTTATCACCCAGACTTACACTCTTTACATGGTCCATGATCTTTACCGGGTTACTTCTCTCTTCTGTCGTTCCGTCTCCTAGCTGACCACAATAATTATCTCCCCACATATAAAGACTTCCGTCTTCTGTGATCGCTCCACTATGGGCACCACCTAGACTAATTTTATTTTCTGTTTCTAATTTTTCTTCATCCCTATCGTTCGCATCGTCTTTTTTATCATCTTTGCTACTTGAATCTCCATTCCCCGTACTCATCATTCGGATGATGGTACTCTTCGCATCTCCCTGTACCTCAATGCTCTTTTTCTTTTTAGGATAACCATTTACTTCCACGGTCAGTTCATGATTTCCTGATGGCAGATAAAATACTGCTTTTCCATCTCCATCGGTAGTATACTGCTGATTGATCTTTGCCCCCGATAACGGTACTCCGTTTTTTCCCTGCACATTTGCAATGATCCGATAACTCCAGTGCGGACAGGTGGACAGACCGCCCTGATGATAATCCATGGAATAATAGTAATCTGCTATTTTTAAAGTTTTCTCATCATTGTATGTAAAAGTCAGCTTGTTAGAATTTAACAGGCTTGCTTTAAATCCCAGTTTTAGTTTTCCGTTGATATCTCCTTTGATACAATTCTTACAGTCATGCTTTTTATTTTCATCCTGCTTTGCAGTATCTGTATGGATGAGCTTTGCGGTAGTCTCTGCCCCTAATTCTGCATTCAATCCCACATCTGCTACACTTTCAGAAATGATCCCAATATGCGGTTCTAACGAAAATCCCAGATAGACACTGGCTTCACCACCTAACTTCGGTGTAAAAGTCGGTGCATTTGTAATGTTTTTCATGCCCTCATTATTAGAAACATTGAAGCCAACCACTCCCGCTATTGTTCCGCTGAGTTCGGCTTTTGCCTTTGCCTCTAGAACAAAGGATGGCTTTAACTCTATATAAACTCCCGGCACCGGATGATAGGTAATCGTAACTAACGGTATTTTTGTTGCAGCTTGTCCATTCAGTGTAATCCCGATTCTTGCACTGTAATCCATGCGAACTTCCAGATACTGATAATTTAAGCTTGCATACAACTTGACGCTGCTTTCCACTTTTAGGTTCAGACTTCCTGAAAGTTTTATGTTTGCATTATCAGAACCTACTTTTTTATCCACGAAAGAGTGGCTTAAAGATTTTGTCTCTTTGGCTTCGATATCTGCACCAAGTGCTTCCACATCGGAACCTGTTCCTGATGCCTCTGCATCATCTACAATTCCGTTATATACAACACCTTCCTCTAAATCTGACGCATCTATGGTTGCTTCTTCGGTTCCTGCTTCACAGTCAATCTTTACATATTCAAAGGTCTCTTCTATGGATGTCTTCGTTCCTGTGATGTTTACTGTTGTTCCATCCACGGTAATCTGTGCGATCTTTACGATCAAAACACTTCCATCGTCCTTCGTATACGAAAAGATATCTCCTGCTTTTAGGGATGTGACCGTATCATCTGCATTTTCGATACGGTAGAGATTGTTCTCATTATCCTCCAGTGTAAGCTGATTGACATCCTGGCTGTGTGCAATGATCTTTGTCTCATCACGGTAAACTGCAAAGTTGTTTGCTTTATCTTCATCTAAATTCAGGACTTCTTTTTCACTGAAATCGTCAACCGTCTTTTTGAAAAACTCCTGCATTTCTCTTGTATAATTCGGTGATTCGTAAGAAGTGCAGAGCGGTTTGAAACTGTCACTTTCTATTAAAAATGCTTTTACATAGTAATAATTCGGCATCGCAGAGATATCGATGGTCACGGATGCCGCCTGCTCTCCTTTTTTTACGGCTGTTTTTCCGGAAGCAAGCATTTTGATCCCATCTTCTTCATAAATGCCGACTACCAGAGTGGCATCTTTTAGAGTCTCAAAAGACACCGTTGCTGTCTTGTCCTTCATTTCTACGGAAAAGATGTTATATCCGTTGTTCTTTTCCTGGCTCTCGACTTCTGCACCTACAGCATCCGCAAAGAGTTCCCCAAAGGAATCTGTTCCCTGTACTGAAATATCGTTTTCGACCTGCTCTTGTAAATTTTCTGTCTGCTTTTTTTCTTCTTTATTGGTTTTCTCTTTTTTAGACTCTGTTTTTTTCTCCTGAGTCTTTGACTGAGGCTGCGTCTCATCCTCTGTTGATTTAGGCTGGACTTCTAATTTAGAATTATCCTTCTTTTGTTCCTCAATCAATTCTTTATCTTCTTTAATCTCTTCGTTTTGTACTTCCTGTTCTTCTTTTGATCTTTCCGATATTTCTTCGGTCTTAGAAGTCTCCTCCCCTTGTTCTTCCTGCTGCTCCCCGGTTTGTGTCTCCTCAGACTGTTCTTCTACGTTCTGCTCCTGTGCAGACAGCTCCGTAGCCGAGACATTCTGTACAAACACCGGATTGCTCAACATGAGTACCGCCGCCATTATGCCGGCTAGAATTCTTTTGTGCATATGATTCCCTCCTGTAGTTTTTATACTTCTTTCTGTTTGTTTTTTATATTATACTTTGTGTCTTAAGTGAATGGCGGTGAATAGTCGGATTACGACTATAAAAGAAAAGAAGCCGTTACTATGCGGCTTCTTTCAGTCTTATATATTCTCTTTTATAAATCCGGTTTTTTGTAAAAGTCTTCCTTTCCAAAGCATCTGATATTTTCTATATGCTGATGATCGTATTTCCTGTGTTTTACATTTATTTGCAACAATCCGATATCTTAGACTATATCCAAAAAGCTCCTGACGTAACATTTTTTCTGTATTCTCTAGCTGCTCCGCTGCTTTTACTAAATCTGAACCTTTTAATTCGATTAAATATGCTACTTTTTTTGTTTCATTCATTAATAAATAATCACATCTCGTCCCATCTTTTAGCACAATACCATCTATCTGATATTGTGTTACATCATTGTTTTCTTTATTAACAGCTTTGTGATATTGTGGGTTTTTTCTATCTTTTGATATAATCTGATGAGCATTTTTAGCACATAAGGACTCAAATCCTTTTAATGGCACTATATACACCTCCCCATATTTACTCCTGTAAATTTAAAAGTTCATCAAAATCACTATTAATTATTTTTGATATCTCATCTATTCTCTCATTTTGTATCATATGAATATCGGTATCCATACAATTTTCAACAATTCCATCTTTTACAAACCATGAATCAAACTGATGGTATTCCAACCAAAATGATTTTGAAATAATCTTATCTGCCTTTTCCGCATATGTCACTGACAAAGTATCCGCATATAACAGATTATTCAATGTCCCTAATACATATGGACTATGTGTTGTTAATACTATAGAATGTCCGCACTTATTCACAAGTGCTATTAATTCCGTAATATATTTTTGTGATTCCGGAAATAAATGTGACTCCGGTTCTTCTATGATAAACAAAATTTTTTCTTCCTGCAGTAAATAATAAAATAGCAGATTTAATATCCATACACATTCCTGCTGTCCTGAAGATGAGAAATTAATTTTTACATATTTTCCGTTATCAAGAAGAATCTGCTCTTCCCCATCTGTATAACGATACGAGCCACGCAATATTTTTTTTACTAATCTTAATGCCTCATTAATTTTTTCTTCTGATATTACAGTATGATTTCCAAAATAAGACAACAAACCATTCAACCCTTCTGAAAAGGCAGGCTTTAAACGTAATATCCGTTCAAGATAATCCTTTGTACAACTATCTAAAGAACGTTTTTGCACATCATCCATTATTGCATAAATATATCCTAACTGTTGTGATAATAAAGTTATCATACTTCTTCCGGCTGGGATATAGACAACAGAATGTGTATCATCAAATAACTTATACAACTCTGTTTTAAATTTTTTTACCTCTTCTTCAGATACCCCTAATGGAGTTGCATGAAAACAATTATTTTGATTCTCTAAGAATATCCTTAATTCTTTGCTATATGTTATCCATATATAATTTGGTGTTGAATAGCCAGGATTGTCTTTCAACGAAATTTTTACCGAACAGGTTGATGTAAAATGATATTCCATATACATTTCATTAGACATTCCCCATGAGGAACCAAATGTTCGTAAAAATTTCTCACGCAAATGATTCTCTAGTCCTTTTTTTAAATCCCATCCCCGTTCTTTTTCAAATTCATTTTTTATATCATTTACAGCAAATGCATTCAAAGCCTGTGTCCTTGCAAGCTCTATTATATCTTCCTTTATGGTTTGAAAATAGTAAATCGCTTTTGCAACTGTACTTTTTCCGGAAGCCTGAAACCCAGTAAATGTCATAAATGGTGTACATTGTATTTCACAATTTTGAATTGGACCTAGTTTATGAATAACTAACTTATGCATGAAATACTCCTTCTTGCCTTAATTTTACACAAAACCCCCATATCAACACTGATACGGGGGAATTAGTTACTTTATTAGTCTGTTACATATGGCATTAATGCAACGTGACGGGCTCTCTTGATCGCTACTGTAAGAGCTCTCTGATGTTTTGCACAGTTTCCTGTGATTCTTCTTGGTAAGATTTTACCTCTTTCAGAGATATATCTTTTTAATTTATTTACATCTTTGTAATCAATTACATTGTCTTTTCCACAGAAAACACAGACTTTTTTTCTTCTATGCGGTGCTCTTCTTCTTGCCGGAGCGTCGCCGCTTCTCTCTGCTTTATTGTAAGCCATGATATTTACCTCCTATAATTCTAGTTAAATGGTAATTCTTCGTCAATTCCATCCGGAATATTCATAAAGCCGTCTCCTGCCGCACTGCTTGGTGCAGGTCTCTCAGCCGGTGCAAATCCTGCATTGCTCTCGCTTGCAGATTTGCTCTCTGCAAATTCCTGTTCTTCGACTACAACATCGGTTGTATATACTCTCTGTCCGTCTTTGTTTGTGTAGCTTCCGGTCTGAATACGTCCGGTTATTGCTATCTTGATCCCTTTACGGAAATATTTTTCTGCAAATTCTCCCTGACGTCCAAATGCAACACAGTTGATAAAATCTGCTGTCTGCTGGTCTCCGTCACGTCTGAATCTTCGATCTACTGCAATTGTATATCTTGCTACGGCTGTTGACTGTTCTCCCTGAGAATAACGGATCTCCGGGTCTCTGGTCAGTCGGCCCATAAGTATTACCTTATTCATGCGATTTCCTCTTTTCTATTTATGCCTCGTCTGCTCTAACGCATAAGAAACGAAGAACGTTGTCCATGATACGAACGTTTTCCTCTAACTGAGCAGGAACATCTGCGTTTGCATCAAACTGGATGAAATAGTAAAATCCTTCTCTCATCTTCTGAATTTCGTAAGCTAATCTTTTCTTACCCCACTCATCAACGTTTGTGATCGTACCGCCAAGACGTGTAATATAGTCTTTTGCTTTCTCTACGACTGCTGCTCTGGCATCGTCTTCGATTTTTGCGTTCACAACGAGTGCTAATTCATATTTGTTCATGTTGCTTTTACCTCCTTTTGGTCTCTGGCCCCCTGTCTCACAAGGAGCAAGGAATTTGATAATATATCACGAAGATATATTTTAGCATGGGTTTTTCCAACTTTCAAGCATTTTTTGGCATTTTCCCATTTTTCGTGGTTTTTTAGGACTTTTTCGTAAGTCCTTTCGTGTTTTTCTCTACCTGTTTTCTTGCTATCATGATCTGATGTCCGCAGCCTGTGCATTTGAGCCGGAAATCTGCGCCTACTCTTAAGATTTCCCATTCATGGCTTCCACACGGATGCTGTTTTTTCAGTTTTACGATATCTCCCACTTCATATTGATATTGATTCATAGTTTCTCCTGATTTTTTCTGGTCGGACTACAGTGTGCCAAATACTTTTCCTATACTCTCATGGATGATGAGATCCGCCCGGCTGTCCATCGGCGTTGCACTTTTATTGATCAAAACCAGCTTGTTGCCCCTGTAATAGTCGATCAGTCCTGCCGCCGGATAAACGGCTAAGGATGTACCGCCAATGATCAATATATCGGCATTGCTGATGTATTCAATGGATTTTTGCAACGTCCTGCTGTCTAATCCCTCTTCATAAAGCACCACATCCGGCTTGATCTTACCACCGCACTCGCAGGTCGGTATGCCTTCTGATTCGAGGATATATCTTGCATCATAGAGCTTATGACATTTCTGACAATAATTTCTATGTACACTTCCATGCAACTCTAAGACTTCTTTGCTTCCGGCTTTCTGGTGCAGTCCGTCAATGTTCTGTGTGATGACGGCTTTCAGTTTACCTTTCTGCTCTAATTCTGCTAATTTTTTATGCGCCATATTCGGCTCGGCATCCAGTGCCAGCATTTTATCGCGGTAAAAACGGTAAAATTCCTCCGTATGATACAGATAGAAGGAATGGCTTAAGATTGTTTCCGGCGGATAATCATATTTCTGGTTATACAGACCGTCTACACTTCTAAAATCCGGGATACCGCTCTCGGTCGATACTCCCGCACCGCCAAAAAATACAATATTATCCGAATTTTCCACCAGTTCTTTAAAGCGCTCTATCTCGTTCATGTTACAGGCCTCCTCGCGTTATTTTTTTATGTTACACTTTTTTATGTTTTATTTTTGCTGTCAGGATTGCTTCTTTCATCAAAATGCTGCCCAGTTCCTTCTCTCTATCTGCATTATAATATGTATCTTTTCTTTGTACAACCACTATGTTTTTAAACAAAAAAGACACTACCACAGGATTCTCTGATCTCTGCAATAATGCCCTTCGAGTTGCGGGAGCAAGATTTGAACTTGCGACCTTCGGGTTATGAGCCCGACGAGCTTCCAGACTGCTCCATCCCGCGTCAATATAATTATTATAGACCTATTTCTTCTAACTGTCAAATTCTATGCAAAAATTTTAGTTTTTATACCTGTTTTGATTAAAGTGTCAAAAAATGGTTCACAACTTAGTGGCTGGCAAGTTGCCAATCAAAAAATTTTTAGGAAACCGCTTTTTGATACTTTTTCATATCCGGTATCTAAACCGTCCATCTCCAATCCCTTGAAAATGAACGGTTTTATATTCCATTACATTTTACACCATCATATACGCCAGTACCACACTTGCCACCGTACCGCCTAAGGTTGCCAGCAACGCACCTGCCAGTGTCCAGCGGCTTTTACTGACCTTGACCGCCATAAAATAGACAGACATCGTATAGAAGATCGTTTCCGTACTGCTCATCATTAAAGATGTCATTGTGCCGATCAGTGAATCTGTCCCGTATTCTTTAAAAATATCCAACACCAGTCCGGTTGCCGCGGAGGATGAAAACATCTTTACGACTGTGACCGGGACCAGTTCCGAAGGAAATCCGACCAGCTCTGTCAACGGTGCGATCAGCTTTGAAATAAAATCCAAAAATCCTGACGCACGAAGAATTCCCACTCCGATCATCAGACCTATCAAAGTCGGCATAATCTGAATGACCGTGTGAAAACCGTCTTTTGCTCCGTCAATAAAATCGTCATAGACATTCTGCTTTGCCATCAGTCCGTAACCTACAATGGAAAATATTAAAAGCGGGATAATGGCATCCGATAAAAACAGTAAGATTTTCATACCTTCTTCACCCTTTCCATCACCCATGCAAAAATAACTCCAACTGCAGTCGACACCGTGGTTGCTAAAATTGCCGCTCCCACAATTCTTGTGGGGTTTGTGGAACCATACTGCGTCCGATAGGCAATAATGTTGATCGGGATCAGTTGAAGCGAGGAAATATTGACAATTAAAAATGTACACATTTCTGTATTAGCGATGCCTTTTGGCACTCCTCTTTTGCCAAGCACCGGACTTTTTCTTCTTTCATCCTCTAATTTTTCAAGCTCCTCCATCGCCTTGATCCCGGCAGGTGTTGCCGCCCAGCCAAGTCCAAAAAAGTTTGCGATCATGTTTGTGGAAATATATTCTCTTGCTTTATGATCTTTTGGGATAGAAGGAAACAAAAAGGTTAAAAGCGGCTCTAATTTTTTAGAAGCCCCCTCTATCAGTCCTGCCCGCTCCGCAATCTTCATCAGCCCCACCCAGAAGGACATGACTCCGATCATCGTAATGCAAAGCATTACCGCTTCTTTTGCCGAATCCAGCGCCGCTTCCGTGACACTTGGCAGATTTCCGGTAAAAGCTGCAAAAATCGTTCCTATGATGATCATAAAGCCCCATAGGTAATTTAACATGGATTTTTCCTCTTGCTTTTTTTCTATTCTATGCATACTTTTGCATTCGATGAAGATTCTGAAAAAGAAGAATAAAATATATAATTCTACGATAAGATATGTTAGAATGAGGTAACTTAAATATAAGAACGGATGGACAAAATCATGACATATAGAAAACGTTTTGCTGCTTTGGGAATGAGTCTTGTACTTACGGCTTCTTTTTTTACGGGCTGTAATGTCAAAAAATCTCTTCCTTCCCTGAAATCCGAAGAAAAAGAATCCGAGATCCAGTCAGAGTTCGACACCTATACCGATGAACTGTTTGAAGAGGAGGTCACTCTGAACACGATCGCCCTGCATTATACGCTGGCTGACCCGGCTGCCTATGGGATCAATGATTATGAGATTTCCTTAGGTTCCGTCACGGATGAATCCCTGTCCGAAAGTGTTACCATGTTAGAAAATATGCGTTCTTCGTTAGACGATTTTTCTTATCCTGCTTTACGGGATGATCAGCAGCTTACCTATGATATTTTAGATGATTACTCTAAGTTAGAACTCGATAATGCAAAGCTCTATCTCTACAGCGAGGTTCTCCAGCCAAGTACCGGTACCCATACCCAGCTTCCGGTTCTTCTAGCAGAATATACTTTCCGCTGCGAGAAAGATGTCACCGATTACTTAGAACTGCTGTCACTGCTTCCTTCTTATTTTGATGAGATCATTCAGTTTGAAAAATCAAAGGCAAATGCCGGACTTTTTATGTCTAAGCAAAACGCTGACACCGTTATCAGCCAGTGTCAGGATTTTATAGAAAACCCGAAATCCTGCTTTTTGATCGAGACTTTTGATAACCGGATCGAATCTCTGTCCACCTTAAGCACAAGTGCCAAGGAGGAATATCGTTCCCAAAACGAAACCTATGTCTTAAAAAAGATTATCCCGGCTTATAAAAATCTTGCCGCCGCCATAGAAGAACTTAAAGATTCCGGCAGTAACAAAGGCGGTCTTTGCAATTACGAGGACGGAAAAGACTACTATGAATATCTGGTCAGATACTCCACCGGCTCATCCGACAGTATCAAGGACTTACAAAAACAGGTCGAACAAAAACGAAAAGAAGATTTGTTGCAGCTTTCCGAACTGCTGACCAAAAATCCCATTTTGGCAAAGGAGAGCGAATCCTACCAGCTTGATACCAGTGATCCGTCACAGATCCTTGCACAGTTAAAGGAGACGATCAAGAAGGATTTCCCGGAGGCACCGGATGCGAATTTTACGGTAAAGTATGTGGATGAAGCCTTAGAAGATTATCTGTCTCCTGCTTTTTACTTAACTTCTCCGATCGATGACTATAAAGAAAATTCTATTTATATTAATGAAGGGTCTCATTATGAAAAAATGAAGCTCTTTACAACCTTAGCACATGAAGGCTTTCCGGGACATCTGTACCAGAACGTCTTTGCAAATACTTCCGGTCTGCCGTCCGTGCGTCAGCTTTTGAATTACTCCGGCTACACGGAGGGCTGGGCAACCTATGTCGAAATGATTTCCTATCAGTATGCAGGACTTGATAAGGATCTTGCCAAGGTTCTTCAATTAAACCAGTCCATTCTGCTGAGCCTGTATGCAAGCATGGATATGGGAATCCACTATCAGGGCTGGGATGCTTCTGATGTTAAGAATTTCCTCTCTGACTATGGCATCAGCAATGCTTCCGCCGCAAATGACACCTATGAATACATCTTAGGTGAACCGGCAAACTATTTAAAATACTATATCGGGTATCTGAAGTTTTTAGATTTACAGAAATATGCAAAAAAAGCCCTTAGCGAAAATTACACCGACCGGGCATTTCATGAGGCTGTCCTTCGGATCGGACCTGCACCGTTTGATATTATAAAAAAATATTTGTTAGATTATATTCCAAAAAGTGGGAAGTGATTAACCGTCACTTCCCACTTATCCTGTGGATCTGCAACAACCCTCACATGCTTTCAGGAATGCTTTTTAGTTCCCGGATCAGCTCTTCCGGCAATAATCTGTCATCCTTCATTTGATATGACATATTCATGTTTTCATATTTTATTTTTCCCAAGCGATGATATGGGAGTAATTCTATCTTTTCTGCCCCAAAATCCCTTAATTTCTTACACATCCTCTGAATGGTTTCTTTGTCTGCGTTAAAATCAGGAATCAGGGGAATCCGGACTACAACATCTTTTTTGCTGCTTAGAATGTCTGCCAGATTCTCTTCTATGATATCCAGATTGCCACCTGTCCACTGGTAAAACTTCTCTTTGTTCCAGTGTTTATAATCACACATTACATAATCCGTTACTTCTAATACTTCCCGGACTTGTTCCTTTCCTACACATAAACAGGTCTCTATCGCTGTTGTAATGTTATGTGCATGACAGTATTCAAACAGTGTCCTTATAAATTCTGCATGGAGGAGCGGCTCTCCGCCGCTCGCTGTGATACCGCCCCTTCCTTTTCCGTAAAAGACAATATCTCTTTTTACTTCTTCCCATATATCTTCTACGCTCATCTCCCTGCCCATAACAGACAGTGCACCGGAAGGACATATCTGTACACACTTTTTGTCCGTACAATCCATGCATTTTTCATACTCTATTACCTGTTTTTCATTTTCTGTTATGATTGCCTGCATCGTACATGCTGCAACACATTTTCCACAATGGATGCACTTTATGTTTTCACTATATACAAAAGATTCTGTTCTCCACGATTCAGGATTACAGCACCATCTGCAACGCAAAGGACACCCTTTAAAAAATACCGTTGTTCTGATACCCGGTCCGTCATGTATGGAATTTCTCTGAATATTAAATACATTTGCTCTCATCGTTTCATCCATTTTCTTTCCCCTGTAAAATATTTACAAATCCATTTGTGTTCGCGCAATAATATCTTCCTGTAATTCCTGATTCAAAGAGGTAAATAATGCATTATAGCCTGCTACCCTTACCATTAAATCCTGATAATTTTCCGGATGCTTCTGTGCATCCCTTAAGGTTTCATTAGAAACTACATTATACTGGGAGTGCCAGCAATGAAGATTTCCTGCCGCCTTTAAAATCTGTATGAATTTATCCTCGTCCTCTTCTGTCTTAAGTGTACTTGGATTGATTCGTACATTTAACAGTTGTCCTCCCGTGAAAAGTTCTGTATTGAGCGTTCCCACTGACTGGAACATTGCCGTTAAACCTTTTTTCATCGTTCCCGTAGATGGAGATATTCCATCTGCTGTCGGCATTCCCTTTTTTCTTCCGTCTGCGGAGGCTCCAACGATTGCACCGGAAGGAATATTGGCAGTTATGGTTACGGTGGAACTGGTATAGCAGCATCCTATCGGCCCTTTTCCCTCACGAAGGGTCTTATAATGATATATCTGATTTACATAATAGTTTGCCAGCTCATTTGTCAGCTTATCTACCTCTTTTTCATCGTTTCCGTATTTCTCTGTCCGCTCTAACAGATATTTCCTAATGACTTTGCCTTTTTCTCCCGCAAAGTCCGTATCTAAGGCTTCTTTCAGTTCTGCTGCCGTCATTCTCTTTTCATCAAAAACATTTTTCTTAATGGCATAGACTGCATTTCCCACATTTGGGATTCCAACCAGAGTGCCACTAACCATATCATAAATGGTACCGCCTTCCTTGATGGCCTTTCCTCTTCCTAAACAATCCTGTACCAGTAAAGAACAAAATGCATCCGGTGTCATCTGGGTCATTGCCAGTTCATTGACATTATCTGCAATGACATGCAAGCGCATATAATACTCTATCGCTCTCTTATAAGCCTGCTTCAGCTCTTCAATGGAGGTATATTCTTCTAATGGCTTCATATCGTTAAATACCTGCTTTTGGGATTTTGGGTCTTTTCCTCCATTTAAAACTATTTCAAGAATCTTTAAGAGATTAATCTTGCTCTTTCCGTTTGCACGATATCCCCATTTTCCCGGAACCTGAACCTCTGTACAACCCATGGTGGAATAATTCAGTGCATCCTCTTTTGTCACGCCTCTTTTCTCTAATGCGGCAATAATTGTCTGGTCATTTACAAAGGCAGGCATACCCACTCCCTGTTTTACAATTTTGACCGCTCTTTTCAAGAATGCTTCCGATATGTTTTCATGTACTCTGATATATACCGTCGGTTCTGGCAGATGTATTTCGTCTAACATTTCTAAACACAGCCATGACATCTCGTTTACGGCATCGGTTTTATCTGCCTTTTGTCCTCCTAAGCAGATGTTCTGATAGGTAGGAGAGCCCATCTGCGTTAAAGTATTAGACCAGGAACGCAATTTATTGTTGCTGTATATCTTCAGGTAAAAGCAGCCAAGCATTTCTTCTGCTTCTTCCATCGTGATTCTGCCTTCCTTTAAATCCTTTTGTAAGAACGGATTCATGTACTGGTCAAACCGTCCAAAGGAAAGGGAATGTCCATTGGTTTCAATATGCAGAATAACCTGTACAAACCACACACATTGCAATGCCTCAAAAAACGTTTCCGGTGCTCTTTCTAAGAGTGCCTGACATCTTTCGCTGATTCCTAACAGTTCTTCCTTTCTTGCTGCATCTTTACACTGCTCTGCCTGCTCTTCTGCTAAAATACAGTAACGCTTTATGTAATCCAGACATCCGTCTATAATCGCCTTGCAGGCACGGTAAAAGGTCAGCTTTTCTAAATCCTGCGGTTTACTTAAATCCAATTCATCTATATGCTTTTGAATCTTATCTCTCAATCCGGCAAAGCCCAGACGAACTACCATGTCATAATCCGGAACAATATGACCTTCTCCTGTCGAAACATTTCCCTGCCATCCAAGTACACCGGTCACACGGTCATCCAACACTTCCTGCGGCTGCATGGCAATAGCTCTGTCTTTTAATGTTTTTCCTTCCCACCACGGAAGAATTTCTCTTAATACTTTTTTATTTTCCTCCGTAATAGTGAATTTGTCACTGCTTCTTTTTTCTAAATCATCTAATTCATCCAAAATATATGCAAATGCATATTCCGGGAAGAGCGGTGCTGCCCGGTTTGAACTTGCCTGATTTCCGGCTAAAAGCTGCTCTTCTTCAATATAGATGGTCATATTTCTTAAAACATCCGCTAATGCCATTGCTCTTTTTTCAATATTTGGATAGGCATCATATTTCTTATAGGCTTCCGTTACAATCTTTGCTCTCTCGATACAGATTTTGGGAGTTGTGTTCAAAAGTTTATCGCGAAGCTTAAAAAAACGCTCTCTCATATCCTTTTCTCCTCCTACTATTTTTTCCTGACCTGATTAGGCTTTTATCCATTTTTTAGAACGTTCTACAGCATCTTTCCAATACTCGTAATGTTCTTTCATCTTCTCTTTTTTGATTTCCGGTTTAAATTCGGATTCTATTTTTACCAATCCTTTCACGTCTTCTGAGGAAATCAGGTTTGCATATAATGCCACCATATAGGCTGCCCCTAAGGCTGTTGCTTCTAAGGATTCCGGACGCATAATTTCAGCATCACAGTAATCTGCAAGTGTCTGTGCCAGCAGATTATTCTTTGAAGCACCACCATCAATCTTAATCTCTTTAATTTTAACGCCATTCTCTTCTACAATATTCAAAATATCTTTGATGGAAAATGCAATTGCTTCTAAGGTTGCTCTTGCAATATGTGCGTCTGTCGTACCTCTGGTGATTCCAATCATCATTCCTCTTGCGAACGGGTCCTGATGAGGTGCCATCAATCCGCTTAATGCCGGAATGAAGTATACACCGTTTGTATCCGGAACACTGGATGCCAATTTTTCTATATCTTTTGCACTCTCTATAATTTTTAATCCATCACGAAGCCACTGTATTGCAGAACCGGTAACCGGGACAAGTCCCTCAACTGCATATGTACACTTTCCGTCTAAGTTCCATGCAATTATAGTATCTACTCCACCCGGTGATGTCTGGAATTTTGAACCAACGTTAATATTTAAGACGCTGCCGGTACCATTGGTACATTTTACGGTTCCTGCATCAATACATGCCTCTGCAAATAATGCGGACTGCTGGTCTGCAATCACTCCACGGATTGGAATAGAACCTCCAAAAATAGTAGTTTCTCCATAATCGGAGGATTCTGACTGGATGCTCGGGAATACAGATACCGGCACTCCTACATAGTCAAACAATTTCTGATACCACTCCTGCTTTTCAACATCCATACATCCTGTACTAGAAGCATTAGAAAAGCTGGTTGCATGTACTTTTCCACCGGTCAGCTTCCATACTAGCCAGGTATCGATTGTTCCGAAAAGGACATCTCCTTTTTCGATTTTCTCTTTAATTCCAGGAATATTGTCAAGATACCATTTCAGGAAAAGCACATTGGTGTGTGGACCAATTACTTTTCCGGTTGTATTTAAAATCTCTTCAAAAAATGGTGTCGCTTTAATATCCTCACACATTTTTCCCATTCGTGAATCCTGCCATACAAGTGCATGGTGTAACGGCTTTCCTGTATGTTTATCCCAGATTACTGCCGTATTTCTCTGATTTGTAATACCGATACCAATAATATTTTCTGCTGAGATTCCCTTTTTCTCAATTACATTTTTACACATTTTAACACTTAAATCATAAATTTCTTCTGCATCATGCTCTACCATATTCTCTGCCGGAGTATGCTGACAGAATTCTTCATATGACTGCTCTGCAATCTGAAATTTTTTATCAAATAAGATAGCTCTTGTTCCTGTAGTACCCTCATCAATTACTAAAATATAATCTTTTCCCATAGCATGTCCTTTCTGATGCTTTTCATATGCATCTTGTTACCCGTTTTTGTTTTTTCTTCTCTGTTGCTTATGATATTTGTGCACATTTATATCATTTACATGCTTTATTTTATTATGTTTTTGCATTTTTGTCAATATAAAAGGGCATAAAAACATTATTATGCATTTTTATGCCCTTTTTTGCACTTTTACAGCTTATATTATTCGTATTCCGTGTTCTTCTGCATATTTATAATAGATTTCTGGCAGCTCTTCATCTACTATTAAAGTATCAAACTCCGATAAGCCGGCTATTTTTCCCAAAAATGCTTTTCCATACTTTGTTGTATCAGCAATCAGATACTTTTTATGACTGATTTCTAATAACGCCTGCATAACAGGAACTTCCTCAATTGCCGGGTGCGTGACTCCATCGTGAATGGATACGCCCAGAATACCAAGAAATATTTTGCTGGCACGAAATTTTTTAATTGCATCAATTGCAAAATCACCATAAAACATTCCTGACTTCTTTCTGTATTTTCCACCTGGAAGATATACATCTATAAACTGCTTCTCTACCGCTTTCTGTGCAATAATTAAAGATTGTGTAATCAGATTCAGGGATTTCATCTCCGGTAAGTAATCCAAAATCAATTCGGCTGTCACCCCATTATTTAATATAATCGTATCGCCGTCTTTGATTTCCTTTGCAGCCTTCTGTGCAACAATCTGTTTTTTCTCAATATTTATCGTTCTCTTTACATCGGGATTATCCTCTATGGGCCATTGTGACATTTCATTAATGTAATACGCACCACCATATACCATCTTAACTTTTTCATTATCTGCCAGTGCTTTTAAATCTCTTCTTATGGTTGTCGCATCTACATGAAATATATCCACCAAATCTGAAACTTTCACATTTCCTGATTTTCTCAGCATCTCTAATATTTTCTCTCTGCGTTCAATATATAACATTCTCTTCACTCCAACTCTCTATATTCTTTTTCTTTTTTAAATCAATGCCTGATAGACATCCCGTTTTGAAATTCCTCTGTCCTTTGCAACCAGCTTCATAGCTTCTTTATGAGAAACACCTTTTTCTTCATAAACCTGCATATGTTCCTCTAACGTAAGGTTTTCCCACTCTTTTTTCCGTTCTTCCTCTACCTGTTCTTTTGTCTTTCCCTCGAGTACTAAGACATATTCTCCGCGGGGTTCTTTGTCTTTATAGTAGTCCAAGACCTCATGTATTGTCGTTCTATGAGCCTCTTCATATTTTTTGGTCAGCTCCCGGCAAAGTGTGATCTTACGGTTGTCAAGTTCTTTTTCTAACTCCTCTAAGGTCTTTATCAGATGATGAGGTGCTTCGTATATGATGATCGTGCGTGTCTCATCCTTTAGTTCCTCTAACACCCTTTTCCGCTCTTTTTTATCCTTTGGCAAAAATGCTTCAAATGCAAATCTTCTGGTAGACAGCCCCGAAAGCGTCAATGCCGTAATACATGCTGCTGCTCCCGGAAGGGAGGTTACTTCAATTCCCGCTTCATAGGCAATCTTTACTAACTCTTCTCCCGGATCTGAAATTCCCGGTGTTCCGGCATCCGTTATCAACGCTATGTTCGTTCCCGACTGCATCTTTTCCACAAGCTGATGTGCTTTTTCGATCTTATTAAATTCGTGATAACTTGTCATCGGAGTTTTGATGTCGAAGTGGTTTAACAGCTTTATGGAATTGCGTGTATCCTCTGCCGCGATCAGATCCACCTCCTGCAATGTCCGAAGGACACGCAGGGTAATATCTTCTAAGTTTCCGATGGGAGTTGCACATAAATATAATTTTCCTTGCATTCCGGTATTCCTTTCTGTCTGATATCAATACCCATAGATTTCATAGATCTCGTCGGTGTATACCCCCGGCTCCTGATAGACGATCAGTGGTTTTTCTACCGTCATCCGCGGCTTTCCGCCTTTTAATCCCTCGATCAGTACCATGTTCGGTTCTTTATCTGCGTAGGGATAAACAAGCCGCATCCGTTTTGGCTCTATCCTGTATGCACACATTTTACTCAGGATTTCCGCCAACCGGAACGGACGATGCACCATATAGAATCTTCCATGCTCTCTGAGCAGTCTGCTGCCCTCCCTTAAAATGTCCTCCAGATCACAGAGTATCTCATGTCTGGCAATGGTCTTTGCTTCGTTTCCATTCTGCAGTCCATGCTGCCCTATCATATAAGGCGGATTTGTGGTAATGATATCAAAAGAAGATGCTCCAAACAATTCTGAAGCATCTTTGATATCTCCTGTTACGATTTCGATGTCCTTTTCTAATCCATTGAGTACGACACTTCTTCTTGCCATGTCTGCACTCTCTTTTTGGATCTCAAGTCCGGTAAAATGTGCTCCCTTTGTCTTTGCCTTTAGAAGAATCGGAATGATCCCGGTTCCTGTTCCTAAGTCAAGAGCCTTTTCCTGCTGTTTTACGTTTGCAAAACCGCTGAGCAGCACTGCATCCATGCCAAAGCAGAATTTTTCCGGATTCTGTATGATTCGGTAACCGTTTCTCTGTAGATCGTCTATCCGTTCATTCTCTAACAGATTATTTTGTATCATCAATCTTAGACTTTCCTCCGTTGTCCTCTAACGCCTTTAACTTCTTCATTTCTTCCGCGGAAATCTTCGTGTTGTCGCGGCGGCGTTTCGGACGGAATTTCAGCTCGTCCACCTTGTATTCACGGATTTCTTTTTCATCATTGACTTCTACGATCACTTTTACAAGCTGACGCAGAACTGATACGCTCTGTACTTCACCCTTTAAACCTTCAATGGTTGTGACATAATCACCGACATTCGGCAGTCTGGAATTCAGATATTCATATGTTTCTTCTTCGTTTTTCAAGCAGCACATCAATCGTCCACAGACTCCTGATATCTTTGTTGGATTTAAAGACAGGTTCTGCTCTTTTGCCATTTTGATGGATACCGGTATAAATTCTGATAAGTAGGTACTGCAACACAACGGTCTGCCACAGATACCGATTCCTCCAAGAATTTTTGTCTCATCACGCACACCGATCTGCCGTAATTCGATACGGGTACGGAATACCGAAGCTAAATCCTTTACCAGCTCACGGAAATCAATTCTTCCGTCTGCCGTAAAATAAAAAAGCAATTTGTTATTGTCAAAGGTGTACTCTGCTTCCACTAACTTCATTTCCAGTTTGTGTTTTGCGATTTTTTCTAAGCAGATCTGAAAGGCTTCTTTTTCTTTTTCCTTATTCTTCTGCTCCGTGATCTCATCTGCTTCTGTTGCAATGCGGATCACCGGCTTTAACGGTTGTACGACACCGTCCTCTTCCATCTCTCTTGGTGGGATCATGACGGTTCCAAACTCTATTCCACGGGCTGTCTCCACGATGACGTGTGTTCCCGTCTCTATTTCCATTCCTGCCGGATCAAAATAATAGATTTTTCCGGCTTTACGGAATCGGACTCCTACAATTTTTATCATGTTAATTCTCCTTTATCGTCAACAGCAGCAGTTCAATGACCAGATCAAAATTGACGTTGGCATTCAGACGGACTTTTGCTTTCTCTAATGCCTCTAAGATCTGCTCAATTCCCTCATAGGAACTTTTGCTCGCACTCTTTTTGATGTCATAGATCTCATCCCGGAATACCAGATGGTTGACATCTGCTGTTGCTTTATATAATAAGACATCCCGATACCAGATCATCATGATATCAAAATAGTCGTTTATTTCCAGTTTGTATTCACTGATCTGCTTTACTGCCTCCATCATTTCGTAGAGGTCGATCTCTTTTAATCTGCGGATCAGTTGTAATGCCGAGTTTTTAATCTCGTTAAAGGATTCTGAGGATGCTAATTTGATCGCTTTTCCTACATTTCCCTGTGCAAACGCCGTACACACTTCTGCCTGATAATCAGGGATCTGGCAATGCTCCATCAGATAACTTTTGATCTTTTCATTTGGCACTGCTTTTAAATCCAGTGTGATGCAGCGGGAATTTATCGTTGGCAGAAACGAATCTGCATTGGTTGTCAATAAGAGAATGACCACATATGCCGGCGGCTCTTCGATCGTTTTTAACAATGCATTCTGCGCCTGTACATTCATTTTTTCCGCTTCATCGATGATATAGATCTTGTACGGACTTGCATACGGCTTGATATCCACATCGTCCTTTACCTGTCTACGGATATCATCCACGGAAATCGTGTTTGGCTTCTCATGTGTCACATAAATAATATCCGGCTGGTTTTTGCTGATCGCCTGTTTGCAGGAATGACATTCCATACAGCCCTCTGTCCCATGCTTTTCGCATTGAAGTGCCATTGCAAATGCTTCCGCTATCATTTTTTTCCCGGAATCATCCGGTCCGTTTAAAATATAGGCATGTGAAACCTTCTGCGATAAGATCGCATTCTGTAAATGTTCAATTATCTGTTCATGTCCTATAATCTCCGCAAATCCTGCCATTGAAATCTCCTTTATGTAGAAATGTCGATCAGAAGTCCCCTGATCTCATCCACTTTATTTAAAATATTGATATGATCTTTCTCATCTTTGACTAACTCTTCCGCTAATTCATCCAAATTCTTATCCACCAGACGGACAATACCATATACCCTGTGTCTGCCGCGCCGGTCTAAAAAATTCTCTCTGGAAAATTTATGGGAACGGTTGACTACCTCATTCATAAATTCCTTGACGAGCGAGCGGTATTTTTTCATATCCCTTACATCCATATGCTCGGAAAGCTTCTTGCCCTGTTTGTCGATCTCTTTCATCAGTCCGTTAAGCTTTTCCTGCAATTCCGACTCTTCGATCTTACTGGTTAAGGTAAACTTAAAATCTCCGTCCACCTTTTCCTTTGGAGCTGTCGCTTCTACCTGAGAAACCGGAGTTGTCTCATTAATCTTCATATCCATACGGTCACCTCATTGTGGATTCTGTCATACAGGATTTCACATAAGAAATGATCTCCTGCTCGGTATGCTCTAAATCATTGTTTACAAATGTCTTTGTGATGCCTGCCTCCTGCAGCTTTTCCGGTGAAAAATCTGCCTCATCCGCCAAAAATCTGCGGCACATCTCCGCATATTTCGGCTCTGCCTGACTTCTCTCCCGCTCTAAAGCTCTTTGCAAACGGACACCATCATCTACTTCTATATATATCGGCACCAGATACGCTTCTCCATAGTATTCTTTTAATTTCCGGTAGGATTCCACCGTTCCGATCATCAGATAATCGCGATGCTCTACATCGGTCTGTTTATCATCCACTGTGAGATATTTCCAGACCCCGTGTACCGTATTATATGCACGCAGCTCAATAATGCGCCCCTGCTTTTCGAACTCTTCTACCTCTTTTTCCGTAATAAAGTGATATTCTCTTCCCTCTTCTTCACCTTCCCGGATTGGGCGTGTGGTATAGGGAACGATGGTAGAAAAATGCAGCTTCTCTGATAATCTTGCATATAACGTATCTTTTCCTGATGAACTTTTCCCCATCAGACAAAATATTCTGCCCATGATCTCTCCCTTGATGCGTTTTTGGCAAAAAGCCAATTATAAATAGTATAATATAATTTTTACGGAATCACAACCTCTATCCGTTCATTTGATGTTCCGGACAATCCGCTGATATGCAGTCCGCTTTCCCGGCATTTTGCGATTCCTTCTAAAAATCCATTCTCGATCCGTTCTCCCGGAAGCAGGAGCGGGATTCCCGGAGGATACAGGCTGACCGTTACCGCACTGATCTTTCCTAATGCACTTTCTAAAGAGATCTCCATTTTTCTCATGTCCTCTGCTTCCCAGACCGGGTAGACCACTTCTTTTTTTCCATACAATTCCTGCATAAAGAGATACGAAACAGGTTCGTTTTCATCTTCTATTTTGATAGATTCTTCTACCGCAACATCTTTCCCTGTCTTTTTCATCTGTTCATCGATCGTATGAAGTGCTTCGGAAAGACTGAAAAATCCGTCCTCCGTGTCCATGATACCGGTCAGTGCCAGTGCATAATAACCGGATGCCATCTCTAACTCCATATCCCAGTCTTTTCTTAATATGTCCATCAGTTCTTTTCCGGTCATATCCGTATTTCCCGTATAAATGAGGATTTTTGTAGGATCAAATGCATATCCCTCTTCTTTTGAAAAATCTTCTTCTGTCAGGACTTTTAAATGCTTTAAGTCTTGCACCTTCCGATAAAAGGTGGTCAGATTCTCTTCTAAGTCTGCAAAATACCGCTCACTTCGGCTCTGTAAGATCCTCACACACCGGTCTATCGATGCCATTAACAGATAGGATGGAGAAGATGTCTGATACACGCTCAGATATTTTCGTATTCTTTCGGGTGCGATCCGTTCACTCATGCGGTGGAGCACGGCTGTCTGCGTCAGTGACGGAAGTGTTTTATGAAAACTCTGGATCACGACATCCGCTCCTTCTGATACTGCAGAAGCCGGAAAACTCTTTGAAAATCCAAGATGTGCTCCGTGTGCCTCGTCTACGATGAGCGGAATGTTCTTCTCATGAACCATCCCTGCGATCGTTCTGATATCCGAAAGCACTCCATCATAAGTTGGTGAGGTGAGGATAACGGCTTTGATCTTAGGATGTCTTTTCAACGCCTCCTCCACATCTTTCGGATGGATGCTGCCCTGTATCCCTTCTTTTGTGATGGACGGATAGAGATATTCGGTCTTTAACTCTGATAATTCCACGGCATGATAGACGGCTTTATGACAGTTTCTTGCCATCAGGACGGTATCTCCCCGCCTTGTGGCGGCACTGATCGCTGCTAACAGTCCGCAGGTACTTCCGTTTACTAAGAAAAAACTCTCTTTTGCTCCATATAACTCTGCTAACCGTTCCTTGCCTTCTAACAGGATCCCTTCCGGTTCATGCAGATTGTCAAACCCTTCGATCTCCGTGATATCCATGGAATAAGGGTCCATTAATGCATGCTCTTTTCGCTTATGTCCCGGCATATGAAACGGGTATATTTCTTTTTGACGATATCTTTCTAATTTTGCATCTAAGTATTCCTGCTTCATTTTTTCCTCGCAATCATTTGCATTTTGTGATATAGTATTGTCGATTCTAGTCTTTTACAAAGGAGGATTCCTATGGAGAATGCATTAGTAATTCTCTGTGGCGGTGACAGTTCACGCATGGGTTCTGACAAAGCCCTGCTTCCATTTGGCAACTGCTGCATGGTTGAATACCTTGTTCATAAATTTGAGCCATATTTCTCAAAAATATATTTATCCGTAAAGCAGAAGGGCATTTATTCCCATCTGCATTTAAACGTACAGGAGATTTCCGATATTTACCTGAATGCCGGTCCTTTAGCCGGTGTGTTCAGCACTTTGTCCATGATCGATGAAGAACGGGCTTTCTATATTTCCATAGATACGCCTTTTTTCGATCCGAAGCTGGCTGCACATCTTTTAGAAATGAGTGCATCCTACGACATCTGTACGATACAGCGAAAGGAAGACGAGACCGAGCAGATCCTTTCTACGGTTTACTCTAAGTCCTGCATTACCAAATTAGGAAAATGCCTTCTTTTACGCCAGTATTCTATTAAGAATGTTCAGGACAAATGTAAGACGTTGTATGTTCCGCAAGAGGACTTAGACTTTTTGCCGCCTCTTGATGTACAGTTTTTTGAACTCGATACAAGAGCTTCCTACTATCAGGCTTTACAATATCTGCATGACTTAGAAGGAGATGCCATATTTCGGGAAACTTCCGAACTTTCCAATTAATCGGTTAATCCAGATAACGCATTAATTCCGGCATCCAGTCTCCTAAATAGTAATTTCCCTCGGCAAGGGAATCCCAGATCGGACGATAATAAGCAATCATGACTTTCATGACCTCTTCAAAAGAAGGGGTCTTCTTTTTTTCTTTCTTTAAATAGGATTTCCATTTCTTTTTCATGTAAGAACTGCTCTGATATCCTTCAAACATGTCAAAACGCTCTTTTTTCAGTGGAATCTTTTGCTCTTTTGTAAGACTTTCTATCTGCTCCGTGACTTTTCTGCTGCTGTTCATTTCTTTGCTGAGCAGCTCATAGAGAATATAATAACTTCCCATGTCATTGATAAGCTCCATATCCCGCATGATACGGATAAAATGCTCCGCTAATATCCCTTCCATCGGATAATGCAGATATTCCACACTCCGATCCTCTTCTAAAAACGGATGAAGCTCTTCATGGGAAGGCTCTGACGGCTCCTCTTTTTCCTGCTCTAAGACCAGCTGCACCGGGATCTGAAGTTCTTCGATTTTAGCACTTAAATATACGCAGATGCCTTCGTCCTCTTTTTCTACCCGGTATTTCCACCAAAGCTCTGCTTTTTTCTCATTCTGAAAGATCTTACTCATGCGGTGTATCACATTCCGCACGGTCAGCTCTTCTTCGCTTAAGATCACATACTCTAAACGTGTCGGTGCTTTCCGCCTGTAATACTCTACCGATAATATGCTGTTGTTTTTTAACCGGAAGTTCTCTGCCTCGTCAGATTCACAGACCGCCGTTACGGCTTCTTCTATGACAAATGCCGATAACAGGTTCTCATATGGGATTTTCAGTTCTTCACTCTTTGCCTTTACTGCTGACAGGCTCTTTTTGGACATTACAGCCACACCCCGATCCTATTGCGTACTTTTTCTACTACTCGACGCTCTCTTGCATACATCATGAGTTTTGCGATGTCTTTTTCTTCATCTTTGATGAATGCAAGCAGTCCCTTTTTCAGACTGTCTGCATCTAACTTGTCCTCATATTTCAGACAGTCGCAGATCAGACGCTCTTTTTCGTATATCTTTATCTTCTGTCCCTTCATATCGAAGGTTTCGACACCCATCTCTAAGACTTTCGTTTCCGTATAGTATGGATGTACGATCGGATAATCCATCTTAAATCTGGATTTTGAAGTGTTCTTATCCACCGCAATACTCCATATGTAAGGACGTTCTTTGAGATATCCCTGATAATAAAGACCGCTCTCCATACACAGCACTCCATCCGGGAACAGCACCGGTATAATCTCTTCTTCGGATTTCTTACGATAACCTAAGGAATAGTACCCGCTCTTGATCCTTTCTAACTTTCCTTCTTCTACAAATCGCTGGAGTACCCGATAGTCCAGACCTAAGGTATACAGCTCTGACGTTTTCGCTACCCCGCCCTTTTCTTCGATCAGCTTACGGATTGCTTCTAGCTGCTGCTCTTTCTTCTCTTGTCTGGATAATCGTTCTTTCTTCTCTTCTGCCATTTTTTTCCGCTCCATAGATGTACTTTTGGTATTTTTATATACTTATTATATGCTCTTGGAAAATCCCTGTCAAACCTATAAAAGTGAAAAATCCTTGTAAAACAGGGTTGTCGTTCCGGTTGATTTTTTCTATAATATTCTTAATAACAGGAAAGGGGATTTACCATGGACCATCAAACCATGCATTCTACACTTCGCAAGAATCCGTCACGACAGACCTGCGAAACCATTATCAAGCGGATTCTGATGACGGAGGTTTTAGAAAAAGGAACAAACCGACACTTTAAGCAGGCTTCTGATTTCATGTCTTACTTTGAATCTCTTTATCCTGCCTCCGACAGTCTTGCCAAACAGGTGCAGCGGGCTGTCAAATCCATGAATATGCCAAAGGACTCTAACGGCTATTTTATCATCAATAAGTCCAGAGAACAGTTAGAACAGGAAGAGGATCTGCGTTATCTGTTTCAAAAGGCTTCCGCTTCTGTCGAGCCGTTAGAAGAATATGAGACTGTATTTTTAAGAGCAGATGCTAAGTTAGCTTCCTATCTGATGGATACGATCGAAGGTTCCATTACCTTTCAGGATAAATACATTACGATGGTAAAGACTTCTAATGGGATCCTGTTCTATACTTTAAATAAACCTGTTTTGGTAACTCTTTTAAATAGTCTGATAGAACTTTAAGTTAGATATCTTAATATGAATTATTTATACATTATCTGACATTTTATTTGTTATTTCGATATGTCTATAAATAACAAAAAGGACAATTTCTTCAACTTAAAATTGTCCTTTTCTATGTTACTTGTCTTCGATTTAAGTCTTATTCTACTTTCTGCGCCATTTCTTTTTCGAATTTCGGATGATGGTATAACGTGGGTCCGGTTTATTTCGCTTTCTGTCCACTTTCGTCTTTATCACAAAGGAGTTATCGGAAACATATCGTCCGATCAGTGCTAATGCTGCACAGACTAATACGATGATCACTAACATCACAATGGTATTTCCTTTGACGTATGCTGTCTTTTCTCCCTTTTTGCCTGCTTCTTTTGTATTGTCAAATGGGAACTTCTCCGGCTCTGCTTTTGTGACCATGATATCGGCTCCACCCACAGCATGTCCTGCATAGGTGTATTCCAGACGGCCGGCACTGTTCTTTGATTCACCTTTTTCTTTCACTTCTACTTTCGCATCTTCAAAAGAAGCGGTCTTTGGAAGGATGATCCCTCCGTTTTTATCCAAGCCTGCAAAGGACTGATCCGTATTCAGGATTCCCGTATCCTGTATCTTGTCCTTGGTATATGCTTTTTCATTATCTTTGACACTGAATATCTGGAAATTGTCAAAACAGTAATTGAACAGATTTACCGTGTCTTCAAAATGTGCCGGTGCCTGTGCATTCATAACGACACAGACTAGGGACATTCCGTCACGCTCTGCATAAGTGACCAGTGTACTGTTTGCCGCTACGGTATATCCGGTCTTTCCTCCGGTACATCCATCGTAGATATATTTTGCCGTACGGAACGGATAGAGCATATTGTGGTGATTATGTAGTGTGGTTTCGTCTTCATGCTTATTGGTCGGAGGAATGACATAGACCTTCGTACCTGTAATCTTACGAAATTCCTCATTCTCATATGCGGCACGGGCGATTAAGAGCATGTCTCTCGTTGAGGTATAGTGCTGCTCGTCCGGAAGACCGTTCGTGTTATTAAAATGCGTATTCGTACATCCTAATTCTTTTGCCTTTTCATTCATCATATCGACAAACTTGCTGACATCACCACCGCCGATATGCTCTGCAACGGCATAGGCACATTCATTTGCAGATTCGAGCATGACTCCGTAAAGACACTGCTCTAAGGTCATCTGCTCCTCTAAATCTCTTGAAATATGGGAGGTGTCTCCCTCATTTTTGTATACCGCATCCGCCGAAAAAGTAACAACATCGTCCATTTTTCCTTTTTCGATGGCAATCAGCGTTGTCATAATCTTTGTAATACTCGCCGGGTAATGAACCTCATCTGCATTTTTTTCATATAATACAGCACCTGTGTTCATTTCCATCACCATAACACACGGGGATGCCGTTTCCGGTGCCTGCGGCCAGTACTCAGAAGCCTGTGTCGGAATCATGCTACCTGTAAATATTGCCGTTATGCTTAAAAAGAGTGCAATGCCCTTTTTCCATCTGTTTTTCTTCATTCTTTCTTCTCCATATTATCATTCCCTGATATTTCTATCTTCTATTTTTAAAATTGCTCACTATTTAATAGTATAATCTCCCTGTCCTCTTGGTGCAACTTATTTTTTATAAACTCTTTTTTTTCCTGTCCTTTTCATGTAAAATATGTATTGCAAAATGATTTTATAGGAGTGACATTATGAGACTTAGGAATATTCCGGGCGCAGACGAAGCAATTGCTGACAGCCCGCATTGTATACAGGAACCGATGGCGGAAAAAGGACGCTGGCATCTGATATTTGGAAATGAGAATCCGATCCACATTGAGATCGGCATGGGCAAGGGACAGTTCATCATGCAGCTTGCAAAAGAACACCCGGATATCAATTATATCGGAATTGAGCGTTATTCTTCCGTACTGCTCCGTGCTTTACAGAAAATGGAGATAGAGCCTCTGCCAAATATCCGCTTTTTGTGCATGGACGCTTCCATCATTACGGAAGTCTTTGATGAAGAAGAGGTCGCTAAGATCTATCTGAATTTTTCCGACCCATGGCCAAAGGAACGCCACGCCAAGCGCCGCCTGACCAGCCGGCAGTTCTTTGAACGCTATGATAAGATTTTAGCGGGAAACGGTGTTGTGGAATTTAAGACGGACAATGATGATCTGTTTGCTTTCTCTATGGAGGAAGTAGCAGAAGCCGGATGGACGCTTGATGCGCATACGTTTGATCTGCACCACGACCCGGTCTTAAACGAAGGAAATGTAATGACTGAATACGAAGAAAAATTTTCTTCTCTCGGACACCCGATCCATAAATTAATTGCAAGGAGGTCTTTTTCTTGAAAAAATATTCTACCGTCATCTTTGACTTAGATGGAACACTTTTAAATACGATCGAGGATTTAACGAATGCCCTGAACCATACGTTGCAGGAATTTGATATGCCGACCAGAACGCTTCCTGAAGTCCAGAGCTTTGTCGGCAACGGACTGCGGCTTCTTTTGATCCGTGCAATCCCACAGGGAGAGGATAACCCACAGTTTGAAGAAGTATTTGCCGCTTTTAAAACCTACTATACTGACCACTGTAAAGAAGCAACTGCTCCGTATCCGGGCATTATGGAGCTTTTAAAGACTTTACAGGAACATGAGATCCCTATGGCGATCGTTTCTAATAAAAATGATGCAGCAGTCAAACGTCTTGCAGCAGATTTTTTTGAAGGGATCATTTCTGTGGCAATCGGTGAAAGAACCGGCGTAAGAAAGAAACCTGCACCGGATACGGTCTTTACTGCCTTAGAGGAATTGGGTGAATCTGCCGACTCTGCTGTTTATGTCGGGGATTCTGAAGTAGATTTACAGACTGCTGCAAATTCCGGTATGGACTGTATCAGCGTTGCATGGGGATTTAAAGGACGTGCCTTTTTAGAAAAAGAAGGGGCATCCCACATTGTGGACACCCCGGAGGAAATCTTAGGCTTCCTTATTTAAGATTTCTTCCATCTCACGAAGAGATGCTCTCATATTTCTCATTCGTTTCTGGATAAAAGATTTGTGATAAGTATAAAAGAGTATTTTGTTAAAGATATCCATTTTTTATTTTATCTTATGCAGAATACTCTTATCTGCTCTTTGAAAATTCGATCTCTATCTTTGTTCCTTTGCCTTTTTCACTGGTCAGCTCCATATGAGCACCGTGCTGCTGGATAATATGTTTTACAATGGCAAGTCCGAGTCCGGTTCCTCCGGTGGATTTCGAGCGGCTCTTATCTACCCGGTAAAATCTTTCAAAAATCCTCTCCTGATGCTCTTTGGAAATTCCGATACCATTGTCCTCGACACAAAGATAGATTTTTCCCTTTACCGGTTTTACCGTAACATCTACTTTTCCACCTTCGTTATTATAACGGATCGCATTGTCACAAAGATTATAGACGACCTCTTCAAGCATTTCTTTGTTGCCTTCTAAGTAAGCATTTGTTCCATGTATCGAAATAGTAATACCATGATTCTCGGCTGAAAATTTCAGCATATTCACACAATCCTCAGCTATTTTATATAAGTCGATCGCTTCATAGATCACCTTCTGTTCGGAGGTGTCTAACTGCGACAGACGGATCGTATCATTGATCAGGGTCAGCAGACGTTTTGCGCTCTTATGAATTTCTCCCGCAAAACGGATGGTTTCCTCTTCATTCGTCATTCCATTCTGTATTAACTCCGAATAGCCGGAAATAGCTGTCAGCGGTGTCTTTAATTCATGTGATACATTTGCCGTAAACTCCTGCCGCATCTTTGCATTCATTAAAATATTTTTATGCTGCTCCTGTATCGTATTGATAAACGGCATCAGTTCTTTATAGGTTGTGATGTCCTCTAAGTGATCCAGATTCTCTGACATCTGCTCGATCGGCAACAACAGGCTCTTTGTCAGAACATCTGACAGCATCTTACTGATCGCAAGAATCACAAAGATCAGGATCAGGATTGCCGGAGTCACTTTGATAAAGACACTCCAGATACTTCTTGACTCCTTTGCAACACGAAGAATATTTCCATCGTCTAAACGGACTGCATAATAAAACGTATTCTTATCTAAAGTATCCGACGTACGGATTGCTTTTCCATTTCCATGCTTTAATGCCTGGCGGACCTCCTGCCGGTTTGCATGGTTCTCCATTTTTTTTGCATCCGCAAAACTGTCGTAAAAGACTTTTCCGTCTTTTTTTATCATTGTGATCCTGAGGTCATCCACATCGGGATCGTATTCTCCCTGCAGGATCTGATCATATGACTGTGTCTCTTTGATGACATCTGCATAGGTCTTTAACTCGTCTACAACTTCACTCTTAAATAATTCATAAAAAATAACGGTAGATAAACAGAATGTTAACAGAATACCTACCGCCGAAATAAACATAAATTGAAGATTTATCTTTTTTTTCATCTTATATCACTACTCCAATCGATAGCCTACGTTACGCACGGTCTTGATCCGTTTTCCACTTTCGCCTAACTTCTGGCGGAGTGTCTTAATGTGCATGTCAAGGGTTCTCGATTCTCCTTCAAAGTCCACACCCCAGACGCGTTCCATGATCACGTCGCGGGAAAGAACAATGCCAACATTTTGGAGCAATAATTTCAAAAGTTCAAATTCCTTATAAGTAAGCTCACAGGGCTGCCCCTGCACGCTTACTTTATGTTTCTCATTATCAATCGTGATCTCACCTAAGGACAAAACTTTAGATTCGTACATATTCATGCTTCTGCGAAGAAGCGCTTTTACTCTGGAAATCAGCTCCATGACTCCAAATGGCTTTGTCAGATAATCGTCTGCTCCTGAATCCAGCCCCTTTACCTTATCAATTTCCGTGGTTTTAGCTGTTACCATAATGATCGGAACCTTTCTGGTTTCCGGATTCTTTCTGAGCTTTCTTAAAATCTCAAGCCCATCCTCATCCGGAAGCATGATATCTAAAAGAATCAAGTCCGGTGTCTTATCGGAAAGTTTATGGTAAAAATCTTTTGCACACTCAAAATCCATTACCGTGTAACCACTGTTTTTCAAAGAAAATGTCTCAATTTCCCGAATATTCACATCATCTTCTACAATGTAAATCAAAGCCATTTCATCACCTGCTTTTTTATTTGTCAGCTTTACCTATCTGATATTTATTATAATACATCTGATATAAGTTCTGGAAGTCTTTATTATCCTTCTGTTTTACTTCATTCAGATATTCGTGTGTTTCAAATCCATCTTCTTCTACCTGGATCAGGCAGACTGCAATGTTCGAGCAGTGATCTGCCACACGCTCATAGTTTGTCAGAATGTCTGACAGGGAAAGTCCGAGTTCAATCGTACATTTTCCTTTACGAAGACGTTTTACATGATGGTTCTTGATCTTTACATTCAGATCATCAATGACTTCTTCTAACGGCTCTACTCTTTCAGCAAGTGCCATGCTTCCTGACTTATATGCTTCTACGGATAAATCCATGATCTCTTTTACTGCTTCGCCGTAGGTCACTAACTCGCCTTTTGCTTTTTCTGAGAAAGTCTCCTCTTTTGCCTGCATTTCCATTGCAGTTTCGGCTAAGTTCAAAGCGTGGTCACTGATCCGCTCAAAATCTCCCATACAGTGGAAAAGATTTGATACGGTATGATTATCCTCATCAGACAGAGGTTTTCCACTTAACTTCATCAGATATGTTCCAAGCTCATCTTCATAGTGATCGATCATATCCTCTAAACGGAATACATCTTTGACTTTTTTCTGGTCATAATCGGTGATCGAATCAATCGCATACTCTAAGGAACGCTGTGCTAATTTTGCCATTTCGATTCCAACATTCTTACACTGGGCAACAGCAAATGCCGGCTTCTCTAAGAAACGTGTATCGAGAAGTTTTGTTGCATCCGGGATTTCCTCCACTTTTTCGTCTTCGGTCTCCGGAATCGTAAGTGTTGCCAGTTTTACTAATACCTTTCCAAATGGAAGCAGTACCAGTGTTGCCGCAATATTGAATGTACTGTGGATCACCGCAATACCCATTGGGGTTGCCGCATCGTTTAAGAAATCAAAATGTACAAACGAGTTGATCGCATAGAATGCCACCATGAACAGTACCGTTCCGATAATATTAAAATAAAGATGTATCAATGCTGCACGTTTTGCATTTTTCTTCGCTCCAATGGAAGAAATCATTGCCGTAACACAGGTTCCGATATTCTGTCCCATGATAATTGGTAATGCGATTCCAAAACTCATCGAACCGGTTGCACAAAGAGCCTGCAAAATACCTACCGATGCAGAAGAACTCTGAATAACTGCCGTTAAAACAAGACCTGCTAACATACCAAGAATCGGATTGGTGAAAATCATCAGGATATTTGTAAATTCCGGCACATCTGCAAGAGGTTTTACTGCTTCACTCATAGTTTCCATACCAAACATCAGGACCGCAAATCCAAGCATAATGGATGCAATGTCTTTTTTCTTGCTGTCCTTTGTCAGCATCATCATAAAGATTCCGATTAATGCTAAAATCGGAGCGAATGAGGACGGTTTTAAAAGCTGTATAAAGAAGTTCTCGCTCTCAATTCCCGTCAGACTCAAAATCCAGGAAGTGATTGTTGTACCAACATTGGCACCCATGATAATTCCCACTGCCTGGGATAATTTCATAATCCCGGAGTTAACAAAACCGACAACCATAACTGTCGTTGCCGAGGATGACTGAATGACTGCCGTTACTCCTGCACCAAGTAATACTGCTTTAATTGGTGTAGATGTCAGTTTTTCCAAGATCTGTTCCAGTTTACCACCGGAAGTCTTTGCAAGACCGTCTCCCATAACATCCATTCCGTACAGGAACAGAGCCAGTCCGCCTACCATTGTCAATAAATCAAAAAAATCCATCTCTTCTCCTCTTAAATTTACATACTTTACTATTTTTTTACACTATCAAAGCCATTGTAGGTGGGGTTTGTAAAAAACAAGGGGTATTTATGTAAAATCTATGTAAATTTTCGAGGTTAGAAGTATTTTCCTTTGCTGTTTTCCTAGCCCGGATGGTTTCCTGTAATGGAGAAGATTACCCATTCCGCAATATTTGTTGCATGATCTCCGATTCTCTCAAGATACTTTGATACCATGAGAAGATCTGCCGCCTGTTCTCCGTTGTCCGGATTCTGATGGATCGCATCGATCAGTTCTGCTTTGATCTGATCAAACAGATCATCGATCACATCATCACTTTCGATGACTTTTTCTGCTTTTTCCAGATCTTTTTCTACATAGGATTCGATGCTCTTTACTAACATGACCATTGCTTCTTTTGCCATGGTCTGCAGATGTTCAATGTTTCTGATATAAGGAGTTCCTGCCATTAAGATCGTCATTTCCGAAATATCTGCTGCATGATCTCCGATCCTCTCCATATCTGTGATCATTTTTAAGGCTGCGGATATCTGACGCAGATCCCTTGCTACCGGCTGCTGCTGTAAGAGAAGTTTCAGACAAAGACTTTCGATCTCTCTTTCTTTTTCATCGATCTCTTCATCGAAATCTACAATCTCTTTTGCTTTTTTGGCATCCTGTTTCATCAATGCGGTAATTGCCATCTCGATCGCTTCTTCGATCAGGCTTCCCATATTGATCAATTCATTGTTAAGCTGCTCTAACTGTCTGTCGAATCGGTTTCGCATTATCCAAACCTCCCTGTGATGTAATCTTCTGTTCTTTTATCTTTCGGCATGGAGAATAATTCTTCGGTATCTCCATATTCGATCATGTCTCCTAATAAGAAAAATGCTGTCTTATCAGAAACACGGGTTGCCTGCTGCATATTATGCGTTACCATAATAATTGTATACTTATTTTTCAGATCAATTACTAAATCTTCGATCTTTGATGTGGAGATCGGGTCTAATGCAGAAGTCGGTTCATCCATCAGAATGACCTCCGGTTCTACTGCAAGTGCTCTTGCGATACAGAGTCGCTGCTGCTGTCCTCCCGAAAGACCAAGTGCACTCTTTTTCAGACGATCCTTTAATTCATCCCAGATCGCTGCATTTCTTAAAGACCGCTCCACGATCTCATCTAACACTTTTTTATTACGGATCCCGTGTGTCCGCGGTCCGTATGCAATGTTGTCATAGACACTCATTGGAAACGGATTCGGATTCTGGAATACCATACCTACTCTTTTTCTCAATTTATTGACATCCATGTTTCCGTAAATGTCTTCTCCGTCTAAGGTTACGGAACCTGTAATCTTACATCCTTCTACTAAGTCATTCATACGGTTCAGACATTTTAAAAATGTGGATTTTCCACATCCGGAAGGTCCGATAAAGGCTGTGATCTCGTTCTCAGCCAGATTCATGTTGATATTTTTTAACGCGTGGTAATCTCCGTAATACAGATTGAGATCTTTGATTTCAAATTTGTTTCCCATCTGCTCCTCCTATTTTTTCGTAAATTTTTTCGCCACAAAATTAGAAAGCATATTGATCAGAACTACAACGATCAGTAATACAACGGCTGTTGCATATGCCTGATTTGTGTAAAGTCCCTCTTTTGAAAGACTGTACATATGGATTGCAAGTGTTCTTCCCGAACTCATAATACTGGAAGGAATCTCTGCTACGGTACCTGCCGTATAAATCAGTGCTGCCGTTTCACCTACGATACGTCCGATCGCAAGAATGACTCCTGCTAAAATTCCCGGTACTGCTGACGGAAGAACGATTTTAAATATGGTACGCAGTTTTCCTGCTCCAAGTCCAAAACTTCCTTCGCGGAATGAATTCGGAACTGCTAACAATGCTTCCTCCGTTGTCCTCATAATGACCGGAAGCACCATAATGGATAAGGTCAGCGCTCCTGCTAAAATGGAATAACCGCATTTTAACGTTGTAACAAAGAATAACATTCCGAACAATCCATAGACAATAGACGGGATTCCTGTCAGTGTTTCAGCCGTAACACGGACGACTTCCACGAGTTTGTTTCCTTTTTTTGCATACTCTACTAAATATATCGCTGAAAAAATTCCGATTGGTCCTGCTATACATAAGGAAAGTAAGGTAATGATCAGTGTGTTTATAATTGCAGGAAGCATGGACACATTTTCGGTCGTATACTTGAGTGCAAAAAGGTCTGTGCTTAGGTTTGGGATTCCTTTTACTAAAATGTAGATCAGGATAAAGCCCAGTGCTAAGACCGTCAATAATATTGCCAGTTTTGTAAGTAATGCAAGAAGGAAAGAACCCGGATGCTTACTGTAATTTTTTAATTTTTGTTTTCTTGTCACCTTGTTGATCGGTTCTTGTATTTTCATTTCAACATCCATTAATCAGCCCTCCTTCTTTTTAATACGGAAAATAACAGGTTGATCATCAGAATAAATACGAACAGTACCACACCTGTTGCGATCAACGCTTCTCTGTGAAGGTCTGTAGCATATCCCATCTCGATCACGATATTTCCGGTCAGGGTTCTGATCCCTTTAAATATGCCTTTTGGCATTCTTGCCTGGTTTCCTGCAACCATGATAACAGCCATGGTCTCTCCGATCGCTCTTCCGATTCCAAGGACAATTCCTGCCATGATTCCCGATTTTGCTGCCGGTACAACGGTACAATATACACTTCTTTCATGTGTTGCACCCAGTGCCAGTGCACCTTCGTAATATTTATTCGGTACGGCACGGATCGCTGATTCCGATACTCCGATGATCGTTGGAAGTATCATGATTCCAAGCAGTATGGATGCCGTTAAAATACTGTTTCCGTTTCCTTCAAAGATATTGCGGATAAACGGTACAAGTACGACCAGTCCGAAAAATCCATATACAACCGATGGGATTCCCGCTAACAGCTCAACACCCGGTTTGATAATTTTGTAAATTCCTTTTGGACAGAACTTTGCAAGATAGATTGCGGACAATACACCGATTGGTACTCCAATGATGATCGCTCCTGCCGTTACATAGATACTTCCCAGGATCATTGGCCAGATTCCGAAAATATTATTTCCCGGTCTCCATCTCTGTCCGAAGATAAAATCGCCAAATCCGATTTTCTTCATTGCCGGTATTCCATTCATGAATAGAAAAATACAGATTAAAACAACCGATATGATGGATATACATGCTGCAATGAGGAATATGATCTCCATCAGTTTTTCTTTTCCTTTATATTTGCTCATATCATTTCTCTCTCTATTTATTTTCAGATACTACGGATACCCGCTTGTCAGCGGGTATTGTTTCCTTTATTTGAATTACCTTGTTTTAAATGAGGGAAGGAGCCTTCGCTCCTTATCCTTTCTTACAGTTCATCCCAGCTTGTTACATCTCCTAAGTAGATGTCTTTTACCTGCTCTGATGTGATGTCATCTAATGTGTTGTTTTTATTTACGATAACTGCGATTCCGTCCATTGCGATTGCTGTTGCTTTTAACTCGCTCTCGCTGTCTTTTAATTCACGGGATGCCATTCCGATATCACAGGTTCCTTCCATTGCTGCTGTCATACCTGTTGTGGAATCACTTTCCTGAACTTCAATCTCTGCTTCTTTGTTTACTGCTAAGTATGCTTCTTTTAATTTTTCCATAACCGGTGTTACAGAAGAAGAACCTGCAACTACGATCTTACCTTTTGCTCCGTTGCTCTCGAATTTTCCATCTGATACGGAAATGTATCCGTTGTCTTCGATTACTTTCTGTCCGTCATCACTCATGATGTAGTTGATGAAATCCTGTGCAACATCGCTTACGTTGTCTTTTGTTGCAATGTTGAATGGTCTGGAGATTTTGTAAGAACCATCTTTAATGGTATCTACGCTTGGCTCTACTCCGTCTACCTTTAATGCCTTTGTTGTGTCATCTAAAGAACCTAAAGACGCATAACCGATTGCGTAATCATCTCCGGCTACTGTGGTCATCATAACTGCTGTGCTGTTTGCAATAACAGCTTCCTCTGTAGTCATATCCATCTTTTCACCATCTTTTTCCTGTTCTACTCCAAACAGTTCGATGAATGCTCCTCTTGTTCCGGAACCATCCTCACGGGATACTACGGTAATGTCAGAACTTGTATCAAATCCATCTGACTTCTTTTCACTTGTTGTCTCTGTCTTTGCAGAATCATCTTTTTTGTTGTCTGCACTGCTGCCGCATCCTGTTAATGCACCGATCGTCATTAAGCCGGCAAGTAATAAACACACTGTTTTTTTCATCTTTTTTCCTCCATATTATCTGCTTCTTTTTATAAAATTTTATATTTCCTTCTCTTTGGAAGGTATGATTTTATTCTAAAAACCCTATGTAAAATATAAAATCACTCTTATGTAAAATGGTGGTAAAATGTAATTAAAAAAATTACACAGACAAAACTCTATCATTTCGTCTGTGTAATCCTATAATTTTTCTGAAAAAATATTTTGTTTCTTAAACTAGCGGGCTGCACAAAATATGGAATGATTACAATGCAGTTACTTTTTCACTGATCTTCTTGATAATACGGACAACCGTTTCCATTCCTTCTACCGTTACATGCTCCATTGGTCCGTGATAAGCATATCCGCCGGTTCCAAGATTTGGGCAAGGCAGTCCTTTGTGGCTGAGTGTTGCCCCATCGGTTCCGCCACGGATCGGGTCAGGTGTCGGCTCTATTCCGTTTTCACGGATCGCTTCCTTTGCAATCTCTATAATCTCCATATGCTCACGGATAATCTCATTCATATTGCGATAGCTTTCCTGTATTTTCAAGGTAACTGTTTCTTTTCCATATAGATCCTGCATCTCTTTTTCTATTTTTTTCAAATAATCGATTCGATTCAAAAATTTCTGCATATCGTGGTCACGCACAATATAGGAAAGTTCTGCTTTTTCCACATTTCCGGAAATATCGGTCAGATGATAAAATCCCTCTCTGCCCTCTGTATGCTCCGGTGTCTCGTTCTTCGGGATCTTAGACTCTATTTCACAGGCAATGGCTGCTGCATTGACCATAATGTCTTTTGCTTCTCCCGGATGTACGTTCACTCCATGGATCACAAATTCAGCACTTGCCGCGTTGAAATTTTCATAAGCTATTTCGCCCTCATATCCGCCATCTACCGTATATGCAAAATCTGCTTTGAAATAATCCAGATCAAACAGTTCCGCCCCACGTCCGACTTCTTCATCCGGCGTAAATCCTACCCAGATATCTCCGTGAGGGATTCCTTCTTTCTGGATTTCCTCTACCGCCTGCATAATCGCTGCTACTCCTGCCTTATCATCAGAACCCAACAGCGTTGTTCCATCGGTTGTGATCAATGTTCTTCCTTTTAAAGAAGCTAAATGTGGAAAATCCTCTACTTTTATATAAGTTCCACTTCCCGGCAATAAAACATCCTCACCATTATAATTTTCGATGATCTGCGGCTTTACATTTTCTCCCGAAAAATCCGGTGCGGTGTCCATATGCGCAATAAATCCCACTGCTTTCTTACCTTCCATTCCCGCAGTTGCCGGAAGCAGACCATAGACATAACAATGTTCATCTAATTTTACTTTTTCTAAGTTGAGTTCTTTCAATTCCTGTTCTAATACTTTTGCAAGCTCAAACTGCCGCTTCGTACTTGGGATACTCTCCTGATCATCTTCAGAGGTTGTCCAATAAGATACATATTTTAAAAATCGTTTTTCTACTGCCATTGTTTCTTTCTCCCTTCTTCTATAGTTTTAGGAATCATTTTTTATTACACCTTTATCAATATTAAAATTATACTTTTTCGTAAATTAGCAGGCTGCACAAATGAAGTATGGAACGTTTCTTTTTGTGCAATGGAAATGAAACTCAGGAAATCGTGAAGCCCATTGGCGCACACGATTTCTGCTTTCAGAGGTTCATTGGAATGGTCTGCACAAGGAAA
>OLFZ01000029.1_pt1 | contig 164101 bp, 258 predicted proteins | sample 1604861 | NCBI WGS metagenome assembly OLFZ01 (sample SAMEA3888895, study PRJEB22519) | human gut metagenome | biome: human gut; feature: human-associated habitat; material: faeces | place: Denmark | collected 2011 | reverse complement strand
AGATTAGAAAGAAGTTGGAAGATCTTCTTAAAACTTCCATTAGATTAGAAAGAAGTTGGAAGATCTTCTTAAAACTTCCATTAGATTAGAAAGAAGTTTTGAGGATTCTTCTTAAAAATCCTCTTAGTTATGCTTTGATGGCGGAATTGGCAGACGCGATCGGCTCAAACCCGATTATCCGAACGGATGGTGAGAGTTCAAGTCTCTCTCGAAGCACCAGTCACCTCCTTTAATTAGTAGGTTAGTGTAGAAATGGTAAGCATTTGTGAATATTGACGGCGGTGGAGTGGCGACCATCGTTAACAAATATCGCTTCTTGGTTGGTCTTTTAATCTTTTGACATTTTATAAAAAATAAGTTATAATATTTATAGAAAGTTAAGAAAGGAAGATTTAAATTATGTATAATGATTACTATGAAAGCTATGCTTGTGAGATTCAGAGTGATGAATATGCTGCTTATCAGGATCTTTCCCTTTATGAAGATGAGGATGAATACCGTGAATAAAAGTTATATGAAAAAGAATAAGGAAGAACTCAATGAGTATCTTCAGTTGTTTCGACGCAGAGGATTCAAAGTTCCTGCGAAGAAAGGTAAAGGTTCGTTTAAGCGAAAACAAAAGCACAAAAATCAAGATTATGATAGATGTGCTTAAATATGACCTCGTCTTCTAAAAGGATTAGGAAATTAGACTCTCAATCTAATAATGTCAGTTCGATTCTGGCCGAGGCCACCACCTTACTTTTATCGCTTTTAGTAAGGAACTGAAATATTATTTGCCCTAATAGACGGCTTTATAGTCTATTTAATATGCTCCCATCGACAAGCGGACTTAAGTCACCAGCCTTTCGTTGGATTAGTTCAAGCAGAATATTTTGGACACTTTCAATTAAAGATGGCGTCTTAAAATTGAAGTATAATAGAAAAATTATACGGAGGTTTTTAATATGCCAGCAAAAATTGATACTTTTACCAATGAAGAGTTCACTCAAATTGTAGCTTCTTGCACAACAATGGCGGAGATTGCTAGAAAATTAGGTTATACTTCCCATAGTGGAGATAATGGTACTAGGATAAGAAAAAGAATTGATGCTTTAAATTTATCTACAGACCATTTTTCTTTGGGAAATAAGCGCCCTATAAAACGAAATCCATCTAATGTATTTATTGAAAATTCTACCGCGGATCAAAAAACTTTAAGACGGTTTTATTTAGTTGGAGAATATACTCCTTATGTATGTTCTATCTGCGGACAAGAACCTCGATGGCAGAATAAACCATTGACTCTTATCCTTGACCATAAAAATGGTCATAATCATGATGATAGATTAGAAAATCTTCGCTGGGTTTGTCCTAATTGTAATCAACAGTTAGATACTACAAACGGTAAGAATATTAAAAGATTGAAAGAAGAACAAGGCTAAAAAGATATGAGTTCAAATCTCATATTCAACTCCAACGCTGGAGTCGCCGGTTCAAATCCGGCTGGGAGTAGAGATACAAATTCTACAACCTTCACGTGGTGTATCTTGTTTTTACTAATGTAGAATAAAATAAAATTGAAGATAATTAAAATTATCTTCGCATGGCCCTGGGGGCAGTCAGCAGAGCCGCCAGCCTGTCACGCTGGAGATAGCGGGGTCGGCACCCGTCGGGGTCGCCATACGTTGGCATCATTCTTATGTCTATGTAAGTGCGCAGGTGGTCGCACAAAAGCCTCTACAAAAGTTGGCCATTTGATGAGGTCTATTAAGAATTTTGGGACGATGGGTTAGAAAGTCCAATAGATATAATGGTCGCGAATATTATATCTATCCCATTTTCGGTCAATAGCTTAATTGGTAGAGCATTGTTCTCATAAGACAAGGGATATTAGTTCGATTCTAATTTGACCGACCATTGCGGTAGAGTGAAACGGATATATAAATCATGCCAGGCTCATAACCTGCGCGATACAGGGTTCGACTCCCTTGAACCGCAACCATAAGACACACACAGCAATCATTTTCTATTGAAAGTATTTTAACTCATTGGTAGAGTATTTGTCTGTTAAACAAATTGTAGTTGGTTCAATTCCAACAAATATTTCATTTGTGTCTTGTAAATTAAAATAATCCAAAAGGAGATATCTAAATGAAGTTTAAGTTTAAGCCCGGCGACAAGGTTTATTCTAAGAAGTACGGTAAGGGCTTTTGCCATCAGGTTGATGAACAGGATAAGGATTTTACTTATGATTTCCATTTTAAGGATGGCACAATCATTTGGATGTCCCGATATGATGGTGAGTGTTATGTAAAGTTCCGCAGACCGAAGAACGCGGAACCCGCGAACGCATAATTTATCTTTCCTTTCTTTTTGAATAATTAAGGCGCTAACAGCAAATTTTAAAACATTGATGTACTAAATACATATACTTGAAATTGTTTACGGCGTCTTGTTCTATTTATATTGTTGATGTAGTACGATAAATAAAATATCACATTCTTTTAGTCAGTTTTAAAGGAAGAATGACTACGTGGAGAATCGGGAATCGTAGCAATATAAATATTATGGGCGGATAGCTCAGCTGGTAGAGCGTAGGATTGAAGATCCTAGCGTCGGCAGTTCGATTCTGTCTCCGCCCACCAAAAGACCAACAAATGAGGAACCACTTTGCTGCTCGTGGCTGTTGGGATGCCTGTTAGAAAGGCTACTCTTCTATATATTTAAATATATAGAAACAAAAGACTATACAATAGAGAGAGTCTTTTACTTCTAGTTCATTTTCTTACTTATCTTTCTGTTTGATTTCCCCTTTCGTTTGATATATAGATTGTTGTTTTCTCTCACTTCCATAGAAATGAATTGTTTTTCTACTCTCTATTTTGTTTCATAAAATTAAATAAAAAAGGAGGATTGTCTGATATGTTTAAAGATGTTGATGATTTGATCTTTGGCGATGAGTGCGAATTTTGTCCTAGCGAACGATAAGTGCGGTCGCCTACCTAATGCTACCATAGGCTGGTTCCAAGTCCAGAAAAGCAGAGGAGGTAGAATATGAAAAATATTTTAAGTTATAAAAATCCTTGTTTTAGCGGTCAAGAAATTCTTGATTGGGCTAATTATCAAGTAAATAATAAAACTTCTCATTATAAGCAAGGTTTGAGAGTTTTAAATTTATTTGGTAATATTAAACCTGATAGAGAATATTATATTTTTAGTAATTATCGTATTTGGGATAATTATTATGGATATGATATTAGTCATAAACCAATAATTATATATAAACGTAAATAATGGAGTCGTGGGATAATGGTATTCCAATGGATTGCTAATCCATCCTACTCACTGAGTAGTCCGCGTTCGACTCGCGGCGATTCCGCCATTAAATTTTAAATTAAGAGGATTAAGTATGAATATTGTAAATGCTGGTTCTCGCTATCAGATTTACGGCGAGGATGTTAAGACTTATAAGCGACTTCCGCTTATGTCTTTTGAAATCTGTTTTAATAAGATGGTAGGTTTTTATCTTTCTTCTCGTCCAGACCTTGCAGTCAATGAGGAAAAGATTTATGGTAATCACGAAGTTAAAGCCAATAAGGTACTTAATTCTTTTAAGTATTCAGACCGCAATCTTGGTGTTATTTTAAGTGGTCAGAAGGGTATTGGCAAGTCATTGTTTGCTCGTATTCTTTCTCATCACGCTATTGAAAACGGATATCCCGTTCTCTTGGCTAATACTTATATGCCCGGTATCGCAGATTTTATTTCCAGTATCGAGCAAGAAGTCGTAATTATTTTTGATGAGTTTGAAAAGAATTTCTCTAATAACTCTGACGACCATGCGGGCCCCTCTCCGCAGGAAGAAATGCTTTCTCTTTTTGATGGTCTTGATAATGGTAAGAAGCTTTTTGTCATTACTTGTAATGAAGTTGATCGACTTAGCACTTATTTATTGAATCGACCTGGTCGTTTTCATTATCATTTTAAGATTACTTATCCAACAGAGGAAGAGATTGTAGAATATCTTACTGATAAGGTTAAGCCTAAATATGCGGGTGGTATTAAGGATATTGTGAATTTTTCTCGCACTATCAATATGACTTATGATTATCTTCGTGCAATTGCTTTTGAACTTAATCAGGGTTATGGTGTGGCAGAAACTCTTGAAGACCTTAATATCTCTCAGACTTCCAATGTTCGTTTCAATATCACTATTACTACGGTAAATGGTGATGTGTATAATACCTATGGTGCTTCGGTTAATTTGTTTAACAATCCTAATACCAATCATCAAAGATGGTATGATGGTTATGCCTCGGATAGTAAGACTATTCGTTATGCCTTGACTCCTGATTCAATTAAGATTGAAAAGGGTATGATTACGGCCGATCCGAAAAAGGTTGAAGTTTACATTGATCCTGATGACTTTTGGACGATCAGCAATGATGAAAAGCGTAAGGAAGCTATTGAAAAGGCTAAAAATGAGCGCGTGATTAAGTCTGTTGTTTTAACTAAGGTCGCAAACACTATTGAACAGTATCTTTATTAACGCGATGGCCGATGTAAAGTGAATATACTTTACATCGGCCCCTTTTGACTTTATAAAAAAAATATTGTATAATAAATATATAAAAAATAAAAAATGCTTTTGTGATGGAATTGGTATACATGCTAGACTAAGAATCTAGTGGGCGTAAAGTTCATGTGAGTTCGAGTCTCACCAAAAGCACCATGTGGCTGTAGCTCAGTTGGTAGAGCGTCTGATTGTGGCTCAGAATGTCGCGGATTCGAATTCCGTCAGTCACCCCAATAGTAAGTAGGTGAAATTATGAATTATACCGTAGATTAGTTAATCGCTGAATGGAAAGATTAGATTGCTTCTATGAAGTATTATAATTATAGTCCAGAGATTATTGATAAAAATGAGTAGATTCTTATTTATTTCCAAGAGTTAAAGGAGTATAAAGATGGAAATCGAACGTAAGTTTGATATTAAAAATATCCCTTCTTGGATGAAGGAAAAAAGTGTTCGTCATAAGAAAATTGAACAAATTTATCTTATGATTGATTTTGATAATGATGGTAAAGTGCTTGAAGAAATTCGAGTGCGGAAAGCTATTAATCTTAAAACCAATCAAGTTGATTATAAGATGACTTATAAATATGGTGATGGTCTTTCGCGTGAAGAAATTGAAACGCCAATTTCCGCAGATTTCTATGAAATGATTAAGAAAACTCGACACGAAGGTTATAATCCTATTATTAAGGATTATTATATGGTCGAAGATATTTATAATCCTAATCGTTTGATTGAGGTTAGTGAAGTTGATGGAAAATTTTGCTACGCAGAAGTTGAATTTCCTGATGAAAAGACTGCTAATGAATATGTCTGGCCTTATCCTGAAATTTTAGGGCCAAAAGGTGAAATGACAAATCAGCCTAATGAACGAATGTCAGTTTATTGGTTGAAATCGCGGGTTTCTTAACTCGCCGATCTGGGGTGGTAAGTCAAAGGCTAGACTAGGCGACTTATCTGTGGGTAGTTTAAAATGGTAAAATATTGGAAGTACTACAAAGATTTAAGTTCAAATCTTAACTCACAGGCCAAATCGCTCAATGGAGAGTTCGAGTCTCCCTCGCCCCACCATTGTCATGGTATTTCCTTTCTTAACTAAATAAAGACTCATACAGCAACTTTTTTGCTTGCAATAAGCGCTTAATGTGGGATTAAGAAGAATGAAGAGTCTTGTAGCGAATTTGTCCCCGTAGTTCAGTTGGATAGAACAAAGGATTTCTAATCCTTGTGTCGGGCGTTCGAATCGCTCCGGGGATGCCAAGGGTATATTTCATTAATAAGAATCATTGAAATCTTAAAAATATTAAGGAAGGTGATTTGATGAAGATATATTCTCCAAGCAATTATTCATATGTAAAAATTATTGAAATTCCAAAAGAAGAAATTAGTAAGTTGGATATGGCGTTATGCGCTCAACCGCGTTAGACTTTAAAGCAATATTATGATAGTTGTGCGGTTAAACCTACTATTTTAACTAATGGTGGTTTCTTTAGCATGGATAATGGTGGTACTTGTTTTAATTATATGGATAATGGCGTAATTATTAATTCTACTTCTTCTTATAAAGAAGGTTTTGGTATCATTAATGGTGAATTGAAATACGGTATAATTGGAACAGAAAAGTTTGAAGATTTTGTTAGTGGTTATCCAGTATTAATTAAAGCGGGTAAAAAAACTCAAATTACTTATGCTAAAGAGTTAAATTATAAAGCTCGTAGAACAGTATTAGCATATAACAAATCTAATATTTATTTAATTGCTATTGAAAAGCCAGGTATGGCGTTCGCGGAAATGTAGAATTTACTTTTATCATTAAAAGTTGATTATGCTATTAACCTTGATGGTGGTGGTAGCACAAAAGTTCTTCATAATGGAACTTGTATTACTAAAGATTGGGGCAATCGCGCAGTCGATAATGTAATGGCAATTTACCTCAAACCGCAAATTATTTATCGTGTTCAACTTGGGGCTTTTGGATCTAAATCTAATGCTGACGCTTTCTTATTGAAAATTAAAGCATTACCTGATACTATTGGAGCAGGTTATAAAAATGCTTATATTCGCAAGATAGGTAAGTATTATAAAGTTCAAGTAGGTGCTTTTTCTGTAAAAGCAAATGCTATTAAAGTAATCAATGATTTAAAATCAAAAGGCTATAATGCGTTTTTAACTACTTAATAAAACTTTTTGACATTTATAAAAAAATATTATATAATAAATATATAAATTAAAGACTAAAACAGCAATTTTTATCATAAAGGGAACTATGTGTTGGAGGTTCAAGTCCTTCGCTCCCGGCCATCGGGAGTTAGCTCAACTGGTAGAGCAATAGTATTGATAATTTAGTCTTGTTTTGCCGAGATCATATAATGGTTAGTATGCGAAACTGATAATTTCGTCATGGTAGTTCGACTCTACCTCTTGGCACCATGGGCGGTTAATAACAAATTCGATTCCGCCTAAAGGTCATACCCATTCCTATATGTGGGGAACAAAAATCGGATGTGTGGTGCAGGACCTTAACTGTATTTCCGGGCGTAGCTCAGTTAGCAGAGCGCGTGTTTTGGGCACACGAGGCCGTGAGGGCGGGACTCACCGCTCGGACCATAAGACACATACAGCAATTCTTTCATTAGAAAGGTATACGGGTTCAAATCCTGTAAACTCCAACTGGGGTTTTGGCGAAATTGGTTAACGCACATAACTTGAAATTATGTTTTCTAACGTGTCTAGTTTGAAATAACTTTTTTGATTTTTTATAAAAAATATAATATAATATATATAGAAAGTTAAGAAAGGAATTGATAAAAAATGAAAAAGATTTCTGTTGATTTTGGTTGCTATTATAATTCCATTGACAATAAGGAGCTTGTAAAGGCAATTGCTCGTGCTTCTAATCCAAATGCGGAAGATATTATTCTGTATTGTAAGATTGATGATGGCGGTTTTGCTTCTGCTCCTATGTATATGCTTGAAAAGGATTTTGTAGCAACTTTCATTAATTGAGTTGTTTATACGGGATTAGCGCAGCTGGTAGCGCATCTGACTTACATTCAGGAGGTCGTGGGTTCGAGTCCCTTATCCCGTACCACCGAACGCAGGATTGGTTCGATTCCAATAATCAGCTGTAATTAGTGTAATGGTTGAGCACGGCGTTTGTGTTTTAAATATATCAAAGACACCATAAACTGCGAATTTTTTCTATAGTAGAAAATTACAAAGATATTGTTTTACCAATAACTTTTTGATTACCTGTCGAAGGTGTAGTTTGTTTGGGGTAAGAGAGAATTAATCGACAAACAAATGAAATGAATTGATTGAAATTCTTTGGTGTCTTGTTTTATAGCGGCGTTGCGAAGTGGTTAACGCCCGGGACTTTCTCGAAATCAGTTAAATGGGTTATATGATGTGATGGGTTAAGTAGCATTATATAAGTTCTGTTAGCAGGCTATCGGCTTTATAAATCCGACAATGTTGGTGCAAGTCCAACTTTTGAGCCCAGACTCCCGTATCGAAGGTTCGAATCCTTCCGCCGCTGCCACCAGAGTTCTGCTAAGTTATATATTTAATTAAGAATTTGCTACTCTGAAAGAATATATAATGAATGAAAAAATTGGGTCTAGATGACGCAGATAACCCTCTCTGGACCATAAATTCAATTTAAGGAGAAAAATTATGATTTGTCGCACTAAAGAGCATTATGAAAATCGCATTGCGAAGTTGTATTCCCATGGTGAAGTTATGAATCAGCGTCTCATTAATAAGATGAAGCGAAAACTCCGTAAGTTGAATTAAGGAGTTTATTGAGGGGTAGCATAGCGGCAAATGCGCCGGTCTCTAAAACCGGATAAGTGGGATCGACACCCACCCCCTCCGCGGTGCTAAAAACAAAACCTCCTCGTGGTAGCACTGGGTAATGCTAATTTGTTTATAAAGATAATAAAGGCAATATGTATAAAAGTCATTGATAAGTCCTTTTATACGATAGGAAGTAGGATTAGAAGCGTCCATCTTTTAAAGAGCGAAATGCGGCGATCGGGTATTTCCTTGGTCCAGTAGACACACTATCGGAGGTTGTGGGTTAACCTAATTAAAACCCTCAAATAAAAAATGTTTGATATTTATTTAAATTATTGTGAAGAAATTTTTGGTGGTTCTCATAAGTTTACCAAAAATGGCCTTGGTTATGATGTTTTAAATATTCATAATAATCGAGATGATTTTAAAATTATACTTGCGGATAAAGTACGGTTTGGAGAATATACTTTATTTCATCGTGCTTATGGAGCTAGACTTGATGGTTCTTATGAGTGGCATGTTCAATTAAAATCTAAACATTTAGATTTTCTAATTTATTGCGCTTTTGCACATGATTTTAATAAATATAATAATATTCCTTATAATCGAGAAGATTATTGGCGATTTATTAAAGATTATAAGAAGTACATTTCGGAGATTAACGTGATAAGGTAGACACCCCGGTCTGTAAAACCGGTGCGCTCAGTCGCTCGAGTGGGTTCGATTCCCTCATCTCCGACCAAAGTATTTGGCAGTATACTTTATAGTAATCGCAAAAACTGCTTATCGTACCTGAGTAAGTGGCAAGGTCGTAGATGGCGACGGCGTTGTTTATTTAAAACGATAGGTTTCTTTTCCTAACAGGCTGAAGAAAAGACGTTAACCACAACGAAAGAGTGATTAAGAATAGGTAAGGAATATTTATATTAAAGGTGATTTGGCACTATTGTTAATTTTAATGCTGATCGGTGCGGAATAAGTAAGATTTCCTATTTAAATCTAACCAAATTGAATACTGAAAACAAACCGAGGAAATGCTCTTAAATGGAGTTTGATTGTTCTTTGATGGTGGAAGGAAGCGTAAGGCAACCTACGGGTTAGCGTTTGCGGAGTAAAAGAACATGATGACAAAATTTAAGAGCATTTTTGTTTGCTTAAATAAGGGCGGTTAATGTAGTCCGACCGGCATCAAGCGCAAGGACCGAAAACCGCGATTTAAAAATGGTTTTAGAAATTTTTAAGATAAAAGGAGGAAATTAAATGGCTAGCTATACCATATCCAGTCTTAGTGAGACTGGTGCTGTTTTTGAAGCAACAGGCCTTAGTTCCGATAATGTTCAAAGACAAATGGCAGTAACTATAAATGGAAATACTGTATGGGGTGATGCAACTACTGGCGTACCTTGGGTGCATGTTCTTGGTTTAAGTCCTGGAACTACTTATGATTATACTGTTTGGTTATAGTATTATACTGGAGGCCAATGGAATACAGGAGGAATTTGGGATGGCACTCTTACTACCCCAGGATCAAGTGGCGGTGGTGGAGGAGGTGGGGGCGGATCTGGCAACATTGATCCAATGTATGCTTGCTATGATGTCACAACTGGAAGTTATATAAATGGTTGGATGCAAGGTAGCTTTGGTATGACTGCTCCTTCTTATGGTAGTAGTTATACTTATTTAGGATATTGCCCTGGTAATTCAGAATAGGAATGTTTAAATTATTATATTAGTAATGGTACTACATGGAGTCAAGATTCCACTTATATAGTAGGAGATTGTAGTTATGTTATATTCTTTTATAGACAAAATTTATCCTATGCTTATATAACATATTATTATAATGGAGGATCTGGTAGTTATAATAATGGATAGCAATATACTTTTTCAAGCACAACTCAGCCTTGGGACATATATTTAGATACACCTTCACTCTCTGGGTATAATTTTTTAGGATGGACAACAGATAATTCATCAGCTTATGTAAGTAGTCCTGTGCAAGCATATAATGGTTCAACTTATACATTATATGCTATGTGGTAGCGTATTTATTACTATACTTATATAACCTATCATTATAACGGAGGATCTGGTAGTTATAGTGAAGGATAGCAAGTAAGCTATTCAAGTGTTAATTCTAGTCGAACTATTACTTTAGACACTCCAACAAAAGCAAATTATACTTTCTTAGGTTGGGGAACTAGTTCTTCTTCAGCTGATATTGGCACGCAATTATAGGTATCATCAACAAGTCCTGTGTATAAAACTCTTTATGCCGTTTGGCGTAGAAATACAATTACTGTAACTTATAATGCAAATGGCGGTTCTGGCGGTCCAGGATCATAGACGGTTAACACCAATTCTTCTTTCAATATAAATGGATCTAATTATCCCACTCGCAATAATTATATTTTTAAAGGATGGTCTACATCGTCTTCGGCAAAAACTGCAACTTATAAAAAAGGAGCAACACCTTCAATTTCTACTGGTACATCTAATATAACTTACTACGCGGTTTGGTGGCCCGCGTTTACTTGGAAAGATTATTCCAGAAGTGAAGCAAATACTTTCGCAGGATATATAAATACTTATTTAAACAGTTCAATTACTACTATAAATGATACTAATCCCCTACGTTTAGTAGTTTGGTTTAACGCTATAACAACTGCTTTAGGAAATAATATTAAAGTAGCATCAGGTGATGCTAGTTTTAAAACATAGTTAGATACTTTATTAACCGCATACAACAATTATTAAAATTAATTGGCCTACTGAGATTTTCAGTAGGCCAATTTTTTATATTCATAAAGAATATTTTTTTATATTATTTAGAATGATGTAATAAAAGAGGAGGCAATAAGATGTATACTTTAACACATCAAAATGGTAAAGTTAATTATGGATTAAAAAAATTCATAGTTGATTCTGTTGAAGATATTGAAAAAATTCCAACAATTTCGTTGCTCCCTGGCAGTACTGCTTTTATTCCTAAATCATCAAAATTATATATTTATCAAGATAATAATACTTGGGTTGAACAAAAATCCAATAGTAATAGTAGTAGTGGCGGTGGAAGCACTGAACCCTCTAATCCTGATAATACATATATTTGGGATGGCGGTAGTATTGATTAAGGAGGTGCGTTTAATTGGCTGATGTTTATATGAAATCAAAGTTCTATTTTAAACGCGGAAAGGCAGCTTCTTGGATTGAGAAAAATATTCTCTTAGGACCTGGCGAGCCTGGTTTTGAAATAGATACTGGTCGATTAAAGGTTGGCGATGGTATTCATTAGTGGAATAATCTTCCTTATCTTGCAGAAAATGAGATAAAGAATGAAATAAATAAATATTTTAGTGATGTCGCTTATTTTATTGGATAGAAAGAATCTTTACCTGAAGATCCAAATACTAAAGAAGGTACAATGTGCTTAGTTGGTGAAGATTTTTATATTTATGATGGTGAAAAATGGAGATTATTACAAGGTAAATCTTCTCAAGGAACTGTTGAAGTTATAAAAATTAAAGGTGAAGACCAAGGACTACCTGCTGATGAAGTAGAAATTAATGGAACAAAATATTCTACTATTGAAGAAGCAATTCAAAATGCTTCTAATAATGATACTATAATTTTGTAGAAAACAGTTAAAAATATTGATATTCCAAAAGGAAAAAATATTAATATTGATTTAAATAATATTAACATCTTAAATAACGAAGACAATCCAGTTAAAATTAATAACAACGCTTCTCTAATTATTTCGGGAGAAGGGCGTGTTGAATGTAATAAACATGGTAAAGCATCTATTGAAAATGATGGAAATACAACTATTATAAATGGTGAGTATAAACGTTCTATTGATGAAAAAGGTAATGGATATTATGTAATAGTAAATCATGGTGAAATGTCTATTTATGATGGAATATTCTCCTCTCCGGGCGGGTTATCTAGTATGATTGAGAATGGATATTACGATTATCTTTCTCAATACCATTTAGGCGAGTCCGCGGAATATCCTAAATTAATTATTAATGGTGGTACTTTTATTAATGCTTATACTACTATTAAAAATGATGATGCTGGTATTTGTGAAATTAATGGTGGTAATTTTTATGGTATGCTTTATAACGTTGGTAAAAGTTTAACTATAAATGATGGTTATTTCTATACTGATGATGGTTATGAAATTATTCAATGTAAAAAGAATAATGATGATATTAATGCTGGTATTTTAACTATTAATGGAGGAATTTTTGAAACTACTTGCGATAAAATTCTTTCTAGTATAAATAATGCCAAAATTATTATTAAAGGTGGAAAATTTAATAAACCTCTTCCCGAAGAATTTATTGCTTCTGGATATAAACAAAAATTAGTAAATAATTATTATAATATAATAAAGGAGGGATAATATGGCGTTTAATGTTGTCTATGCAGATAAAAATAAAATTAAATCCAGCATCAAACAAGGTATTATTCCAAAAGAAAGTCTAATTTTAACAACTGATGAAAATTAGTCAGAGGCTTATTATTATGATGATGAAGGTAATTTAAAATATATTACCAAAAAGACTTCTTTTGATTCTATAATTGAAGCTCGCACTTGGATCGCAAAATATGATTATAAGGGTGAAGTAATTTCAATTTTTTAGAATAAACAATGGACTCCCTATTTGGTTAATGAAGATAATAGTATTACTGAAATTGGTAAAACTTCTTAGTATTCATTAATAGATGGCGGAAATGCTTAATTTTTTTTTATTAAGGAGGAAATTTTAATATGGCTGGAAATACTTTAAAAACCCGTATTCAACTCCGCAATGATGAAGCAGCCACTTGGGTTGAAAAAAACCCTGTGCTGTTAAAAGGTGAAATGGGTATTGAAGTTGACACTGGTAAAATTAAGATTGGTGATGGGACTAAAGCTTGGAATGAACTTAATTACTCCGGTGTCGATGAGAATGCTATTAAATCTATTATTAACAGCAATCGTGATAAAGTTTCTGTCTTAACTCTAACTGAAGGTAAGACCGATGCCGATATGCTAGCAACAATTGCCACCCCTGTTTAGGGAGATATGGCTGTTGTTGAAAATACGTTTGTTGAGGGTAAAACTTCTCGTACTGCGTATTTCTATAATGGCGCTAATTGGGCCGCTTTTGATGGCAATTATCGTGCTGATAATGTGTATTTTGATGACGATATTACTTATACTGTTGCCATTGGTACTCTTGCTCAGCCCTCTGGCTCTGCTAAATTTGCTGCTAAGGGTAAGAATGTTGAATAGGTACTCTCTTCTTTAATGGCTCAGGAGGTCAATCCTTCTAAGTCTAATCCTGCTGTATCCTTTACAGCTGAAGGCGGTTTTGGTACTTTTGAGATTGGCACTAAGAAGAATTTGACTTATACAGCAGCTCTCTCTACTGGTAATTATACCTATGGTCCTGCTACTGGTATCACTGCTCAGACTTGGGAAGTTAATTGTACTGGTGTTGCTGATAGTAAGTCCACTGCAACTGGTTCTTTTGAGAATATTGTTGCTGAGGCCACTTCCAAGAAGATTACTGCCAAGGCTACTTATAATGAGGGTGCGGTTCCTAAAACTAATCTTGGTAATCCTTATCCTGAAGGTAAGATTAAAGCTGGTAGCGCCACTGCAAATTCAAAAACTCTAACTGGTGTCCGTTATATGTTCTGGGGCCCTATGTCCAGTGTTGATATGGCTCTGAACTCTGCTAATATCCGCGCGCTTGCGTATAAACAGGCTAGTGGCACTGGTACTCTTGGTACATTCGGTGCTGGTGCTGGTGCGAAGAAAGTTGTTGTTGCCGTTCCTGCTGGCCGCAAGATTACTAAGGTTCTTATGCCTAGCGCACTCAATGCTGATGTTACTGCTCTATTCGTAAAACAAGGTACTCAAGTTGATGTTGAAGGTGCTAATGGTTATACTGCGGCTAAATATGATGTATATGTTTATCAGCCTGCTTCTATTGATGCTGGCGAGACTTATGCTGTCACCATCGGCTAATTTGAAGGAGGTAAATATATAATATGGCTGTTATTATGAATGATGCTGCTTATATGGGTTTCCCACTTTCTATTAAACGTGGTAATCCTGCTCCTGTTGATACCACTGCGGTATGGTATAATAAAGCAGAACTCGAAACTTATGCAAAATCTGGCGCTACCGCCTATGTTGGTCAGATTTTAACTTTAGTTGCTGATAATAAATGTGAAGCTTATATGATTAGCAATGAGGCTGGTACTCTTGTTAAACTTGCTTCTACCACTGCTTCTGGCGATCTTGCTTCTGATGTTTCTACTCTTCAAGGCCAAGTTGCTTCTCTTATTAAAAAAGTTGGCTCTGCTACTCAGGGTGAAACTGCTGCTACTGGTTTATATGCTCTAATTGAAGCCGCCCAGAAGCAAGCAGATAAAGGCGTCGCTAATGCTAAGACTGCTGATGATAAAGCTGTTGCGGCATAGACTGATGTAGATGCCCTTGAAGCTGTTGTCGGGACTGATGATACTGCTGGTCTTCGTAAACGTATTAAAACTAATGAAGATGCTATTGGTGTTTTGAATGGCACTGGTGAAGGTTCAGTTACTAAAGCTGTTAATGATGCTATTAACGATTTTGCTACCAAAGCTACTGAAAATGGTACTATTGACACCTTTAAAGAATTAGTTGATTGGGTCGCGGGCCATCCCGATATTGTTAATGGTTTAACTGGCGATATTAATAAATTAAAAGCTATTCTTAAAGGATTTGGTACTGCTGAAGGCCAATCTCCTGAAGTAAAAGCTTATATTGATAGCGCTATTAAAGCTCTTAAGATTGGCGACTATGCTAAGGCAGCTGATTTAACTACTCTTGCCGGACGTGTTAGTGTAGTTGAAAAACTTCCTGCAGCTGGTATTACTACTGAAGATATTGAAAAGTGGAACGCAAAGCAAGATGCTGGTAATTTTGTTGATCAATCTGCTTACGATACTAAGATGAAAGCCCTTGAAAAGGCTGATAATGATAATACAACTGCTATTGCTGCTGTGAAAAATACGGCTGATGCTGCTGTTGTTGCTAACAAAGATATTACCGCTGGTACTGCCACAAAGATTACTTATGATGCCAAAGGTCTTATAACTAAAGGCGAAAATCTTGCTGTTTCCGATATTCCTACTCTTGGTATTTCCAAAATTAATGGTCTTCAGGATGCTCTTGATAGTAAACAAAATAATTTAACCTTTGATGGTGAATATAATTCTGGCACTAATAAAGTTGCTACAATAAGTACAGTTAATACCGCAGTTGATAATTTACGTCATACTCTTGGCGGTGAAGATGGCCAGACTGATGTTGACACTAAAGATAGTGAAACTATCCATGGTGCAAAGATTTATGCGGATGAAGTTGGTAAGACAGCTAAAGCTTATGCTGACAGCTTAGTTGGTGATACTTCTGCTATTGGTAAGAAAGTTGCTGCTCTTGAAGGTAAAGTTGATGTTAATAGCGTAAGTAGTGCAATTAACACAGCTAAATCTGAAGCTATTGCAACTGCTGGCACTAATGCTGATACTAAAGTTGCTACTGCTAAGACCGCTATCCTTGGCGAAGGACATACTGGTACTGTAAAAGAAGCTTATGAGCTTGCTGCTTCTAAGGCTACTATGGCCCAAGTCGAAGCTAAAGGCTATGCTGTTAAAACTGAAGTCGACACTGCTGTTGCTGCCGCAAAGAAAGCTGGCACTGATGCTCAGACTGCTGTTAATACATTAAGTGATAAAGTTGGTACTGTTCCAGCAGATAAGACAATCGTTCAGATGATTGCTGATGGTCAAAAGGCTGCTACTTATGATGATAGTACTGTTAAAGCAAGTATTAAGACCAATACAGATGCTATTGCTAAATTAAATGGTACTGATACTGTTGAAGGCTCTGTAGCTAAGACTGTTAAAGATGCTGTTGCTGCTGAACAAACACGTGCAGAAGGTAAAGAACAAGCAAATGCTACTGCTATTGATGGTGTTAAATCTCGTGTTGATGCCTTCCTTGCAGCCGCAGAAGTCGGCGACGCCGCAGTTGATACCTTAAAGGAAATTCAAACTTATATCACCACACATGGTTCTGCTGCAGATTAGATGGTTAAAGATATCGCGGCTAATAAGAAAGCAGTCGAAGAGGAAGCTACTCGTGCTAAAACTGCTGAAGGTACTAATGCCACTGCTATTAGTGATGAAGCTACTCGTGCTAAAGCAGCTGAAAAAGCTAATGCTGATGCGATCGTTGCTGAGACCACTCGCGCTAAAACTGCTGAAAAAGCTAATGCTGATGCAATCGCTGAATTAAAGAAAGCTGATTATGCTGGTATTACTTCTGAAAAGATTGCTAAGTGGGATGCTGCTCAAGCTAATGTAATTGAAAAGATTCAGGTTAATGGCACTGAAATTGCAATTAGTGAAAAGATTGTTAATATTCCTCTTGCTACCGCAGCTCGCGCTGGTTTGATTATTAGCTCTAATGCTGAAAATGCTATTAGCGTTTCTGATACTGGCGTAGCTACTGTTAATAATATAAATGTTAATAAATTAGTTCAAACCGCTGGTGATGAACTTATTCTTAACGGTGGAAATGCTTAATTAAATAAATAATAAATAAAGAGGGGAAATAAATCCCCTCTTTATTTTATATATAGATACTTTTAAATATGGAGGTTCTTAAAAATGGCTAATACAACATTTAATACTCGTATTAAATTAAAGTATGACACTCTGGCCAATTGGACTACTAATGAAGCAAAAGTTTTATTAGCTGGTGAAGTTGGTCTTTGTTATGTGCCTTCTGTGACTTCTGGAACTACTACAACTGCTCCTACTGTTTTATTTAAAGTCGGTGATGGTAAAACAGCTTGGGGAAAATTACCTTGGGGTTCCGGTCTTGCCGCGGACGTTTATGATTGGGCTAAATCAAATACAAAACCATCTTATGATTATAGTGAGATTAAAAATACTCCCACTATGACTGTGGATACTAATACTATTTATAAATTAGTTCAAGATGGTACTGATAAACATAAATTTACTTTACAAAGTAAAGAAAAGAATAGTGAAAATTGGGTTTCAGTATCTACTATTACTATTCCAGATAACAACAATAACCAAACTATTACTGTTGGATCTACTTCCTTTGGAACAAATGATGCTGTAAAGTTAGTTGCTGGTGATGGAATTACTATTACTCCTGATTCAACTGGAAAAACAATCACAATTACTGCTGGTAAAGTTGCTAATGCCACTCATGCCGATAATGCAACTAATGCTACAAGTGCTAATAAAGTAGCTAATGCTTTAACTCTTCAAGTTGGTGGTACTACTAAAGCTACATTTGATGGTTCTTCTGCGAAAACTTTTAATATTACCGCAGGAGATCTTGGTCTTAGTTCTGCGATGCATTTTATTGGCGCTGCTACTGTTGCTATTACCGAAGACTCTAAAGTTGATCCAAAAATCACTGGTTATACTTTTGCTAATGCTCAAAAAGGCGATGTAGTTCTTTATAACCATTTAGAATTTGTGTGGGATGGCACTAAGTGGGAAAAACTTGGTGATGATACTTCTTACGCTTTAAAGACTATTACTGCTACTGCTACTGATGATGATGTAGTAGTTTTAACTGGTACTTCTGGTTCTAACGGCGTTACTTTTGATGCTAAGCACGCTAAAAAAGGTCCGACTGGTGGCGCAACTAAGGGCGCAACCGCGAACGTAAGTGTTTCTGGTTATGGTGCTTCTGGTTCTATCAAAGTTCCAAAAGTTATAGTTGATGAATATGGTCATACTACTGGCTTAACCGAACAAACGTTAACTATTACAATGCCAAGTGCGCAGACTCTTCCTGCAGCGGGAAGTGTTGCTCCTAAAAATCTTGGAACTGCCACTGTTGGTACTTCTGCTAAGTATGCTCGTGAAGATCACGTTCATAAGATGCCAACTTTAGATGAAATTGGTATTAATACCAATGCTAATTATGTTATCTTTGATTGTGGAACTTCTACAGTAAATATCTAATTAAAGGCTCTCTTAATTAAGAGCCTTTTTCTTTTTTTGGTCGAATTCAATATATTAACGTTTCCAAAAAATTAATATATAATGTAGATAGAAAATTTAAGTTTGAAATTGATAACTTAAAATTTACAAATATATATATTCTTGGTTTTACTCTTTTGGAAATGATTATTGAGAAAACTATTTTTTTAAATGGTGTTACTTCTAATTATACAAAAGAGGTAACACCATTTTTTTTATTTCTTAAAAGAAAGGAGATAATCAATGAAAATATTATTACAAAATAAAAATATTGTTCTTGCTAATAATAGTTTAATTTCTATTAATAGTGATAATATCACGGAGAATGGTAATTTAGTAAGAATTACAATTCCTGAGACCCCTAAAAAAGGTTCTATTATAAATATGAACTTAGATGGAACCGAGAGATAGTATAGAGTATTGAATGTTAATGGAAATGTTTGTAAAGTATTAGGAATGTTTGATGATTTAACGAGTAAATATAACAGTACAAGTATGACTACTACTTTTGGAAGCACTACGGCTCAGAAATATGAAGGTTCTACTTTAGATACATATTTGAATACGACTTGGTATAATACACTATCAAGTGAAGCAAAGAATGCTATTGTACCAGAAAATGTGGTTCAGTATTGTTATAAATACTATGGCAAACCCGATACACCTAATACTCCAACTTACACATATTAGTATCAATATAACTGGTCTAATTCAAACTATGAAAATGCTGACGATGTAGGTAATGTTGTAGTAGGTAATAGAAATATATTTGTCTTAGATTTAAAAGATATTTTTGATTATATTGGTAAAGTATGTATTACATCTGATGAACTAATGATAATGTTCTGGAATAGTACAACTAAAGTATCTAAATATCTACAGTTGCGATCCTCTATTTCCGCCCTTTCTGACTATGCTTGGGTTGTGATTGGCGGCGGTGGTAATTTGAGCAGTGATAGTGCTACTCTTATTCATGTCGTGCGGCCCGCGCTTAATCTTGATATGTCCAAAATCCAGTATACACTTGTATCTTAAGGAGAATTCTTAATATGAAAAGTTTATTAAAAATAAATAATTCTTTAGTGCGCGCGAAAGTTGCTCCTGACCCTCCTATTGCTCCAAAAGAAACATGGGTGATTAATGATACTTATTCTTCTGCCATTGAATTTACTGTTTCTTCGTTAAATTTTATCTCAAATGGGAAGAATTTTACTTCAATAGCAATTCGAATTGCCTCTGTGGGTTCAGCTTATATCAAGTACAATAATACAACAGTAAATAATATTATGGTTAATACTCTAGATACAGGTATAAGGGGGACAGCGTCTTGGATCAATTCTACTTACCGCACTATCACATTTTTAGAGCCCCCAACTGGTGACCTGCTCACCTGGCTCCAAGCTAATGCAGTAAAACAATAAAAATTTTTAAAGAAAGGAAAATACTATGGCTAATAAAACATACCAAGGTCGTATAGTCCAAAAACATGATAGTTCTGCGAATTGGGCGAAAGCGACTAATTTTATTCCTTTAAAAGGCGAAATTATCATCTATGATGATTTAAAGAAAATAAAAATTGGCGATGGAACAACTAAGGTTAATGATTTAGATTTTAGTTCAAGTAATGGACTCCCTGAAGGCGGAACCGCAGGTGATACTTTAGTAAAAGACACTGACGGCGGAAAATGGGAAACTCCGGTTGAAGCTACTCTTGTTTCTCTTCCAACAGGTATTTTAAAGAGTGATGGTATTACTATTAGTAAGGCAATCGCCGGCACTGATTATGCGACTGCGCCTAATAAATATACTTTTACAGTGACCAGTGCAACGCAATCAGTTTTTACTATTCCATTTGATTTTGAAGATAGTGGTGCTTTAACAGTATTTTACAATGGTGTTATGATGAAAGAAACTGAGAACTATACAATTTCTGGTAAAACAATTTCTTTAGTAGGCTTTAATGCTGAAAAAGATGATTATATCACTGTTATGGGCATCGAAGGAGTAGCTTCTATTAATGTTGATGAAAAAGTTGCAATAATTCAAGAAGCGGTTTCAAAAGCAGAAACTACTATTGACACAAAAGTTAATAAAGCTTTATCTACTATTGATAATAAACTTTCTACTATACCTGATGATGTAACTCAAGCTGTTTATAAAAATAAATCTAATATAATGACTGCAAATGGTAAAATTACTATGGATAATTCATATACACCAAGTGCGAATGGAGATATAGCAACAAAGAAATATGTAGATAATGCAACCCCAGCAACATTTACCGCCTCTAAAGCTGGTACAGTACCTGCTTCAGGTGGAGGAACTGCAAAATATCTACGAGCAGATGGTACATGGAATGTTGTCCCAACAACTCCTGTGATAGGAACATCTACTTCATATGCTATTTATATTGGAACAACAGCTCCTGCTTCAGGTACAACACCACTCCTTTGGATTGATACTACTTCTTCTACTGGATTTCTTAAATATAGAAGCTCTAATACCAGTACCTGGACCGCCGTCCCTGTCGCTTGGAGCTAATAAGGAGGTATAATATGTCTAAACCTAGAATTTTTTTACAAATGGCTGAAAATGGAGGAGTATTTGTCGGGACTTATGGAAGTACTCCCTATTCTGAAATTGTAGAGCATTTTAAAAAAGGAGATATAATTTGTATAAAAAGAAATATCGCTGATGATGATGCTGGAGGTGCTGAAACTGTAATAACTTATTAGTTAAATGAAGTATCTAAAGATCATAGCAATTATACTTTTTATTTTAAGTCTTTCGGTGCAATAGATTCCCCTTCAATTGATTCATCCAATACTTGGTCTACTGGAAATTTTAATAATTATGTGCCAAAATCTGGAATAACTATGACAGGTCCTCTTATTGCTCAATCTAATACAAATTATACTACACCTCAAGTCCACAATATTATAATGTCTACTTAGGCTCCAACAGCCACTGACGGTAAAAATGGAGATATTTGGATTCAATATAGTGAATGAGGTGTGATTGATGGGATTACCTATTGGATATATACTTTTAGAATATATTGAAAGTAGCGGAACTCAATATATTAATACTGGTTATAAAATGACAAGTAACTATGAAAAACTAAATATGAAATTTAGATTTCTTAAAAGTTATTCTAGTAAAACACTAATTGGTACACAAGATTCTCAATATTCTGATTCTACATTATATAGTATAAATATTTATCAAAGCGAATTATTTGTAGCAAACTCTCATAGTGTCTGGTCTTGGAATGCGACTGTTGGAACCGATTATGAAATAGACATTTCAGCAAATGGAGCAAACGGGTCTGTCCTTGTAAATGGAGCAACATCTTCTTTTGATATTAAAGGGAATATAGATAAGAAAGATAATATTTTAATTTTTGCGGTGAAGTCGCCGGAATTCCGAATTTAAGTCAAGCGATTTCAGCAAGGTTATACTTTTGCAAAATTTATGATAACGGAGCTTTAGTTCGTGATTTTGTGCCATGTAAAAATTCTTCTGGTGTTGTTGGTTTGTATGATAAGATCGAAGGAAAATTTTATCAAAATGCTGGTTCTGGTGCTTTTGTATCTGGGCCAGAAATTCACAAAGGTGGCATTTTTGTTAAGGTAAATAACGTTTGGACACAAATCGACAATGGAATGCTAAACGGGCTTAAGAAGTGAAATATTATAGCTAAGAAAGCTATTTTATAGAATTCAATTAATTACTAATGACAATAGTAGTGACATTTGAATTTAATATAACGAGTAAAATTTATGATAATAAATATAATTAAAGGAGGAATTGTTTTTGGCGACTTATGATTTAACAACTACAACTCCCTCATCTATTAAAACAGGAGATATTTTAAATTGCCCTTATAGCGGAACCTATAAAATTATAACCCTACCAAAAGGCCAATATAAATTAGAATGTTGGGGTGCATAGGGAGGTTATCGTAATGACCCTACTTGCGGAGGAAAAGGTGGATACTCTATTGGAACAATTACTCTAATAACTACTACAACTATGTATTTATATAGCGGAGGAGCGGGTAATACCGGAGGGCAAATGGTGGCTTTAATGGAGGCGGACTTAGAGATAGTTATAATGGTGGTGGTGGAGCTTCTGATATTCGCATTACTGCCAATAATTTATAGTCTCGCGTAATAGTTGCTGGTGGTGGAGGCTCTGATGGTGCAACCAACAAAACTGGTATGTATGGTGGTGGAACTTCTGGCGGTACTGCTACTCAAAGTTTCGGTTCTGGTGGTGGCGGCGGCGCTCAAACCGCAGGTGGCGCTGGAGGTAATAATAATAGCGGTTCTTTTGGAATCGGTGGCAAGGGTATAAATTATGCAAATGGCTATGGTGGAGCTGGTGGCGGTGGTTGGTACGGTGGAGGCGGTGCTTACCCCGATGGTTCTGGTGATGATGATCGAGGAGGTGGAGGTGGTTCTGGCTTTGTTTGGACTGGCTCTAATGCTCCTAATAGTTATAGATTAGGTTCTTAGTATTATTTAAGCAATGCGAGCACAGTTGCTGGTAATACTTCATTTGTTTCTCCAACAGGGACAGCTGAAACTGGTCATACTGGTAATGGATATATTAGGATTACAGTAATAGAAGCTAAAAATAATTTATCTATATATGTTAAAAATAGTGCTTGGAAAGAAAACAATGAAATTTTATTTAAAAAGACAAATTGGATAAATCACAAAGATATTTATATGAAATTTAATCCATAGTCTTTACTACCAAATGGGTATACTGCTTTAAAATATATAGAAAGCACAGGAACACAATATATTGATACTGGATTAACTGTAAATAAAACTGATTCATATGAAATGATTCTTATTGCTCATTTAACTAATAATGACAATTGGGCAGGAGCCAATGGTTATTTACAATTTCAAGCAAAAATAGGAAATAATAAAAAAAGCAAAATAGATATTAAATATATAAATAAAATTGAAACAATCTTTGTTGATGACCAATAGGTTAGTTCAACAGATTGGAGCACTTCTTATAATGGGACAAATGTAAAACTTGGTATATTTAGACTCGGAGATACAAATAATACTTGGTATTCGTAGACAGGTCAAAGTGGTAAACTTTATTCCTGCAAAATTTTAAATAATAATAATTTAATACGTAATTTTGTTCCTTGCAAAAATGCATCAGGAATTTTAGGATTATATGATGCAGTTAATAATGTGTTTTATACTAATACTGGAACAGGTATTTTTACAGCCGGTCCAATAGCAACTACATCTTGGGTAAAAATAGGAAGTTTATAAGGAGTAGATCTATTATGGAACATCGCATTAAAATTTTTTTCTTTTTAGATCAAGAAGGTTTTGGTGATAAACGTAATTGTTCTTTAACGAGTATAACATCTATTTGTTATACTCGTTTTAGGAATCCTTCTATTGAAAAAATCTATAATATAGTTGAATCTATTGGGAAAAAATATTGTTATAATGATAAGCGAGGAACTAATCCTTTACTTATTAAAAATATTTTTAATAAATCTTTAGAATATTTTTCTAAACAAAAATGTCAAACTCATTCAAATTATTTAAAAGAATTTGGATATAATTTTACTACAATTAAAAATTTAATTGATATGAATAAACCTGTTATTTTATCTTTCGGGAAATGCGAAAAATATTCTAATCATACAATTACAGTAATCGGATATGATGATGAAACACAAGATTTGATAATTGCGGATAATTGGTCCAAAAGGCCATAGAAAATAAATTATAAAAATATTTCAACAATTTCTTCAATAAACTACTTTTAAAAATTTTTTGACATTTTTAAAAAAATAATATATAATATATATAGAAAGTTGAGAGAGAAAGATTTTAAAAAGTTTTTTCTCTCAACTGATATGCTGATGTGGCGCAATTGGTAGCGCAATTGATTTGTAATCAATAGGTTGCAGGTTCGACTCCTGTCATCAGCTCCATTAATCAAAAAGATTAAAATAAATGTGTAAAAGGTGTAAAATTATGAATTATTCTCTGGACAAGTATAAGTTTTATGAGTACAACGATCCCAAGGGTAAGAAGACTGTGAGCGCGGTTTCCACGTATGCCGGTCGGACAGTCAAGGGTTATGCTAAGTGTGATCCTCGTGATAGTTTTAATGTTGAAAATGGTAAGAAGCTCGCAGCCGCGCGTTGTAATGCGAAGGTTTCCACAAAGCGTATGAAGCGCGCTGAGTATAAGATGAAGGAAGCTCAGGCTCTTCTCGATCAGGCTCAGGCTCATTACGACAAGATGGTGAATTATTTCAACGATGCTTCTCGCGATAAATCTTTTGCTGAGAATGAGGTAAATTGTCTCCTTAAGGAGATGTAATAAATAAGGAGAAGATTTTCTTCTCCTTTATATGGTAGGGTGCCGAAGTGGACATAACGGCCTAGACTTGAAATCTTGTGTGCCGGCTTTGAACCGGCCCGTGGGTTCGAATCCCACCCCTACCGCCATATGCGGTCGTGCGATAATTGGTAGTCGGCTCGCCTGGAAAGCGAGTGTCGGCGTTCATAGCGTCGATTGTAGGTTCGAGTCCTACCGACCGCGCCAACTAATTTAATAAGGAGGATATTATATGAAATCTAATTCTCGTGCTTATAATCGTGATGTGTCCAAAAGAAAAGCGTTGAGAAAGCGTAGAATCACCAAAGAAGTGTATGGTGATCTTACTCATCCCTATTATGATAATCTCCATCAATTTAGTAAAAATAAAATTCATTGTTCATGTCCTATGTGCTCAGCCAAGAGTAAGAATAGAGGAAGAAGACGCGAAAAAGCGTGGAATTATTCTCCTACTTATAATTGGAAGATTGCGGATTTGCGCAAATTCAATAAGATGGATATGAGTTGTGAGGACGCGGGCGTGTAAAGTAAAAATACTTTACACCAATTTCCGCAATTTTTTGACATTTTTAAAAATTTAATATATAATATATATAGAAAATGAAAAAGAAAAGAAGAAAAATGCGACCACAACCACCTTGGTATTTTTCTTTTGACACTGATAATTGTTATCGTTGTAAAAATAAAAATGGTTGCGGTGGTTGTAAATTCTTAAAAAGGTATATTCATACTAAGTAAAAGAAAATTTGACATTTTATAAAAAATATTATATAATATTTATATAAAATGAAGAAAGACCTTATCAGCAAATATAAGAATAAAATCTTTACCAAACTTCAAGGATGTTATTTGAGGTCTTGTAAATATTATCTAAAGCCCGCGAGAGAAAAAATAGACGGACTGAGCGTCAGTAATTCTGGCTGGAACTTGAAGAGGAAGTTGTTGGCTGACATTAAAGCTGATATCCGCGGGCGTGGCGGAACTGGCAGACGCCTGGGACTTTGATGTATTCTATCCGTGTCAAAATGGATACTACTATTTAATAGTAGAGAGTGCCTAAGAGGAAACTCTTAGAGTAGAAGCTGGCTAAAACGGCGAAGGCGAATACAGAACGCCGTGCTAAATTTTGGCATACATTTCTAAAATTGGACGACACTAATTAATTTATTTCCTTTAATTTTTATATATAATAGAAATTAAAGGAGTTGATTAATTTGCGTAATGATATTTTAGAAAGAAAAGATGAAATATTACAATGGATTAGTGAAAACCGTTCAAAAGCTTTTATGGCAAGAGAATTAGGTTGTAATCCAAAAACTATTAATCCTATTTTAGCAAAATTAGGAATTGAATATTCTGGGAATTAGAGTGGAAAAGGTATTCCAAAACCTAATAGTGATTATATGTCATTAGAAGAATATTTAAAAAATAGTTAGGATATTCAAAGTAATAAAGTAAGAATTAAGTTATTGCGAGAAGGGTATAAAGAACATAAATGTGAAAATTGTGGTTTAACTGAATGGTTAGGTTAGCCTATTCCATTAGAGTTGCATCATAAAGACGGCAATAGAAATCATAATGAAATTGAAAATTATCAATTATTATGTCCTAATTGTCATACTTTCACAGATTCTTATCGCGGTAAAAATAGTGCCAAATAAATGTGTAGAGAGTATACACCAGCTACCTAAGTCTGAATAAGATATGGTAAAGACGTACTCCAGACTACAACACAGAAATGTGGCTATGGTGACATAGAGTAGTAAGAAAATCCCATGAGGTAAACCCTCGTACGAGTTCGATTCTCGTCACCCGCACCATTAAATAATAATAGCTAACGGCAGTTGCCTCTAATGAAAATTAGATAGACGGGTCGGGGTTGACATAGACAGGTCAACAGGTAGTACAGCAGTAGGTAACAAATCTGCAAGTCGAAATAAGTTGGGAAAACCAAATGATACGGCTTAGTCCTTCGTAAGAAGTTGAAGAGAGATTTTAGGTAAAAGATAACAACTTTTAACTGCTCTTCGTAATTGACCATGAAACCGGGTCATAGCTACCATATTATTATTTAAGTTAATCTAAAAGGAGTGAGTCCAATGGGTTCTCGAATGGTTATCTTTTAACATCTTTTAAAGGAGGTTAAAAGAATGAGTAAAAGTAGAAAAAAGACACCTTATAGTGGCGATCGCAAAGACCGCGGATATAAGAGATATGCAAATAAAAAAGTTCGTCAAAAATTAAAAAATTCTGAAGAAATTTATAATTACAAAGAGTATAAAAAACTTTTTTGTTCTTACGATATTTGCGATTATTATACCATAGAAGGTGATTTTGAAACTTTTTATAAAAATGAAATTTCACGTTGGTATCGTTGGCGAGTATATCCTTATTTAAATTATGAATTTCCTACTCGTGAAAAAGCATATCAAGATTATATGCGATATTACATTAGGAAATAAGAAAATTTGACATTTTTAAAAATTTAATATATAATAAATATATAAAACGTACAAAATTTTTTTCAATTCTTATTCTCTTTATTGATTGTTTAGCATTTTCAACAATATAAAGAAAATGCTTATGCAGGATTGGTGTTAGCGGCTAGCATTCCGGTCTTCCAAACCGGCGGGGCCAGTTCGAATCTGGTATCTTGCTCCATAGTTATTAATTCGGTCTATGATAAATCGCGATGCCTGATTAATTAACTACATAGAGCCATACAGCAAATTCTTTTTACTGGTTCGCCAGTGCTATTAACTTATTTTAAGTTTCTACTAAAAGGATTGATGTAAAATCAAATGCTTGTAGGTCTATGAGTATGATATAATAAGTAATATAAATGGCTTGGCTCTAGAATTTAAAGCCGTTTATATGAAAATTATATTAGAAAATAGACGATTTGTTCTCTTTGGAGGATTGTTTGAAAAAACTAAAAAATTAAGAGAGCAGGTTAGATTATAAATAACTATTAAAGACGCATCCAGCAGCAGATCTTTTATGTTGTAATGAAATTTAAAAAGAAGAGCGTCTTGTCTCACGCGGTTGTAGCTCAGTGGTAGAGCAGTAGCCTTTTAAGCTATTGGCCGAGGGTTCAAGTCCCTCCAACCGCACCATAAGTTGAAAGTAATATTATTTATTGCGCAATAACATAGGTTAAGTTGGTAGACTAATTTAATTATGAATTTAATTAGTTTATCAACTTTATTTTTTTTATAAAGGAGAATAGTAATATGATGAATACGAATGATTTTTTAAATTTTTTAGATACTCTTTCTGCCGGTTTTGATATTCGTGGTGATGTAGTAGATACTACAGAATTAATCAACAATAAACATTTTATTACTATTGATACTTGTTATACTAATGATACTGGATGTTATGAAACTGGTATTAAAATAGATAATGATGAATGGATTATTGTTGAAAGCTATCCTAATAGAGCATCTGCTGTAATTGGTCATGACGAATGGATTAAAAGATGTAATACGCTTCCTATTGAATTATTAAACATTCAAGATGGTGAAATTTATATTTATGAGTAATTAATTTACTCATATGGCAAGGTACTCAAGTGTAAAATTTTTTTGGACGAATTCCTTTTGAGTATTTAATATTTTTTTTATATACATTGAAAGGAATGATTGATATGCCAAAATTTTTAGATTTGACAGATAAGACATTTGGTGATTTAAAAGTTTTATCAAGGGCACCAAATAAAGGTAAAAATGTCTATTGGACTTGTTAGTGTAAATGCGGTACTATAAAAGAAATTAGAAGTAGTAGTTTAACAAGTGGAATTACTACTTCTTGTGGACATTGTAAAAATCCAAATATTAGTATTACAAAAAAGAAAAAAAATTGTCCTATTTGTAATAAAATATTTGAAACAAATATAAATAATAGAAAATATTGTTATGAATGTTCTCCAAGTAAAGATTCTGGAAAATTTCGCAAAAGAGCAATTAAACATTAGTTAATTCTTTATAAAGGTAATAAATGTGAAATATGCGGATATAATAAATGTGAAGGAGCTTTAGAATTTCATCATTTAAATCCAGAAGAAAAAGATTTCCAAATAGCAGATATAGATTTATCTAAGAATTTGAATATGGATAGTCTAAAAAAAGAAGTAGATAAATGTCAATTAGTTTGTGCTAATTGTCATAGAGAAATACACTATTTACAATAAAATAGTGTTATGGCAAGGTATCCAAGTGGCTTAAGGAGACGGTCTGCAAAGCCGGTATTCGTGAGTTCGAATCTCACCCTTGCCTCCATTAAATTTTATAAAAAATATTATATTTAACATTGTCTATAATAAAAATTTAATCAAATAAATATAATATATTCATAATAATAAATAAAGGAGATTTATTATGGATTTTACTGCCTATGTTGAAAACGCTAAAAAGAAAGCTCGCCTTGCCAACATTGAAGAGGTTAGAAAAGATATTGATAAATCATGGGTTAAAGAAAAAATTCGTAATCATGTTTTAGCATTTGATGGTATTATGACAGAAGAAGATATCCGAGAAGGTATCCTAAATAATATTATTATTGCTTCAAAATTTTGCAAAGACCCTGGCAAACAAAATATTAGTGAAAATCTTGCTGGAGAAGTATTAGGTTTAACAAAACTTGTATCTTCTGGAAAAAAATGCATTCGTTTCAACGATGCAGGAGATATTGTATCTACATCTACAGGAAATACAAAAAGTGCTGATTTTATTTTAAAAGATTATTATGCTACTCAAAAATATACTGATGGTGAGGGTGGCGCTCAAGATAACCAGCGCAATGATGTAATTGATTTTTTAAAAAGAGGATCTATTAAACATAAAGTTGCTGCTATTGTTGATGGCCCTTATTGGGATAAATATAGGCCTATTTTAAGAGAAGAATTTGCTTCTAATCCTAATGTATGGATTACTTCTGTGACTGAATTGACTGAAAATTAATTTTGGTGACGAAATTTAATAATTTATCTTCTCTAATTTTTATATTTAGAAAAGGAGAAAAATTATGAATGATTTAGAAAAAACTATTCATTATACTACTAAAGCTTAGGAAATTTGTCAAAATTTAGTTAAATATATACCATCAAATGCTCAATTAATTGAACCATTTGTGGGAGATGGAGATTTATTATCTTTATTTCCAAATCACAATTGGGAAACTTATGATATTGAGTTAAAAGATAATAGTATTCAACAGAATACTCTTATAAATCCTCCTGATTATAAAAATAAATGGGTTATTACAAATCCTCCTTATTTAGCTAAAAATAAAGCAACTGATAAGACTATTTTTTCCAAATATGATACAGATGATTTATATAAAGCAACTATATTAACAATTTTAGAATGTGAAGGCGGAATTTTAATTATTCCAACTAATTTTTTAGCTGATGAACGAACAGGAACAATTCGATCTCAATTTTTAGATAAGTTTGAAATTTTAGAAATGAATATTTTTACTGAACCCGTTTTTACTACAACTACCTATTCTGTTTGCAGTTTTGCCTTTAAGAAAAAAAATAAAATTAGTAAAATGCCTCAAACTTTTTCTGTTAATGTATTTCCAATGAAATAGCAAAATCTTATTACTATTTATAGTGATTATGGTTATAGATTAGCCGGAGAATTTTATCATTCATTAAGTTCTACAAAAAATATTTTCGGAAGATTAGTTGGTTAGACTTCTTCTGATTATATTACTAATATTAAGTTATATGCTTTAGACACAAGAACAGAACGTATTCGAGTAGAATTTAATCCAGAACATTATATTGGTAAAAATACCGATAGGGTATATGCTACTTTTACTTGCAAATATTAGCTAACTGAAGAGTAGGAAAAGTTTTTAATTTCTGAATTTAATAAATAGATTGAAACATTCCGTAAACAATATTATGATTTATCTCTTACAAATTATAGAGATTATAATCGTAAAAGAATTGGGTTTACTTTTGCTTATCAATTATTATCCAAAATTTATCAAGAAAATTTTGGATAATAATTTTCCCATTTGATTTTTTTAAAAATAATATATAATAAATATATAAAGTTAAGAAATAAAAAAAATAATTCTCTTGTCCAAGAGAAATCAAAGTGAAAAAGGAGAAACAAATATGAATACTTTTTTGAATGGCATGAAGAATGAAACTAATTATACTCTCACGGAGAATGGTGCGCTTACTCATAAGACCACAACCAGTGATCTTTTAGATATGTTCGCGCTCGGTGCTTCTATGCGCAAGCGTAGTGATGAGGATGTTCTTCTTATGTTCCAAAAGGCATACCGTGAGAATCCTCTTTATGCCTTGAAATGTTTGTTTTATATCCGCGATGTGCGCGGTGGTCAGGGTGAGCGTCGTTTCTTCCGCATTTGTATGAAGTGGCTTGCGAACAACGAATCCGAGGTTGTTATTCGCAATTTGAAGAATGTCCCCGAGTTTGGTCGCTGGGACGATCTTTATGTCTTTGATGGTACGGCCATTGAAGATGAAGCATATACTCTCATTAAGGAGCAGTTGGCTCTTGATGTTCAGTGTAAGACCCCTTCTCTTTTGGCTAAGTGGCTGAAGAGCGAGAACACCAGTTCCGCGAAATCTCAGTATCTTGGCATGAAGACTCGTAAGCATCTTAATATGACTCCTCGTCAGTATCGTAAGACTCTCTCTATCCTTCGTAAGCGCATTAACGTTCTTGAGCGTTTGATGTCTGCGGGCGAATGGGATAAGATTGAGTTTGATAAGATTCCTTCTCGTGCAGGTCTTATCTATAAGAATGCTTTTGCGCGTCATGACATTGAGCGTCAGAAGGCCGGCGCCCGCACTTATGAGAATTTTGCTAAGGATGAAACCACTACGGTTAATGCCAAGGCTCTCTATCCTTATGAGTGTGTTGCTAAGGCTATGAATCTTATGGGTTATGGCGGTTATGGTTGGTATGGTTACGATCATGCTATCCCTATGGACAATACTGATCGTCTTATGATTAATAAGTATTGGGCGAATCTCGCTGATTACTTTGCCGGTAAGACTTTCAATGGTATGGCTCTCGTTGATACTTCTGGTTCTATGACTGGTAGTGAAGCTTCTGCTCCTATCAATGTAGCTATTTCCATTGGTATGTATTGTGCGGATAAGGCCAAGGGCCCGTTCGCAAATCATTTTATGACTTTCGAGTCTACTCCTCACTTCATGGAAGTTGAAGGCGTTGATTTCTGCGATAAGGTAAAGCGTATTAGTTCTGCTCCTTGGGGCGGTTCTACTAACGTTGAATCTGCCTTTGACCTTATGCTTAAAACTGCCATTAAGAATGGCTGTTCTCAGGATGAAATTCCCGAAAACCTGATTATCATTAGCGATATGGAATTTAATTCCTGCGTTCGTTGTAGTAGCTATGGTACTGTCGGTAATACTCTGATGGAAAAGATTGAAAAAGAATGGAACGCTTATGGATATAATTGTCCCAAAATTATTTTTTGGAACGTAGACGCCAGACAGAATAACATTCCAATGACCGTAAAAAATGGCATTTCTTTTGTATCCGGCATGAGTCCTACCATTTTTGAGACTATTCTTTCTGGAAAGACTGGATACGATCTTATGATGGAAAAGCTTAATAGCGAGCGCTACGCTTGTATTAAGTAATTTTAATGGGTTAGATATTTAATTAAATATCTAACCCATTTTTCTTTTATTGATTTTTATAAAAAAATAATATATAATATTTATAGAAAATAAAAAGAAAGGTAAATTTTAAAAATATGAGTGAAAATATGATGCAGAAAGACCTTGTTCTTTCTATCAATGAATACGCTTATGTCCTTGATCGCACTAAGGGTAATGTCCTTTGCCACGTCGGACCTACTAAGACTTCTCTTTCTCAGTCTGATGAACTTGTGCGTTTTGAGCCCAAGAGTAAGAAGTTCCGTCCTTGTGGTTATAATGAGGCAATTTCCCTTTTTGCGTCTGCTCCTGAGAACTGGTATCTCGTTTTGAAGAACCCCACGAAGAGCGGTCGTCGTCCTACGGCCGGCACATCCAATAATCTTCCCGAAGATATTGAAATTGGTCGTAAAATTAATATCCCCGGTCCTGTTTCTTTTGCTCTCTATCCGGGCCAGATGGCTAAGGTTGTTAAGGGCCATGCGCTTCGCACCAACCAGTATCTTCTTGCTCGTGTTTACGACGCGGCGAGAGCTTCTGTAGAGGGCGGTCAGGTAATTGATGCTGATGGTAATGTTGTTGTTCCTGAGAAGAAGGATTATGTAAATGGTCAGATTCTTGTAATTAAGGGTACTGATATTTCTTTCTATATTCCCCCTACTGGAATTGAAGTCATTCCTCTCCAGAACAATGATGCTCTTGGATATATTCGTGATGCAGTCACCCTTGAGCGCCTTGAGTATTGTATCCTTAAGGACGAAGATGGTAATAAGCGTTATGTCCATGGTCCCGAGGTTGTGTTCCCTGAGCCTACTGAAAGTTTTGTGACCTCTCCCAAGGGCGGATTTATTTTCCGCGCCATTGAGCTGTCTAAGATTTCTGGCATTTATGTTAAGGTAATTGCTGAATATGCTGATGATGACGGCACTGTTCATCCTGTTGGCGAAGAGCTGTTTATTACTGGCGATAACCAGATGATTTATTATCCTCGTCCTGAGCATGCAATTATCAATTACGATGAAAAGATTCTTCATCATGCGATTGCTATCCCTGACGGTGAAGGTATTTATGTAATGAATCGCATGAATGGTGAAATTAAGACAGTTCGCGGTCCCGCGATGTATCTTCCTGATCCTCGTGTGGAAGTTGTTGTTAAGCGTAAGCTGAGCCAGCGTGAATGCAATCTGTGGTATCCTGGTAATCAGACTGCTCTTGCTTATAATGCTGGTCTTACCGAGAAGTCTCTTGAGAAGGCTATTGCTAAGAGTGTTAAGGCGGCCACCGCAAATCTTGATAGCTCTACCGCAACTGCTTATAGCGTTACCAATAGTGTAAATAATATCAATCGTGAATTCCAGACCCTTGCTTACCTTGAGAGCAATGCTGGTATTTCTCGCGGAACCTCCTACACTAAGCCTCGCACCATTACTCTTGATAATAAGTATGATGGTGTTGTAAGTCTTGACGTTTGGACTGGTTATGCAGTTAATGTCGTTTCTAAGAACGGCACTCGTAAGGTTGTCCGCGGTCCGCAGACCATTCTTCTCGATTACGATCAGACCCTTGAGGAGCTTCAGCTGAGCACGGGCAAGCCTAAGACTACTGATAAGGTTGAGCATACTGTATTCCTTCGTTATGAGAATAACAAGGTTTCTGATATTATCTCTGTTGAGACTAAGGACTTTGTCGAGTGCTCTGTAAAAGTTTCTTACTGCGTTGACTTTGATCCTGCTTATATGGATAGTTGGTTCTCTGTTGATAACTATGTTAAGTATCTTTGCGATCGTATCCGTTCTCTTCTGAAGCGCGAAGTTAAGAAGCATACTATTGAAGACTTCTATCAGAATTATAGTGATATTGTTCGTAATATCGCTATTGATTATTCTGAAAATACGACTTCCGAAAAGGCTTCTAATAAGCATGAGGGACGTTTCTTCCGCGAAAATGGTATGTTTGTAAAGGATTGCGAAGTTCTTTCTCTTACCGTTGAGAGTGAGATTGCAGAAATCCTTGAAAGCCATCAGCGTGATATGGTCGAAAAGAGCCTTGAGCTTTCCGATGCGGAAGCCCGTGTTAAAGTTGCGGAAGCACTGTTTGACGCAGAGAAGAAGGAAAATGAGCTGGCCAGCACCAAGCTTATTAACCGTATGAATCTTCAGGGTGAGGAAGCCCGTCGTAAGCTTGAAATTCAGGCTGAGGTTAACCGTAAGCAGGAAGCTGAAAAGCAGGCTGCTAAGCAGGCAGAAAAGGATATGCAGGTTCTTATTGATGCGATTCATGAGGCAGAAATGACTCGTAAGCAGAAGGAAACTGATGCTAATATCGCAGAAAAGCAGGCTCTTGCTGATATCGAAAAGGCAAAGCAGGAAGCTTACGCAAAGACTGTTGCTGATGTTATGAAGTCTATCCAGCCCGATCTTGTGGCGGCCATTCAGGCTCAGAGTGATAGTAAGGTATTCAATAGCATTGCTACCGGTATTGCTCCTTACGCAATTGGTAATGGTGAATCCGCTGCTGAATTTGTTGATCGTCTCCTTCGTGGCACTACCCTTGAAGGTATTGTCAATAAGTTCGCTCCCAATAGCAACAATAACTGATTAATTTCAGTTTAATATAAGGTGAGGTATATTCTACCTCACCTTTTTCTTTTTATTGATTTTTTTATAAAAATATATTATAATATATATATAAAGTTAAAGGAGATAATATTTATGGAAAAAAAAGAAATTGTTATTGATACTCTTAAAAAGTATAAGTGCGTTTCCGCGTCTCAGCTTTCTGGATGGATTAAAAAGACTCATGATGTAGATATGTCTCCTTCATCTGTAAGTGGCGTTCTTCGTGGGTTTGTTTCTCGCGGTTTGGTTGGTAAATCCAATTGCGGAAATGGAAAAACTGTTTATTGGGTGATTGAATAATGGTTGAAGTAATTAAATATGGTCCAGAAGTTCAAAAAGAAATTATGTGTTCTAAATGTAAATCACAATTACGATTTTTAAATAACGACATTCGGAGCATGGAGGATATTTGTCCTTGGGACAACGATCATGGCTATTGGGCTAAATATATCAAGTGTCCTGCCTGTGGAGAAACAGTTATTATTTGGGAGAGGAGCTATTAATCATGACCAATGATGGAATGACTGAACTTTGGGAATTAGCTAATGACTCATTTGATGATTTAAAAAACACTTGTAAAAAAAGATGTAAAACTTGTCGTCATAGTGATTCTTTTGGTTTTATTCACGCGAAATGGCCTTGTCTTACTTGTTATGGCAATCCTATTTATCCCCATTTAGAAGGATATCCCGATCATTATGAGAAATTAGTTGATTTTGGAGAATAATTATGATTGAAATGCCTATTGGATGGCTATCTCCAACAGGAGAAATAGTTAAATGTGATACTTTTGAACATATCACAGTAGCTTTTAGTCTTGCTGATAAATATAATTTTAATTATAAAGATTTTAAACCCGATGAAGTTCTAATTGAAAATCAATGGATACATATTACTCGTGGTTTATTTCTTGACCATGATTATCATGTTTATTATAATTTATCTAAAGGCCCAACAGTAGAACAAATATATTTTTTAAAACCTTATTTTGAAAATGAGGATTGTCCTTTAGATGAACTTGAAAGAGAAATGGTTTTAGAAAGGATCGAAATGCTATGAATCCAAAAGAAGAGCAAGATTTGAGGGCAGAGATCGCGGACGCGGTTGAAGATAAATGTCTTTATATGGGTGTTTGTCCTAATACTTTAAATACAATTTTATCAATTATTGACCCTAAAAATCATAAAAGAAAAAAGAGTCAATGTGATACTTGTTGGAATAAAAGATGTAAATCTTATGAAGGAGCGTGATTGTTATTTTTTTATGGGTAGATGACGTGCGGACTCCGCCTTCCGATCATTGGATTTGGGCTAAAAGTGTCAAAGAAGCTAAAGCCGTCATAAATTGCTATGAGCGCAATATGACCGATGAATGTATTTATATCAATCTCGACCATGATGCAGGAGATTACTTTGAAGATGGTGGAGACTATATTGAGATTTTAAAATGGCTTGAAGAGTTTAAAATTCCCGATACTACTTATCTCTTTGGTTTACATACTCAAAATCCCGTTGGCCATATGAATATGAAAGCAATTATTGAGCATAATAATTGGAGGCTAATTTAATGATTAAAACTTGGGCACAATTATATGATAGATTAGGACGACAGCCATTATTTAAAACGAGAGAATCTCGTATTATTCTTAAAAATGAAGATGGGACTTTTACTCCTTTAGTTCTTGTTTTTGACAAAAATGGAGCTAATTGGTGGTTTGAAAAAAGGTGATAATTATGAGTTGTATTCATTTGATTAAGGTAGATAAAACTCCTTGGCATGGCGATGTATTTGACCATCCTATTTATGAATTTTATTGTTCATATAATCCTGGAGACAGTATTAAACTACCTCATCAATATATTTGTAAAAATTGTAAATACTTTGAAAGGGACTTAGAAAATGATTATTTGCGCGGCAATTAAAGATAAAGAAACTGGAGCTATTTTTGGTGGAATTCGACATGGCTCTATTTACTCCGCAATGAAAGATGCTGGCATCCCTAAAAGATTTAGCGGAGTTGTTGAAGGTTTTCTTGACCAAAATGGGCATTTTTATAATAGAAAAGAAGCATTTGAAATTGCTCTTAATTGCGGACAGTTAAGTGCTACAACTCGACAACTAAAACGTGAAAAATGTGAATTGGAATTATATAGCGAAGATTTATACTAAGGAGGGATATAAATGAATAGAGAAGAGAATATCACTAAAAAATTAAATGAACATTGGGAAGAATCTCTTGAATATTTTGATGTATCTCGTATCTTGGGTCTTTTTCTTCAAGGTAGTCAAAATTATGGCTTAGACTACGAGAAGAGCGATGTAGATACTAAGCTTATTGTTCTTCCTACTCTTGATGAAATTGCTTTTAATAAAAAGCCAGTAAGCACAACCCATGTTCGTGCTAATGAAGAGCACATTGATTTCAAGGATTTTAGACTATATATTGGAACATTTAAAAAGCAAAATCTAAACTTTCTTGAAATTCTTTTTACTCCATTTCAAATTGTAAATTCTACTTATCGTCCCTATTGGGATAAACTTGTAGAAAATAGAGAAGCAATCACTCATTATAATCCTTACCAAGCCGTCAAATCTATGAAAGGCATTGCTATGGAAAAATATCATGCTATGGAGCATGAATACCCCAGCAAGGTTGATGTGCTTGCTAAATTTGGCTATGATCCTAAACAGCTTCATCATCTACTTAGAGTAGAAGAATATCTTGGTCGTTATATCGACGGGGAGCCTTATGAAGATTGTCTTCATCCTCATCGTCTTGAATATCTTATTGACGTAAAAAGAGGATATTACGATCTTGAGATGGCACGTATTATCGCTAATACGGCAATGGATAATATTATCAGAATCTCTGATAATTTTTGCGGTAAAGTAGAAAATAAACCTGATCCAAAAGTAGAAGCAATGCTTGATGAAGTCCAATATGAAGCAATTAAACATTCTCTTATCTTAGAATTAAAAGAAGGTTAAATATGATTGAAGTTATTGAAACTCCTAAATATAAATGTATTTGTCCTACTTGTGGAGCTAAACTTATTTTTGATAGTGAAGATATTAAATCTGTTTCTTGTGATGATTATGTTATGAAAATGACAATTATTACAAGATATATTATGTGTCCTAAATGTGAGGATATGATTACTCTTAAAGAAGAAGGGAGAGAATGGAATTGATAACAGGAGACAAAACTTTGGTCGCCCGTTATTAACCTTTCATCATTAAATTTTATATAATAATGAAAGGTGGTATAAATTATGGCAAAAATAAAAGATATTACAGGACAAAAATTTGGTAAATTAACAGTTCTTTCTTGCGAAGGAAAATTAGATGGAAAAAATATTTATTGGAAATGTTAGTGTGAATGTGGTAATATTACTATTAAAAATGGCAATAGTTTAAGATCGGGCAATACCAAAAGTTGTGGATGCATGAAATATAGTGGTTTTAAAAAACATAATGAGCTATAGACTAAAGAAACTTTAATTTAGCCCGGAACTAAATTTGGAAAATTAACAATAATTGAAGCCATTGGATATAAGCCTCAATATACTGGATCATAGAAAAATAGAATGTGGTATAAGTGTAAATGTGATTGTGGTAATGAAATTGAAACAAGTGGAAATAGATTAAAAGAAAATCATACAATTTCTTGCGGAAAATGTCTAACATCAAAAGGAGAATATAAAATAAAAACTTTATTAGAAGAATAGAATATTTATTTTAATACAGAAGTTATACTTCCTGAATTAGTGAAAGAGACCGGAAGACGTTTAAGATTTGATTTTATTCTTTATAATAATGATAATAGTATAAATAGAGTAATTGAGTTTGATGGTAGGCAACATAAATATGGCCCAGATACTAATTATTGGGGACACTCAACAGACACTTTAGAAAGCATTAAAGAAAAAGATAATTTAAAAAATAATTTTTGCTTAAAACATAATTATCCTTTAGTGCGCATTCCATATACTAAATTAGATAATTTAACTATAGACGATTTACTTGGAAACAAGTATCTTATTAAAGGAGATGATGAATTGTGATAAAACATTATTTTATCACAGGTTAGCGATACTCATGGTAAAGTGGCCGAACGTTTAGAAACTTTAAGATCTAAGCATCCCGATCTTAAACCTGCGGAAACTGCGTTAATTATTCTTGGTGATGCCGGATTTAATTTTTATCTTAATAAATCTGACTATAAGAATAAAAAGCAAGTAAATGATATGGGATATATTGTTTACTGTCTTCGTGGAAATCATGAAGAACGCCCTGAAAACATCCCTGGAATGGCTATTATAGTAGATCATGATATCCATGGTGAAGTATATGTAGAGTCCATGTTTTCTAATATTCGTTATCTCATGGATGGAAATGTTTATGATTTTGGCATTTTTAGTACTCTATGTATCGGCGGAGCTTATTCTGTCGATAAGTGGTATCGTCTTCAAAATTTTCGTCAATCTAATGGTTGGTGTGGATGGTTTGCGGAAGAACAACTTTTCCCTGACGAAATGAACCATATTACTAAGAAAGTAAAGAATAATTACTTTGATTTTGTTCTTACTCATACTTGTCCTCGCTGTTGGGAACCTACTGATCTTTTTATTAGTGGAATTGACCAATCTGCGGTTGATAAATCTATGGAAGACTGGCTAGATAAATTAAAAAATCAAATTAATTTTACAGTTTGGTGTTTTGGCCATTATCATGCGGACCGCACTGAAGATGAAGGGGTAGAACAATATTTTTATGATATTGAAGAATTAACAAGTATTTGGGATAGAACTTTAAAGTATATCCCTCGGAATTTAGAATAAAATGTAGAAATGTGTTATTCAATTATATTGTCAAAATCAGCTAAAAAGTTTTATGATAAAGCCAATGAAAAAATCAAAAGAAATTTAGAAAGAACATTTTTAACCTTATCACCAGAAGTAGATGAAAAGGTTAAAAATGTTGATAAAAAACGCGATCAATCAAATACTTATCGCAGACGATTAGGCCATTATCGAGTTGTTTATCAGAAACAAGGAGATATTCTTTTAATAACTCATTTGGATACAAAAACTAATTTTAAGTATAAAAAAACTGGTTGTTTTTAACTTTATTGATTTTATATAAAAAATATAATATAATATTTATAGAAAGTTAAGAAAGGAAGAAAAAATTATGCCAGGAAGGTCTAGAACAACCACTCGTCCAGAAGTTAATGCGGATTATAAGTTTAGAATTTTAGATGTATTAAATAATACAGATGATTCTATGACTCTTGATGAAATCCGCATGAATGATATGATTTTGCGCCCATTGTCTAATCAGAAAATTAGTCGTTTAATTAGCGACCTTATTGATTTTGGTTTAGTCCAAAAGGGTAAATCTAAAAGTCTTGGTCGAATGATGTATAAAGCAACATCGAAAATGCGGGAGCAGGGGTATGAAGTTGATGACCCCGTAGATTTTGAGTATGGTTATGCCACTCAAAATTGGGAATTGGAAGAGGAAAAGAAGATTAAGACGTGTGGGTAAAAGTATGTAATTTTCTTTTTATATTTTTTATTTAATATAGAACAAAAAGTATAAAAAGGAGTGGCGATATGAGTTTAATTGATTTAAGTGGTTAGAAATTTGGACGTTTAACTGTATTATATCGAGATATAGAAGAAGAAAAAAAGAAAAAAGATAGAAGTGCTATATGGAAATGTAAATGTGATTGTGGTAATTTTAAATCAGTGGTAGGGAAAGATTTAAGAACTGGAAAAACTCAATCTTGCGGATGCCTACAAAAGGAAAGAACTAGTAAAATAAATAGCAGTCAATTAATTGGAAAAAAATTTGGAAAACTAACTGTAATTTAGTAGCTTCCTTCAAAAAATCATAGAACATATTGGTTATGTAAGTGTGATTGTGGAAATACTTGTGAAGTATGTGCTAGAGAACTGAACCAAGGAGATACTAAATCTTGTGGTTGTTTATTTTCTAAAGGAGAATACAAAATAGCTACTATTTTAAATAAATTATAGATTGCTTATAAAAAAGAATATATTTTTCCAAACTATAAAAATGCCAGATTTGATTTTGCTTTATTCGATAAACAAAATAAAATCTTTTGTTTAATTGAATATGATGGAGAATAGCACTTTTTAGAAAAAGTGACAAATTCAGGATGGAATACTAAAGATAGATATGAAAATATTGTTCATCCTAAAGACATAGAAAAGAATAACTATTGTAAAGAAAATAATATTCCTTTATTAAGAATACCTTATTATGATTATGAAAAATTAAATGAAAATTATTTAGAAAGGGAAATAAAAAAATGTATAGAGCGTATGTTACAAAAGTAAAAAATATACGACCCGCAGAAAATGCCGATAGATTAAATCTTTGCGAAGCTTTTGGTAATACTGTGGTTGTAGATAAAAATGTAAATGAAAATGATTTATATATTTATTTTCCTTGTGATGGACAATTATCTTTAGAATTTTGTTTAAATAATAATCTTCTAAGAAAGTTGCCTGATGGGACCCCAAGCTCTGGTTATATGGATCCTGACAAAAGAAATGTCATAGCAATTAAATTAAGAGGTAATAAAAGTGATGGTTTAGTTTTACCTCTTAATTGCGTTTCTTATACTGGAGTTCTTCTTAATGAGTTGACCGAAGGTTTTGCATTTACTACTCTGAATGGACATGAGATTTGTAAAAAGTATATTCCTATGCGTCAGAATCGTCAGGGCCATGTAAGCGAGGGGAATCATGTGCGCAAGAAGAAAGCTCCTATTGCCCCTCTGTTTATCGAGCATGCTGATACGGAACAGTTGGCTTATAACCTTGATGCCTTTAAGCCGAATGACCTTATTGAGATTACTCTAAAGATGCATGGCACTTCTCAGCGCACCGGCTATCTTCCTATGTTTAAGGGTTATAAGAGAACTCTTTTGGATAGAATTATGCGCCGTGATGGCACTCCTATTTATGAATATGGATATGTATCTGGTACTCGTCGCACTGTGCTAAATGACTGGGAGGGTGGCTTCTATGGTTCTAATATGTTCCGTAAGAAGCACGCAGATTTCTTTGAGGGTAAGCTCCATAAGGGTGAGGAAGTCTATTATGAGGTTGTTGGTTTTACCGATGAGGGTATGCCTATTATGTCCTCTGCTTCCAATAGAAAGCTGAATGATAAGGATTTCCTTAAGAAATATGGCGAAACTACTACTTTTTCTTATGGTTGTTCTTGCACTGGTTATTATACCTATGGTGATGGTAGCTATGATGTGCTTCCCAAGTCTGATTTCTATGTCTATCGTATGACTATGACTAATGAAGATGGGGATGTTGTTGAATATACCCCTGATTTCATGCGCTATCGTTGCGAGCAGATGGGTTGTAAGTGTGTTCCTGTTCTGTGGAGAGGTTTTCTGGACGATACTACTGATTGGAATGACGCAGGTATGACTGCTGGTGAGCAGGTTAAAGAAATCGCTGAGCGGTATTATGATGGTCCTGATCCGATTGGTAAGACCCATGTTCGTGAAGGCGTTGTAATTCGTATTCTTAATCGTCCAAAGTTCTGTGCTTATAAGCATAAGAATTTTGCCTTTAAGTGTCTTGAAGGCTTGGTAAAAGCAGAAGAGACCGCGCCCGATATGGAAGAGGCCGAAGAGGTACAAAATGACGAAACTTGATAAATTGATGGAACATTTGTCATTAGATGCAGAGTGGGCTTCCGCTAATGAGTGGGAAGCCCCTATCTGCCTTTATGACGATATTCTTGATGCTCTTACTATTTTAAGAGTTATAGCGATTCTTAAAAGAATCGGAACATTAGACCAAATTGAATATGTCTTGGAGGATTACCTATGACTGATGAAGCTGTAAATCAAGCTAAAACTGATACATATGAAATTAGAGAACGAATTCCTATCGCTCTTTGGGATAAAGTAAGTGAAGATCTAACACGAGATCAATGTTATTCTTATTGGCAATATTGTCTTGAATGTGTCCAACAAATGGCTGACGCTTGGGAAGAAGTTAATGGTGAAAATCTTATTTGGGTTCCGGGCCATTATGAAAAGAAAGAAGAATCCAAGAGTGAAGATGTTTCAATTACTGAAGTAGTTAAGAAATGTGAGTGTTATCATTTAAGAGATGATAAAACCGCAGAATGTTGGGGTACTAAGGAGCGCGAAATTTGTTCCTGCGGTGGCGATTCAAGATTTTGTAATTTTTATCATACCGGAGATAGAATTAGTGGTTAAACAAATTACTTATTATAAAAATAAAAGCCTATTAGACTTACCTCCTAATATTGTAATTTGTCATCAAGTGAATTGTCAAGGCGTTATGGGCGCGGGTCTTGCCAAACAAATTCGTATTCGTTGGCCTGAAGTCTATGTAGATTATAAAAAAACTATTGAAAACGCGGAAGCACAAGTTGCAGGATTAGAAAATCCGCCTGATGACATTTTGCTTGGCGCGGTTGCTTGCACTACTACAGTAGATGGTCATAGAGTAGCAAGTTTATTCGCTCAATATGATTATGGATATGGCCCGTGTAGATATACTAATTATGAAGCATTTGCTAGCTGTTTAGAAAATTTAAATAAATTAGTTCCTGGCTATGTTCCAATTGCTTTTCCTTATAAAATTGGGTGTGGCCTTGGTGGAGGAGACTGGGATATTATTCAATTAATGATTAGAAAAATTCTCCATCATGAAAATGTTTATATCTGTCAGTTGGAGGATTGAAATGAGTGTTGTCGCTGCTAAAGTTTATGATGATAGAATTGTAATGAGTGCTGATAGTATTCTTACTAATGGCTATGAAAAGGAACCTAATGTTAATTTTGCTAAGATTGCTAAGATTAACGATATGATTCTTGGTGGAGTTGGTTATGGTGATGAACAAAGCCTAATGTGGCTTTATATGGAAAATCATCAACCGGTTGAAGCTAATGAACGAGAAATTCTTAATTACATTATTGAATTTTCAAAATGGAAAAATACTCTTATCGGTGATGGATTTCTAAAAAATGAATTTCTTATTGCCTATAAAAGACATCTTTTCCATATTTGTAAGTTTATGGTAAGAGAGATCAAAGACTATTTTGCTATTGGAGCGGGTGCTCCCTATGCAACAACCGCGTTATACTTGAAACACGATCCAGAAGAATCAGTAAAAGTTGCGTGCGATATTTGTTGTTTTGTAAGCGAACCAATTAAAACTTTTATTCAAGAAAAAGGAGATAAGGAGTAATTCTTATCTCCTTTTTGATTTTTTTAAAAAATTATTATATAATATTTATATAAAAAGAAAGGTGATATTATTATGAATTATATCGTTTCTAAGGAAAGACTTCTTGAACTTCTTAAAGCCGAAAATGAGCTTAATGTTCTTGAAGGGGACGGTGTTGATAACTGGACATGGTATATGGAAGGCCGCAGACAATATCTTAAAGAAGGCGCTGAAATGTATGGTGTCAATATTGATGACAATGAAGATTTTGATTTTGAAGATTTAGCCGAATTGGATCTTCAGAACTTTGAGGAAATTTAAATGATTGATAAATTTGAAGGAGATTTTGCTTTTTTAAGCAACTTTTTTTACTCTCCAATTACAATAGAAGGAAAAAGATATCTTACGGTAGAAAACTATTTTCAGGCAATGAAAGCAGCGAACCCCGGGGATGCAGAAGAAATTAGACTTGCTCCTACTCCTGGCAAATCCAAGAGATTAGGAAGACATTGTGTAATTCGTAAAGATTGGGAAGACATTAAAGAAGATATTATGTATAAAGGCGTAAAAGCTAAATTTACACAAAACCCAACTTTGCGGACTGCCCTTGAAAAAACCGGAGAAGCTTGGCTTGAAGAAGGCAATACTTGGTGCGATAATACTTGGGGAGTCTGTCGTTGTATTAAATGTCAAGACAAAATGGCATATAACAAATTAGGGAAAATTTTAATGAGGGTGAGAAAAGAATTAAGGGAATCAGATTAAAAACTGATCCCCTAATAATTCTTCAATTTTAATAGTATCTCTTTTATAATAAGGAATTCTTACTAAAGGGATACTATTATTTTTCGCATAATTATTTTTTAATTCATCTCTTGTTTGGACTTCTTTTAATAAATCTGTTTTATTAAAATACTCAACTGTTTTAGTGTGTTGTGGACCATCAAATTCAATTAAACGAATAACATTGTTTTCTTTATCAAGTATAGCAAAATCAAATCTTAAAAAACCGTTGTTTTGAGTTTTTAAGCTCTAATTTGTATATTGAGAAATATAATTTATGTTATTATCAGTTAATAATTTGTTAATATTTAACTCTCCAATAGAATTTTTACATCCACAAGATTTTTGACCTCTTGATATTAATTTACCTCTTTCTACGGTAATAATATTACCACAAGAACATTGACAATCATACATAGTTGTAGTTTTATGCCCATTAATTTGAGCTTCTTTATTTCTACGAATTACGTATAACTCTCCAAATGTTTTTCCTGTTAAATCTTGTAGATGAGCTTTGCTTAATAATTCAGATTTCATACAACCGCAAGATTTAATAATGCCTCTATTAATATCAGTAGTTGTCGCTGTAAACATTTTACCACATTTACATTGACAATTCCACCAAACATTTTTACCTTTTTTTTCAATATTTCGATTTATAACTTTAAAATTTTCACATTGTTTATTTGTTAAATCAATTTTCAAATAAACCACATCCTTTCAATATTATTTTAAAATTATTTAGTATTGATTTTCTCAGTTAGCCCAATAATTATCATTTTTATTTAAAAAGAGGGAAATTAAATGTATTATTTGTTTTTAGCTTTGTTTTGGGCTTGTTTTGCCATTTGGTGTTTTTGCTTTATACAGTGGATTCAATGCACTTTTATTAAAAAGTATAAAGACACTGATAAAATGTTATATTGGAATATTTGGATTTTAGCAAGTTGCTTAGGACTAAATATTTGCAATCTATTTATGAAACTTACAAGAGTGGGATAATTTCTCACTCTTGATTTTTTTATAAAAATATATTATAATATATATATAAATTAAGAAAGGATTGATATTTTATGAATAAAACATATGCGGTTAGCGATATTCATGGTATGAAACCTCTTTGGGATCAAATTATGAAATACCTCGACCCAAGTGATACTCTTTATTGTCTGGGCGATTGCGCGGACCGCGGAAATGATGGCTGGGAAATCATTAAAGATGCTATTGCCGATAAGAGAGTTATTTATCTTAAAGGTAATCATGAAGATATGCTATTTGAAGCTATGAAAGATTATCTTAAAGATGAAAATTTTAGTCGAGCATATGCTCTTCTTTATAATAATAGTGGAGCAAAAACATTTGAAGATTGGCAAATTGGAGAACATGCCAATCCTGGCTGGTATTGTGAGCTTGCTAAACTTCCTCTGCAAGAAACCTATATGAATAAGAATAATCAAATTATTCTTCTTTCTCATGCTGGTTATACTCTTGGCGATAATCCTAATTCTTATAATTTAATTTGGAGCCGAGATCATTTCTATGACCCGTGGCCCGAAGGTTCACCTGCGGACCGCACTTTTTGTATTCATGGTCATACGCCTTTTCTGCTGATGCCTAATTATGATCCTTATATTGCAGTAGGTAAAAACTATAAAGATTTTGATTTGGAAAATATGAATCATTTTTGGTATTGCGATGGACATAAGTGCGATATTGATAATGGTTCTTTTGCCACTGGAAAAACTTGTCTTATTGACCTTGACACATTCGAGACTATTGAATTTACTATGTAAGGAGAAAAATAATGGTTAGAGGTATAAAATATCATATTTATGAAACAAAAGAGGGTGTTAATCCACTCTGTTGGGATGATAAAGCTCTTGAATTTGACACTATTGAATCTGCTTGTAGATTTTTATGTGATCTTTTTAAAATTGTAAAAGATACTAACGAGGAAGAAATTTATAAAAATGCTACTGTTAAACACGATATACTTTATTATGATAGTGGCTATCTTGATGCTACAAATTTAACTATTGAATATGATGCTGAAGAATGTGAAAATCATTTAAAGGAAGTATAAAGATCTTTATTGATTTTTTATAAAAAATAATATATAATATATATATAAGGTTAAGAAAGGAATTGATAAAAATGAACGATTATGATGATATTTCTTTGGCGGTTGCGAGTGTAGCTTTTATGTTCATTGAAGTAGCTATTATGCTATTTATTTGGAACACCGCTCTTATTCCTTGGTTTTGCTTTCCAAGCATTACTTATTGGCAGATGTTTGTCATTAAGATTTTTATTAATATTGCGGTTCCTTCTCATTCAAGAGCAAAGGAGTGATACAAATGGCCTCTTATGAAAACCATGATTTTTACTGTATGAATTGTGGACGAAAAGGAATTCCTTTATCTCGTCGAGTAAGTCTTCAGCATGGTAAATTTCATCGTAAAAAGTTGTATTGTATTTATTGCAAAGAAGAAGTAAATCATATTGAATGTAGAACTCCAGAAGAAGTAGAAGAGTTTAAAGAAAATTTTGAGAATGGGGTGTATAAAGATGAAGCAAAAAAATCTTTGGATTATGTGCGGAATACCAGCATCGGGCAAAAGCACGTTCCTTAAAAATCGTTGGCCTCAATGTGGTTGTGTTGTTTCTCGTGATGCTCTTCGTTTTCAAATGTTAAATGATGATGAAAGCTATTTCGCCAAAGAAGAAAGTGTATGGCGTGCTTTTGTTGAAGCAATCACTCTTTCTTTAAGAGACTATGATGATGTGTATGCGGATGCCACGCATCTTGGACCCGGCTCCCGCAAGAAACTCCTCAAAGCAATTAACGCAAAAGGATATGCAAATCTTAATGTGAATGTTATTTATTTTAATGTTCCTGTTGAAGTTTGCATTGAGCGCAATAAACAGCGTGATGGTCGAGCGCAAGTTCCAGAAGAAGTAATTCGGAGTATGGCAAATTCTTTTACTCCTCCCACTTTTAAAGAATATATTAAATATAACCTTATCCAAGAGGTTAACGAAAAAGGAGAAGTGATTCATACATGGCAATCTTTTTAACCAGTGATATGCACTTTGGACATGATCGAGAATTTATTTGGAAAGCTCGTGGTTATTCTTCAATTAAAGAAATGAATGAAGATTACGTCGAGAAATGGAATAGCATCATTTCTGATGAAGATGACGTTTATATTCTTGGTGATCTAATGCTTGGAGAGCCTTCTAATATTGAATATGTTAAACGTCTTAAAGGCAAATTCCATATTGTATTTGGCAATCATGATACAGCAACTCGACAGAAGCTTTATGCGGATTTACCTAATGTTGTTGAAATGGATTGGGCGATTATGCTAAATTATCGTAAATACCATTTCTTTATGACCCATTTCCCTTGTATGACTGGCAATCTTGAAAGAGAAAATCTTCATCAAATGACTTTGAATCTTTACGGTCATACTCATCAAACCACTAATTTCTTTGAAGATCGACCTTATATGTATCATGTAGGTGTTGATTCTCATCATGGCTATCCCATTAATCTTGATGTAATCATTGATGCTATGAAAGCCAAAGTTGAGGAATGTAAATCATTTCTTGATGAATGAGGAAAACTAAATGGCACTTTATGATTATAAAGGTAATGATTTAACAAAAAAACTCATTACTGGAAAAATGTCCTATGAAGATTGGGAAAAATTAATAACAAGACAAATGGAAGAAGCAATTTACAAAGAAGTAAAAGAAAAATTGGAACAAGGTCCATTAGGTGTAGAAATCTCTTTCTTATGGGATGAAGATGGAGAATTTGAACATAATGGATACTACAATTCGATTGATGATGCTATTGAAGCATTATTCAAATATAAGTATAAAATTTAAAATTAAATAAATAAGGAGAATTATTTATGCCCGCTATTATTTCATTTATCCTTCCGGCAATTCCTGTAGTTCTTATCGTGCTACTGGTAATTTTCATTTTCCTCAATGGTTATGTAAAGGCTCCGCCTGATATGGCTTACATTATCAGTGGTGTCCATAAGAAACCTCGAATTCTCGTTGGTAAAGCTGGCTTGAAGATTCCTTTCTTCGAACGTTTGGATAAGCTGGCTCTTGGCGCTATTCAAATTGATGTAAAGACTGGATCTGCGGTTCCTACTGCCGAATACATTAACGTTCGTGTTGACTCTACAGTTTCCGTTCGTGTGGGTAGAGATCCGGAAATGATTGCGCTTGCCGCTCAGAACTTCCTTAACGTAGGCCGTGATGAAATTTCTCGTAAGATTAACGACCTTCTTGAAGGCAATATTCGTGAGATCGTCGGTCAGATGAAGTTGACTGATATGGTTAGTGATCGTAAGCTGTTTAGTGAGAAGGTTCAGGAGAACGCAGTTCCTGATCTGGCACGTTATGGTCTTGAGTTGATTACCTTTAACGTTCAGAACTTCTCTGATGATAATGATGTTATCACTAACCTCGGTATTGATAATGTCGCTCAGATTAGCAAAAACGCGGCAATCGCTAAGTCCAATGCGGAACGTGAGATTGAAGTCGCTCGTGCGGAAAATGCTAAGCAGTCTAATGACGCTAAGGTTAAGGCTGCTGAGGAAATCGCAATCCGCAATAACGATCTTGCTATTAAGCAGGCTCAGTTGAAGCAGGAAGCTGATACTAAGAAAGCTCAGGCAGAAGCGGCCGCTGGCATTGAGTCTGAAAATCAGCGTAAGCTCAAGGATGTTGCCGCGACTAACGCGAATATCGCAAAGGCTGAACGTGAAGCTGAACTGAAGCAGAAGGAAATCGAGCTTAAGGAATACGAACTGACTGCATTGGTTCGTAAGCAGGCTGATGCTGATAAGTATGCTGCGGAAAAGGCTGCTGAAGCAGACTTGATTCGTCGTCAGAAGGATGCTGAAGCTAAGGCTTATGAGATCGAGCAGGAAGCAAAAGCTATGCGTGCTCGCGCCGAAGCAGAAAAGTTCGCAGCTGAACAGAAAGCTGCTGGTATCGCGGCCGTTGGTGAAGCTGAAGCCACAGCAATCGACAAGAAAGCAGAAGCACAGAAGAAGATGGGTGAAGCCTCTATCATTGAAATGTATTTCAATGCAATGCCTCAAATCGTGGCAAATGCGGCAGCCCCTCTTACCAATGTAGATAAGATCGTCCAGTATGGTGATGGAAACTCTGCTCGTCTTGTAAAGGATGTTATGGGTTCCGCAAACCAGGTCATTGAAGCAATGTCTGAAAATGGTATCGACATTAAAGAGATGCTTACAAAGGCATTGAATAAGTAATTTAAATAGACACTATGATTTATTTCATAGTGTCTATTTTTTTTATCCCTGATCAACGCGATCGGCCGTAGTTCCAATCACTCACGCCCATAGAAATTTTTTTAATAAAATGTTAAATGGTCATTTTTCATTAAAAATAAACCCAGTATTTATAAATAAATTAGGTAAATAAAATTTGCAAAATCAAAAAAATTTTGCTATAATTTATATTAAAGAAAGGATGAATAAAATGTCTCTATCCGAAAAAGATGTTTTACTTTTAAAAATTAAAGTTTCTAAAGAGTTAGAAAATGGTATTTTATTTGATGACAATGAATTGATTTTATAGTTAAATGAAATTTCTGATATCGAATATCAAGAAACTATTGCAATAATTTTTTATAATATTCAAAATTTTGAAAATCTTAGAAATTTAGAATAGATTGACAAATTACAAGATTTCATTAATAAAATTAGTTATCTAAAAAATAATACTCAAGTTTTAACTGCTATTGATTATCTATTTTTAGAAGTAAAGTTAGATTCAGACACAAAAGAAAATAATATAGAATTCTTTAAGAATTATAAAATAAAAGAAAATAATTCTTTAAGATATTATTCTTTATTAAGTAGCATATTTATTAAATATCAATTATTTAACAAATTAGATGAATTAGAAAATATTGTAAAAAATTTAATGTAAGGAGGACATAACATATGGCTAATTGTACTACATAGGGTTGTGTCGGAACTTGCTTTGTAAGCTGTAGTAATGGATGTGACCATGGTTGTGGCGGTAATTGTTCTATGTGTGAAACTTGCGGCACTAGCCAATGCCAAGGAAGTTGTAGAGGAGACTGTGATGGAAGTTGCTCTGGATGCGGAGGAGTTTGTAGTAATAGTTGTTCAGGCGGATGTGATGGAGGTTGCTCTGGATGTGGCGGTTCTTGCAGTATCGATTGTAGTGGAAGCTGTTCTGGCGGATGTGTTGGATGTAGTGCTAGTTGTCGCACCGATTGTAGTGGAAGCTGTTCTGGCGGATGTGTTGGATGTAGTGCTAGTTGTAGGCATGACTGTTCTGCTTGTACTGGTAATTGTACGGGAGGCTGCGATAATGGATGTACCACTTCAGCTAATGTAAATCTTTATAATTCTATTAATTTAAGAATCGTTTTATATGCTGCTGATATTGCAAATATTTATACTATGTTAAATAAAGAATTATCTAGGCGTGGATATAGTACTTTACCTACAAAAGTTTCTTCTAACAGTAAAGTTAATACAAACTTAAAAAATGAAATATTCACAAATATTTCTAAAATGTAGAACACTTCTTATAATGGAAATGTCTGTACTAAATCTGAGATGCAGAAAGCAATTACTGCTTTAAAGTCTTTATATTCTAAAATTTTAAAAAGTTAATTTATAAGATAAAAAGGAGAAAAATAATGAAAACAATTACAGTAAATGCTAATAATGTAGAATTAAATGATAAATTAGAACGAGCTTATCAAGATCTTCTTGCTCGTCAAAGTATTATTACTTATATGATGAATAGCACTTCATTTAATAATATGGATACTGATAATTATAAAAGATATCATCAAGAATACGTTGAAAAATTTATTGAATATGATAAAATTAGAAATAAAGTTGGAAAATATTATGATTTAGAAAAATATGGTAATAATGCCTATTGGAGTATTGACTTCCAAGCAAAAATTATTACAATAACAATTAATGATAATGCTGAATGAGACGTAAATTCGAATAGTATAGTGATACAATTCAAAGATTATATCCAGAACTATGGAAAAATGAAAGCGATAAAGTTTTTGATATAACTTTACAGGTCACTGACGCTTGTAATTTAAGATGTAGTTATTGTTATCAAACTTGTAAAAAAAATCATTTAATGGATTTTGAAACAGCTAAAAAATATATTGATATGTTAATAGTAAATCCTTAGAAAAATGATTACTTTGACCCAGATAATATTATAGGTTTAGTCTTTGATTTTATTGGTGGAGAACCTTTTTTAAATTTAGATTTAATAGATAAAGTAATGGATTATACAATTTCTAAATTAATTGAAATGAACAGTCCATTAATTTATTTTACAAGATTTTTAATTTGTACTAATGGAACATTATATTTTGATCCAAAAGTACAAAAATTTTTAGATAAATATAAGCAATGGCTATCTGTTTCTATTAGTATTGATGGTAATAAAGAATTGCATGATGCTTGTAGAAAATTCCCTGATGGGTCAGGTAGTTATGATATTGTTGTAAAAGCAATAAAAGATTGGCGTAAAAAAACCGGAGAATATCCTTGTTCAAAAATTACTTTATCTCCTGATAATGTTATGTATTTAAATGATGCCGTAAAAGCTCTTTTAGACATAGGATTTACTTCTATATTAGGGAATGTAATTTTTGAAAAAGGTTGGACTTTAGAACACGCCAAAATTTACTATAAACAATTACAAGAATTAGGACAATATCTCCTTGATAATAATTTAGAAGAAGATGTATATATTTCATTTTTTGAATATCCAGATTTGAAATTATTTAGGCCAAAAGATTGGACTAATAAAGATGATCTATAGAATTGGTGCGGCGGAAATGGAAGTATGATTGCTATGAATTATACTGGTAATTTATACCCCTGCTTACGATATATGGAAGATGCTCTGGGCGATTCCGTCCCACCTCTTATTATAGGAAATGTAAATAAAAATGAAATAGCAACAACAGAAAAACAAAAACAATTAACAAAAGAATTAAAAGCAATTAATTCTTATACTCAATCTTCTGACGAATGTCGTGAATGTCCTATTGCTAATGGTTGTGCTTGGTGTCAAGCATATAATTATCAAGATACTGGAATTCTTAATAAAAGAGTTACTTATATTTGTCCTATGCATAAAGCTCGCGCTCTTGCCAATATTGAATTTTGGAATAAATATTATAAAAAACATAATATAGACGAAGAATTTCCAAATAATATGAAGCAAGAATGGATAGATGAATTATTAAATTAAAATAAAGGCGAAAGTATAATGCTTTCGCCTTTATTTTTTTGCTTTTTAATAATTTTTATGTTAATATATTTATAGAAATAGATAGAAAGGAGTTCTACTACTTTGAAAAAAGAACCTTTATTTAGTTATAATCCTGAATCAGGCGAAGCTTCTTGTTTAATTGAAGACAAAGATGGTAATATTATTTATGGTATCGCTAAATGTCATCCTGATGATATGGATATGGCAAATGAAAAAACTGGATATAATTTTGCTTATAAACGAGCTTATATTAAAGTTTTACAAGCCTATAAAAAAGAATTAAAAATTCAACTTGGAGCTTTAAATCAATTATATTATTCAATGAATAGAAGCAAATATTTTAATCCTAAATCTTATGAAAATAAAATGCTTCAAAGACAAATTCGCCAAAGACAAGAAGATATTAGTTATGTAAATGACTCTATTAAAAATGCTAAAGACGAATTAAATTATATTATAAAAGAAAAAGATAAATTTTACCAAAGTATTCGTAAACATCGTAATGAGGCCAAGAATTAAAAATAAAAGCATATAAATTTTTATAAATGTTAAGAGGTAAAAATCTTCAAATCCCTAATGAAAGGGTGAATATTTATTTTAACATTTATATTCGGAATAATATTTATCGCATTTTTATACCCAATAGGAGATGGTTTAGTTAGTTTATTGACAACTTTTCTCGAATTGGTAAAGGGAAAATTAACTCTAAAAATAGCAGAGTATAATTCCCAAATCGAAAAATTAGCAACCGATACAAAAACTTCAGTTCACGCAGTCGGATTTGCTATACCAAACATAGAAGAGGAAGAAGATGATGAGTACGAAGATGTATAAATTTTATGATACTTGTAGTTTGCTGATGGCGGTTGATACATTTCTCCAAGAGGAAGAATATACACCTGTTATATCTTCTATTACTTTAAAAGAATTAGAAAATATAAAAACATCATCAAATAAAGATGCTGATGTTAAATATTCAGCTCGTAAAGTATTACATAAATTGAATGAAAACCCTGATAATTATATTATCCAACTATTTAAATTAGATGGATTAAAAATAATTGAAGATTCTAACCTTCCAATTACTGACGATAGTAAAATTTTATCTACCGCAATTGAATTTAAATTAGCCCATCCAAATACCATATTTATCACTAATGATTTATCATTAAAAGCGATGGCAAATCTTTTCTTTGACAAAGATCATATTCAAAGCATAGATGAAGAATTAATTGATGAATATAAGGGATATGTAGAAATTACAATGTCAAACGCGGAAATGGCTGATTTCTATTCTAATCAATATGAAAATGTTTATAATTTACATATTAATGAATATTTAATTATAAGAGATAAAGATAATAATATCGTTGATAAAGTATGTTATACTGGTGATGGTTATCGTCCTATTTCATTTGGTAATTTTGATTCTGCTCAATTTGGAAAAGTAAAACCTATGAAAGACGACCCTTATCAAGCTTTATTCGCAGATAGTCTTATTAATAATACTATTACTATGGTTCGTGGTCCTGCGGGTTCAGGTAAAACTTATTTAAGTTTAGCTTTCTTAATGAATCAATTTGAACGTGGACGCATTGATAAAATCATTGTATTTTGTAATACAATTGCCACTAAAAATTCTGCAAAATTAGGTTTTTATCCTGGCACTAGAGATGAAAAATTACTTGATAGCCAAATTGGCAATCTTTTAATTAGTAAATTTGGTGGTCGCTTAGCTGTTGAACGCATGATTGAAAATGAACAATTAGTTCTTTTGCCATTAAGTGATATCCGTGGTTATGATACTACTGGAATGAAAGCGGGTATTTATATTTCTGAAGCACAAAATATGGATATTTCGCTTATGAAATTGACTTTACAACGTATCGGTGAAGATGGTATTTGTATCATTGATGGCGATGATAAAACTCAAGTTGATGATATCGCTTTTGCTGGAGCCAATAATGGTATGCGTCGTGCTTCTAAAGTATTTAGAGGATCAGATGTATATGGTGAAATTGAATTAAAACAAATTCATCGTTCTAAAATTGCGGCATTAGCTGAACATATGTAATTATAAGAAAGAGAAGATTTACTTCTTCTCTTTCTTTTTTATTTTGTGGAAAGGAGGATAATATGACTAATATTGAAATAACTTGGAATTATTTATATAAACAAATAAAAAACCCTTATGGAACGGCCGGGCTAATGGGAAACTTAAAAGCTGAATCAAATTTTAATCCAAAAAATCTTCAAAATAGTTTTGAAAAGACACTTGGATTAAATGACGAATAGTATACAAAACAAGTAGATAATGGTAAATATACTAATTTTATTTATGATAAAGCTGGATATGGTTTAGCTCAATGGACTTATTGGAGTCTTAAAAAACAATTATATGATTTTACAAAAAAGAAAAATACTTCAATAGGAAACTTAAATACACAACTTGAATTTTTAATTTATCAACTTTCTACATATTATCCTACCGTTTGGAATACTTTAATAAATTGTAAAGATATATAGACTGCTTCAAATATAGTTTTAACATAGTTTGAACGACCAAAAGATTAGAGTTTAAAAATCCAATAGTAGAGATTGTATTATGGAGTTGAAATATATGATCAATTTATAGGAAAAGGTGAAGATATGAAAATTATAGATAATTTAACAACATCTAATTATCAAAAAGGTAATAATAGAAAAATAAAATATATTGTAATACATTATTTTGGTTCTTTAGGAACAGCAAAAAATATTAGTAATTATTTTAAAAATCCTGTCGCTAAATCATCAGCTCATTATTGCGTTGATGAAAAAGATATTATTTATCGTAGCGTTAAAGATGAAGATATTGCTTGGCACTGTGGCACAAGAAAAGGATATAAGCATCCTGAATGTAGAAATGCCAATTCTATTGGAATTGAAGTAAGACCCTGTAAAATAAATAAATCTAATATTGTAGCCAGTGATACTGATTGGTATTTTGATCCAAGAGCATTAGAAAATACGGTACAATTAGTAAAGCAATTAATGTAGAAATACAATATACCAGCGAACCGCGTTATTCGCCACTATGATGTAACTGGTAAATTATGCCCTCGTCCATTATGCGGAACTGACATGAATAGTTATTATAGAACAAGTGGCGATTACCAATGGTAGTTATTTAAACAAAAAATTGGTGATAATATAAATATTAATGAGGAGGATGAAGATATGACTCAAGATAAATTTAATGAAATGATGGAAATTTATTTAAATCAACAAGCCGAAAAAAATGCAAGTTCTTGGTCTGATACGGAAAGAACTTGGGCTGAAAGTAAAGGATATATTAAAGGCGATAATTTAAATCGTAAAATGTATAAAAAATTTATGACTCGTGAAGAAATGATTGTAGTTCTTTATAGAATTATGAAAGATAAAGGGTTGGTGTAATATGAAACAAAAAAGAGAATTTTCTAAAACTCTATTAATTCAAGAATCTGCCTTAATTTGGATTTCAACATTAGCATATATTGTTTTAGCATTTTATTGTATTTATAATGGATATATGGGTTCTTTACCCTGGCTTACCGCAAGCGCAAGTCTTCCTTGGGCGGCATATGGCGTGAGCCAAGTATACTATTATAAAAAATCAATGGCTGAAAATACTAAAGATGGCGTTAAATATGCGTCAGTTATGAAAGAACTTGATGAAGCTTATAATAATTATAAAGAAGAATTAAATAATACACCAACAGTAGATAATACTGAAACTACTTCTATGAGTTATTATACCGAAGACGATTATAGCGATAATAGTGATCCTATAAATACTGATTATGGTATTTAATATAAAATTGGATAGTATATAAAATATACTATCCAATTTTTTTATTTATATCTCTGGGCGCTTCTCTTAAATATATTATACAAAAAATTTTTTATCTCTGTCAAGTTTTATTTAAATCGGCATTTTAAGCCACGATTTTTTGACTTTCCAAAATATTTTTGTTATAATATATTTATAAAATAAAGAAATATGTTATTGGAGAAAAAATATGAGTAATTATATTAATCATTTAAATACTGTTTTAACACATAAAAAATATGTATTTAAATATTGTAAAATGGCTGGTATCCCTTGGCGCGGTATTAAGCATGATTTATCCAAGTTTACTCCTATTGAATTCATTGAATCCGCTCACTATTGGACCGGTAATCGTTCTCCAATTGATAATTGTAAAGATGTTAATGGATTTAGTAAAGCATGGCAACATCATAAAGGCCACAACACTCATCATTGGGAGTATTGGATTGATGATATTAAAGATGGTGGAGAAGGTCATCCAAAAGCATTGTTAATGCCTTACAAAGATACTGTTGAACTTCTTTGTGATTATTTGGGTGCGGGAGCCGCCTATATGAAAGATAAATTCAATGCGGAAAGTGAATTAAATTGGTGGCTCAAAAAGCGCGAAGAAGTTTTGATGCACCCAGTTGTTAAATCTTTTGTTAATGTAATTTTTCTTAGATGGAAAAATGGAACTCCTATTGAAGAATTACTTAACAAGAAATATTTAAAAAAGTTATATAATGATTTAGCTTATGATTATAAATTAAATCAAATTATTCCTAAAGTTAAGGAGGAATCTAATGGCAACGACAACTGAAGGTATCGTTTATTATTGGTATGATCATCTTTCTAGAGATTATATTCCAACAGTAATTAATAGTATCGAAAAAACATTAGAAAATCATGATTATAATAGTTTTTTATTTTATTATAATGATAAAGCTAATGGTTATTTATATACTTTGCCCGAAATCTCTAAAGAAGATTTTGAAAAAATTGTTTATAATGAATATGAGTGCGGTTGACCAGGAATGGGGCAGGAATGTAAAAAATATTTAAATAAATTTTAAGATATAATAGAAAGGTTGTGAATTTCTATGTATCAAATTTATAAAATTACTAATAAAATAAATAACAAAATATATATTGGTTCTTCGATTGATGTGCATAGACGTTGGAGACATCATATTGGAGCTTCTAAAAATCCGAAAGATCATCATTATAATTATCCACTGATGCAAGATTTCCGTGAATACGGGATAGATAATTTTACATTTGAAATTATTAGCAATGCTAAAAATTGGGAAGATATGATTAAAATAGAGCATGATTATATTATTAAAGAAGACTGTATTTTTCCAAAAGGATATAATTAGACTGATAATACAGAAAGTCCTATGTTTGATCCTAAAATTGCTTCAAAAATGAGTAATACAAAAAGAAAAAAATATGGAAAAAAAGTTTGTGAAATTGATAAAGATAAAAATATTTTAAATATTTGGAATTCATTGGCTGAAGCGGGAGAATAGACTAATTTAGATAGATTTAAAATTAGTAATGTATGTAATGGGATTAGACTAACTACAGGAAATAGAGTATTTAGATTTTTAGATGAAGAAAATCAAATTATTGAACCTGAAAAAAAGACTAATCAAATTTAGTCTAATAGAATAATAAAAACAAGCCGTAAAGTAGGAGCATTTGATAAAAATAATAATCTTATAAAAGAATTCGATAGTTTACAATTAGCAGCACAATTTTGTGGAGGAAATTCTTCTACTATATCCGCTGTTTGTAGAGGTAAAAGAAATACCCATAAAAATTATATTTGGAGGTATTTAGATTGAGTCAAGAAATTATCCTCAAAAGAGGAAAAGATGATTATGGTATTAAAGATATAAAAACTTTAGAAGGAATGGAGGCAATTCGTCTTAGACCTGGTATGTTCATTGGTTCTACTGGGCCCGATGGAGTTAAGCATATTACTCTTGAAATTATTTCAAATGCGGTTGATGAATATTTAAATGGTCATTGTACTCGTTGTGATATTTCAGTATCTAAAGATGGTTATGTTGAAATCCGCGATAATGGACGTGGTGTTCCTTTTGGAAAAGCTAAAGATGGTAGTGAAACATTGGTAAATATTTATACTAAACTTCATACCGGTGCAAAATTTGACAGCAATGGAAAAACTGGATATAATACATCTGGTGGTATGAATGGTGTTGGTGCTAAAGCCACAAATGCTCTTTCTCGTTATTTTCAAGTTGCATCTTTCCGCGATGGTAAACACGCTGTTGCGTCTTTTGAAAAAGGAAAATTAAAAGATTATCAAGAAGAAAAATGGGCTTGTAAAGAGACCGGAACTTGGGTTAAATTTTTACCAGATGAAAGTATTTTTAAAGAAGGTATTCTTCTTGATTATGATGCTTTAAGAAAACAAATTCAAGAATTAGCTTATCTTTCTCCTGGTATGGTATTTCATTTTACTTATCTTGATAAACCAGAAGAAGAGATTACTTCAAAAAATGGTATTCTTGATTATATTAAAGATTTAAATAGTAATAAAACTTCTCTTACTTCAATTTTTTATACCGAAAATATTGAAGATAGAATTGGTGTAAAAATTGCTATGGAGTATAACGATACTTATAGCGACACTTATAAACTTTATACTAATTCAATTCCTAATAGTGGTGGAACACATCTGACCGGTTTTAGAACAGCACTTACTACTTCTATTAATGAGTATGCTCGTGATAAAAGTCTTTTAAAAGAGAAAGATGCTAATATCACTGGTGAAGAACTTAAAGAAGGATTAAGTCTTGTTCTTTCATTTATTATGCCCGATCCGGTTTTCTCTGGTCAAACCAAAGATGTTTTATCCAGTAGTGAAGCAAGAACTATTGTTCAACGCCTTGTCTCAAAAGATTTAAAAGTTTGGCTTGACAATAATCCAAAAGATGCTAAAGCTATTGTAGATAAGGCAATGTTGGCGCGTGCGGCCCGTGAAAAAGCGAAAAAGGCTAAAGAAACCGTTCGTAAAGTTGATACGAAGAAAAGAACTATTTTACCCGGCACATTAAGTGATGCCAATAGTAAAAATAGGAGCGAATGTGAAATTTTTATTGTTGAAGGTCGTTCCGCAGAAGGCCCCACTAAGGAAGCTCGCAACCGCAATACACAAGCAGTTTTACCCGTAAGAGGTAAAATTCTTAATACTTTAAAGACAGATTTGCACAAAGCGTTAGGAAATAAAGAAATTAGTGCGATGATTGATGCTTTTGGCCTTGAAGTTAAAGATGGTAAAGTAATTGTAGATGAATCCAAATTACGTTATGGTAAGATTATTATTACAGCGGATGCTGATGTTGATGGTAGTCATATTCGTATTTTGTTTCTTACATTTATTTGGAAGTTTGCGCCTGAATTAATTGAAAAAGGTTATATTTACGCGGCGGTTCCACCTCTTTATAAAGCGACTTGGGGCACGAATATTAAATATCTTAAAGATGACGCTGCTCTTGAAACATTCAGAAAAACTATGAACCGATCTTTTGAGTTGGGTCGAATGAAAGGTCTTGGAGAAATGGACACCCATGAGATGGAATTGGTTATGAATCCAGAAACTCGCACCTTAAAACAAATTACAATGGATGATATGAATCTTGTAAATAAAACATTTATGGATTTGATGGGTGAATCAGTCGGCCCTCGTAAATCTTTCATTGAGTTAAACGCAGAAAGGGCCAATATTGATGTATAAAACTGATAAGGGATATGTAAGTAATTATAAAGGAACACCTATTGAAATAATTCCTATTCGTAAAGATGACGTTATTTTAGCTCATGTTAATAAAGATATTGATGTAATTACTTGTAGAGACCTCCACGAGCAATTACAAAAGTTATTTCCAGATAATAAAGTAAATATTATTAATGATTATTTTATTGATAAAATTACTATTTTTACTAATACTTCTTTTCATATTGATTGTGGAGAAAATGAATTTTTAGGGAGGCCATCACATGATTGCGATTTATACTGATGGATCTTGTCGCAAAAACGGACAAAAAAATAATAGCGGTGGTTATGGGTTTGTTGTTGTTGAATATGATAGCAATCCTGAGAATGGTGTTGTAATTGATGCTTGTCAAATAAACGCTTTAGAAGATACTACCAATAACCGCGAAGAAATTAAAGCTATTCTTCATGTATTGAAAAAATATGGCAAACATGATAATGGAGAATGGACTAATGATATCCCTACTGTATATAGTGATTCAGCCTATTGTGTAAATACTTTTACCAATTGGATGTATGGATGGGAACGCAATAATTGGATTAAATCCAATAAAAAAGTTCCAGAAAATCTTGATTTAATTAAAGATTATTATGAAACAGAAAAAAAAGTCAAAATTGATTTAAGAAAAATTTCCGGACATGATGGCCATTTGTGGAATGAGTTAGCAGATGGTCTTGCTACTGGAAAAATTACAGCTGAGGAGGTCCTTAAAAAATATGGGAGAGATTCTAAAAACTCCAATAGTTAATGAAGTGGAGCAATCCTTCCTGGATTACTCTTTAAGTGTAATAACTGATAGAGCAATTCCATCTGCGGAAGATGGATTAAAACCAGTTGCAAGACGTATTCTTTATGATATGTTTGATAAAGGATACTTTAATAATAAAAAGTTTGTTAAGTGCGCTCAGCCAGTTGGTGATGCAATGGGCCGTTTTCATCCTCATGGTGATAGCTCTATTTATGGAGCTTTATGTATTTTAAGTCAACCTTGGACGATGCGTTATCCGTTAATTTCATTCCATGGCAATAACGGTAGTCGTGATGGTGGAGAGCCAGCAGCTTATCGTTATACTGAATGTAAATTATCTAAAGTCGGCGAAGAAATGCTTGCTGATATTAAAAAGAATACTTGCGATTGGCAATTAGCTTATACTGATGTTGAAAACGAACCAGTGTATTTGCCGGGTCGAATTCCGCACCTTCTTGTAAATGGCACTACTGGTATTGCAGTTGCCATGGCTTGTTCTTTTGCTCCACATAATTTAACTGAAATTATGGATGCAATTATTTACACTTTGCGCAATAGTAATTGTAAAGTTGAAGATTTGCTTCAATTTGTCCAAGGCCCTGATTTTCCTACTGGTGGAACTGTTATCAATAAAGATGAATTAAAAACTGCTTATTTAACGGGTAAAGGTCGAGCTCGTATGAGGGCTGATTATGTAATTGAGCATGAAAAAACACATGATTTAATTGTATTTACTACAATTCCTTATAAAGTTTCAAAAGATACTCTTTGTGAAGATATTGATAAACTTTGTGAAGAGGGTAAATTAAATGGTATTGTTGCTATTAGAGATGAAAGCACTAAAGATGGAGTGCGTTTTGTAATTGAACTTGATAAGAGTGTTAGTGCTCAGCCTATTATTTCTAAACTTTATAAGTTATCTCGTCTTGAAGAAACATATAGTTTTAATCAAGTCGCTCTTGTTAATAAGAAACCAAAACTTTTAAATCTTAAACAACTTATTGAAATTTATATTAGTCATCAAAAAGATGTAATATTAAGAAAAACAAAATATGAATATGATAAAGCACAAGCTCGTATTCATATTTTAAATGGTATCCTTAAAGCACTTGAAGATATTGATAATGTAATTGCTCTTATTAAAAAGAGCGAGAGTGCGGTTGCTGCTCGTCAAGCTTTAATGACTCAATATAAGTTAGATGAAGATCAAGCTAAAGCAATTCTTGATATTAAATTAAGTAGATTAGCTCGTTTAGAAAAAGTTGAAATCCAAGAGGAAAGAGATAATTTAATTAAAGAGAGTGAGCGTTTAGCTTTAATTCTTAAAGACCCCACTGATGAACTTGAAAAGATTTTCATTGCTATTAAAAATACTTATGGCGATGCACGTATTACTAAAATCATTCAAGCTCCAGTAGAAAAAGAAGATAAAGAAATTGAGTATGTCGAACCTGAGAAATGTGTTGTTGTAATGACTGAGGGCGGAACAATTAAACGTATTCCTACAGCTTCTTATCGCACGCAAAAGAAAAATGGTAAAGGTATTAAATCTCAAGAAGATATTACCTCTTGTGTTTTAAGAACTAATACCATTGATTCTCTAATGATTTTCTCAAATAAAGGTGTAATGTATCGCCTTTTAGTTGACAATATTCCAGTAGGAACGAATAGCTCACAAGGCCAATCTATTAAGAGTCTTGTAAATATGGCTCCTGATGAAAGTCCTGAGACAATGTATTCAATTTATAGAGATACTGATGCTAAATATGTATTATTTACTACTAAGAATGGACTTGTAAAGAAGACTGCTTTGGAAGAGTATATTAATACGAAGAAAAAGACTGGTATTGTCGCAATTAGTTTGCGCGAAGGTGATAGTTTAGCATCTGTATGTTTAATTAAAGATGAGCCTATTGTATTAACAACTAAAAATGGCATGGGAATTAAATTTAATTCTACAGACATTACCGCGACATCTCGCGCTACCGCTGGAGTTAAAGGTATTAATCTTAACGAAGGTGATGAAGTAATTTCTACTATGCCAATTCGACATGATACTGATTCTATAGCAGTATTTAGCGAAAATGGCTTAGGAAAGAAATTATCGTTAAATGAATTGACTTTACAAAAACGTGGTGGTAAAGGACTTAATATATATAAAACGAGTGGGTCTACCGGTCCATTGACCGCGACTGCATTAATTGCTGATGAAGATAATCTACTTATTACAGGGGATAAAGCATCTATTTGCGTTTCCGCAAAAGATATTCCTGCTCTTGGACGTATTTCTGTTGGTAATCAGATTATTAAGTCTAGCAAGATTAAGTCAGCAACTAAGGTATAAAATCTCATAAAGGAGGATTGTATCCTCCTTTACTTGATTTTTTTAAAAAATTTTTCTATAATATATTTAAAGATAGGACGGAAATAAATCAATGAGTTTCTCTAAAGAATTGCTTGATAAGTATGCTCCAGAAGCAGATTGTATCCAAGCGATGAAAATTTGGAAATTGCCCGATGGTAAAGAGAGTCTTTTCCCCGTTGTTTGTAATGGCGGTGAATATTTTGCTGAATTAAAGAAAGATGGATATTGGTATCAGTATGAAAAGACAGAACATTATGATTATTTATTTAGCCGTAATGTAAGTGCAAATACTGGTATTTTAACTGAAAAGTTAGCAAATGTTCCTCATATTCATGAAGCACTCAAAGATTTACCTTCCGGCACTATTTTAATAGGTGAAATTTATTATCCAGGTAAAACTTCTAAAGATGTGACTAAAATTATGGGATGTTTAGCACCTGAAGCGATTAAACGTCAGCAGTCCAGTGGATTAATCCATTATTATTTACATGATGTTATTAAATATAATGGAATTAATATTCAAAATGAGGGTGCTTGGACACGTTATCAGGTATTAAAAGCCATTTGGGATAAATTTAATTTAAGTCAATATTCTTATATGGAACTTGCAGATGCAGTTCTTGATAATATTCAAGAATTTACTGCGGCCGCTCTTACTGCGGGTGAAGAAGGCGCAGTTTTGAAGAAAAAAGATGCTCCATATATTCCAGATAAGCGACCAGCATGGTCTTCTATCAAAATTAAAAAAATGGACTATGTTGATTGTATTTGTATTGGATTTGAAGATGCAACTAAATATTATGATGGTAAAGAAATTACGACCTGGCCTTATTGGGAAATAAAAACTCCAATGTTTTATGATTGTTTTGAAGAAGATCATTGTTTCGCAGGATGGTCAAAACCCCAATTAGTAAAAGGAAATTTCTATAAAAATTATTTGAAGAATCCTCCTGCTAATGGAAGTAATTTATTAGAAGATGATGAAAAATATTATCAGCCAATTACCAAAGGCTATTATTATGGATGGAAGACATCTATGAAGTTAGGCGCCTATGATGATAAAGGAAATCTTATTGAAATCGGAACGGTATCCTCTGGATTAACAGATGAACTTAAAGAAGCTTTTGCTAAGGAACCTGAAAAATACCTTAATCGAGTAGTTGCCATACAGTGTATGCAAAAAAATAGCAAAGACCACACTTTAAGACATGGATTTCTTAAAGGATTTCGTGATGATAAGAACATTACCGACTGCACTTTGGCGGAATGTTTTGACAAATAAAAAAATTTTTTGTAAAATAAACTTGTAAAAATTAAGGAAGAAAATTTTTAAATGAAAACAAAAGAACTCAAGAATCTCGCAAAAAAAATTGCTAATGCAGAATTAGTTGTTCAGACAAGTGAAGACCCGCAAGCTGTTCGTAAAGCCCAGAATCAAATTATGGAACTTTCGAGCCACGTTCACAGTCTTGATGATATTACAACCATTGATGAAATGGTTCAAGAAATTCTTGGAAAAATTCTTGACAAATAAAAAATTTTTTACTATAATATTTACATAACCTAATGGTTAAAAGAAAAAAAGAAAAAAATATTTAATTATTTAAAGGAGATTATTATTATTATGGCTATGAAGGAAAATTCTAAGAAGGTTCTTAATTATTTGAAGGAAGTTAACGGTCAGGAAGTTACCGCTGCTGATGTTGCTGAGGCTCTCGGTCTCGAGAAGCGTTCTGTTGATGGTATCTTTACCAGTGCTATTCAGCGCAAGGGTCTCGGTCTTCGTACTCCCGCTGAGGTTGAGCTTGAGGACGGCACTCATAAGCAGGTCAAGTTCCTTTCTCTCACTCCCGCTGGCATGAGCTTTGATCCCGACGCTCCTGACGCGGAGTAATTAATATAGATTATTAAGGGGTAGATATTTAATATCTGCCCCTTCTTTTTTAAGTATTTATGCTTACTTTAATAATTGCTATACTGGCGTTTATTATTGGTGGATTTTTAATATATTTTATTTTACGTCCACGACTAAATAATATCCAAAAGCTCAATGAAGAAATAGTAAAACAAAATAAAGAGCTTGAATCTAAAAATTTAGATTTAGATGATTAGTATACAATATTATCAACGGCAGTAAAAAGTATTACTTCCAGAAAAGAAGAAGTAGAAAATAATTTAAATATTCTTTAGTCCAAAAGAGACGAAGTTGAAAATAGTTTAAATTCTTTATAGAATCAGGCAAAGCAATCAGCGGACATTTTCTATCAGCAATCAATGGAAAATGCTCGTGTTCGTCTTGAATATGATTTAAATAAACAAGAATTTAAATATACAAAAGCTAAAGAAGAATATGAAAATGAATATCAATCAACTCTTGTTGATTGTTCTTTAGAATTATCTAATTTAATTAATTCTAAAAAAGAAGAATTAATTAAATTAGATGAAGAAATTCAATTACATAGTAGAGAAGTCGCGGCCGCAGTTGATGCTGCAAAACGTGCCGAAGAAATTAAAACCAAAGCTGATTTCTATAAATTATAGTTGCCTCAAATAGATATTGATGAAATCAGTCTTCTTCGTTCTATCGAGCCGAAACTTCGTGACAAAGATATTTTAAATAAAGTAATTTGGAAAAGCTATTATGAAAAACCAACTACAGATTTAATTGGTCGAGTAATTGGCTCTGGAATCCATACGGGGATTTATAAAATTACTAATTTAGAAAATCAAATGTGTTATGTGGGGCAAGCAGTTGATCTTTCCGCGCGTTGGAAACAACATATTAAACGCGGAATTGGTGCAGAGCCCGCCACACGCAATAAACTTTATCCTGCTATGTTGGCTATTGGAGTAGAAAATTTTAGTTTTGAAGTAATAGAAGAATGTTCTCGTGAAGAGTTAGATGTGCGAGAAGATTACTGGCAAGACTATTTTAAAGCTAAGGAATTTGGGTATAGTATAAAATAATGTATAGAATAATTGATAAACGTGGAACAGGAAAAACGAGTAGATTAATACTGTTAGCCAAAGAGAAAAATGCTATTATTGCTTGTTCTAATCCTGATGCTATGAGAATTAAGTCAGAAGGATATGGAATTATTGGAATTGATTTTATTTCATATTATGATTATATAAATGGGAATTATCCAAAAGGCAGTATGGTATTCATTGATGAACTTGATTGTTTTGTTCGTTCTCTTGGGCATAATCTAAGCGGATATACTTTAAGTAATGAGGATTGATTATGAAAAATAATAAAATCGTCAGTAATGTAAGAGTTTATGATTTGCCAGAAAGTATGGTTGCTTCTGGATATCCAATGAGAACGGATACCGAGCAACATCCAATTAATGATAAAGATATGACAAGATGTTAGAATCTTGTATCTGCCACAAAAAGTGGTAATATGGCCCATGCCCAATTTTTAACCGGTATTAGAGTTAATTTTGATTTAACTTTTTCCAATAAGGCTTGGGTCGAAGCAGAAAGATATAGATTCCTTGAATTTGTATCTTCACAATCCACGATGCATTGCATTACTAAATTTGATTTAAATGAACAATATAATGAATATGTTGATCCAAGAATCATTGAAATAATGCGTGAGAAAGTTGATATTTATAATAAACTTTTAAATATTATTGATAGAATTAAGCATTGTGAAACTGAAAACAAAAATGAAAAAATTAAAATGCTTGAGCAGTTAGAAGAGATTAGAAAAGAAAAATATCTTGAAATTCTATACTCTAATCCTGCTGGATTTTTGCTTACCGCAAGATTAACTACTAATTATAGATGTTTAAGAAACATATATATTTAGAGAAAAAACCATCGTCTTCCCGAATGGAGAGAATTCTGTAAATGGATTGAAACTCTTCCTTATGCGGAAGAACTATTGGTAAATTAATCATAACTTGATTTTTCTAAATAAATATTATATAATATTTATATAAGATAAAGAAAGGTTATAAACTTTTTAAAATGAGTAAGAAACAAGCATTTATTGATTATGTTGAAGAATTAATTGTTGCCACTAATGAAAACCGCTATCCAGTAGTAATGAGTGAAGATGCTAGTATCTATTGGGAAGCGTTAAAAGCTAAAGAAGAAACTGAAAAGCCTCTATTTACTGAGGGCGGAAAAGCCATTATTAAATGGATGCAAGATAATAATAAAGATATTCCTCTTGTTAAATCAAGAGAAATTGCCGAATATCTCGGTGTGTCTAGCCGTGGAGTTGCGGGTTCCATGCGCAAATTAGTATCTGATGGTTTCGTAGAAAAAGTTAGTCAAGATCCAATTATTTATACTTTAACAGAAAAAGGAAAAAATATTAATTTATTGAATTTATTTAATTAAGGAGAAATTTATTTATGAAGAAAGTAATGGAAAATGCTACTCATATTGAAGGTATCTTGTACGAACATGCTTTGGAAAATAAGGTAACCGGACCAAATTCTAAGAACCCCGGCACTCCTTTTATTTCTGGTACTATTAGTATTGCTACTGATAATGCTCTTACTAATATCGTCCAGGTTCACTTTACTTATGTAACTCAAACTACTACTAAGGGCACTCCCAATGCTACATATAGTATTCTTCAGAATATTATTGATGGTACAATCGGTAATTATATGGCTGATGGAGAAGATAAAGCTGCTAAGCTTCGTGTCGATTCTGCGATTGGTCTTAATGAATTTTATTCTGATCGTAACGGCAAGGAAGAGCTTGTAAGCACTAAGCGCAATGAGGGCGGATTTGTTCATACTACTACCACTCTTATTGATGATGAAAAGCAGCGCAATACTTTTAAGTGTGACATGATTATCACCAATGTGACTCATGTTGATGCTGATGAAGAGCATAATATCCCTGAAAAGGTAATTGTTAAGGGAGCAATTTTTGATTTCCGCAAGTCTTTACTTCCTGTTGAGTTTACAGCTACTAATCCTGGAGCCATGGCTTATTATGAGGGTCTTGGAGCTTCTCCTTCTGAGCCTGTATTCACAAAGCTTTGGGGTCGTCAGGTATCTGAAGTAATTAAGCGCGAGATTCGTGAAGAGTCTGCGTTCGGTGACGATAATGTTCGTGAGGTTCAGAGCACTCGTAAGGATTTTGTTATTACCGGTGGCGCTAAGGAGCCTTATGTTTGGGATGATGAAAGTTCTATTACTGCGAAAGAGCTTACTGAAGCTATGGCCGCACGTGAAACTTATCTTGCTACTTTGAAGCAGCGTCAAGATGAATATAAAGCTTCTAAGCAAAATGCCACTACTGCTACTACTGTTGCATCCACTGCTACAGAAGGTTTTAAATTCTAATCATGAATTAGCCATTAAATAGCGATGACCTCCCAATAAGAGGTCATCGCGCTAAAGTTAATTTATATGATGATTTTTGCAATATACTAAATTTAGAAGAAATACTTAAAGAGATAATAATTAAAACAAATAAGGAGAAATAACATAATGGCTATTGATTTAACTAAAATTCAACCTCATAAGGTAAGTAAAGATCTTTCTGGTTATATCACTTTTATTTATGGCAAACCCAAGACCGGCAAGACTACTTTGGCGACTCAGATGCCGAATTCTTTGCTTTTAGCTTTTGAGCAAGGCTATAACTGCCTTCCTGGCGTTATGGCTGCGGACATTACTTCTTGGGCAGAAATGAAGCAAGTCTATCGTGATTTGAAGCGTCCAGAAGTAAAGGCAATGTATAATGCTATTATTGTAGATACTATTGATGAAGCTGCTAAGTATTGTGAGAAATATATTTGTAATCAAAATCAAATTGAATCTCTTGGAGACCTTGGTTATGGTAAGGGCTGGTCTAAATTCAAAGATGAATTTAATGAAGTTTTTAGAGGTTTAACTCGTCTTGGATATGCCGTTTTCTTTATCGGCCATGAAAAAGAACAAACTGTAACTCGTCCTGATGGTACTGAAGTTGTGGCAGTAAGACCAAATCTTTCTCAATCCACTCGCACTATTATCACCGGTATGGCTGATGTTTATGGGTATGCTCATCAAAAAGCAGCAGGCCAAATGTCTGTCCTAACTCTCCGTTCTGGTAATGACCTTATCGACTGCGGTGGTCGTTTTAAGTATATTGAGAGCGAAATTCCTATGAATTATGATAGTCTTATTAATGCTATTCATGAGGCTATTGATAAGGAAGCGGCTGACAATGGTGGTAAATTTGTCACTGATGAAAAGATGGTCGTTGCTCCTGAAGCTCCTACTTATGATTATGAAGCACTTATGGCTGAATTTCAAAATCTTGCTGGAGATATGATGAATAAAAATCCTGGATTCTTTGGTCCTCGTATCACTCAAATTATTGATAAATATTTGGGCAAAGGTAAGAAAATTTCTGACGCCACTCCTGAACAGGCAGAATTTGTATCTTTAATTGTTGGTGAAATTAAAGATGATCTTCTTCCTCAAATGGAAAATAAGTAAATAAAATATAATTTATAACCGGAGTGATAAAAGTCGCTCCGGTTTGACTTTTATTTAAAAATATTGTATAATATTTATATAAAGTAATGGAAAGGAGTAATTTATATACATAAAGTTAAATGTATTTATTGTCAGCAGACTTTTGATAGAGATAAGTTTCCTTATGTTCAAATAAAATCTCGAAGATATGCGCACCCTGAATGTGCTAAATAGGCTGAAAATGAAGACACTCCTTTACAAATTCATAATCCGCCCGAAAAAGTAAAAACAAAAGAAGATTTAGATAAAGAAAAATTTGAAGAATATGTAAAAAATTTATTGGGAGAATCATATATTAATGCTCGCGTCCGCAAGCAAATGAATGATTATATCAGAGAATATCAATATACATATTCTGGAATGTTAAAAGCCTTAGTTTATTTTTATGAGGTTAAAGGAAATAATAAAAATAAAGCTAATGGTGGAATTGGTATTATACCTTTTATTTATAAAGACGCTTACAATTATTATTATAATCTTTGGATGATTCAACAATCCAATAAAGATAAAAATGTTATTGATTACGTTCCTAAATTAAAGGAAATAAAAATTCCTATTCCTAAAAAAGAACCTCGAAAAAGATCAGTTTTTACATTTTTAGATGAATAGGAGGACTTAAATGCCGAGTAAATATGTAGACCCAACAGCGATTACACAAGTTATAGGGTGTGTATATAATACTCCTTAGCTTTTGGATTTTACTGATAGATATACAATAACTGATGAAGATTTTGCTGATGAATTTCATAGAATTGTTTTTGGAGCAATATATAAAATTCATGAATTAGGAGCTTAGAAAATTACTTTAGAAAATATTAGTGATTTTTTTTCTTCTCGACCTAAATATGAAGCCACATTTAAAGTTAATAAAGGCGAAGAATGGTTATTGAAAGTTTCTGAAAATGCGAAACCTTTGTCATTTGATTATTATTATGGTCGTTTAAAAAAAATGTCTCTACTTCGTGCTTATGACAGATATGGCATTGATGTTTCTTTTATTTATGATCCTGATAATATTTTAGATACTGAAAAAAAACAATTACAAGAAGATAATCTTGATAATTCTTCATTAGAGCATATCGCACAATTAATTGATGACCGCATAGAACAAATTAAATATGAGTATGTAAATGACGTTGAAGGAGTTGCGGTTCAAGCAGGTGATGGAATCTTTGAATTGCTTGACGATTTAGAGCAACATCCAATAGCAGGAAGTCCTCTATATGGGCCATTAATTAATACAGTTACTCGTGGCGCAAGACTTAAAAAGTTTTATTTGCGCTCAGCCGCCACCGGTGTAGGTAAAACTCGTTCTATGATTGCGGATTCGTGTTATATTGCTTGTAATAAAATATATGATGATACTTTTGGAAGTTGGATTAAAAACGGAATCCAAGAACCAGTATTATATATAACTACAGAGCAAGATAAAAATGAAATTCAAACAATGATGCTTGCTTTTCTTTCTAACGTAAATGAAGAACATATTATTTATAATGAATATCAAGGAAATGAAAAAGAACGAGTAATAGAAGCCGCGAAAATTCTTAAAGATAGTCCATTATATATTCGTGAATTACCTGATTTTTCATTACAGGATGTTGAAAATGAAATCAAAAAAGGCATCCGAGATCACGATGTAAAATATATCTTCCATGACTATATTCATACAAGTATGAAAATTCTTGAAGAAATTACTCGTCGTAGTGGCGGAGTAAAACTTCGTGAAGATAATATACTTTTTATGCTATCTAACAAATTAAAAGATATCTGTAATCAGTATGGCGTTTTTATTATGTCAGCAACACAGTTAAATGGTGATTATGTTGATTCTAAAACTCCTGATCAAAATCTTTTGCGTGGAGCAAAATCTATCGCAGATAAAGTAGATTATGGATCAATTCTTTTAAATGTCCAAGATGATGATTTAATTTCATTGGAAAAAATACTAAACACAAAATTATTTGATACTCCAACTATTAAAATGTCTGTTTATAAAAATAGACGTGGTAGGTATAAAGGAGTTATTTTATGGTGTAAAGCAGATTTAGGAACTTGTAGAATTATTCCTATGTTTTGTACTACATATGCTTATGAACTTGTTCCTATTGATGATATAAAAATTACTCTTGAAGAAGAGTCAGCTTTTTAAAATTAAGGAGAAAAATTATGAAGAGTGGTAATGTTGAATACAAGATGAGCAATAGAATGGCTAAGGAGATTATTCGTTCTTATAAAGCTGTTCCTAGTCTTGCTAAGCTTCGTCCGCAGGAAATGCTTGTCCATTATGTTAATGAACAGTGTGGACTTATGAGAAATTGTTCTAAAGTAATTACTTATGATAGTATTTGATAAATCAGAAATTCGTCAAGCTCTTGGGCTTGAAAATATTTATGATTTATTAATTGAATGGGGCGGAGATCCTGAATATACAGAATTTGGGATTCTCTCTTCCACCATTTGTCATAATCCTCCTGGAGAAGGTAGCAGAAAACTTTATTTTTATGAAAATACAGGATTATTTAAATGCTACACAGGATGTGATTCAACTTTTGATATTTTTGAATTATGTTCTAAAGTAATGAAAATTCAATATGATGAAGAATTTGATTTAAATGATTCAGTTTTATGGGTTGCTCGTCGTTTTGGTTTATCAGGTATGATAAAAGATGACGACATGGGTAAAACTTTAGATGATTGGAAAATTTTATCAAATTATTCTCGTATTCAAGAGATTGAATTAAAAAATAATAAAATTATTTTAAAAGATTATGATAATTCTATTTTAAATAGATTAAATTATAATATTAAAATAATTCCTTGGCTTGATGAGGGGATTTCTCAAGAAGTAATTAATAAAGCACGTATTGGTTTTTATCCAGGAGCCGATCAAATTACAATTCCTCATTATGATATTAATGGAAGATTTGTGGGCTTGCGCGGACGCACTATGTGCAAAGACGAGGCGGAGCTATATGGAAAATATAGACCAATGAAAATAAATAATCAATTATATAATCATCCTCTTGGAATGAACTTATATGGATTAAATTGGTCTAAAAATGCCATTGGCATAATGAAAAAAGCAATAATTTTTGAAAGTGAAAAATCAGTATTGAAATATGCTACTGATTTCGGTTGGAATAACAATATATCAGTAGCTTGTTGCGGAAGTAATGTTTCTTCGCATCAAATTCAATTATTATTAGATAGTGGCGCGCAAGAGATTATAATTGCTTTTGATAGACAATTCCAAGAAATTGGAGACGCGGAATTTCAACACTTAAAATTAAATCTTTTAAAGATTAGAACTAAATTTAAAAATGATGTGCTTATATCTTTTATTTTTGATAAAAATATGATTACAAAATACAAAGATTCACCAATTGATGATGGTAAAGAAAAATTTTTACAATTATATAAGGAAAGGATATTTATATGAATGATGACTATGATATTCCTATCTCTGTAAATGATACAATTATTTCACTAAGCGCACAAATTGAAGGATTAAAAAAACAAAGAGATAGTTTGCTCCGAAGTTGTATTTATTGCGATAAATGTAATAAATATTATGACAAAACCAGTAATTGTATATCAAGTGGAATTGAAACTCGAAAAGTAATTAGATATAATGGAGATTTAGAAAAAGGATATACGGAAATGGAAATTCCTGTTCTTTTTCATATTTGTCCATTAGGGCATAAGATGGGAGAGAGTGGTTTATGACAGGTATTGTTTGGTGTAATACTTTCATTGAAGGAACTGAACAATTAGAAAGAATTGAAGAACAATATAAAGCAATGGATATAAAACCAATAGAAAAAAATAAATCTATTAATTGTTATTCTATAGTTTTTGAAAATGAAGATTATTGGAAAGTAGTTATTTCTACTGAAAATGCCAGAGGTCATAAGTGTAATATTTCTTATATTTCTCGTCAGACCCCTCTTTCAGTTATTGACACTATTATTTTTCCATGCACAAGAGCCCTTCCTTATACTGCTTATCATTACTATGGTGATCCAGTAGGAGAGGACTGATATGAATAAGTAAATTATAGAAATTCTTAAATAATAGTGGTGGTATTATGAAAGGAGGTTGAATAGCCTATGGACTATCAACTAAAAGCCCCTCGCATCCCGCAGTATTCAGCGGTCGAACAGGTGCTAACCAACAGAGGAATTAAATTACAAGATATTCCTCATTATCTTAATACCACTGATGACGACATTATCGAACCAGCAACTATTGATAGAATAGAAAATGGTGCAAAAATGCTCGTCAAACATATTGCACAAAATGACAAAGTTCTTATATAGGTAGATAGTGATTGTGATGGCTATACTTCGGCGGCCGCACTCATGAATTACTTATACTGTCTTTTTCCTGCGTTTGTGCAAAACAATATTTTTTATCGTGTCCATGCAGGAAAACAACACGGAATTATACCAGATAGTATTGATAAAGATATTAAATTAGTAATTGCTCCAGATTCTTCATCAAATGATTATTTAGAACACGAATATTTATATAAAAATGGTATTGACGTGTTGGTAATAGACCACCATGAAGCTGATAAAATATCATAGTATGCTTGTATTATTAACAATCAATTATGTGATTATCCAACTAAATCTTTATCTGGCGTAGGAATGGTTTATAAGTTTTGTTGTTATATTGATGAACTTATGAATGTTCAGTATGCGGATCATATACTGGATTTAGTTGCTCTTGGAATGGTGGCCGACATGATGGATATGCGTGATTTTGAAACAAAACATTTAATTAATAAAGGCTTACAACAAATCACCAATCCTTACTTCAGAGGCATAATCAATAGAGATTAGTTTCATTTTAATAATGAGATTACGCCTATTGGAGTAGCTTTCTATATTGCTCCTTTAGTTAATGCAACTACTCGTGTTGGGACGCAAGAAGAAAAGCTCATGCTATTCGAGTCAATGCTTGATTTTAAGGGATACGAACTTGTCCCTTCAACAAAACGTGGATGTAAAGGTCAAGCAGAAACAAGAGTAGAACAAGCTTGTCGTAATTGTACTAATATCAAGAATAGGCAAACTAAAATCAGAGACACTAGCTTGGAAAAAATTGAATAGATAATCGCAAATCAAAATCTTTTAAGTAATAAAATCTTAGGAATTAAGTTAGATGGATTTGCTGCTGATAAAAATTTGACTGGTTTAATAGCTAATCAATTAATGAGTAAATATCAACGTCCTGTTTTAATTCTTAATAAAACAATAGATGAAGAAACTCAACAAATTTGTTGGGAAGGCTCCGGCAGAGGATACGACAAATCCGCACTTAAAGACTTTAGAGAATTTTGTCAAAAATCAAATCTAATTATGTATGCGGAAGGACATCCTAACGCTTTTGGATTTGGTATTATTGATGAAAATTTTGATAAATTTATCAAATATGCGGATTCTGCTTTACGAGATTTTGATTTCACCCCAATTTACAGTGTTGATTTTATTTATCACACTAATGATTTAGTTGGAAAAGATATTATTGATATCGCTCAACTTAAACCACTTTGGGGCCAAGGGGTAGAAGAAGCATCTATTGCCGTTGAAGGAGTAAAAGTTGCATCAAATAACTTAACTTTAATGTCAAAAGATAAAAATCCTACCTTGAAGATAACTATGCCTGATGGCATCAGTTTAATCAAGTTTAAGTCGTCCGAGGAGGAATACGAGAAATTGTATTCTGAATAGGGTTATGTGACAATTAATATCGTTGGTAAATGCGAACGAAATATATGGAATAATAATATTAGTCCTTAGATTATTATAGAAGATTACGAAATTGTAGATAGGGCTGCTTATTATTTTTAATAATTGACACTACGACTAATAGACTTAAAAAACCTATTAGGAGGAAATCATTTATGAAAAGATATAAGATTTTAGCAGGAAGCATTATTTGTTTTGTATTAATTTTTATTTTACAAACATCAGCTTTTGCTTTAAATTATAGCGAAATCACTACTTTTTCGGAAGCTTACATCCCTTCTGAATCATCAACTGTATATAATTTTTTACCAGAAGAAACTATTGATATGGAGCCTATGGATAGAGAAATTAATGATACAGTTAACCGTAAAGAGCTCAAATCTCTAATCCAAGAGTATCAAGAGATTGTGAATAGCGCTCATGACTTAGCCGAAGCAACAAGAGCACTAGGATATGATGAAAATCATCCTATTATTGAATTTGCTAAAAAAGAATATGAAACTGCTAATGAATATTTAGAAATTTATCAAAATCGTTTAAACGAAATTAATTCTCAATGGAATGATAAATTATCTACTTATCCAGTAGCAACAGAAATTTGGCTTTATATGAAAGACCAAGGTTGGAATGACGCGGTTTGCGCGGGCATTTTAGGTAATATGATGGCGGAATGTGGCGGACATACCTTATCCTTACAGCCAACTGCTTCTAATAAATATTATTATGGAATTTGTCAATGGAGTAAAGGATATCCAAGTGTTTGGTATTCTAATTTAGATTCACAATGTGAATTCTTAATAAATACTATTGAATATGAATTTAATACTTTTGGTTCTTCATATAAAAGAGGATTTAATTTTAATTCTTTTTTAAATTTAAATGACGAAAAAGAAGTTGCGAAAGCATTTGCGAAATGTTATGAGCGTTGCGGGTCAAGTTCTTTAAATCAAAGACAAAAGAATGCGACCATTGCTTATAATTATTTTACTAATTAATTTTATGGCTATATGAAGATTTATTTCTTCATATAGCCATTATTTTCATTTATGGAGTAAATTATGGAAAAACTTAATTATTATGATAGCGATATCAATATGATATGGCAATCAAGCCCAGAGAAAAGTGGAGAAGCCCTTAAAAAGCTTTCAAGAACTTTAGCATCTTATAGTTATGAATACGAAAAAGCTAATGATGAAATAAATAATCAATTGGCTAAGTTAGGAATTTCTTCCGAAGAAAAATTATTTGATGTATTAAATAAATTAGCAGACATATGGATTAAAGCTTCCACTACTGGTTATAAAGAAGAAGGATACTGGCCCGAATCGGGAACAGACGAAGAAACCGACAAATCAAATGAAAAAAGTGATTTAGAAATTTTTGGGGAAAAACTTAAATCTGAAATTTTTTCTGAATCTAATCCGCATACAGAAACTATCTCTTTTGGGCCTCCTATAACAATTAAAGCAGATAATACAGACAAAGAATTTATTATATACTAAATTTGACTAAATAATTAAAATATGGTATTATATAAATATAAATGAAAAAAAGAGGAAAATATTATGGATTTAAAAGAAATGATAGATAAAGCTCATAAATACGATAATAGTTTAAAATTTTTTAATGAAAGAGAAAAACATACTAAAGGTTATATATATGATAGTCTTTGTTATAGATATCAATTAGCCCGCTATAAAGCTATGAAAGAAGATATTGAAATGTATATTAATAGTAAAGGATATTCTAAAAAAGAAGCTGAAAACGTGGCTAGAGACCTTTATGAAAGAGATTGTATGCGTTTTTACCAAATTCTCGATGAAGCAATTGGAGAACATGATTAATGTGGATTTACTGGAAAGAGCAATGTAATTATTGTTTTAATTATGAAAATTGTTCTTATTATAATAAAGCCCAAGAATTAATCTCTAAATTAGATAATATAGATAGACATACTACTGGTGTTTATGGAACATTAAAATGGGCTTGTGATTATTTTATTGTAGATAAAGATAAATATTATAGATTAAATCCTGGAGAGTGTTATAATGGAATTAACTCGTAAACAAGAAGAAGGATTAAAAATTGCGGTTGAGCGCTATTATGCTCGAGAACGTTGGACTTGTATAGCGGGGTATGCAGGAAGTGGAAAGAGCACTTTAATTAAATTTATTATTTCTGCCCTTGATGTTGATCCAGAAGAAGAAGTTTGCTATGTCGCATTTACAGGTAAAGCCGCAACCGTGCTCCAACAGAAAGGATGCCCTAATGCTACGACCGCGCACAAACTCTTATATAAAGCTAAAATGATGGCTAATGGAACTTTTAAATTCTTTCCAAAAGATAATAGTGAATTAGCACAATATAAAGTAATTGTTGTCGATGAAGTATCAATGCTTCCTAAAAAGTTATGGGACTTAATGTTAACCCATGGTATTTATATCATTGCCGCGGGCGACCCTGGTCAATTGCCTCCTGTAGATCCTAATGAAAATAATCATGTATTAGATAAACCACATATTTTTCTCGATGAAATTATGCGCCAAGCGCAAGATAGTGAGATTATTCGTTTCTCAATGTGGATTAGAGAAGGTAAATCTTTAATTTCTTATCGTCCAGAAGGGAAACAAGTGAGAGTATATGATAAAAGTCAAGTTATACCTGAAATGTATGATTGGGCTGATTAGATCATTTGTGCTAAAAATGCTACAAGAACTAAAATTAATAATGTAGTCCGATTAAGAAAAGGATTTGATCCTAATGTCCCTCAAATAGGGGATAAAATTATTGGATTACATAATAACTGGGATTTTATGTCTGAAAATCGAGTATGGGCTTTAACTAATGGCACTGTTGGAACTATTGAAGATTTTTATACAGAGGATATTCGAGTTCCTTATTATATTTCAGAAGTTCCTATTACTTATATGTTTACTCAAATTGTTTTAAGCGATGGAGATAAATTTTGTGGGACTCCAATTGATTATAAACAACTTATCACCGGTGAAGGGACTCTTACGGGTAGCCAATGCTATCAATTAAGAAATAATAAACAATGCCTCGATCCTCCACTTGATTTTTCCTATGCTTATGCTATTACCTGTTGGAAAGCGCAAGGTAGTGAATATGGAAAAGTATTAGGATTTGAAGAAAATCATCCTTTTGATCGAGAAGAACATAAAAAATATTTATATACTATGGCTACTAGAGCCAGTGATAAATTAGTAATTATAAGGAAGTAATAAATGAAAAAAATATTATCAATAGATTTTGATATTATAATATCTCCTTGTATTCAACTTTACAATAATTATTCAACTGATGATTGGGAAGCATTATGTTCTCATTTTGAAATTTTAAAATTTGCTAAACCTGATTATATCCATTTTAAAAGGCTTTTACAACTTTTATTAAAATTAAGTAAAAGTATGAAAAAAGAAAATATTCATTTTATTGTTTCACATGAAATGATTGCTACTTATGTTGATAAGAATATAGATGATACTATATCTTTAATTAATATAGATCATCATCATGATATTGCTTACACCGATAAAGACATTGAAAATAAAATTGAAGATTTAAATTGCGGAAATTGGGTAAAATATCTATCTGAAAAAGGCAAATTAGAAAATTATGTTTGGATTAGAAATGAAGATTCAACTAATTATCCAGAAGATAGAAAATTTAATTTTTCATCTACTCCTATTATAGAGTGTAATTTAGGAACGATTGATACTCCTGATGAACTATTTATTTGTTTATCGCCCCAATGGATTCCACCTCATTTAAGATGTCTTTTTTATATTGTTATAGATATATTTAATAGTATTTATGATACTGAATTTAGAGTTCAAGGAGACGAAGAAGATAATGGTAGATACATCTAATTTAAATTCAAGTATTAATGCTATACTTGAAAATAATATGTTTCTTAAGGACGCGGATTTAGCTTAGGATTTAAATTCTAATTTAGAACTTTTTACCCATGACTTAAATGTAGAATTAGATGCGTTAAATTCTATGATTTATGATAATATAAATAAGATATCAACTCGGTCAAGAGATTTTGCTGATTTTTTAAAAGATATTCGTAGTATATGCGATAATTATATCTCTCGATTTGATTATTATTAAATAATATGATAATATATAAATATAAATGAAAGATGAAAGGAATGTGCGAATGAGATCATATTTCGGGATTCACAATCATACAATGTATTCAAATTTACGTCTATTAGATTGTATTAATAGACCGCAAGCTCTTATTGACAAAGCGATAGAATTAGGCCTATCAGGAATAACTATTACAGACCATGAATGCCTTTCTGCGCATATGGAAGTAAATCAATATGCAAAAAAAATAAGAGAAGAAAATCCTGATTTTACTATTGCTCTTGGTAATGAAATTTATCTCACTGATACAAGAGATAACGGACAAAAATATTACCACTTTATTCTTATTGCTAAAGATGCCATCGGACATAAAGCATTAAGAGAATTAAGTTCTATTGCTTGGATTCATAGTTATGTTGATAGACGTATGGAACGAGTTCCTACTTTAAAAAGTGAACTTGAAATGGTAATGGAACAATATAAAGGACATGTTATAGCAACAACTGCTTGTATTGGTGGAGAACTTGGTAGCTGTATTTTACCAATGTTCCAAGCAGAATTAAATAAAGATATTGAAACTCAAACTAAATATTATAATCAAATAATTGATTATATTAATTTTTGTATTAAAGTATTTGGAAAAGATGATTTTTATCTTGAATGTGCGCCATCTACTGATGCCGAGCAAATAATTGTAAATCATAAAATTTATCAAATTGCCAAGGCATTTGATTTAAAAATGGTAATTGGAACAGATGCGCATTATTTAACTAAAGAAGATAGACCCATTCATAAAGCATATCTTACTTCTAAGCCAGGAGAAAGAGAAGTTGACGATTTTTATAAATTTACTTACTTAATGACAAGTGATGAAATTTTTGAATTAATGGAACCTTATGCTAATGATTGGGATAAAGATAATAAAACAGGAAAAGAATTGATAAATTGGATTCTTGATAATACTCAAGAGATCCAAAATAAAATTTCTTTTTATTCATTAGAAAGAAAACAAATTATTCCAAAAGTTGAAGTAAAGGATTATAAGAAAGGATTCATTCCTTCAAATTGGTTTGATAAATATCCAATTATCTGTTCTTTAATTAATAGCGACAATATTCAAGAACGATATTGGGTAAACGAATGTATTAAAGCTTTACAAGAAAAGCAACTTTATGATAATAAAAATTATTTAGAGCGACTTGAAATTGAAGCTGATATTATAAAAGATATCGGCGAAAAATTAGATGACTGTCTTTTTGCTTATTTTAATACTTTCCAACATTATATTAATTTATTTTGGGAATGTGGAAGTATCGTAGGTCCTGGGCGAGGTTCTGCAACTGGCTTTTTATCTAATTATCTTTTAGGTATTACTCAATTAGACCCAATTCGTTGGGGACTTCCTTATTGGAGATTTTTAAATAAGGAGCGCGCGGAATTGCCTGATATTGATATTGACCTTGCTCCAAGTAAACGTCCCGCAATTTTCAAAGCAATTAGAAAAGAACGCGGAGAATTGGGATTGGTTCAAGTTGCTACATTTGGAACTGAAGGCACTAAACAAAGTATTTTAACTGCTTGCCGTGGATATAGAAGTAAAGAATTTCCAGAAGGAATTGATGTTGATAATGCTCAATATATGTCTTCATTAATTCCCCAAGAACGTGGATTTTTATGGCCTATCCATGATGTTATTTATGGTAATGAGGAAAAAGATCGTAAACCTGTTCAAGCATTTATTCGAGAAGTAAATCAATATCCTGGTCTTTTGGATATTATTGTATATATTGAAGGAATGGTTAATAAACGTTCTTCTCATGCTTCTGGCGTTATTTTATATGGCGACGATCCATTTGATACTGCATCATTTATGAGAACTCCTAGTGGAGATATGATTACTTGTTGGGATCTTCATAAAGCGGAAGCCGCTGGAGATACAAAATATGACTTCCTTGTAACTGAAGCTTCTGATAAAATTATTACTTGTTATCAATTACTTCTAAAAGATAAGTAGGTTCCAGAATTATCTTTACGAGAATTTTATAATAAATATATTCATCCAGAAGTAATAGATACAACTGATCAAGCAATTTGGGACCATCTTGCCGCCGGTGATGTATTAGATGTATTCCAATTTTCTACGGGAGTTGGTTTAGCGATAGCGAAACGTCTTAAACCCCAAGACCCTATGGAAATGACAGCAGCAAATGCTATGATGCGTCTTATGTCTGAAAAAGGTAAGGAATCACAGCAAGATAGATATTATCGCATTCAACATTCGGGTATTAAAATATTTGATGATGAAATGAAGGCTCAACATCTTCCACAAGAATTAATTGATAAGATGCATAAGCATTGTGATAAATATTATGGATGTTGTCCTATTCAAGAGCAAATGATGGAAATTCTTATGGATGTAGCTCATTTTACTCTTGGTGAAGCTAATACTGCGCGTAAGATTGTTGCTAAAAAGCAAATGGCTAAAATTCCACAATTGAGAGAACAAGTATTTAATAAATTTGATAATGAAAAATCTGCTGAATACTTTTGGGAAATCGCAGTTGCTCCTCAATTAGGATATGCATTTAGTCTTAATCATTCTCTTCCTTATTCATTTGTAGCAATTCAAATGATTTACTTAGTAATTCATTTTAATCCTATCTATTGGGATACCGCTTGCTTAATTGTTAATAGCGGTTCCCTTGAAGATAATAGTGAAGAAGAGATTGTAGATATTTATGCTCCTGAAGGTGATGATTTAGCTAATGGAGCAACATTTGAAGATCTTCCTGACAAAAGCGGCAAAATCCGCAAAACCGCGGCTACTGATTATGGAAAAATTGCTAAGGCCATTAGTGATATTCAAAAAGCAGGAATTGAAGTAGGTCTTCCTGATATTAACAAATCTAAATTTGGATTTGCTCCTGATATTGAAAATAATAAAATTCTTTTCGGATTAAAAGGTATGCTGAATGTTGGTGATGAATTAGTTAATACAATCATTGCCAATCGTCCTTATTCAAATCCTAAAGAATTTTTATACCGTATTAAGCCAGGTAAACAAGCTATGATTTCTCTTATTAAAGGTGGAGCCTTTGATAATATGATGGATAGAAAAGAATTAATGATTTGGTATATTTGGGAAACCTGCGACAAAAAGAAAAGAATTACTCTTCAAAATATGGGCGGACTTATGAAGTATGATCTTCTTCCAGAAGAAAATGAAAATCAAATTATGGCTCGCCGTATTTATGAATTTAATAGATATTTAAAAGCAATTTGTAAAACTACAAAAAATAATGGTCTATATCAACTTGATGAACGAGCCATTAATTTTTTAATAGAAATTGGAGAAGATAATAATATTCAATTTGATGGAACTAATTATTCTTTAAGTGAAAATGTTTGGAATGGTATATACCAAAAGTGGATGGATATATTTCGCACTTGGATTGCTAATAATAAAGATGAAATTTTGAATAATCTGAATATAAAAATATTTAAAGATGATTGGGATAAATACGCTAATAAAAATAATTTATCCGCTTGGGAAATGGAAGTTCTTTGTTATTATTATCATACTCATGAATTAAACAATATTAACAATGATAAATATGGATTTGTGGATTTCTTTAAACTTCCAGAAGAACCAATAGTTGACAGAAGTTTTACTAAAGGAAATCATACTATTCATATTTATAAGTTATTTAAAATTTGCGGGACTTGTATTGCCAAAAATAAAACTAAAAGCACTGTAACCATTCTTACTACTACTGGTCCTGTAGAAGTAAAGTTTAGAAAAGAATATTTTAGTTTATTTGATAAACAAATTTCAGAGCGCGGCGCGGACGGAACTAAACATATTGTTGAAAAATCTTGGTTTAATCGCGGAAATATGATTGTAGTCTCTGGAATTCGTAATGGAGATAATTTCATGTCAAAAAAATATGCTTCTTCTGGAGGACATCAATTATATAAAATTGATGAAATTTTATCCAATGGTGATTTGGTTTTAAAAGATGCTCGTTATCAAGGAGGAATTGAAGAAGATGTATAAAATTATTGCATTATGTGGAAAATCTGGTGCAGGAAAAGATAGCCTAATGATGGCTACCTTTTCCCACTTAGAGGAATATCTAAATCCTATTATAAGCCACACTACACGCCCAAAGCGTGAAAAAGAAATAGCAGACAAAAATTATCATTTTGTTTCAGATGATCAGTTTTTAACTTTAATTGATGAAAATAAAATGTTAGAAACCACTTCTTTTAATAATTGGTATTATGGCACAAGTATTGATAGTTTGTCTGATAGTAAAGTTAATATTGGTGTTTTTAATCCTGAAGGAATTATAAGTCTTCTTAAAGATAATCGAATTGAATTAGAAATATATTATATTACTGCGAAAGGAAAAACTCGCTTAATTAGGCAATTAAACAGAGAAGAAAATCCTGACGTAGATGAAATTATTAGAAGATATACTGCTGATGAAATTCAATTTCAGCTAATAAATGATATTAAGTGCAATATTGTGACAAATGAAACATTAGAAGATTATAATAATATTGTTAATCTTCTAACTCAAAGGGTTAAACAATGGGCGGAAATGGACCAAGATAAATAATTATTTACTAACAAAACCTAAATATAGTAGAATATTCTAAAAGAACTACTATATTTAGTTTGGAGGCAAAAAAATTGTATATTATTAAACGTGATGGAAGTATAACTCAATTTAATAAAAAGAAAATTATTAACGCAATAAATAAAGCATTTATTGAAGTTGATGGTAAACTATATGAAGATGATACTGCGAAAGATATCGCGGAAGACATTGAAAGACAAATAAATCATTTCCCCGATGGAAGTGTTGGAGTAGAAGATCTTCAAGATTGGATTGAAGATTATTTAATGCGTTCTGAGCGACGTGATGTTGCTCGTGCTTATATCAGATATAGATATAAAAAAGAAGTTGCTCGTAATAAAAAAGATGATTTTATTAAAGCAATTCGTGAAAAGCTCGATGGTAATAATGTAAAAAATCAAAATGCTAATGTCGATGAACATTCATTCGGTGGCCGCATAGGTGAAGCAAGTAGTGTTGTCACCAAACAACTTGCACTTGATTACTTACTTTCCCCTATGGCTCGTAAGAATCATATTGATAATATGATATATACTCACGATCTTGATTCTTATTATGTCGGCTCTCATAACTGTTTAAGTATTCCTTTTGATAATTTGCTTGCTAATGGATTTAATACTCGTCAAGCCGATGTTCGTCCTGCGGGTTCAATTAATACAGCATTTCAATTAATTGCTGTTATTTTTCAAATCCAAAGTCTTTGTTAGTTTGGCGGAGTTAGTGCCACTCATTTAGATTGGACTATGGTTCCTTATGTAAGAAAATCTTTCTTTAAACATTTCAATGATGGTATTGAATTTTTATATGAAGGATTAGATATGAGTAAATATGATGGTTGTTATAGTAAAGAAACTCCTATTGATGATGATTTTTATAAATCATTTCCAAAAGCATATAAATATGCTATGAAAATGACTACTCGCGAAACTCATCAAGCTGCAGAAGGTCTTTATCATAATCTTAATACTTTACAATCTCGTAGTGGTAATCAATTACCATTTACAAGTATTAACTATGGCACTTGCACTAAACCTGAAGGTAGAATGGTAACTAAGGCGTTATTAGATGTTTCTATTGAAGGTCTTGGTAAATTACATAAAACTTCAATTTTTCCTTGTGGAATTTTCCAATGTATGAAAGGTGTTAATCGCAAATCAGGTGATCCTAATTATGACTTATATAGATTAGCATTAGAAAGCACCGCGAGACGCCTTTATCCTAATTACGCAAATGTTGATTGGTCTGGTAATGCAGGATATGATATTAATGATCCTCGCACTTATTTTTCTACAATGGGATGTAGAACTGCAAATGGTTGGGATATTAATGGATTCGGTCAACTTAAAGATGGACGTGGAAATATTTGTCCTGTTACTATTATTCTTCCTACTCTTGCGATGATGGCTGTTACTCTAAATGAAAATGATAATTGGGATGATTATAAGTCGTTATCCCAAGAGGAACGGACTAAAATTGGCATAGAACGATTTATGTCTTTACTTGATAGAAAAATCAATGAAGCACGTATTCAATTAATGGAACGTTTTGAGTGGATTTGCTCTCAAGATCCAGGTTCCGCGAAATTTATGTATGAAAATAACGTTATGGCAGGCTATATTCCAGAAGAGGGAATTCGTTCCGCTCTTAAGCACGGAACTCTTGCTATTGGCCAGTTAGGTTTGGCTGAAACTCTTCAAATTCTTATTGGCAAAGATCACACCACGTCAGAAGGAATGGAATTAGCTAAACGAATTGAACAATTATTTAAAGAAAGATGCGCTGAATACAAAGAAAAATATAAATTAAATTTTGGTGTATACTATACTCCAGCAGAAAATCTTTGTTATACAGCTATGACGAAATTTAAAGAAAGGTATGGAATTATCCCTAATGTTAGTGATAGAGAATTTTTCACTAACAGTATCCATGTTCCAGTGTGGAAAGAAATGAGTCCATTTGAAAAAATTGATATTGAATCTGAATTAACTGGTTATTCCTCCGCAGGATGTATTACCTATGTCGAACTTGATTCTACTGTAAAACATAATATTGATGCTCTTGAAACTATTGTCAATTATGCGATGGATCACGATATTCCTTATTTCGCAGTAAACGTTCCTAATGATACTTGCCTTGAATGTGGTTATTGTGATGAATTTAATGATTCTTGCCCTGTGTGCGGAAGCCACAATATTCAGCAATTGCGTCGTGTGACTGGTTATCTTACAGGCAATTATAAAACTGCTTTTAACTGGGGTAAACAAAAAGAAGTTGAAGCAAGAGTAAAGCATACAGGAACATTAGAATGATGAGGTTATAGAATGAATTATTCTAAAAAACCTTTAAAAAAGCATTAGAAAATAAAACATAAATTAGAAAAAGCTACTGAAGTATTAAATAAAAAAATTGATTCGGAATTAGAAACAATTATAAAAACAATATTTTCTTGGATAGCTAATGATGAAAAAATTAATACAGAAGAACATCAAACTATTCTAATAAATTTATTTTATAAGGCTTTAGAAAATCTTTATTCAGAGATTAATATAGAATTAGGAAAAATTTACACAAAAGTAGCTCCATTTAATTTGCAGAATATCGCAAATTTAACTTTTCAAGAAGATGGAAAAACATTAGATGAGCGAATTATTAAATATTTAGACGACTTAGAAGAAAAAAGATTATCTGGTGATTTTCCAGATAATTTAAAAAGTTTTAGTGTTAATATGTATTCTCGTCTGTTAAATAATGAAAGCAAATATTTATTCACTCATTTAATGGAAATGAAAATAAGACCCGTAGCTTCAATACTTGTAATTGAATCAGGGACTTGCGGTGATCTATGCAGTGAATGGGATGGAGAGTATCCGGCAGGAGAAGATATTCCTCTTCCTCCTTACCATACTAATTGTTAGTGTTCTGCTTATTATATTGAAACTGATGATGAAGATGACGTTAATGATTTAGATTTAGAAGTGGAGGAAATAAAGGATATATGAAATACGCAGGAATTATAAAGAATGATTTGGCGGCGGCGCCCGGAGTATGTGTATCATTTTTTACACAAGGGTGTCCGCACCATTGTGAAGGATGTCAAAATCCCGAAACGTGGGATTTTAATGGTGGTAAAGAATTTACTAATAAAGTATTAGATGAATTAATTACTGCTATTAACGCGAATAATGTTGAACGTAATCTTTGTATTATGGGTGGAGAACCTCTCTGCCCTGAAAATGAATTTTTAACTAATTTAGTTATTACTGAAATTAAAAAAATATATCCAAACATTAAAATATATATATGGACTGGATATGTTTATGATGATTTAAAGAATAGTAATAATATTAGAATTAAAAATATATTAAAAACCGCCGATTACCTAATTGATGGACCATATATCCAAAAGGAAAGAGATATTACTTTGCCTTTGCGCGGTTCCCGCAATTAGAACATTATTAATTTAAAACTTGACAAAAAAGAAAATTTGTGATATAATTTTTCTATGAAATAGATAGGAGATTATATAACAATGAATGTTTTTTATACTAATACGATGGGAGAATTATATAATTCTCCTCGTAAATTCGAAGAAGGAACTATTGCCATTTCTGGTGAAGATCAGAAACAATATTGTTACACTGGAAATGAATGGGTAATGATAGGAACTACTACTAATAATTTGTCAGATAATTCTACTACATTTCAAACTGGAATGAATTTATATGATTTTAATAAAAATATTATGATACAAATGGATCCAATTAATGAAGAAGAATTAAATAAATTAATGAGTAGTATTAATGAAATGAGTGAATATGGAATGTATTATATGTTATTATGTAAAGATTATAATTATTATACCATTTTTCACAAAAATATTCCTCCAATTATTTCAACTGGTTCTGTAGCAAGTATGGTAATTATACTTTGTCAAGAATTAGGAAGTATTGTTGGTTGGGAAAAAAATAATGATAATGCTATTGAAATTTGGATAAATATTGATAATGAATCTTATTGTTTTTATTTATTCCAATATGATGCTGGTATTGTGGAGTGTAATTAAATGATTGTTTGTAATATTAATTTATTTTCAATGGAACAAAATGTTTTTAAAACTTATGATGATGGAATGACAGTAAGTATTGGAACTTGTAGTATTCCTGATCTTCCAAATGTTTTAGTAGCATCTTGTTATAAGAATGATACTGATACTATACGTTTATATGGTATTGAAGATTTTATTAATGAATTAATTCCAAAAATTTATGAAAGTAATAGTTTGAATTATTCCAATAGAAAAGAAATTAAAGTTGAGGTAGGTTAATGAATAAGTATCTTGTAAGTGCTACAGAAGTTTATCGTGTAGATAATGAGGAAAGTGCGGCCGCACTTATTGATGAGGCTAAGGCTGAAACTAAATATATTTTAGCTAAGTATAGTTCAGTGAAGAAAGAAAAAAAGGCTAAGGGTGAAATTGTCGATGAATGGTATCAAGTCACTCTTGTTAAAAAATTCAATGATGAAAAAGATCCTATTAGTAATATTGATGTAAATTATGAGGTAAGCTTTTAATGAAGTTTAAACGAGTAAGCAAATATCCTGACGCGGTTTTGCCCGTAAGAAAAACAGCGAAATCCGCAGGCTATGATTTTACAGTAGCAGAAGATGTTGTAATTCCAGCATATAAGAATTTGCTAAATAGATTTCCAACACGTTATTTTGATTCAATTTCTCTTGAAGATATGGGTAATATGACAAAAAATCTTAAAGCCAAACCAACTCTTGTGCCTACTGGAATTAAATGTGAATTAAATGATAATACATATCTTGAATTATCAGTTCGCAGTTCTTGTCCTTTAAAATATTGGCTTATTCTTGCTAATGGCGTTGGGATTATTGACGCAGACTATTATAATAATCCTGATAATGAAGGACATATTTATTTTCAAATGATTAATTTATCTCCTTTTGATATTCAACTTCATAAAGGTGATGTTATTGGTCAAGGTATTATTAAACCTTATTTAATCACCGAAGACGATAATGCTTTTGGTGACCGCCTTGGAGGATTTGGTTCAACTTCAAAGTAATTACCTCAAACCTTAAAGAAAGGAGGTAATTACTTGAATATCCTCTTTTTAGATTTGTCTACTAAATCTACTGGTTATTGTGTATCTAATAACGAGGGAGAGATGTTAGATTATGGACTGCTAACCGCAGTTTCCTCTAATAATTTAGACAGAATACAAAAAATACAAGATTAGATTATTGAATTAGTAAAAAAATATAATATAGAGAAGATAGTAGCGGAAGATGTTCATCCTGAAACTTATGGATATTCTGATACTTCACGTTTATTAATGTGGCTTCAAGGCGCAGTAATGTTGGGCGCACATGGAGTTAATTCTTCATTTACTTCCAAAACATTAGAGCTGATGTAGGCAAGTGAATGGCGCAAAAAACTTGGAATTAAAACTGGTCGCAGTATTAAACGTGAAACTCTTAAACAAGCTGATATTGATTTTGTATAGCAAAAATATAATATAAAAGCCAATGACGATATATGTGATGCCATATGTTTATATACCGCATATTTCACGAAAGAAAGTTCCAATAATGATTTTAATTGGGAGTAATAAATAGGCCTTAAATAAATAATCCTCCTTCCCTTCTTTTAAAATATATTAGAAGCTAAGTGGAAGGAGGTATTTTTTATGTCTGCTTTTATTGCCTAGCATTTTATAGAAATATTTTTTGGTCTTATTTCTGCTGGCCTCTTAGCCTTTTGTAGATATATTTATACTCAAATGAAAATGTATCAAAAATTGGCAGAAGAAAAGAAAGATGAACAATTAGAAGAATTAATTGAAGAACATATAGCTCCAATTAAAGAAGATTTAAATAATTTAAGATCTTTTGTATTGGAAGAAAAGAAAAGTAGTGAGAGATATATTGAAATAATTCTTGCTTCTTATAGATTTAGATTAATTCAATTATGTCAAAGTTTCTTAAAACAAGGATATATGACTTCAGGACAGTATGAATAGTTAGTCGAATTCTTTAAAGTATATGCAGGTTTAGGTGGAAATGGATAGGCTAAAGAGTACTATGAAAGGACTTTAAAATTACCACTTAAAGACTAATAAAAAAAAATAAGGGAATGAAACAAAATAGTTTCATTCCCTTATTTTTTTTATCTATTTAAATAAAAGATTAGTATTATTTATAATTTCTTCACCATAAGTTCCTACCAAATCCGCAATCAATTCTTCTTCTTCTGGTTTTAATGAAATATCATAGCTAAAAATAGCAGCATGAGTTAATTCATGCGCTAATACTTTTTTTAATTTTTTATTGCTAATATTTTCATTAATATAAATTGTTGAAGTAGGATCATCACAAGAACCTAAAGTATATATTCCAGAAGGTCGCATTAACATAGGATGATTGGAAGATACTAATAGTATCCTCCAATTCCTATCATTAATATTAACCATTCATAGATCCAATTTTAGATGCTAAAGCCTAGATTTTCTTCTCCATATAAGAACGTTCATCATTAGAAGCATCTTCAATCATTTCTACTATATCAGAACTTAATTCTTGAAGATACTTGTCTAATTCTTTTATCTAAACGCTTTTATCTTTATGAAGTTCTTTGGCTTCTATATACATCTTTCTATGGACGCCGCTACGACCCTCTCTGCTATCATGGGCTTCATGAGATTTCCCACTCGTTGGCATCTCATATTCATGTTCATCATAATCATAATCTTCCCAATCATAATCATATGTCATGGGTTTATAAATTCTTTTTTTATGAGGAGATTTATATTTTTCAGTATAATAATGTGTGGTTTCAGGTAATTCATTCATAGCTTCAGTAATAGTGCAATAATAAATAGCCTGTTCAAGGTCTTTTATCATATCTATTACTTCGCCCATTTCCTTTGTATCAACACATTCTAAATGAGCCATTTGGCTTTCTACTTGAGTTAATAATTGCTTTTTAATTTCTTGGAATTTATCGCACATTTAAAAAACCTCCTTATGCCACTCTCTCGATAATTAAGCTGGCATTTTCAACATCAATAGCCTATGAACTCGTGTTTTCAATACTGATTTGAGTGCAACAACCGCCTAACACATCAAGGAATAAAGCACGTGAAACATTATTAAACTATCCAGTAGCCGTAGGAGTAGAAATCATTGTAGAAGTAGTAACTGGCTCTCCATTAATAGCTATAGCCAAAGAAATAGCACCCGCAGTTCCAGTAGTTGGAAGTCCTATATTACCTCCAAATGAAATGCGGAAACGAGCTCTGCGTTGACCGTTCGTAAGACCGCGGAGGGTAACTAGACCGCTACCCTCGCGATACATTATGGAACAGTTTCCAGCAACAGCTGTGTTAGTGAATACTACATTAGAACCAGTAGCAACTGATTGTAAAGCATTAGCCGTTATTTCCATAATTTAACCTTCTTTCTTCAATCAGGAATTGCAACCGCATCCTGAACCATATCCGCATCCATAGCTAGTATAACTAACACCGGTATAAGGATTAGCAACGATATAAGCAGGAGTTGCTTTTGGAGACAACTGATCAATAAGATAAGCATTTTGAAGATTTTGAGAAATCTAATTTTTAAGAGTGCTATTTTCACTGGTAAGAGTCTCAATTTTATCTTGAACAAGGAAGTCAAGAATAGAACGCATATTAGCATTATTGTTATCAATAATATCGCGGACACCATCAACGGTAGCCTGACGATTCTGGCAAGCAATACTAGCAAGATTATAATTAAGATCAGCAAAACTAGACTGAACTAACTGTTTATTCTCGCAGCAACATTGAGCATTAGTAGCTGCCATATTATTTAATTGCTGAGTTAAATTATTAGTATTTTGCATACTTGCTACAGTATCAGCATTAATAGCCTGAGTAATACTAAAGGTATTCTGCATATTGTTCATACCCATATTACAGATATCACTCTGTAAAGTGCGAGTATTAGCATTATTAGTTTCAGCAAGATTAGCAAAACCACTTAAAAGATTAGTATTTACTCCACTAAAACCATTACAAAGGCTAGAAGCTAAACCATTAACGCCAGATTTAAGATCGCTCATGTTAAAACCATAACCGATTTCTTCTCGAGTTGTAGTACCTTGGAAACCAGAACCATTAGCACCATTATTACCCCAGCCATTACCGCCCCAGCCATTGAAGCAGAATAAGAACAGGATAATAATCCACCATGCTCCGTCTCCCCACATTCCGCCATCATTATTACGATAGCCATTTCCAGAAGCCGCAGCAATATCAGATAATGAATAATTCGGCGTGCTCATTGGATAATTGTAATTAAACATAACAAAACCTCTTTCTATAATTTTATTTATTTAAACCCCATTTGGGACTTAAAACTATTAAATTCTTTATCGAAATTCAAACCTCTTGATTCAAACAAATTACGAGCAAATTTTTCAATGTCATCGGATTGACCGTTCCGTGCCATTTGTAATAAATTATTGCCCATTGGCGTTCCGCCCATTTGACTTTCAAGCATAGATAAAACTAATTGCTATGGATTTTGACCGTTTTTAATCATAGCAATAATTTGCATTGGATTCATTGATTGTGTCATTTGAAACTCTCCTTAAAAATTAAACTGCGGTTTGCTCTCTGTTGGTTGCTATTGAGCTGGCTAACCCGATTCCTAAGACGGCGCAACCGCGTTATTGGATCCCATGATCTATGCAAATACTTCTTTAATAGAAGTTAAGGTAGTATTAAATTCTTCTCGTGTTATATAGTCATTATTAGGCTAAGAAGAATTTGGGATTTCTTTTAATTCATACATATTAATAGAAGCTGTTCCATCCATATTTATTTGTTTTGTATAAATTCTACGATTAGCATAGTCAGGAAAATAAAAAACTGAACCATCAAAATCTATATTCATAGCTCGAACCTCTTCTAAAGAAGCAACGGGTCTAATTCGCTATGCAGTATTGTTTTGAATTATAGGTGTAGCAGTTGTTCCATAAATAGGTCTATTATTACCTATTGGATACTACTGCTATGGATAACCATAAGTATTCATGTTATTACCTCCGGAGAAATATAATAATGAAAGGTTTTATCTTTTCCTTTCATTATTATATGACTTTTATTTTGTGTAAATATATTATAATTACTGACACTTTTTGGATAAAAATTTCACTTACTCAAAATTAAATAAATTTGACACTTTATAATTTTTTATTTTACAATATTTAAAAATTTTTGTATAATTATAATATAGAGAAAATATAGAGATAGAAAAATTTTTTCTAAAATAAACAAAATGAAGGTGATTAAAATTTTTATTGTAGGTGTTTGCGACAATAGCGATTAGCAAAATGACTCATTGGAAGAAATAATAAATTAGTATTTTAAAGATTTTAATTTACCAGGATATGTATATAAATTTACTGATCCTGAAAAATTAATTAACTCTAATATTGATTATGATGCAATTTTTTTAGGGATTACATTTAAAAAAATGGATGGTATTGAAATAGCTCATCTTTTAAGGATAAATGGGTATATTGGAAAAATAATTTTTGTTTCCTCTCAAATAAATTATGGAGTAGCTTCTTATGAAGTAAAGGCATTTAATTTTGTCAAAAAGCCTGTTAATAAGGAAAAAATTTTTTCTATTTTACATGAAGTTAGAGAAGAAAAAAGACGTGAATATAAATATTTAGATACTCCTAATGGAGAAGTAAAAATTGATTTAAATAAAGTATTATATGCTGATATTCAAAAACGAAATTTATGTTGTCATTTAGAGAATGAAATTCTAAATAGTAAAACTCTAAAAACTTCTTTTGAAAATTATATAGGAACTTTAGTTTATCATCCAGATTTTGTCTTTATCCCGCCAAGTTTAATTATTAATTTAAATCAAATTAAAATAATGAATAAAGACAATTTAACTTTTAAAAATGGTGAAGTTTTATACTTTCCTAAAAAAGGCTATGAGGAAATTAATCGACGATGGAAAAATCCATTTAGATAAAAAAAAATAAGGGAGACATTCAGTTAAGAATGTCTCCCTTATTTTTATTGCTTTAAATCATCACTTGGAGTACGATAATTATTTACTGTAGATTCAATCTTCTCTTGTAAATATTTATTCAAATCACCAAAAGCATTATTCAAATACTCTTTAGCATCATCACTTAAAATAAGCAATACTGCTTGATAAGTTCTCTAAAATGCTTCTTTTTGAGCAGCTTCATCAAACTTACCTTGTTCTTTAAGAGAATTTACATAAGTTTGATTGGTGGCAATAACACAGTTAGTAATTGTGTCAGTAGCCATTTGCACATATTTATTTAAAATATCATTATTAGTTTTCTTTTGTAATTCTGCACTTTTTGCTTTAATCCAAATAACTATAAAAGTAGTTAAAGCACCAAGCATAGGAATCAAACATACTTGAAATAATTGATTAATTAAATTTTGATCCATAATATTATCTCCTTTTTCTTACAATAAATTTATATTAAATCCAAGCCACGGGGACAGGAGTCCAAGTGCTAGTAGTAGAAGTTCTATATTTAAAAGTACCAGTTTTCGCGGTTGTATCTATCCATACCAAAGGAGCAGTTCCAGACGCAGGTTGTGTTGATCCAATATAAATGGCGTAGTCAGTAGTAGTTCCAACGGTAGGAGGAGTGGCATTATCAACATATTTTTTAGTAGCTAATTCCATATCAGCAGTAGGAATATAACTATTATCCATAGTAATTCTACCATCCGCGGTCATTATATTAGATTTATTTTTATAAACTGCTTGTGTTACATCATCAGGAACGGTTGCTAGCTTATTATCAATAGATTTAATAGCATCAGCAACTTTATTATTAATAGTCACTTCGGCGTTATCTACTGCTTCTTGAATCTAAGCCACTTTTTCATCAACATTAATCGCGGCCGCACCCTCAATACCCATTACAGTAAGATAATCATCAGCTTCACTAGTCCATCCATTTAAAGTAATAACTTTTCCCTCAATAGTATAATGATCTGTCTCTTTTAGCATAATACCATTATAATATAAAGTTAAAGCACTACTATCATCAAAATCAAAAGGAATAGTAAATGTATTCTAATTTGCTTTCGCGGTAAACACATATTTATTTACAGGTTTACTTGCTACATCCGCAGGACAAGTAACATTATACTCAATTCCATTAATATTTATCGTACCAATTTTACTTCCATTATCATCAATATTTTCGTAAGATACTTCTGACAATTCGGCTAAATTACGACCATTTTCATCATAAGTAGCATAATCCGCGTGATCGGTATATAAATTTAATCTTTTATCCGCAGTATCAATATAGAATTTATGAGTATCTTCTGTAAAATAAGCATAACCCTCTGTAATAGGAGTGCTTTCTACTGTTGTAAATAAAGTTTTTCCAGAATCTAAAGATGGAAAAGGTATTTTCCCATTAACCGCTTTCGCATCATAGGTGACTAATCTATCTGAATCACCTTTTAAAATTTTAAATAGAGCCATCGATCTTCAATAACTCCTTTCTATAAATTAATGGTATAGAATTAAATTAATAATTCTATACCATTTAGTTTATTTATTCGAGAACAATCCAATAAACATCCAACCCATTACCGCCAACAAATCCCTCTAAACGCGCCAAGCGCTCCCAAATTTGTTGTACTACTTGGCTATCATCAATTACATAATAATCTTCTTCTTTTACAATAGAATCCAAATTAAGTTTAGAATAAACCTAAAGACTTGCTGGCAATGTATTTAAATTATATAATAAATTATTAGAATCTTTTTCTATTTTGTAAAAAGTTATCATATAATTTAAATTACCAGATTTTTTAGTAGCACTATAATTTAAAACCCAAGGAAAAATAATTTTATCTTTATGAGTTAAAGTATCATAATATGGAACTGGATAAATGCGTTTTTCATTATCAGCATTAATATACTAAATAATACACATCATATTAGTTAAATCCATGGTATCAAAATATCTATCTATTTCAAAATAAATAATTTCAGCAGCATGATCGCCTTCAACTGTAATATAATTATTTTCATTACTAATAGTCCTTGAATTTAAATTTACCTAAACTAATTTTTCATCTTCTGGAGCAGGAAGAGCTGGATATTTTACTGGAAAATTTTCATCTTGTATTTGATGTAAAACACTATAATAATCAGTTGGATTAGTTATCATTTATCTTACCTCTTAATCGTGAGTACTCCTGGCTTCGAATTTCTTTCACCTTTTTTAATAATAACAGCCACTTGAGTAATGTCTTCATTTATTTCTATTGCATTATTAGTACCAGAAGTAGTTATTTGAGTAAGACCTTCAGCATTTTTCCACTAATATTCATAAATACCATTTCCCAACTCGCTAGTATTACTAATACTAACAATATATTTTCCATTTTCAGTTTTTATTTCACCAGCAGGAACTAAATTAGTAGGATCAAAATAATTAGTAAAATTAATTGGACCATAATCTATGTTATCTTTATTTTTATATCCATGAACTGTTAAAGTATAATTATCTTCTTGAGTTAAAGTTACAACTTTTTCAGTACTAAATTCAGACCCATTTTTTGTCCAAAGATAAGTACATTGAACTCCTTCATCATTCTATCCAATAGCAGTGATTATATTAGAAGACCCATAATAGCATCCATTATCAGGGGAGGGGTCAAGAATAATTTTAAAATCTTCACTAATACCTTCCACAACAACGCTTAATCCTACCCATTTAACTTCTTTACTTACTTGATTCGCAGTTGTACCATAAGCGGTTACGCTATAACTTCCGCATCCATCAACTTCACAATATTGAACTTTTAAATAAAGGTCATTCTTTTTAGCAACATAATTCTCAAGATTAATGTCACTACTGCTATTAATATAAGTATCTCCATTTTTAGTAAAATAAGTCAATTTTTCGTTATAGGCCATATCTCCACTAAAAATACTATTATCATCAACAATTTTTTTGTATTCATAGCCAATACCATTTTTTAATTCAGTATTAGTTCCTCTATAATTACAAATCCATTTATATTCAATAGTAGTATTATCTGGATTATTTAAGGTATCATTATAAGCCAAAGCATATAATTTATCACCAGTTAAATAAACTGATTTATTATTTAAAATACTTGTTAAGAAAGCCACATTATCAGGGACTCCAAAGCCCGCAGATTTCTTTGAATCAATTAAGCTTTCTAAATATCCAGTTAAATAATCAACAGGTTGCGCAGTAATTAAATCTTCATCAATGTCTAAAGTTTTATTGATAACCATTTGCGCAGGTAATGTATTAAATACATACATTAAATTATTATTATCTTTTGGATTTTTTTTGAAGAAAATAATAGAAAACTATAAAGTACCAGATTCACTAGTTACTTCATCACTGATTTGCCAACCAAAAATTAATTTTCCAGCAGTACCAATATCAGGGCAAATAGCTTCAGAATAACCTTGAATTTGATCGTTTAAATAATACTAAATATAAATTTTAATATCATCAGCTGCTAAATCTTGTAAATCAAAATATCTATCAATTTGAAAATAGATTGTTTCTGCCAAATGATCATTTTCAACAGTAAGCAATTGAGTTTTTCCAAATTCTTTAGTTAATTCAATTTGACGAGTATCAGCATTTATATTTATAATAGGCTCATCTAAAGGTATACGAAGAACAGATGGATCTAATTTCTTCATTTGAACGATACCAGTGATATTACTATAATAGTCTTCAATAGATTTTATTTCAACGATTTTTCCATTAACGTTTTTTATTTTATTATCTTTAGCTAAAGTATTGATTTTCTTTTGAAGTTCTTCCCATTTAGCTTGTTCGATAACACTATCATTTTTAACTATCAAATCTATCTCTTCCTTTCTAAAAAAATTAGGTTAAATAGTTTCTTTTCCTATTTAACCTAATTTTTTTTATATTTAAATCAATGTATTCTGGCCTATTTAAACCTCATACCATTCTTTTAATTCACTTTCAGGAACTAAAGGAGAGATGGAAAAAAATTCTTTTCCATCTCTCGTTAATTTCTTATTGTAATCTGCTATTAATCTATACAAAGTAGTCGCAGGAATTCCTGTCAACTATATAGAAGATTCAATAATACCGTTAGAACCCATATATCTATAAACAATTTCTTTTTCCATAATTTATCCTCACTTTACAATAGGCTCTTCTTCAAAATTCGCTCTATTAGATATCATTGCTTCATAAATATTGTGTAAAGTATTCTTAACACTTTCACCATAACTAGCAACATAATAATATCTAAAACGACCTGTATATCCATTAGCAACAGTAGGCATACCTGTTTGACGAGGGGTAAAAATATTACCAGAACTATCTGCCGTAATCTATTTAATTGGATGTTTATTAGTGCCAATCTGTACTTGAATAGCACCAGTATAACCCTTAAACTAATTACCAGACATATTTAAAATTGTCTAACCAGAGAACGCATTTACATCAAAGTTAAGAATACCATCTTTACATCCCTCTATAATTAAATTATAAGGAGAATAAGATCCCATCTTACTTTGATAGAATGCTTGAGCTCCAAAAGTCAAACCTTCCGTAGAAGAAGAATAAGGAATTATATTATTACGACTTAAAGGACATTGATAAAATGCTTTAATGCCAATTTTCTTTAAACAATCACTAAACTAAAAATATTCCAATCCGCTATCTAAAGTAAAAGCATAATCATCTATTACAGAAATTTTATTACTGTCTTTTGGAGCAAAAAATACTGCTGTAATATTACGATTTACTTGGATACCCACTGCTGCGGATGGATTAACTTGACTGTATTTAATTCTCGTAATTGGCTAACCATTATAGGTTGTAGGTAAAGTGATTTTACCTTTTAAATTCTTAGCTAAATCAGTCATTACAAATGATAATTCTCCGTCAGAATTTATAATATCATAATATTTATGAGTAGAATCATTAACTAAGATATTGTCATAAACACTAACTGGTTCTCCAACAGCATAGAACTCGCGGTCGGCATAAGCTAATTGTTTAGTTAAATCAATTTTAACTCCATCTTTATCCGCCCATCCAGTCTATCTCCAAGTCCATTCCAATGGGTCTTCGCCCTCCGGTAAATCAGTTACTTCTGTATTATTAAAGTAATAAAATTCTTCTGGAACAGTAATTTTTTCTCCATAATTAAACACTTTTTTTACAGTTGAATCATTAATAACGCGATCGCCATTAACAAAAGTAATTGTATAAGATTTACGTTCGAATTTTGCTTTAAAAATATAATCCATTTTATTAGGAAGTAAAGACAAAGAATTCCAAGTGCTTTTTAAAACGACATCTTCTTCATTTACATTTTTTCCAATAGCAATTATTAATTCTCCTGTATCGTCTTCCCAACCTTTAAAATCATAAGTTGGCATTTTTTCTTGTAAGCTACCAAAAGAGATATAAGTTTCACTTTCAGGATTTGTTGGATCATCAAAGAATTTTTTACCACTCGATGATGATAATTTCTAAGTTTTTAAAACTTCCTAAACCAATACTCCATCAATGTCTTCTTTTTCTAAAATAAATTTGGCAGAATATTCTGACTTAACATTTTCTACAAAAATTGTTAGATCAGGATATTTATTCTATAATTCATTCTAAATAACAGACTCATTAATCTAACTATTATTTTTTATATACACAATACCAGATATTTCAGGTTTATTTGTATTAAGACCTCTATAATTATTATAAACGTCAATTAATAAATTATAATCAGTTATTACGCTATGATCATCATTGTCTCCATTTATTGTATCTAAATAATAAATCTAATTATTTTTAATATCAGATTTTGTTATTTTATTAACCTAGTCTTTTGGAATAGCAGTTAACTAAAAATGTCCATTATCTCTATAATAAGATTTCCTTTCTGGATCAAGAGTTGTTTTAGTATCAGTAAGAAGTCTATATGGGCTCCACTAAATATTATTTAAATTAATAATACAATTAGATAAATCTAATTTACTATTTTTACTAGCCGAAACATATTTGCGTAATAATTTATAACTATTATAACCTAAATTACCGCCTCGAATATCAAAAGTTCTTATTTCGGTTTTTTCTTTTCCTTCTTCGGCATCAGTAAGATCCTAAATATATAAGCCACGATTTTCATCTAAAATTTCAAGTTTTCCAGTAATCGAATTCTTTTCAGGATATACATAATTAGTTATTAATTTCGTTAATAAATTAGCTTCTATTAAACTTAAATAATTTGTTCGATTGGTTAAATATAAAGTATTTAAAGCTACTCCAGGAGCAAAATTAACTCTTGGAATATTAGATTTAGTATTTCTAAAGTTTTCAAGCTTTTCGCTCTTAGTTAAATCTAATGCTCCTTGGTCTTTTTTAAAGTTAATATTGCAAAGATTTATTTCTTTAAGTAAAGGCATTCCACCTTTTGAGAAAGACCAATCGTTTACATCATTATTAAAATATTCATTACCACTTTCATCTTTCCCGTCATACCCTAATAACAAATCAGTTAAACGCTCCATTTTTCCTTCAGCAGCAAATTCTTGGAAATATAATTTACTTAAATCACCGAGAGATTTCATTTGATCCATTCCATAAATATAATATAATTGTTCTTTATAATTACCGCTACTTATAATTCCTTTTTTAATATCAGGAGCTACATATTTAACTGGTTCTAAACCATTATATTTCTTTGAAGGAAAATTCTCTCCATCTGTACCAATAGTAACATAGGCATTGCGCGCGGGCTCCATACTAATCCAATATTCGCCATCAAACATATGATTTTTTTCTTCAAATTCAACATTATTTTTCCAATATTGAGAATTTGTAATTAATCCATCCATATTCTAAGTATTAGTGCCTTCAATCCATTTATCAGATGTATTTTTAGGATTATTTGCAGAAATACGGCTTCTAATATAACTTCCTCCACCATTTCTGGCATAAGTACCAACAGTTAACCAAGAGTCAATATAATTAAGACGATTGGCTAAAAATTGCGCACGATAAAGATTTCTATCTCCTTGTAAAGCATAAAAATATTTATCATCTTCAACCTCATATGACCCTCCGTCAGTTAAGCGACCAAACACTGGCATATTTTCAGCTTTAGAATTTGTTGGAATAATATACTTAAATTCTTCATCTAAACTTAAAGCAATAATTGGTCGATCTCCCAAAGCAGCGTAGCTATCAAGAAATACCGATGGATCAGTACGATACCATTTATCTACAATATCACTTTTTTTAGCCCCGCTTCCGGCTCCTTTAGTAAAAATTTTATTTACTCTTGAATCATTTGGACTATAAGAATTATTTTGAGTTCCCATTAATTGCTTATACTTATCCACCATCTTACTTCTAAAGAAAGTGTAAAAATTATTCCAAAGAACACTATCGTTAGTTGAAAAACTTCCTTCTTCAGTAGCATCAATATAGTATTCAAAAGATGGGATACCAGTATTATTAATACCTAATTGAGTATCAATATCATAAAAGATAGGATACCAAACATAATGTTGTTTGCCAGTAGATTTTTGAACATTGCCTTTTTGAGGCCCCCAAGAAGCAAACATTGCATTTTTTCCACGAGAATCATAACATTCAAAAATTTCTGTCATTAAAAGGTAAGAAGCTAAATATTCAATATCAAAGAAATTACTTAATTCATTTTTAAATTTAGCTTGACGGTATTCTTTACTATCTTTAGTATAAGTAATAGAGCCATAGGTTACGGGGTTAGGTAATTTCCATCTTTCCTCAATACCTTCTTCATTTTTATTAAAAGAATAATAATCTAAAGAAGAATTAAATTTATCAGAACTTAATACATAAATTTCATTTTTACTATCAGTTAAAAGATAATAAATATTTGCTTTATATACTTTATCTGAATTATTTGTAAGTTTTATGCTTACATACTTTAAACTATTATTTTCATTAATCTACTTATAATATCTTGTTTCAGAGTTATATTCTTCAGAAGTTAATTTATAAATAATTTTTCCATTTTCATTAACTCCATCCTCAACATAATAGACATTAGGAACATATATGGCTTCAGCTAATCCATCAACTTTAGTATAAATGCCCATAGATGGAATTTTTAATTTCTATCCATCATCAAATTCAATATCGCAATCTAAACAAGTACTCCATACCCAACTAACTGCGTCTTCCCAGTTAGACATTAAAGCTAAGAGCAATTCTTGTTTACTTGTATCATTAGCAACATTAAATTCTATTTCTTCTCCATCTGGATTCTTTATAATCCATTTAATAGATTTTACACCAGTAATTTCATCAACTATTTCTTTTTTAGTAAGTCTATCTGGGGCTACATTTTTTAATTCTTCCCCAACAATCTTAGTCTATGTCCCATCTGGATCAAGCCATTCTTTTAAACTAAATAAATTATCAGCAATTAAATCATCATTTGGATTATATCTAGGCTCAAAAGAATCAATAACTTTTGGCGCACCTTTAATTAATTCAGGATTATCTCCGTCTGGAGGTATTACCATATTAGGATTTCTAAATGATAATTTATAACGATTCCAAGGATCACGGAAAGAACAAAAAGTTCTTGAGTTGTTCTAAAATTCCCAACATTCTGCCATATCTCTTACTTTAGGACTTCCAATAATTTGATTTTGTAAAATCTTTTTATTTGGCTTAAATCCGAAACACTCATCTGAGCCTTTATCTAATAACATATTATATTTGCCAATAAAAATACAGTTATTACTATTTTCCTTAGAGTAAGTATTATCATCGTTGGACATATAGTGGAAAGCTAAGACGGGGAATCCTTTTACCGAAGTGCGATAATCTTCTAAATTTCCATATAAATTATAATTATCAAAAGAATCTTTATAGTCTTCTACTGGATGTTTAGAATAAATCTCGTTAACTAAATTAGCAAATCCTCTATTATAATCTCCAGAAGATTCCATAAAATCTATTTTTAAAGTAAATTTAGTAGTACCGACTGTCTTATTATCCATATAAAACCATTCTAAATAACAAGGATGTTTAGTTATATCTTCATTATACTAGTCTCCTGCTTTTTTATAGTCTTCAGCAAATGGACCTCTATTTAAAAGCATTGATTCTTTGCATTTAGCTTTATAATTACGACGAGGATAAAATTGTGAAGAAGTACCTTGAACTTGGAAAGTACATCCATTAAGAACAGTTATAAAACTAGGACAATGATGCATATAATAATTCTATACCGCAGTATATTTTACTACTTCTTCCTATGTTTCTTCATTTTTTTCGATTACAGGTTTCCATCCTTCTTTTATAACAACTTTTTCTAATTCACCACTATTGTAAGCAGCGTCTAAAGCAGTGTTAACAAATTCTAAAGTTCCTTCCTAGCTTCCTTTTGCTTTAGAATAAGGTAATCTATTATCCGTATTATTTTTATTATTTTTAGTAGTCCTTAGAATAATATAGGGCATTAAAGGTTCAGTCGGATGATTATCATTATACTTTTTCATTTTAGTATAAGAAAATACATCATCTTTTAATACCGTATTGTTTTCATAAAGATCTTTTTGGTCCCATTGTTTTATACTTCTCTTATCAAAAGCGTAATTTTGGACTATTTCAGGAATAGTTAAATCTGTATCATAAACTCTAATACTATAAATATCAATATCACAAGTATTAGACATAAATTTAATGAAATCAGAATCAATATTCCAAACATCACTACTACAACGTACAACACTAGTTAAAACGCCATTCATAAAAATTTCTAATAATTTAGAATTTCCGCCTTCTATATCACTTTTCTTTTTAGTATAAACAAATGAAAGATTTAGCATTTCATTTTCAATAAAATCAACTGAAACTGTTTCTTGAGCGCCATTGGCTGTAAATACAGCATCCTATGGACTAAAATAAATACCAGGAGATACAGAGCTTCCTAATTTACCATACGCACAAACTAAATTCTTTAAATTAAAGTCTTGTTCTATTTTATTATACTCTAAATCATCATAAGTATAATTAGTTGTCGGTAAATATTCTTTAGTTAAAAACTCATCATAATTAAGATATTTATTTTGGGCTTTAAATTTATCCCAAGCATCATTATCTTCCCAATTATCTTTACTTACTTTATATCTAGTATATTTAGTTATAACTTTAGCATAATTTTGAGGATTCTTTATTTTAAATTGAATCTCAATAGTAGCAGATGATGATCCATCTTTAAAAGCCATTTTTCCGACTGGGATAGATACTTCAGCACCATTACTTACTCGTAAACAAGTCGTATTATTTTCATCGAAAATCCAGCCATTATTATACCAATTAAAATTTTTAAATTCTACGTATTTATTATTATTAATTAAATAAGTTTCACGGCCTAATTTTCCCTCTGAATTAGAACGACCAGTAGCTATAAAATTAACTTTTAAATTATCTTTTTTTGCTAATTTCATATCTCTTAAAGGATCAATTAAAATTGTAAAATTAAAATTACGAGAATAAGAATAAGGGTCAGTACCAACTTTAATAGTATAATAAGAGCTATCATCTACAGTTAAATTAGTAATTTCCCAATATTGCCATTCTCTAACCTGTGAACTATCTAATTCTCTAGTTCCTACTTGAACGCCATTCTTATAAAGAGTTATAAAAGCTCCATTATTATTTGGGTCTAATACTTTAAAAGGAATTCTTATTGTCTCATAAGTATAATATTCTGTCTTAAAATCTTGTACCCAAATTAAAGGCATTTTATTGCCTGATTCTTGAATAACAATTTCCTTTTGAATAAAATCTGTTCCCGCGCCTTTTTTAGAATTATTCATTAAATACAACTTTGCTTTTATTATATGCTCACCATGAGTAAAATAATTTTTTAAAGTAGAAACTTTGTCAACCCCTAATATATTTGTATCAGGAGTAATAACAAAAGAATCTTCAGAAGAAGAATCAGTATCACTATAAGTTCTATCTAAAACTAAATAATCATCAAAATAAACTTCAACAGATCTGGCGATATCTTCAGACATTAACCAACTAACAGATATTTGTCCATTATCAATTGGACTATCATTACTAAAACTACTTTCTTTCCAGCTAAAAGAGAGATGATGCTTATTAATATTAATAGTATCAGAGCTTTTCTAAAATCTATTATTTTCTTCATCAGGATTATAATAAATACTAAAATTAATCTCACTAGAACATGAATTTCTTAAAATATTAGTTAAATCAATTTCTTGTGAAATATTATGTTCATAAGTAGTAGGAGGAGAAGTGTAATATACTTCTTTTTCTGTAGCACTTTTAATTTCACTTATAGTTATAATTCCTTGCACAGAAGAAGATTGCGGAACGCCACCAACAGTTCTACATTTAACCAAAACTTTTACTTTAACATTTTCTTCATTTAAGATATCAACAGGGCTGTCAGATGGAATTCTTGTTAAAGAAACAGTTCCTAAAACTTTTTGTTCAGAGTCTCCTTCTCCGCCACCGCCCGCCCCGGCGACAGTTAATTTTTCACATCTCGCACATTCTTCGCGGTTTTCATTTAAAGCAAAACCTAAAATTCGATAAAAACATCCGTCTAAATTTAAAATTAAATCATCTATATGACAATTTGTTATAGATAATTTTGATAAAAGAATTAAATAAGCCACTGGGTTTTCATCCGCATCATATTCAATTTCCACAGTATTATCTGTACCGTAAATTACCTGAACACCACTAGATCCTATTGGCATTTTATTTTCAGTTGCCGTATCTAAATAAACTCGGCCTGTATCTGTTGCCACATAAAAATATCCATCGCTTTGAGGATATTCTTTTATTTTTTCTTCTGGGCCCTATACAGGACGAAAACGTATCTTAGACATAATTTACTCCTTTCTATCCTAAAAAAAATATGGGGAAAGAATATTTCATCTTTCCCCATAAAAACATTCTTCTATATAAAATAGAAAAAATTATATTTATTATTAAATAGTATTGCCCTTAGAATGTTCCCCACTCTAACTCAAAATTAACTTTAGCATTACCGGTCACAGTTGCCGCAGAAACATTAACCTTTAAGCTGTCACTAGCGAAAACAAGTGGTTTACCTTCAAGATCAGCGCCAGCAACTTTGAGATTAGGAATTAAAGTATCAGTACCATTTACTGTATAATCTGCGTTGGCAATTTCTTGGTGAGTATTCTTTACAGTAAATGTTTTTTTAGTAGATTTAATTACATGGCCTTGAGCATCAATTTCAGTTGGTTCATTAATAACAATAGTCTACTCATCGGCATAATCTTGAGAGACTGGAGTATTCACAGTTAAAGTATTACTATGTTTAATAGTAATTTCTTTCACTACTGAACCAGTTTGAGCCTTTACTTCTAACTCAATACCTTCTTCACCTTTAAGGACATAATTTAAAAGTTCTTTAGTAGGACCAAGCTTAATAATAAATCCAGCATTACTGTTATCATCAGCTCCTTCAACCTCAGTAACAGGATCATCAGCAGAAGGAACATAAGTCCAACTAATAGTACCAGTAATAACACCATCAACTTCTTTACCAGAAGCGATAATTAAATCTCCAGGACGTAAGTAATGACCGTTCCAAAGAGTGTCTTCAGCGCCAGTATAAATAAAGGTATTACCTTCAGCAATTTCAGTAATATCAGCGCTATCATAAATAATGGCTCCATCTTTAACGTGGAATCCGCCACGGAATATCATAGCGTTAATAGTTCTAAGCTGATTATCAATATCTTGTTTACTATAAACAGGAAGAGTTAAAACACCATGTTTAAATTTATAACTGCCATCCTTGCCTTCTAAAGCAATTTCTGGATCAATATCAGCAGATAAAGTTGTACTATTACCAGCTCCTTCAACACCAGGACCGCTAATAGAAGCAGTAAAACCAGTACCATTAGCGTGATTAATTACGTTGATATCATTAACTGCTTTATCAACACTTAAAGTATAACTACCAGCGGGGTTTTCAGCAATATTAACATTACTGCCAGCGATAATATTAAAATTACCCGCATCAGTATCAGCATTTTTTAAATTAACATTTAAAGTTTTATCACTTAAAGAAGAGCTTAATTGATAATTAATTCCTTTTAAACTCAGTTTAACAGTGTCTACACCTTTATCATCAACAGCAGGAATTGCTTCCACTTGAATATAATCGCTACCAATAATATCATAAGTCTCAGTAATAATATTACCACTACTATCAGCAATAGTATTAGTTATAGAAACTCCATTAGGTTTTTCAGGATTACTATTTACTGATACATTACTATTTTTTTTACTAGTATCTAAAACAGTATCAGTGTTAGTTTGAATCCAACCTTTACCATTATTAATACATAAGATATTTTTATCTTTTACATAATAAAATTCGCCAGCAGTATTTTGGTTAAAACTTTGAGGTAAACCTGCGGTAGTATCAACTACATTAATACCTTGATTTACAGGAACACAATTATTTTCATCTACACCATAATAAAGACGACTTGGTTTTTTATAATCATCAGCGGATTTATTATCATTAATTACTAAATAAAACGCACCAGGTTTATATCTACCTGCCACCTTTTCAAATTCGGCTTGAGAGCCTTTTAAAAACTTAACGTTCAATCTTTTTCACTCCTTTAAATATCAGCCCAAGAAACAGTTTGTTCAACTGCTTCAACACGAGTTACCAAATTATCAGGACCCTTATCTACTAAATATTTATTAGCTATATTAATTGTTTCAATATCTCCCTAAGTTAATGTTCCTACTGGCATATCAATCCATGTACCAGCATCAGTAAGAATATGTTTTCCTTTAGTTTCATGTAAAGAAACTGGAACTAAACCCGGAACCGCACCCTTAAAAACAGGAGCTAATTTAGCTAAATTTTCTTCCGTAGATAATTTTTCAACAATAGAATTAATTAAAGTTTCATTATTTTCTAAGCCCTAATTAACCCATTTTTTTTGTTCTTCGTTATAAATTAAAACTTGATTTGTTTTAACTTTATTGAGAACAATATCACTTAAATCGCTTAGCTTACCCCCGGAACTAATTCCACCGCAAATTAAACGACTACCTAAATAAAGTTCTCCAGAAGAATCATTTTCCCCATAAATAAAATATAAAGTATCATTGTCTCTTTTGGTTCCTAAACTTTCAAAAGCAGTTTTAGAACCTCTAACAAATTTTACATATTTATTTAATGTATTAGGCAAGATAATCGACTCCTTTCTATTATTTATAAAATCTTTTTAATCAATACTAAAAGGGTTTGGCCTATTAAGACCAAACCCTTTATTTAAATTAAGTTGTTTCAGATGGAGTATCAGTATTGTTTGAATTTTTCTTTAAAGCATCAACATCAGTTCTTAATCCAGTAATTAAATCATTTAATTCTGTATCTTTATCCTATAATGCTTTAATAGTTTTATTCAATTCCGCGTTTTTATTTTGTAAAACTACAATTAAATCAAACATTCCTACTACTGTTTTAGCTCCATTATCTCCAGAAGTCGCATTATATGTAAGACCACGCACTGCGCTTTCATTTAATTTGCCACTTACTAAAGTATTTATATCAGCTAATGTGCCAGTATAGCCACCTAAAAGATTAGTTTTTAAAGTATTTAAACTACTCATAGTAGCTACTTTATTACTATTGCTATAAGTTCCATCAAAAGTAATAGGTAAATCACTTTCTTGTAAAGCACTTCTTGAAACAGTTATTAAACCATCTTTTTCTTCTACTGCCGTAACAAATTGTTTATCTACTTTATTATCAGTTTTATCTAATTTATCAATAGCCTATTTAATACTATAAGCAACAGAATTAGTCGTAGATGCAGTTCCATTTAATACATCAATTTTATCACTTAAATTGCTAATACTATCTCTATCACTATTAATTCCCTATCTTAATCCATAAAGAGTCGGGATAGTATCTTTACCAAAACTATTGTTAGATTGACCTAATAGAGTATTATATTTACTATCACTATTATCAATTAATTTACTAATACTATCATTAAGAGTTGTATCTTTAGTAATAGTATTTAATTTATTGTTAATAATATACCCTTTGCCTAATGCTAAAGTTCCTAAATAAGATTTCTCACTACTTAAAGCTCCAGTAGTATCAGTGAAATTTAAAGAAGTAAAAACATTGCCTTCTTTAGTATTAATGTAAGAACCTTTTGGAATACTAACTGAAAATGTTTCTTCTTTTACAATATGACCCGCTCTATCAGTAAATAATTTAGGTAATTTTATAGAAGAACCAAAAGTACCAAAATCAACATCTTTACCATAACTTTTTGATGCTTTACTTACATCCAAATTATTATGAGTAATTTTAATAACTCCGTTATTCTTCTCAATATTAGCATCTACTGAAATCAAATTATCTCCTTCGATAGTTGCGGATTTCATATAATTATCATTAATATCATTATCAGTTTCAGTAGAAAAATAAATAAGCTTATTAGTATCTAATTTATCTAAACTCATTTTTCTATTAAGGGTATTTAAAGCACCTTTAATGTTAGTTTTATCAAAATTAGTAGTGGAATCATTGCGGTTTTGGCCGTAAAGTAAATCATAGGTATCACATACCGCATTACCAAGAGCAGGAAGCTTTACAACAAGAGATTTGCGGTCGTAGCCGTCTTCGATCGGTTCACCAACAACATTATCCTATTCTACATTATAATAAAATCTATATCCTGACTAACTTAATTTATAATTAATACTATTTTTTGTAGTATTATCGTAAGAACGTTTTGTTTTACTAAATCCTTCTTTATTATAATAAATATTATTATCGTCTAAATCAAGCTGGAAATTAGTAGGAACTCTTAATTTATAAAGTAAATTCGTGCTACTTTGATCTGTGGTTATCGCAGGTCCAAGCTCACTTTCTAAATAATAAACGCGCCCCTCAGTTTTAGTATCATTATTATCTAATTTATAATGACTATCAGTTTCATCATAATAATAATACTTACCTGGTTGGTATACAATACTAGCATTATCAACCGCAACATAGGGATCTTGAGGAAGTAGTGGGTAAATTGAAAAATTAGGAACAACAGTATTTAATTCAGCAATCTAAACATAAGTCTCTTGATTATTGATGTATTGTTTTATCCAAACTGTAGAATCATAACCGCGACCATAAACAGGATAATCTATTTGATAATTTAAATTATACTATTCATCATCTACTCTATCATTAGTAATTCTAGTGAGATATTTCCACTCTTTAGTCCCGCTCGCGGTTACATTTCCCACATATAAATACCATTGGTTGCTTCTTTTAACTTTTACTAATTTTCCATTCTCACATAAAATAATATGAGAATCACTTCTATCAGAAGGATCATCATACATAATTTTATTATCAAGATATCCTACTAAATATTGAGTGGCGGGAAGACCATATTCAACTAAAACATAGCGTCCTAAAAAGATACCATCACTCGTACAACTATTATCCATTTGAAGTCTATTGCTGTAAATTTTATCAAAAGTAAAGGTTGTTTTTGAAGTATTAGTTATATTACCATAAAAACCCATTATCAACCCTCCTCAAATAAATAATCTATAATAAGATATGCTTCTTGATTTTGATTAATCAAATTCATAGAGCTTCTATCAAATTTAATCAAATTAATAGTAGAAATACCTTCTAAATCTAATTCATAAATACCAGTATTTCCAACAATAATAGCATTAGTGCTATCATTTAAATAAAATTTCGTTCCTGGCAAAGTCTAAATGCCTAATTGAGTAATTAATACATTTTGATTATTATTTTTAAATGCGGTTCCTGTAATTAATTTACTCATATTAACATCACTTGGATAGTTCTTAGAATTAAGACCTTCACCATAATAACGAATTTGTCTTATCTTTCTTGCCATTTAGTGGTCCTCCTTAATATACTCTTGATATCGCTTTGGTGGCACTAATAGACATTGAACCATTATAAGTTAATGGAATAGTTATTTTATTAACTAAATATTCTCCTTCAACGCCACTTCTTTTATCTTCAATATAAATTCTATTATTAGGCTCTAAATAATAAACTGGAATAGTAGAAATTGAAACACTTTCCGTGCAGTAAGCGGTCGTGTAAAGTAAATCTTCAATCTCATCAACTGCGCTTTTACCCTTAGAGCTAATTTTAAAATAATTATCATATCCAGAAGGAATATTAATCCAAATATATCCACTTTCTGTTGGATAATTATTCTAAACGATAGAATCATAATCAGTCTATGTCATAAATAATACATCAGGGGTATCTCTATAACATATAACTTTTACATTAGTATCATTAATTGCTTTTGTTCTATCTCCAATCAATTGGACTGAATATTTAGCAATATCCGCATTTTCTTCCCCAATAAAATCAAACCAGAAATTTAAATTTTCAGGATTATTCTTTACTTCTTCCTTGAAATCTAACTTATCATAATCGTAAATATCTCTCCAGAAAGAGAATAAATCTACATAATAAGTTTCATAACCAGTTATTCCAGAAGGATAAAGGTCAGGATTAGCGGCCGCCACTTTACTGACAAAATCATCTGCATAATTATATTGATAATAATCTACGGCCATACGATATAAAACTTCACGCCAATCGCAATAAATAACTCCCGGTTCATTTTCGCTTTGATACCATTTGTTTTTATAAGTCTTTTGTTCTAATTGCGGATTCATAGTATCAAAAATATCATTATTATACATTGTAGATTTATACCTATTTATATCATTATCATTCACAGTAATTGTGGTATATTGGATAGGCTTTTGATCTATTGCATATCTTAAATGAATAGGAATTTCTGCCCCACTGGCGCTTTCTCTCTATCCCCAAATAGAAAAATCATTTCTTAAATTAGCAATCTATGGAGTATTATTAAAAGAAATAACCGTCTATCCATCTCTAAAAGAATAAATTGAAGAAGAAGAATAAATCGCAGGCTCAATATAATTATCCCCATTAGAATTCTTTACTATATTATTCCAAGATTGATATTCATAAAATTTCTTTCGCTAAAAAATAAATCTACCATCTATATCATAGTAATACTCGAAACAACTTAACATATTTTTAATTTTGTCTAATACATTAGTTATATTTTCACCAACACTTGTAATAAGTTCTCCTGCATAGACTAAATCACAAATACGATAACCAACTGTTTCATTAGTTATTCGACTTATAATAGTGTAAATAGTTCCATTATTTACCAACCTTACTTTAGTCGGTTCAGAAGCATTATCTAATAATTTATTGCTACCTAAATTATCGAATTTAATACTACTTATATCAGTTATTTTATTATTATTTATATCTAATAAAGTAGGCATTGTCCCTATCGAAGCATTAACTATTCTATTTGTTTGTGCGTCTTTAAAAAAATACATAGTTTCATCACATTTATTAGCTAATAATTCATAACCATATTGATCTAAATCATTAATAACTATATTACTTTCTTTTTCTTTACCATAAACTGTAAGAAGTTTTTTAATAATAGTCTAAATAGGAATTTGAATTAAATTTAAATAACTTTCTCTTAAATAATATTCTTTATTACTAAATTCTTCTTCATCTAAAACATAATAAGTAGTTTGTTTATTCTAAGTAGAAATATAATAAACATTATGTTTCTTAGCTTCTTCCTCACTATTGACAATATAGCAATATTTACCTTTTATGTAGTTATCTTTGGTTATATTATCTTGTTTATTATAGGTATAAGTAATTACTTCTTCCTATCCAAAATCTATAGAAGCAGGTAAATCTCCTCCTAAATCTCCATTTAATAAACACATCTTATCTTTGCCTTGAATAGAGATATTATATGAACTAGCACTTTGAGAAGTATTAAAAGACGTAATTAAATAAATGCCTTGATTAAACCAAATAATATCTGGATATTTATTATCAATTTTATTTTCTAATCCAATAGCCAAACTAAACTTAGAATTTAAACCCCAAGAATATTGCTTATATAATTTCTCATTTGTGGCCATAGTAAGAGAACAAGACCGGCGGACCGCAGATGTTCCATCAATATTAATTGATCCACCGGTTATCTTACCCTCTATACTTTCTATTGGTAATTCATCAAATGTTAGTAATTCAATACGAGCATAAACTACTTTATGTTTAAATTCATCTAACTTTTTAAGAAAGTCGGTATCATATTGTCTTTGAGTCTTCATAATCCTCTACCGCCTTTCTTAAAGTATCAATAAATAAAGTATATGTTTCATCAACTGTCTTTTGTAATCCTGCTACTTTATTATTATAATTTTTTATACAAGTCTAAATATTATTCTAATTCACATTATAGAATGGATCATCTTTAGTGAAATCAGGATTACTTTTATCTTGTTCTAATTCTTTAAAATCTTTTAAGGCCTTCTTAGCTCTTAACCAATTTTGCTTTAATTGATAAATTGTGGTTGTAATATAATTCTAACCATTAAAAATTCTATAAGTAGTTTGATTATCATTTTCAAAAGAATAAACTACTTCTTGACGTTGGACTGATAATTCGCATAAAACACCTGGATCGATTTCAATAGAAGTAATATCAGTTAAGTCTTTAATCTAATATTCATTCTTCTAATCAATACCAATAATTTGTTTATCATCTTCATTTATTCTAATATTACAAGCCCAATTCTTTTCACTAACTAATACGCCAGAATCATAAATTTCTTTCTTAGTATATCCATCAATATAGTAATCTTGTTCTTCAGTTTGACTTACTAAATAGATATGATAAATTAAGGTAGGATCAAAATCTACACGTTTAATTTCTACAGAATGATCTTTTTCTCCTTCTTCTTCACTAATTGCTCCGCCGGGAGTAGTATAAAAATTAACTTTATTACTTGTATATAATTTCTATACATCACGCTTAGTAAAACGCAAGAAATAAATCTATGTTACTTTGTATTTAAAATCATCATTATAAAGATTTAAAATATTACCTTCAGTTCCATAATATTGCTCTAAAGGCAAATCCGCAACTTGAATATCATTAATAGTATCAAACTTACTTGCCTGCTTGCCATAATAAGAATATACAATAGTTCCTTGCTATAAGCCCACGTCAGATAATTCTACTACTTTAACACTATAGATTGGAGCAACATGATCTATTAAATAAGCTCCTGTAATACCAATAACAATTTCTTCTCCATCAATGCTGAACTTATCTCCAGGAGCAAAACCTTCAAATCGAATCGTTATCGCAGGAGAATTAGCTAAAATATCTTTGGTCTATAAACTATAATGATTTCCGTCATAAAGTAATTCAAACATAGGATAAAAACTTAATGTTTGTAATAAATTATCTAAACAAGTTTGTTTATTTGCTTGTAATTTATTAATTTCTACCTAAGTCAGATTTTCATCTTTCAAGTTATCAATATAAGTATTTACATCATCAATATAGCCATTAATTTTATACCATCCATCAAAAGATACACTATCCCATTTAAGAATTTCACTTTCAGGCGGATCTGCATCAATAAATCCATAAGTAGTAAGATTATCAAAACTAACTTTATCAATCTCATAAGCGGTTCCGCTAAATGTATGAAGCATACGACCTAATTTATCTTCTGGACTTAAACTTACATTTAACAAACGCACAATAAAATTTCCTTCGGTTGGAGACTTAAATAACTTAGGTTCTCCATCAGTTAAAAATTCTAAAGCTTTAGTTTTAAATTGACGCTCTATATTAATATTATAGTTAGTCAAATCAGTTGATGTAAAATCTTTAATTTCATCATCGCCCAATTTATCTATGAACAAATGGTCTTCATCCATAAGATAAGAAATTAAACCACTTACCGGGAATTCGTGATAATAAGTGTTTCCATTCCTAAAAATATAAGGATATTGGCTTCCAATAGTATCGGTTTTACTTTCAAGAGTATTAATTTTAAAACTACTTACTTTTGGATTAAATCTTATTTTTAATAACTATCCATTGTTATATAAGAAGCTATCTTCAAAAATACTATATACACTATTAGAAAAGATTTTATTACTGCGGACCGCAGTTTCGTCGCTATATTGCTGAACCGCATATTGATAACTAAACCCATGCTCGACAGTAAAATCTCTATATAATTCTCTTGATGGAGTTTCACCAACTAATTTAAATTTTAATACTGTATTCCAAGTGTTGAAATCATCTTCGCTACTGGCTCTTAATAAAGCAAAAGCCCCAGTAGCAGGAATTTCCAACCCTGTTTTTTTATCGCGGGTTCCATTTAAATTAATTTTTACATATCCATTATTTTCATCCATAGTCGCGGAAAGTGTTGCTTGTAATTCTGGATTAATAGTTTCTCTATTAATGATTTGGTATCTAACACTCTCTGCTTCATAGTTATTAATAGTAGTTATAGAATATTGAATAAAATAATTTTTATTTTTTTGTAATTCTTTATTTAATTCAAAACTATCATAACTTTCATTTAATTCTGTATCATTGATTGAATTATGTAATTGCTCTCCACTATCAGCAAAAATATTACCATTTTCATCATATACTTTAAATCTATATGAATAAACTTTTTCAGTAATATCATCATTTTTTTCTTTTTGACTATATACTCCAATAAAATTTGTTTTATTTATTCCTACTAAATTATCTTCAAAACCTTTTATATAAACTGCGGGCTTAGTTGTGCATTTAGCAATACCAACTGTAGAATAGTATCCGACCACTCCATTAGTATTAATATATGCTAACTAAATTTTATAAGACTATCCTGGATTTAATTTATACTGAATAGGTTTTCCATTATTAGTAATTGATTTAAGATTTATATTGAAAGTAATAGACCCTTGTTCTAAACAACCGCGGACTTTGCTTGGAGTAAAATCCGCGGTTGTTCCCTAAGCGATTACTACATTACTTGATACTGTTTTAATTATATAACACAATCCTGAAACTTCTGCCATACTAACTGCACGATTCATTTGAAATGGAATAGTAATTTCCTATCCAACAAATGCCGGTAAAGTTCCAGATATAATAGGTGGATATAATTTATTAACCATTTTATCCCTCCTAATTATTTTCGTTATTCTTCTCCTCTTGAAGATCTATTAATCTATTTGTAAAATCTCTTAATTGTTTTAAGCACTCTCCCATAAGAATAGTATCTTCTCCTTTAGTTGATACTAAAGAAAGAGTATTGTATAAAACTTTTAAAAAATTAATATCTTGTTCTTTCATTTTCCTTTTTCTCCTTTTTAATTTAACTTTTTGCAATTTGTCTAATGTAATCTTCTAAAGTTACAGTTCCAGTTATATATATAGTACTACCATGAAAATTTACAGTGCTACTACCATACAAATATCCTATATTAATTTCATTTCCTAAAAGCTCTACGCCATAACCAACTGAAACTGAACCTCCATTAGGACTTACAAATGAAGGACGAGATCCGTATGAAACATATCCAGTGTTTTTGTCTATGGAAGCTCCAATTTCAAAAAACTAATTTAACATATCAAGAGTATTTGAAATACCATTTATAGCATGTTCTGCATTCTTTTGAGCCTTATCTATATCTGCAGTCCACGTAATAGAGTCTTCAGCCAATCGGCTAGCTTCAGAAGCTGCTGTTCCAATTCTATTTAAAATATAATTTAAACTTTGGCTACCATAAGTCCATCCACTACCCGTACTACCGGTATAATTAATAATAATGTCATCTTTAAATGTTCCACTATTCACTGTAATGCTATTTGTTGTAATATTTCCTGTCGCTAAATTAAAATAAGTCCCTGTTGAAGAAGTATAATTTTTTGATTGTAAGTAATAACTATCACTGCCAACATTCATCAAAATTTTATTTTCAATCGGATCTTTAATTGTTAAATACGGACTAGATTTGTTTAAAAGAAAAGCACTAATTCCACCGCTCTATCCATCTATTTGACTTTCTTTTAAATCAATTAAAAGGCCATTACCATTATCATAACCAGCGGATTTTATTTTCCCAGAATCACCTTTAATTTCAATCTAACCATTTCCAGATTTACCAAATGTCGCAGTACCATCATCTTTTAAAGCATAAACCTATTTACCTTGGTAATATCCATAAACACCAGTATTTTTACTAAGACTACTATCTGATTTATCATCACCAAAAGATCCCATTAAAACACCAGTAAATGTATTATTATTTTCTTTTTTACCAGCGGCGATCTAAGCGACACCGATAAAATTATTATCATTATCTATATTTAGCTATCCATCCCATTTATTTACCATCGCTGATGGATATTTATTCTAAATAACTAAGATAGGTTGGCTCCAAACTACATTACTTTCCTATTTTCCTTGAACCCCATAAACACTTACGCCATCAACATAAAAATTCATAGGACTTAATCTATATTCTTTTTTCTTATCATTATATTTAATCTAACCAATAAATTTATCTGTAGATCCAGTAGGATAAATACTCCAAGTCGCATTATTATCTACTTCACCATTTTTAAATAATTTATAAGGCTCCTTAGAAAATGTAGGTTCGCCATTACTTAAATAAATTACTTCTGTTGGACCATTTATATAGGCGTTATCTAAAGTTGTAATAGGAACTGGATAATAAGCAGTTAAATCATAATCTCCCCAACCAGATAGTGTCACCTATAAAATAATTAAATTATTTATTATAGAATTTGTAGTATTAACCCTTAACACACAATTCTAATTATTAGTATTCTATAAATCAACATTATTAACCGTTGATCCAGTCATAAAACTCCAAGTCCAATTACAATTTTTAAAATCGGTGATTTCTTTACCTTCATTATCATATAACTAAGCTCTAAAAGTATAATTATCTCTTATCCCACTTTTTATAGCAGTAAATACTTTATTATTTAAATTCTCATGAGCTATCATGTCAATTACCAAAGTGCAGTCAGTACCATTAGTTCCTGCCTATCCAAAAGTGAAATCTTTAATCGCGGTATAAACAATACCATCTTTTTCTACTTTAGCGATTACAGTATTATTAGATTTATTACTACTATAAAAAGTATTAATAGTATAATTTAAAGAAAATTCTCCAGGAGAAACATTGACGTTTTCATTAGTTAAATCAATAATAATTTCTTTGTAAGTAGCATCAATTCCATCATCTTTAACGCCAAAATTAAGCATGGTATTCTTAATAGGAATCTGCCAAATTACTCTCTAAGCTTCAACTAATTTACTTTCTCCATTCTAATTTTTACCAATTATACCATTGCTAATAGCATAAGTTTTAGAATCAAAATGTAAGGTTAGTTTACGACTAATTTTTCCATCTGATCTATTCATCAAATAATTAGCCTAATTATAAATTAAATAATTACCATTAGTCTAATCTTCACAGTGAATAGACAAAGCATTTAAACTATCAATAGTCGCATCATTAGGAACTTGTTTTTCATTATTAAAAGTAATTATATTACTTCTATAAACTTTTCCATTGTATAAAATAATTACTTTAACCTATTCTTGATTTTTATTAGAGCGCGGTTTTAGCTAATAATAAAAATTATTTTTATTATCTTCAATCGCAGTCCAATAGACACCAGAATACTCATCTGCGGACGGTGCTCCAAATTCATACATATACCAACGAACTTCAAAAGTATCATCTTTTTTATGTTCAGTTATTTGAGTTCTATTACCATCTTCATCAAAATGAACCCATTTCAATCTAATAGCTTTAGAATCAATCTAACCTTTATCATCAATTACATAAGTGCTTCCATCTAATGAATATAGCCTTACATATTCATTTTCTATTTCATCAGCGGAAATACCTAATCCCATATATATATCTTTTACAAAAATATTATTAGGCGGGACTGACATATTAAAATCATTAGCATAGCTAATTAAATCATTATCACTATCTTTAAAATTATCTTTTTGATATAAAAATATTTTTATATTATATATTTTAGCTACTGCGCTAGTATCAATAACAATTTCTTGAGAATAATATCCTTCAAAATTATAAGGATTGCCATACATATCATTAGTATCTAAATCAATAGATGCAATTAAAGGGATCTCTCCATTATTTTTAATACTGTTTTCTATTTTTTTAATATTGTCCACAGTATCATCTTTAATACCATATATATTTAATTTTAATCCATAATTACCGCTCACTGCGCCGAGCGTTTCAAGCCAGGCACGGAAATCGGCACGCAGCCCCAACCGCGTAAATCCCTATTGCTCATCAGTAAAGGTAATTCCGCCATTTGGAGTAATCTCAATTTCCTCTTCATTGCCATTCGCTAAAATGCTCCAAACTTCTTTATTATTATCTTTGGCAACAAAAAAATTGCCAGTTAAATCAATAAAAGTGTTAAAAGGATTAACAAAATTATATGGTTTATCTTCATTTTTATCTGTCTTTTTACCGACAATAAATTTAGTGCTATTATAATCTCCTTTTGGGATCTATACATACACTTTATCGCCTTTATTATAAGTGGTTATTTGGGAATAAGCATAAAATTCCGCATAAGATTCATTTTTAACCTTATACTTACCAATAAGTTTATCAGTCGCATCAATAATGGTACATTCAATAGTGCTATCAAATTTAACTTTATCAACACTTGAATTAGCAATAATACTCATTGCTTGACATAAACTTTCTTGAATATTTAGTGCGTTATCAGCCAAAATAATCCCTCCTTTTACTCATTACTCTATAATTTTCTAAAAAATTAATTAGTTTTATTCAATATAATTACCCAAAAAGAAAAAGGGTGAAGCCTATAAGACTTCACCCTTAATTTTATTTTCTATTGGCATACTGAGAAGCTACATTAACCAATGTATTAAATGCTTCTTGAATTTCATATCTATCAGTAGCGTTCGGGAAACTAGCTTCAATTCTAACATTCTGTTCTAATGTTCCATCTTGAGAACTAACAGTAAATCCAGAAGAAGAAAGAGTAGAAATTTGTTGACTATTGAAATCTAATTGTTTAGCAATCTATCTAACTAATTGGATAGAAGCTAACATATTTTCTGTATCATCAGCATTAAGAACTAATTCTTTCTAATGTAAGAACGCTAATTTTCCATCATTATTCCAAGTGCCAGTATAACCGCCACTTTTAAATCCGACTAATTGTTTCCAAACGCTATCAGGAATATCAGTAAAATGAGTATAAGTTTTTCCATTGCGGGTAATTGGTAATGTCAATCCTTTTTGGTAAAAAGCATTAACACGAGCATTTGTAGCTGTTTTAATATCATATCCTCCAATAATGACATTTTCACGATTCTAATAATATTCATTATATTTATCAGAACCATATTCAACTTGACCCATTTTTTCAGACCAATCAACTCTTGATAAAGAATTATTATTATTTCCATTACCAAATCCACTCTAAGCACGTAATGTCGCTTGAATAGCATCCAAAAGCTCTTCATAAGCTCTAATAGTATCAAGTAATTGCTGACGATGTTGTGCCCAAGCTTCAGTAGCACTACGAACAGAACTTAATTCACTTTCAAGAGCAGGAATAACTCTATTAGATACTTCTTGATAAAGTTTATTACTTTCATCAGTAACATCTTTAACTTTCTATTGAGTATCTTTTAAATCATCACCAACAATTTTACTAATTTCATCCATACTGTCTTGCCATTCTTTAAATGTATCATTGATAATATTAGTATTTTCAGTAATGGTATCTTTCCAACTATTACTATTATCTTTGATAATATCAAAAGAATTTACCCAAGCATCTTGAACTACTCTATTATCTTCTTCTTGCGCTTTCGCATAAAGATTTCCAGCAGTGGTAATTAAATCAGTATATTGTTGAATTACTAATGCGCGTTCTTGCTGATAAGTGGTCTCGCGGTAAACTGCATCTTCCGCGGCTTTCTAATCAAGTTCCGCGAGCTTTTCAGCCAACTCTTTCTCATATTGAAGTTTTTGTTGACCATATTTATTTGTTGCATCAAGGCGAATGTTATATAAATCATTTTCCGCGTCTGCTAAAGCCTATTGCGCGTCATTTACTTTCTCTTGGTCTGCGGTATACACATAACCAAAATTACCCTCATTATCACGTTGTAGTCTAACGGTAGACTTTGCGTTTTGAGCTTCTTCTAATGCGATTTGCGCTTCAAGCACTTTATATTTAGCCTAAGCAATTTCTAATTCTAATTGACTTAATTTATCTTTATCTCTTAACTATTCAATTTCTTTAGTAAATTGCTGATATCTATTTTTAGCTGCTTGATTATTTGTCTTATCAATAGCCTAATTAACATTATTAAGTAGTTTATTCATTTCATAAATCTAATTAGTTTTTGTTAAATATTCATCTTGATAAGAAGACATTCTATCTAAAGCATCATTTAAAGCATCCCAACCGGAAACATTAAAGTTATTACCATTAATACTTACTTTGGTAGTGCTCAATTGCTTATTCATTTCATCCGCAGCTTGTTCCATCTTTGTAGTAAGAATTTCTTTTAATGCTTCGCCATATTCTTCCGCTTTAGAAAGCATATCCTCTTCCGCTTCATCGAATGCAGCTAATATAGCATCATAATTCTTTTGAAGCACTTCACGCTCAGCCTCATCAGTTGAACTGGCTAAAGCTGCGGCCGCCGCATCACGTTCACGCTTCAAGCTTTCATACCATTGTTTAGAAGTATCAAAATTATTTTTCTTAGTCTAAGCAGTTCCATTTAAAACTGATAAAACTTTATCATAATCTTTATCTTTACCTAACAAAGTAATAATAGAACGATAATGATCCAATACACTAGTCAAATGCTCCATATGATCTGTATATTTAGACAATTCATCATTTGCTAAATCTATAGTATTACCATAGTATTCAAGCATTTCTTTATCTAAATCCTACAAGGCATTTAAATTATCTAATGTATTATCATATACGTCTTGTAAGCCTTCGATATAATTTTCTTGAGAAATTTCTCCATTAGAATAAGCATTGTTTAACTGACCATAAAAATTCTCATAAGTTCCTAACTAGTTAATTACTGGATCAAATTGACCTTGTAAATATCCAAGAGCTTCAGCAGCTTTATAAATATTATCACTTAATTTATCAAAATAATATTCTAATTTCTTAGTATCATTTTCGTCTAATTGAACCTTTACTTCAACTTCATAAGTAAGCATTTGATAATTTCTGTCTTGCCACTCATTTATTTTATCTTGAATATCATCAGTTAATTCTTCGACTAAATCTCTTGTATCTTCATATTGACTAATGGCATCTTTTAACTCATCAATTTTCTTTTGAATAGGATCTAAAGTTGCTTCTTTATAAGCATCTTGAGCATCTTTTGTAGAAAAAGAATTTGCTTTATCCTAAGCGGCTACAAGCTAATTATAAAGTTTAGTCATCTAATCAGTATAATTAGAAATATCACCATCTTCATCAAATGTGAAAGTAATTCCAGCTTTTTTCGCAGCTTGCTATAAAGTAGCTTTATCTGTCTTTAAATAGGCCTAAGCTTCTTTTTGCTTTTGTTTTAATAAATCAACTTCTTTTAAAGTTAACTTATTGCTTTTAGCCATCGCATCAAGATGAGCTTTACCCCAAAGTCTATCCGCTGATTTATTAGCTTTATCTAAAGCACGAGTAGTATCGTTGATACTATCAGTTATTTCTTTATATCTATCAACAACATCAGATTTTTTAGATTTATCAATTTTAGAAGGCTTAGAAGAAGAAGAGCCACCACTTGATTTTTTCCCTGACGAAGTAGAAGAATGAGATACGGGGCCAGAACCAACAAAATTAACTTTAAGAGGAGTATTTTTTGCTCCATTAGTAGCAATTTGAGCTACCTATATTTTTTCAGGTACATCAGTATAATCAACTATGCTAGATTGCTAAGTTATTTCTTTTGGAAATCCTGTAACTTTGTCTAGCTCTCCATAAGTAAGAGTGGTTTTAGTAACTGGTTTTTTACTTGTAATAGTTTTTTCAGTTACATCAACATCAGCAGTTAATCCCATTTGACTAAGAGTGCTATTCATGTCTTCAACAGACATGTTAGTAGCCATAGCCATTTCATTTAATGCATTAACCCAATTATTTGCAGCTTCAGTTCCACCAGAAAGAATCTCTTCTAATCCTTTACCAGTTAAATCTTGACCTTCAGCAAGTTTAGCTGAAATTTCATCTAAACCATTTAAAATAATTTCTTTATTATCTTGGAAATTACGAATATATTCAGGTAAAATACCTTCATCTTCGTTATCCCCATAAGTCATGGTAAGATTTTTTTCCGCATCATTAATTTCCATTAAATCAACTGTGGTTTTTGCTACAGCAATACCCAATTGGTTAATAGCATCAGTACTACCTTGAGCAGCCTAATTAATTAATTCTAAGTTATCAGCAGAATCGAAAAATTCATCAGGTAATTCTAAATCTTCTGAAGCACCAGTTAAATCAGCAATAGTTTTAGTTAAATCTTGGATTGTATCAGTATATTCTTTAGTTAATTTTTCTTTATCGTCGATTTGACTTTTCTTTAAAACAGAATTCCAATTTTCCCAATTGTCGCTTAAGTTTTTAACACCATTATTCATTCGCTAATTAGTAATAGCAAGTTTAGTTGCTTCAACTTCAGTTAAATCATAAGCTTTTTGAATTCGTTTAGCCTAATCTTCAATATCATCAGCATCTAACCCATATTTCTAAACAGCATTTTCAGTTAAAGAAGCAACTTCCTATTGAGCTTTTTCCTCTTCGCTTAAAGTATTAACTAAATCTTTTATAATATCTTCTTGCTCGCTTGCAGTTTGATTTACATCAAACATCGCTTCAAGAGCTTGTCTTGTAGTTTCATCTTCTAAATTCATGGTTTGAACCAAATCATTTAAAAGAGAAATATCTACATCAGAACTAATATTAGAAGAAATATCTTCACCTAAAGTATTATTTAAATCTTCTCTAGTAGATTTTTCGGCATCATTTTTAGCCTAAGCACTAGCAATTGCTTCAGCCATTTCTTCAACAGAAATGGGTACTTTATTACCATCATCATTATAATACTCAAAAACGCGATTATCTCCACTACCTTGAACTGCGTTACTGGTTAAATTATAATCATATCCAGTAGCATCTAAATATTGTTGCCAATAATCTTTTACTGTATTATTATTTCTTCCAGCCCATTTGGTGAAATCAGTCTTTAAACCATTTAAAGTAATTCTCTTTTGTTTGGCATAAGCAGAATCAAAAGTATTAGTAAAATCATTTGCCTATTCATCTGTTATATTATCGCCAAGAACTTGTTTAGATAATAATTTACCAGTATTATCAACCTAATTTCCTGTTTCTTTAGCATTTCTACCTAATTCTTTTAAATCATCAGAGCATCCCTTTAAAGCGTTAGTAAAATCATCTAAAGAAGTGCCAAGACTTATATTATCAAATTGCTTAGCATAGTCTTCAAAAATTCCATCAATATTTTGAATACCATCAGGAGAATTTATAGCATTTACAACAGCATCAACTAATTCTCCTGCTATTTTTTTATTTTCCGCATTGGATTCGCCATTAGTGCTATATTTAGATACCACAGAATAAACCTAATTAACCGCTTCTTTTCTATTGGACTAATATTCCATCTAACTAACTGCAGCCTAACTGGCCAAAGCAGCTGCCTAAGCGTTATTAGATTTATCACGTTTGTCTGCTATAAAAGAGTCAATAGCTTCTTGATTAAATGTACCATCTTCATTAAAAAGATTGTCCATTTTAGCTAATTCAGGATAAGTTTCAAGAATATTCCAAATCTATTCATTTACATTTGATAAGGCTTCTTTCCACTCATCAGTCCCTTTAGTACATTCATTTAATGTATCTATCGCAGTCTAATATTGATCGAAAGCGGAAATAATATTATTTAATTCAGTTTTTGTTTCTTGAGATTTTTCTTTCAAATTCTCAGCAGCTTCAGTAGCTCTTTGAAGACTTTCTGCTTCAGCATTTGCTGCCTTAGAAACAGCATATAAAGTTCCAATAACTACAGCACTAATAGCAACAGTAGCAAGAAAAGTTTTATTAGTAAGTAATTTAATTGCTCTATTTTTTATCTCTGCTAAAGTATTTTTTTCTACAGCCAATGTCTCCTACTATTTTTTCTAAATTAAAATAGTTTTTATGATAGTAGCTGCTTCATCAACTTCACAATTTAATTTTTCTGCCACATATTTCGTCATAGTTGCTCTTGTGCTATCATCTGTAGCTATCTTATCAGCATTTTGAGCGATTTTATGACTAATAACAGCAATAGTAGACTTTCCATAAGACGCATTTAAAGATTCTAAGGCTGTTTTAGAAGCAATAAAACTTCCTATAATTCCACTAGGACCAAAAAGTGTTTTTATAGTATTAATACTATAACCTAAATTAGGTAAAATAAAACCTAATTGGGCAAAAGTAGAAATTAACTTATCTCCAAATGACATATCACTATCATTTAAAGTATCTATTAATCCTTTGATAGACATTAAAGCCATACCAAAATTACTTAATCCATTAATAGAAGCAGAAAAGGCTGAACCAAGAGTCTAAGTTTCTCCCTTAGCAGTAGCAAACCAATCCCCTAAAGATTTTGTGGCATTGGCAAGCCTCTATTCATCTTCAGTTAAATTAGCAGCAGAATCTCCAACTTTATTATAAGTGTCAACTAATTGCATTGCTAATTTCATAGCATCTTTTGTTTCATAACCACAAAGTTCTAATGTTTTGGTTAATCTTTTAATAGAATTAGTATCATCTAATCCAGCTAAAGTAATTTCAAATTTCTTTGCAGTTAAAGTGCCTTTATCCAAACTCTCAATTAATGCTTTAATATTTTTATTATCAGCACCAAATCCTAAATCCTATTTGTTTAAATCTTTACCTTTTATATAAACTTCATCTAATATTTTTCTAACTTTTTCAAGTCCTTCAGTTTTAAACTACTCTTCGCTAACAATAGGAACAGAAGATAACTTATAAACCAACTCCGAATAAGCTTGAACCTACTATTTAGCTTTTTCAAAACGTTTAGCAACATTTTCAGCATCTTCTTTACCTTGTAAAGTGCCATCTTGATAGGTTCTACTAGCCATCACTTTAGCCATAACTGAAGAACGTTTATTTAATGTATTTACTTCTTTTTCAGCTAATTCTACTTCCTCACCACGTTTAATAACGCTCTGTACCAATAAATTATGCTAATCTAATAAACTTGAAGCAATCTATTTTTCTTTTTCACTTAACTTATCAGCATTCTCAATAAGCATTAACTAAGCAGTAGATTGTTCTGAATAAGCCATATTCATTGCCTTTCCAGAAGTAGTATTTTTATTTCCTGATAAAATAAGACTTTCATTAGCTTGCTTTTTTAATTCTTCAATATCATTTTTAATTGTCCCAAATTTTAATCCTAAATTATAAAACCAATTATCAAAAGAAGTAGTTAATTCTTTTGAAAAAACTTTTGACATTGTAGAACCAATTAAAAGTAGCATACCAGGCATTCCGCCTAAACTCTATGATACATTACCTATTATGTCTAAAACAGAGCTAAATCCATTAGTTAAATCAATAAAGAAATTATCATCTAATAAAGCAGCATATATTTTTTGTGCTGAAGCTTTTACTCTGTCTCCCGCAGCTTCCCAAGATTCAGCATAAATATCTGCCTGTTCTTGAAGAGATCCATCAGCACCCTATGCTATGGCAAGATTTTCTTTATAATAATCAAAATGATCCATCAAAGCAATTAATTGAGTATATTGACGGACACCCGCTACCTATTGTGCTAAAGCTACTTGCTAATCTTTATCAATACTCTACCATTTATTACCCATCTCTTCGATGATATTATCCATATCTTTTAATTCGCCGTTAGAATCTTTAATATTAATTCCAACTTTGTCAAGAGCCTATGAGTATTGATTTAATGTAGTGCCATCTTCTAAAGTTTCACCAAGTTTTAAACCCTAAATACGAGCAAAGATAGTTTTTAAAGCTGTACCTACGACATCTTCACTTTGACGAGTAGTAGCAGTAATAGTAGCTAATGCAGCAGCTGCGTTATCAAAGCTTAAACCAATAGTATCAGCGACAGCAGCGAATTTTTCAAGACCGCCAGCAATTTCATCAGAACTGGATGAAGTATCTGCACCTAAGCGTACCATAGCATCGGCATAATGCTCTAATGACTAACTTCCATTATAAAAGTTATTCCAAACAGCAGTCATTTGATCTGAAACTATTTCAGCACTTTCACGAGCTACATTTGCCATTTTAATAGTAATGTCGGTGCGTTCTTTTACCTATTCATCATTTAAGCCCTATTGATAATAAATTAAAGCAGCATCAGTATATTCAGTAGTAGTTGTGCTTAAAGCTTTGGCCGCAATATTTGCCTATTTAGCAAATTTAGCCATCTAATCGGTGGTCTATCCAGTAACAATACGAATATTATTTAAAGATCCATTTAAATCTTGAGCATATCCATAAGCAGTCTATAGAGACCCCATAAATCCATGTAAAATACTAGAGGAAATTTGCCAACGCGCGGTATTTGCTAAAGTAGTCCCAAATTCTTTTAATAAAGAATTAGTTCTTCTTAAAGGTAATTCCGCCTGTGTAATAGAAGTTGCTAAATTAGCAAATGCTTTTTCACCTTCTGGACCTAATAAACTTAAACTTTTCTGATATTCTTTAAGTGAAACTCCGCCCTATTTTAAAGTCTAATTAAATTTACTAAGATCTAATTTACCTGTATTAACATCAGTTGCTTGCTATAACTAAGTTTTTAATTGTGCAGTTAATTGAATTGCACCCTATATATCTTTAGAAATTCCTAAACTAGCATCAGTTTTTATAGAATTTGCCATTAGATTATTTAGCTAATTTTGTAAATCCTATAATTGCTATTGAGCCTATTTAGAATCAGCGGTAAATTGTAAATTAACCTAATAACTATTTAATTGTTTAGCCATAGAAATCTCCTTTCTCTCCAAGTTTTATCTTTATATAAAAATAAAACGGGGATAAGAGCAATTATACTCTTATCCCCATCACTCTATTATTTTTCAAAAAATAATATTATTAACTAATTTAATTAGCCCAATTTAGTAAGTACATCTTTCAGTAAAGTCATATTATCTGGATCATTTAATTTCTTTTGAATGTCTGTTGCATCCAAATCTAAATTACTATAATCCGCGGAAATTGCTTCCATAATACCCATTGCAGAATTGCGATATGACACAATATTATTAGCCATCTCGTGAGTTGTTTTATTTAAATAATAAAATTCTCCATCTGGCACAAGACCAATAATAAGATTAAGCACTTTAGAAGCATTAAGCATATCATAAAGCTTCATTGGATCTTCTTTTTGCTTTTCAGTAAATGAAATATTACTATAAGCATAAACAATCTCTAAACCAAGATTCATATCTAACTTTAAAAGATTATAATATCCAGTATTTTCATCTACTGAATTATTCAATACACGAGTAATTAACTCACTCTTTTCCGCAATAGGAAGATATTGCTTTACCTCAATAGTCTAATCATTATATTCAACAGTTTGAACTTTATTAAGTTCATCCTTAGTAATTCCTAATTTATTATATGAAATTTTAGCCATAATTAGCCTCCTTTTACTCTTTATTATATTATACAAAAAATTTTTTATTTAGTCAAAATTCAATTATAGTATTTATATTTCTATCAATTTTACTTGTGAAGAAATCAGTTAATTTATTTATAACTTCTTGTTCTACTTCTTTTTGCTACTATTCTAAATTTAATCCACTTTTTTTATAATATTTATTTAAAACTTCTTCATTAATTTTAGCATTTTTTAAAATACTAAAAACTTTCTATAAATTTAACATTAAAGTATTAATATTAGTAACTGAAGCGTGTAATCCTTTAATTTGTTCATTATCAATATCTCCGCCTTTAAAGAATGCATCAGGAGCCTTCATAGTAGAAGAAACCGCAGTTCCTAATTTATGCCAATATTCTGAATCTTTTTTTACTTTATTCCTATCCTATACCGTTCCGCCATTCCTTAAAAGTCTTAAATAACTTTCAAGCATATTACCTTCATTAATTTTGTGCCATTTTTCCCAATTTGGATTGTTCCTAACTTCATCATTAAATAAAGCATAATCCTAAATTTTCTATTCAGTCCATTTTTCAATCATAGTATCTTTTTCATCATTCTAAATTTGTTTCTACATCATTTTATATATAGCACTTGAGTCTCTTAAAGTTATACGAGTTTCACTAAATCTAACTAAATTAAAAAACTCACTCATTGGGACAGTCCAAGTATATACTTCATTAGAATCACTTATAGCTTCACCAGTTTTAGTAAAAGTAATAGAATACATTATTTCTTCTCCGCGTAAAGTTTCACCTATCTCATTTAATAATCTGTATCCTTCCCATAAAATTTCTTTATTATTAATATTTTTTTTACTAATTCTCATTTTTTTCATAGTGTTAATTTCAACTAAATTAATTTCTTGTTTTCCAGTCTTATTAGTTATAACTAAAGAAGAAGATAATTTTTCTATAACAGAATTTTGAGATGCCACATAAGCTCTTGCTTTATTTAACCATCTATAAATATCTATTGACCATCTTTGTAATAAAGGACCCCAATCCTACTAAGTAGCAGTAGTCATATCCTAAATAATCTATTTTTCAGTTTCATTAATAGTAGAACCCTTAATACTTCCATCTGATTTAATAATCATATTGTCTCCTTTTCCACATAACGAAAAAATGGGAGAGAATATTTCTATTCTCTCCCATTAATTAATCTTTTTTATCTAATTCAGATAAAATCTTACTTACCTCATCTTCCTCTTGAAGAACTACTTCTTCAATAGGTTCGACAAGTTCTTTCTTTACAGCCTTTTCTACTTTTGGCTGCTTTTTAGTAGATTCTTTTTTAGGCTGTTTTGGTGGAGTATATTTTACTGGACCTTTTACAACCATATCAATTAGCCTCCGATACCCGCTGAGGCTACAGCTTTATCAGCAGCCGTAGACATACGAATACCATTGTCACTCTCTTCGCTCTCTTCAATAATCTGAATAGCAGCCAAAACCTTCTTACTATGGTCAAAACGAGTATAATCAGGGAATGCGTCCATAGTAAATGTAAAGGTGGAAGGATCACCAGAAGAAGCCATTGTAAAGTTAAAGTTGGACTGAATCTTACAGTTAGGGATAATAAACTCAGCAGGCATATCAACACCATTCTGGTTACGGAATAAGGTAGAAGCTTCAAGATAATAGTTACCACCAAATTTATCAGCAGTAATTTCAATCTGCTTGGCACCCTTACCACGTTCAGTATAATAATCAACCATTACTGAATCGCAAGCAGCATAATCATCTGCTAAATCATTAGCTTTATAATTACCCTCATTAATATTTTTATAACTATCACTACGAGCAAAACTTGGCTTAATAGTAATACTATAACTACCCTTAGTTGTACTTCCTGTATGAGCGATATAAGGTTCTGAAATAATATCGCCATCTTTTACAAAGAAAATATAAGCAAAGTCTTCATCAGCATTGCTATCTCCTAAATAGGGGGGATAACTAAGAGGAATAGTTAAACCATTAGTAGCAATTTCTTTATTATCTTCAACCTTACTAACAGTATCTTTGTCAACAGTTTGGGTAACATGTTGCTTAATCTTGACAGATTTTAAACCTTCCTCTTCATTGCCTTCAATAAGGCCAGCACCGGAAAGAATCATGAAACCTTCAGGAGAAATAAGAGCATCTTCCATTGTGAAGGTAACAGTACGCTCGCCTTCCCATGCGACTAAGTTAGTATTACCACGTCCACCTTGTGCGTATACAGTGGTAGCAGCGCCTTCCATACTGGAAGTCTTTAAAGTATCGAAATAAATAACTGGCTCATTCTTATAAAATTGCTTATTACCAATCTTCTGATTAGCCTTTGCCTTTAAAACGACATCGCAAATTTCGCGTACACCAAATTTCATAGGTTTTTTTCCTCCTTAAAAAATTTAATGGATATTTTTCATCCAGTTATCCGGCTTATTATCAGGCTTCGCGCCCGCTAATCTAGACCGGATATCAATATCCCAATTAATATAAAGTTGATATCTTTCAACAAGGTCATAGAGTTGGAACATTGTTAAATCCATTAAATCCTGTAAAGACATTGAATCAAGACCTACAGTAAGCATTGAAAGATACTAACTAAATATACTAGCATTAGCCGTGCCGTTTAATTCAGCGACACGTTGTCTACCTCGCATTAATTTATCGGCTATCTTTTTCGCGGCCGCATTTCCAGGATTAAATCCCATTTCTTGCGAAGCATTAGATTTAAAACAAAATATTTCTTTAATATATTCCTATAATATATTAAAATTGCTTTCGTCAATCATTATTTGTGGGTCACCTTGTAAAACAATTGACCTAGGGGTAAATAAAACATTTTGCTTTGGAAACAATAATGTAAGAACCTACATAGATGCTTGTTTTTTATCGGCCATCTCTTTTTCTTTCATCATTGTCATAAATATCTAAAAATTATTTGTTTCTCTTAAAAGACTTTCGCCCGAATTCTCTATTATGTTTTTATCAATACATAAGCACTAAATCCCCAAGAAAAGATCTTTTTCCCCTATAAAAGAAATTTCTTTTATAGATGGCTAATGAATAGTGACTTCTAACTCAGGTATTGGCAAATCAATACCAGTCATTAAACCAAGTCTAATATCCATTACTCTTCAGTTCTTTTTTTGAAATCTTCTATAAATCTTTCCTCGTCATTAGGATTCGGCATAAATTTTTTATCTTCTTCACCGTGAACCGCCTGATACATAAGACATAAACCTGCGTATTCATCAGTTAAAATAATTTGATTAGCACCAAGAAACTCTAACTTACCAATACCAGTTAAATGTGTTTTATCTATCATACTATCAATTTCAGCGGCAATGCGATAAGGGCGTAATTGATAATCTTTTAAATGCCATTGATCGAAATGACAAATAATATCGAATTCAATAATATTATCTCTAAACTCAGGATTTCCGCTTTGTGTAAAATTATCAAAATTAATAATTACATAATTTAATACGCTTCCATCAACATAAAGTTTAGGAATTATTTTAATATTTTTATTAAATAATTGAATCATTTGCTCGTCATTTAAATCTGGCTTATCAATAGCATCTTTTGTTGTATAATACAATAAACGCTTTAATCTCTCATTTTTACAGAGATGTTTTACAATAATTTCTAAATCTTTTTCCACAGAAAGAAAACTTGATTTAGGTAAATTTACACCATTAATTTTCATAACACCTTTTACTCCTTAAAACAATGATTGAACTACAATCGTTTTTTTATAATCTCCATAACATAAGTCAAACTATCCGCTATATCCAGAAGTCCAACTTACTTCAACTGTTGGTTTTTTAGCCTCTTTAATAACTTTTAAAGAAACCGGCAACTTTTTATTATTTTCTACTTTCCATTCTGAAGCAACTTTACCATCAAAATAATAAGTATAAGTTTTCTTTGGAAAAATAAACGTTTCCCCTATAATATCAGTTGTCGTAGGATTTGGATCAATTGGTTCCGCAATTAAAGAACCAACAGTCTTATCATCTAAATTATCTTCCTACTCATTAATATAATATTCAGTCGCATTAACTTCTAAAATACCGGGCATACTTATAGAATCTACAGCTTCAACACGCCAACAAATTAAATTATCTCCCTCATCCTAACTATCTAAATAAAATTTTGTATACCGCTTAAAATAACTCAAAGTATCTTTATTTTTAGGCATCAAAATATTTAATGAATAATTAGGAATATCTACACTAATTTCATGTTTTTGAATATAATTAATTTTCGTTTCTACAGGACCGCGAATTGCTGCATAAGTAGACTTTTTCTCTCCCTCATCTACCCAATTTATTTTATAAGAGCATTTTCTAATATCTCCTCTAAAATAAGCTAATTCAGTCAAATCCTAAAGATAACAAATCCAATAGGTATTAGTTCCACACCATTCAAAAATATCTCCTGGTTTAAACTAATATTCATTTCCAACAGACAAAATCTTATCATCATAATCCTATTTCAATTTATTAGGATTAATCAAACACCTAATAGGTTTTTTATATTCCGCATCCTATTTAATAATTTCCGCGGCTTGGTATGAATTCCATACTGCTCTATCTAAGCTTCTGCGCTTAGATAAAATCATACGCTCTTGTTGGCGATTTCCGCCCATCTGACCGAGCCGAACCGCCATATAATTAACGCCTTCAACAGGGCTACCTTCAAAGGGTGGTTTATCATAAATCCCTAAACGACCTTGCTATAATCTAAAAGGTTGCTTACTACTATAATCAAACCCTGACGCCATAATTTATCTCCTATAAAAGACTGATAGTTTCAAATACAGTCTTACGATAAAAATTAAAATCAGTATCTTGATTCTACAATCCCTCAAGTTTGTTTAATAACTATAAATAAAGGGGTTCAGCGTTAAAAATCACACTAAACCCCACAATTTCATTTATAACAGTTTCTAGCTATTTATGCCAATCTTCATTATTTTCGCGCATTGGAATTAATTTCCATAATTGATTGGTTAAGCGCAAACAATTTACTTTTATACTCTCTATTGGAATATCAAAATTATATTTAGTAATCATATCGACTTTTAAATACATCCCAATTAGATTCATACTCACCTTTATTATTTAAACGTCTGCGTTTATATAAACGCTACATATGGTGAGATTGTCTTTGGCATTCACCTAATAAATTCAATAACTTTGATAGATGATTTGCCTAAGAAGTAAATTTAAAATCAGAGCCACTATATTTCATTCGAGTATTCTCAATTGAAGTGACTTGTCTTTGCGTCCAACCGCACATCATTAAAATAGCTAAAATATTAATTTCTTCTTCAGTTAGATCACAATTAAAACTGGATCTATCAACTAAAACTTGAGGTTCTTCACCCGGTTCTGGAAGTTCTCCCCATACCGTTCCTACAATAAAATCATCCGGCATAGCGTCAGATTCATTAATAGTAGCGACATCTAAATTATAATCTAAAAGATTTTTTCGCGGAAATTCAAATCCAGGAATAGCATCTATTATAAGATTCTATAAATCTCTTAAAGTATCTTCGGGGGTTAATTCCAGATACATATCATCAGTAACCTTGTTTAGAAAGCGATTATAAACAGTTGAGAATAATGTTCCCACTTAATCGCCCTCCTATAAATTATTTCTTGGAGGAAGTTTCCTCGGTTTTATTAATTACTTTATATCCAGAACCGCTTGTGCGACGACCTTGAGTAGTAGGCTCTTCTCTTACTACACGGCGCTTAGCCGCAGGTTCTTTCTCTACAATAGTATCTTCTTCTTTACTAGCGATATCATTAGCAATAGCTTTATCAACATCAAACCCAGTTTTTTCCTTCAAAGCTCTACGCTTATTAATATCAGTAATAGGAAGGCTAACAGATAAATTCTTGATTAAGTCAATAATTCCAATAGGAGCAAAATCAAGAGCATCTAAGAAAGCATCTAATGAGCCATTAAGAATTAAATCAGCAACTTGTTGCTCTGACATATTATATTCAGGTTCAGTATGAACATTAAGAGTGTGAGTTACTTCTGGCTCTAAGATTTGTAAAAAATTAGCAATTAATTCGCGACCGCCTGCCTGATAAGTTAACTTCTCTAACTCACCAAATGGAATACGCTTAGTCTCACCGGGCGCAAACTCACGGCGCAAATTAGTATCAGGAATAGTATAAACAACTACACTAGTGCTTCTATTTTTTACATTATAAATATCTTCATTATTAATCATTATTCAATTTCTCCTTTTACTCATAAAACAAAAATATGGGGAGAGGGAGTTTAATCCCTTCTCCCCATGGAATAATTTATATTAAATTAGACAGTACCGTCAAGGCGACCATCATAAGTGATAACCTTACCAGTAACTCCATCATAATTCCAAGTATACATCTGACCGAGAAGTGAAGTATCAACATAAGCACAGATGTTATTAGCAAGCATACAAACTACGCCAACCTTCTTGTAAACCTGAATCTCACGAGAACGATCATAATTATTGAACTCGTCAACAATAGTGCCACCTTCGAAAGCAATCTTTACAGGCTTACCATCAGCGCCCGTAGGAATAACCCAAGCATAACCAGGATCAATAACCTTACGAGTATTGGTTTCATCTTCAAAGCCCTGCTCAAGAATAATAACCTTAGTGCCCTTGTAAGTGGCAAGACGACCATTATTCCAAAGCTCGTTCTTCATAGCTTCAGTATATCTCCAAGCCTCATGAGGAATCATCTTAACAGCGAACTCATAAGTACAATAAATAGTAGGAGTACCATAAGCAGAAGCAATAGTGATCAAACGATCCATAGCAGCTTCATCAAATCCGGCAGCCGCAACGCGGTTAGCAGGAGGAAGCTGATTGATAGAAGATCTAAGAGCAGCAGCAACTTCTTTATAAATAAGTTCATCCATACCATCCATGATGATCTTGGTTACTTCACCAAAATCAACACGACCATCAAGGAACTCTTCGAAGCCAATCTGAGCAGCTCCGCCGATAGCGCTAGTACGTACCTCGAAGGCTTCATTCTCTTTAGGTCCGAGCTTGAAGACTTCATAAATACCAGCAAGACCAACGCGAGTTACAAACTGCTTAGCACGAGCACGATTATTAAGAGGACGACGGAAGATAGGCTTATCACCCTGAGCGAAAGTCTTAACCTCAGCAAACTGATCGTATTGCTGAATAACTTTCTTAGGAAGAACCTCATCAAGAGTCTGTTCAATCATAGAGAAAATAAGATTCTTATTTTCACGATAAAGAGCATAAGTACCAGCCAACTCATTCATTTCATTACGAAGAGTTTCATTTAAGGCTTCATAACTAAGATTTTTTCCCTCATAACTATAAGCAACAGGAGCAGAAGGATCAGCCTTAGCAACTTGCTTCATAAGAGCAATTAAATTATTTTTATCTAACATTATCCTTTTCTCCTTTCTTACTTAATACGCATTACCTTGACGCCCTTTTGACCATCAGGCATAGTATAAACTTTAACAACCTACCAGGTCATTGAATCGTCACCAGTTTTGCTAAGAATACCCTTTGTAGCAGCAGAAGGAGAAAGCTTATCTCCAACAGCAAGAGTCTCTTCATTAATCATATTAGTAGTATAAAGATCACCAATCATGGTCTTAAATACACGAGGAACCATAGAAGTGCCAGATTCCATGAACTTCTCATGATAAATACCTAACTTATGATATGGATCATTAGTCCAATTCATTTCATACATATCAGGAACATCAGTAAGAAGCTTATCATAGTAATACTTTACAGGAACATTAGCAACCTGATGATTACTATCAAGAGTATATTCATTACCATCATAAGTAAATTTGCCGGTTTCATCAACATCATAAACACGACCAGCAATAGTAACGGTCTTTAAGCCCTGATCAGCGGAAACAGTCTGCTCAATTAATTTATAGGTTTGACCCTTATCATCAACGCCATTCCAGAAACGACCACCATATTCAACCTCAGTATGCTCCCAATCATAAGGGCTATAAACACGAGCCTGATAGTCATCTTTAATCATAGCAAATTCGCAATCCCACTGCTTACTGCCATCATAATGATCACGATAAAGCTTAATCTCGTTATAAACGAGCATCCATTCACCTTCGCCAGTGAAGTTGACTTCGCCAATACCGTTACCATTAGCAGCATAGTCATACTTTACAAACTGACCGTTTTCAAGAATCTCAATGTCTTTATTGGCGGGAAGTTGAGCATAGATTTGAGCATTTCTTTGTGCGGAAAGGTGATTAGGCTCGACCTGACCGTAACCAAACTCAACATACTTTGCCTGAGACTTAATAGGAAGATTCTTATTCAAAAAGTCTTTAAACATTTAGTATGTCCTCCTTATTAATTTTTGTTGGCGGTAGCAAAAGCCGCCTTCACCCAAGCGGGCATATCATCATCTTCTGAACCATTATTGTTCAAATTAAAAGTAGTAGCACCATTGGGCTTATTATTTTCGTCAAGGTCGAAACTCACCTTGTTGCGAACACAAATAACAGATAATTTAGCTTCAATATCATCAAGAGAATATTTATCAATATTTTCAACAACATCAGCCTTATCTTCATCAGAAAGCATATAGAATTTAGCAATCATATCTTCTTTATCTTTCTTCTCAGCAGCATTTTTAAATTCAGCAAGTGGAGCAATTTGCTCTTTCAAGCTATTATTTTCAGTTTCAAGAGCTGCGAATTTAGTCTGTAATTCATCATACTGAGCTTTAAGTTCAGTATATTCAACAACTTCTTCAAGAGAATAATTCTTCTTTTTCTTTTTATCATCATCATTCTCGCCATTGTCGCCTTTATCAGACTTATTAGAGGGTTTCCCATTATCAGGGTTCTTTTTATTATCATTGCCCTCTGATTTATTATCAGGGTTTTGGTCATTAGATTTATTATTTTTGTCCTCTTCCTCAGCCTTTTTCTTTGAAGCATAATCAGTCTCAAAAGCTTCAACATCAGCAAGAGCAAACTGAGGCTCTGCTGCCGGAGTATAAGACTTAGTTACTTCAGTTAAAGCATCAGAAGGAACAAAGCCTTCTACATCGGTAAGAGAAAAGTCCATGCGATAATATTTTTGGTCTTGTCTATTTTGAAGAATAGCAAACTTTTGTCCAGCATCTTCATAAACGCCTTCAATGCGATAAATAGAACAATAACTACTAGGCTCGCCAGGATATTTAGTCTCAACATAAGACCAGAGAGAATTCCACAAACTATCGCCAATTTCAACAGCATATTGTGTAAACACTTTGGGTCCTCCTTCTTTCATAAATTCTTTAAGTTCATTCATCATGGAGAACAAAGTGTTCTTAAAACCATCATCGAATGAAAAATTCACATTGATTTGGGAGCCTTCGAAACAAGGTTCATTTTCTTCTCCCAAAATACAAAGTTTAGAAATAATTGCCTTATTTATAATAAAAAACTAAGGCTTTCCATTACTATCTTTTGCCCACGTAGCATTTAATGTTTTTTCATCAAGCTCCATAGAATGATTATTCCCTTTCTCAACTACACGTTTACACTCAGGATACTAACCAGTCCACAAATAACCTTCAGTCATTAAATACTCACGTTCGGCAACACCATCATCCAAAAATTTCTAAAACCAAACTTTAGCTCCAAGATCAACAAAACCATAAGGGCGAGTATTATCTCTCATTCTAAATTCGCCATTAGATAACTCAATTATCCTATTATGTTCTTCAAAATCTTCCGCATTCTCATTAAAAAAGCCAACAATAGGACTGCCAGGAAGGCTATTAGCCATCTCAGTCGCTACATCTTTAGTAATTACGCTTTTGTTACGATTAGGTTTATCATCTACATAACAAACCTTAATTTGACATTTAGAAATTAAAGGATTTACAGGAGTTATATTTATAAACTCACAAGGTGTATTTAATTTAATACTTGTATGTTTCATAAATCCTCCTTATTTCATCGCTTCTTTATTTTGAATAGTTTTTTCACTTTTCTAATCATCAGGTTTTTCCGGACGTCCTGCCTCGCCATTAGAAGCTTTAGCAGTTCCAGAACCTGAACTTCCTGAATTATTTTGAGTTTTATTATTAGATGATGAACCTTTTAAACCCAAAATATCTTCACTACCCATAGTAGAACTCATAAGAGGAGGAATCATAATTTCACTTAAATGTAAAATCTCATTTTCAAAATGAGCTGCATTAAGAATAAAACTCTATGAATGTCCAAGAGCAATCTAAGACAATAGTTTTGATTGTCCCATTTGCGCTTGTTCTTTATACATTTTAGAAAGTGTTTGATAATTATTTTGAGTAGTTTCTAATAAATAAAATCTAAAATTATATTTTTTATTACTACTCTTTTTCTCAATAATTCTATTAAAGAATATATTAAACTATAAAATTAAGCTTCTTATTGTAGATTCATCATTTAATACTGATTTTTCTAAAGCCATATTGCCATCAGTATTAAATAAATTCTATGAAATACCTAATGAATTATAAACACTACGTTCAACTTTAGCTAAATCATCTGTCGTTGTAGTAGTATTCTTATCAGACATATCAATAGAATCTACATCAGTAAATGTAGTTAAAACATCTACTCCAATAGCCCTCTATAACATCTAAACGGCATTATTATGGATATCTCTGGCTTCATCAACATCAAATATCAAATCACCATTTTTATCCATTGGGAGCTTTTGGACTAAAATTTTAAGCAACTTCTACATTTGTTTCTTGCGGTCAAGATCTTGCGCTGCATCTAAATCCATAATAGTAGGAATGGAATTTACAAAAATAGGAACATCACTATTATTAATATTAAATTTAATACAATTTTCTGGCTCAAGAACATACCAACTACCAGTATGCTAGCATCCAACCGCTTCTTCTAAAGCAAGTTTTCCTTGCTTATATAAAACATAACCTTTAGCAAATTCTTCTGGGAATAATTTTAATACTTTTAAGCGGTAATTCATATCTCTAAAAGTATCAAAAAATCGCATATCAAATTCGACAACTGGGGTATTATTTACACTATAACGTGTTCTACAATATCTAACGGGCAATTCTTGTAAAATTAGATTTTTTTCTGAAGGAACTATATATCCATAATAGCATCCATTTTTAACGACTTGTAAAGCAATATCTCCGCAAATCTTTTTAATATAACTATTATCAAAATAATTCAACATTCTATAAAAATCTTTTAAAACTTTTTCTTCTTTTACATTATCATCATAAGTTTCGGCCGCAATATACCAATCATAGCGGTATAAAAAAGCAACATAATTACAAACTCGTTGATATACACCACTTATATCATAATAAAAATTAGAAATGTATCGTAAAGCATTTAAGTCCCTTTCTGCGAGCGCGCGAAGCACATCAGGTTTCGTGATAATACGAGTTTGACCTGGGTATCTAATCTTACTATAATCACCAAGTTTTAAAATAGCATCATCTAAAGTTTTTGTGCCAACTTTTATTTTTCTATTGGCATAATCCATAGTGTCATTATAATTATATTCATAACGACTATTATAAATATCAAAACCTTTAGCGTGAATCTAATCATTACGATCTTGCGTATCCAAAGTTCCACCTCCTTTAATAACCTGCCAATTTCATTATATAATCATAAGAAATAAGGTTTTCGTCGGTATATGGAATCTCTATTAATCTAAAATCATGTAAAGCGCAAAAACGTCTTTTTTGATTATCATTATATTGCTACTGGTATAAACCGCGTTTTCCGCCAAATTTAGAACTGGCTTCATAATGCTATTTTCCCTAATACTCAATAATGAAATCAATTTTTCCATCATCATCAAATATAACAAAATCAAAACGAAGCGGACGCCCGCTTGGGCTTTTTAAATCTGGAAAAATATATTCCATTTTAAAAGGTAGTCCTGCTTCTTCTAAGATTTCTTCAATTTTAATTTCTCCTCTTGAAGCACGCATTTTCCACCCTCCTTAATTTAAAAAGCACCAATCAGCCGCATTAAACTTTTTACGTTTTTTCTTTTTATCTTCTTCAAGTTTTAAATAATATAATCCATATTCAAAAGCCGAAAATTTATCTTTACGAATTCCGCGATTTGCCTGTTTTAAAATAATATTAATACCTTCATTCTCTTCGCGTAAATTCATCATTTCTTCTTTTAATATGGAGGTTAAAGTAAATGGTTTTAAATAATCTGCCCTTTGTTCAGGAGTCATTTTTGAACCTTTTTGAGTAGCTAATAATTTTTCTTTAGCCGTTCTCTCATCTATTAAGAATTTTACCTTACCCGCTTGTAATTGAGTTTGAGCATTAGCATGACATTCAGTATTTATTGGAGCATTTGCTTTAATAACATACATAGCATCAAATTGAGTATTTGGTGTGCGATATTTTTTATAATATCCATCATCATCATTCTCAACACCAAAATCAGGTAAAAATTCACCATCTTCATCATTTTGAGATTTTACCATATAATCTAAAAGTCCAATACCTAAACCGTTACCGTCTATAACCAAAGTTTTAGCTTTATATTTATAAAATAATTTCTTTAATTTAATAGCCTAATCTTCAAAATGGTCATCTGACATAGTATACATATTTACTAAAGATTTAATAGCTGGACCTTGGGCTTGTGGTGTTACTTTAAATACACAAACTACCGAATCGCACCCCTTACGACCTACATCTACAGAAAGCACATAATAAGCTTGCGCGCCCGCGCGTCCAGAAGCTTCATATTCAGGCTATAATAGTTTTCTATTCCTATCAAAATGCTCTCCATTAAAGAAAGCATCCTCAACAGTTCCTGACCATTTAGATTCATATTCACGTTCGAATGATGCTTCATTATAAGTTCCTTCATTCTTTTGGTCAGTAATAAATGTTTTACTTTGTAACCCTACTGCGACAGGAGTTCGCCAGGTTCCGCCTAATACCATACAACGATCGGGCTAAGTCACCATACGAACTAAGAAACCAATAAGTCTATCATAAGGGAACGTGCCCTTATAACCAGCAGTAGTAATATAGATTTGTGATTTATTTAATGGCTCTTGTTCATTGGTAGTGCCATCTTTAGCTCTACGAGAAATTGCCATAACAGGAATAATAACTTCACGAAGAATGGCATCATCAATACCAACACACTCTTCCATTAATCCACCATGACGACGCTGACCACGAGTGCTTTCACGAGCTGCGAGGTTATCCAAAACTGAACCATTTTTAAATACATATCTAACTTTATCTTTTCCTTCAAGAGTTTTTCCTCGGCTCCAATCAATTTCTCGATTAAAGTTTGGAATAAGTTCACATATTTCTTGAACTTTATCATGAAGAATACTAGCACCTTGCTCTTTACCTCCAGAAGTAACGAACAAATGCGCACCAGGATATAAAATACATCTAATCATTAATGCCATAACAGACAAAAATGATTTAGAATAAGCACGAGGGAAAACCGCGTAAACATACTAATAACGCATAACAGAACGGAGAAATACTCTCTAATAAAAATAAAAATTAAATTCTCCATCTTTTATTTCAGTGCGTCTTCCTCGCACCATAAAATCTACAAATAAATCAGGATATTCTCTCCAAAAGGCAACGTATTTGCGGATAGTGGGCATTACCGCTTCTACTCGCTCCGGTGATAGACCTATTTTTCTACGGCTATCACTTAACTACAGTAAATCTTGTAATGCCATTATTTATCCAAACCCTATAAGAACTCATTATCTTGCGCAGACTCCTATTCTTTAAATTCCTCAAAATCCGCGTAATCACTATCTTTAATAGTTTTTTCAAGTTCTTCAATACTTAAATCAGCATCATCAACGATATCGCTTTCCGCGTTCTTTGCTTTCTCTTCATCTTCTTTAGCATTTTCGCGTAAAGCCTTTTCTACCATTGTGCTAATATTAGTTTCATCTTCAATAAGAGTGCGAGTATAACGTTGCATATCTTGAATAGTTAAATCCACTTTATCATGTGGCTATTCAACATAATATCTTTCAATATATCCTTCTTTTTCACATAATTCAATTAATTCGCCAATTGAATCAACAAATTCACCTGATTCTGCTTTGTTTTGAGCAGCAGTAAATTTACCAGACTTCATTAAGCTATCGTATACTTTGCTCATCTTTTGGAAACCTTCAATATCACCAATATCGATCAATTGATTTGCCTTTAAAGATGTCTTACATATTAATTTTAGCGTATCTTTATGTCCGGCACCTTGAATATCATAAGAAGCCATCATTTCTTCATACAGCTATTCAAGCTTAACCCATTCTTCAGGCTTATAAGTCTTGCCCCATTTAAGTCTTAAATAAGTGCGGTCTTCATCAGTTAAGTCTAACTCTTGTTCAACTTCACCACTCTATTGTGCAAAATAATCTTCCGTAGGGGCATTAGGTGGTGGAGCATAAACCGGTTCTTTTAATTCTCCTTCTGGAATAGTGATTGAACTTTTTTCAATAGCAGTTGCGATCTACTGAGCGTCATATCCTTGACGTTTCATAGTTTGCTCTAATTTATTATTCGCCATCTATTGTAAAAATTCAGTATCTTTCCAACGATAATCTTTAAACTATTTGAGTTTCATTTTTGACAAATAACGTCCAAGAATCGTCATACCGGTTATAGACTGCGGATCGCGCCCATATTTTTCCATTAATTTATTCCATTCATCTGGAACATAAGGAACATCCGCCTCTTGTAAAATCCATAAATAAGTATCTGGATTCCAATTATCGACGTGCATTGTCATACATTTTTTGCATATGGGGAATTTACCATCATTAGGATATTTTTCTAAATTATTAGATGAATAAAATTCCGTGCCATTCATTGTGCGATTACATTTTTCGCAATAATATGTTTCAGCCATAAATAAAATATTCTCCTTTCAACTATTTATTATAAACAAAAGGACAATATTAAGATTTTTTGGCCTTAGAATTTCGACAACTTTTACAAATACTATAAAAGCCATCTTTGCTTGTTTTATTTTTACTAAAATATTTATTATGAGCTAATTTTATTTTACCACAACGACTACATTTTTTATATTTACCTTTTTCAACATTTAAATAATAATTATCTAAATATTCATCTTCCGCAGTCGAAGCAATTAATTTTGGAATTTTATTACGCCATAAACTTGAAATATATTCAAGGCTGTGCTTAATACCAAATTCCATTTGTATTTTCTCTTGAATGTCAATATTTTGTAAACCATCAATTTTATATTCAACGATTTTATCATAAAGAGGATAATTAGCTAAAGCTTTATCACAAAGCTTATCAAAATCCTCCATTAAGTACCATAAGTCTTTATCATATTCGCCCCAACTATCTTGCTTTAATCGGGAATAATTACATAAAACCGCAGAACATATTTCAGGTCTTAATAAACTAATTCCATCAGGAATGGGAAAACCATCATCATCAAAAATAAATGTTTTATCATCTAATGGAATATAAGACTTTGATCTGGTTAATTTTGTAGGCACTATTGGACGACGATAAGCATTTTTCATAACATACTAATCTTTGCGCATTTCAATAAGAGCCTTTTTAATAACAAAAGCATCTTTGCCTTCTGTTACTTTTAATTTAGCCTCCCAAACATTAATGGCTTCTCTTAACTAATTTAAACTTGGTATCTCTTCTAAATCTTTTTTTGTAATTGTAATATGTGGTTGAAATATTGTATTTCTATTATCTGTAATTAAATTATAAATTCCATCTTCGCCATTTTCGAGTTGGGAAACAAGACCTTCAAAAGAAGTCTCACGCTTATTAACTGTAGCCATACGATTATCAGTTAATAATTTTTTCTCCTTTTTTTCTTGTTTCTCCATACAAAGAACCAAATAGTCTGCTAAAATTTCTAAATACTTTTCAGGCGGATCTGGATTATCAGCCAAAATTTGTTCGACTAATTGATTTCTTTCTTCTGGAGTTTGTAAAGAATAATCAAGTTTTATCATTTTTTACCTCCAGTCTATATTTATATTATACTCGAAAAAATTTTTTTTGTCAAGTTTCATTTAAAATTTTTTCTTTTTATATTTAAAAATTTTTTTAATAAAACAAATAACTTTTGCCCAAGCACGCTCCACGACTTGACATTTCTTTATTTTTATTTTATTATTATTATAAGAAAAAGAAAAGGAGTATTTATGGAAACTATTTTTATTGTATTATTGAGTTGTGCGTTAATAGCATCACTCCTTTTTTTATGGTTATATAGAAAAGCCTTTTGGGTATTATATCAAAAAATGGCAAATTAGCAAAAAGAATTAAATAAATGGCCAATCGCGCAATATGAGTGTATGCTATTATTAAATATATTTTATAATTATGATTTTGAGGGAAGAGCAGTAGATTTTTCGCGATATGAGACACAAGGATTAATTGTTTATAATTGTTTTCATGATGCGAAAAATAGTCCAAAAGGAATCGCGAATGATGGAATTGTTTCATCATTTTATAAACGAGCATTTGTGTATGAATTAGATGATGGAACATTTGAATGGGAGGATATTGAAGATGAGGCGGAACCAGCCTTTTGAAGTAAGAGGGATAGATGCGGTAATATTTAGATTAGAACAAGAATATTTTAACGCAACAAGAGATAAAGACCCTTTTGTAAGAGATTGGAAATTATTTAAAACAATACGTATCGAACAAAAGGCTAATGAATCAAGAACAATTACTTATAGACCTTTATCAGACGCGGAAAAGGCTCAATTAAGCACCAAAGAAGAACAAGAAGAATACCAGTTAAATAAATACAAATATGTATTAGAACACTTAATGGAAAAATATGATATAAATACTATTAATAGATATATTGATAGTTGTAAATATAAAGATAAATTAATCAAATATATGGAGGAAAAATTAAATGCGGAAACCACTCAGCCCCTTGAAGGCAGTTGCTAAAAAGTATCAGCAGAAAGCTACTTATTCTGCTACTTCTGGATTATATACTCTTATGTGGGGTGAGAAGCCTAAAAGAGGTAGAAAAAAGAAATCGTAATTTAAGATTATTGTTTTGTTTCGTGATTTAAGATTGAAAATTGATTTGTTGTTTTAAACCGTATTCTGAAATTGAAAATTGATTATGATAAATTTAAATTATTCTTCGTGATTTGAAATTGAAAATTGATTTAGATTGCGTTTTGACCACGCAAAAGAAAAAACACAAATCAAAAAAAATTTTTTCCCGAAATACACCCCCCATCCATAAGGTTCTAACTCGTTTATTCTCTGAGAGTATACCAGCCTTACTCTCGCTCTTTCGCAGATCGCACAATCCCATCCCGCACAAACACCCCGGTAAACGTTGCTCGGCTCGCTGGCGGTAGTGGCGAGCCGAGTTTTATAAAAATCAGCAGTTTGCACAAATTTTTCGCCAAAACTTCATCATAATGCACAATAGTCAAAATGCCCGAAACTACGTCATCACATTTGTGCAAAATGACTATTGACAATCCAGTAGCCATGTGCTATACTTGTATCATCAAAAAGAAAGAGGTAAATCAAAATGAAAACTATTATCAATTCTTTTATCAAGGTTGTCTTCATCACCATTCCTCTTGTTGCTATTTTAACTATTTCCGCACTCAAAACTCCCGAGGCTATGGCTTGTGAGGAAGCGCCCCAGTCCTACGACCTCTCGGTCATTGAGAATTGGTGCGGTTCAGGCACGGAACGCGGAAGCATTCGTTTCGTCGGTGCAGAGGTCTACACACGCGAGGGTGATACCCTGACGCTCATTGATGAGCAGGACAACCTGTGGGACGTGGAAGCACTCAACATTGATGACAACGACTTCTTGCTCTTGTGGATTAACGACAATGACACTGATACTGTGGAAGATGATACAATCATTAAAGTATGGAGAGAGGCTTATTAAGTCTCTCTCTTTCTTGCGGATCGGCGAAGATTGTTAAAAAATTAACAAGCAGAGAAGAGTAAAAAAACTCTTGACAAATGCGCGGTAATGTGCTACAATGTAGATACAATAAGAAAGGGGAATACTCAAATGACTAATCAGGATTTTTACAACGCTCTCAAAGCAGAGAAGGAACGTTTAATGAACGAAAGCAAGCAGGCGTTCCGCGATTGCCAGATTAAGCGTGGGGAGATGTCGAGTGCATGGCACGAAGTAGACGCCCTCGAACAGGCGGGTAAGTTTGGCACACAGGAACTCAGCGACGCGTATGATGATTATGAGGAAGCCAGCCACGCAAGTATGTTGGCAGACAACTACCTCGATGACATTGATGAAGCCATTGATAAGATAAACGAATTGATAAGTCTTTACGCAGATTAAGGGAGCAGTAATGCTCCCTTTCTAACGGCGTAGATTGTTAAAAAATTAACAAAGATTTTTTGCAAAAAGGTCTTGACAAATCAGTTAGAATGTGGTATTCTATAATCACAAAAGGAAAGGGGAATGAAAAATGATTTACGGCATTGTTTATTACACTAAGGGCGGTCAGGGCTATCTCTTCCAGCAGGCGTTCGAGGAACAGCGTGCTATGGAGATTGCAGGTAAGATGAATGACTTACTTGCGACAGGCGCTACAATGTATAATGACAAGTCCTATGGCAAGCTCGACTTGCGGAATGTTGAGTATTTCACAGTTGAACCCAGTAGCGAAATGTATTAAGGGCGGGAGCGGGCTTCCCGCTCTTTCTCTTGCGTCGTAGTGCGCGTGCAGGGCGTCCCAGCCCGAACTTTACCACGGTAAAGCGTTAAAGCAAAATTTTTTCCATTTTTTGCCAAATTCCGCTTGACATTCCTATCCCGAAATGCTATAATAGTATCATCAAAGGAAAGAAAGAGGTAAATCAAATGTCTACTCACGATGGTCTTGTTCTTCTCGCTATCTATGTTGGTGTTATCGGCGCGGGTGCGCTCATCGAATACGTGGAACACCGCGTAAAGAGAGCGATTCGCCATAGAAAGAGAAGTTGAAAAACTTCTCTTTTTTTTGAAAAAAACACTTGACATTCTTTGTAGTCTGTGGTATTATAATATCAGAAAGGGAAAGGAAAATCCCAAACACCAGAAAGGTTAATTCAATGACTACTATCAAGACTCTTCTCGACGGCGTTCTCCCTGTCAAGCCCCTGTCCTATGTCCTCGGCGATGACTGGACGTATCTTTACTCCGACACCTATAAGGGTGTGGAGTTCGACGTCCACGCCTGCATGAACGGCGAGGTCGTCGCGGTGTTAAATTAAGGGCTGAAAAGCCCTTAATTTTTTTTTACAAAAACCATTGACAAATCCAGAAGTAAATGCTATACTATAATCACAGTAAGGGAAGGAAAACCTACCAAACCGGAAAGGGATTTACAACATGATTAACATTCGTTCTATTCGCAAGCTCGCTGAAAACGACGGCATGACTCTCAAATATGGCAAGAAAATCAACTACAAGTCCGGCTGGCAGGTCGCTACTAACGGCGTTGAATGTAAGACCGCGCGCGAGGCCATTAACGCGGTCAAGGAATATGGCGGAAACTGCGGTGTATGGCTTGCGAACGGCATCTATTATGTTGACAAGTCCAAGAGGGTGCAGACGAAGAAGCAGGCGCTTGAAATTGGCAAGGCGTGCAATCAAATCAGCGTATATGGCTGGGCGCGCGGGAATCTCGCCTATTGCTAAAAGAAATTGCATATAGGGCTTGACAAAACAAGCCCTATATGCTATAATAAAGATACAATAAAGGAAAGGGAGAAAACAACATGGAAATTAAATATGCTTATGAAATGACGCGCAAAGCCGAGGAAGTCCGCAAAGAAATCCAAGCTAAAAATAACGCCCTTGCGCGAGCGTTCATCGAAGACCACATCATGCCAGAAATTGAGCGAGTGGCAGGAACGGGAGAAACACTTTACGAATGTTCTCTTGCTTCAATAAATGACAAGAAGGTCAGGCAGGCTTGCAAAGATATCATGCAGAATTATGGTTATAAAGCCAGCTACATTGAAAACGTTCTTTCGATCTATTGGGGATAAATAAAGAGGGAAAATTTTTCCCTCTTTTTCCAAAAAGCCCTTGACAAATCCAGAAGTAGATAGTATAATACAGGTATAGTAAAGGAAAGGGGAAACTACAATGAATAAGGATATTTATGGAGTTTTGAAAAATGCTATCGCGTCGGGCACTCTCTCGCCCATCGACCTGAGTATCGCGGAACGCGCTTGCGACAAGTATGAAAGAGACTTAAAAGCCGACCGCGAGGAACGTGAATGGAAAAATCAGCAGATGATTAAACTCGTCTTTGAACTGCTGAACGAGGCGGGCAGACCTATCACGCCGACTGAAATGCAGTTTATGGCATTCAAAAAGTATGGCTATGAGTATGCCAACGGCAAATTCACTTGGTATTGTATGCAGTTATACCTCGACCATAAACTCAAACGCAGACCGCGAGGGAATAAGGTTTATTATTCCATTCGAGAAAAAGAATAAAAAAATAAGAAAAAGGGCTTGACAAAAAGCCCTTTTTCTGCTATACTTAATGTATCAAAGGAAAGGGGAATAAAAAAATGGAATGTCCTTATTGTGATGGAAAGTGCGGAACACACGCTCAATGCGTTAAATGCGGAAAGGGGGAAACAAATAATGAATGAAAAATCTATCCCGCAGGCTTTGAGAGAACAGGCAGACGCCATTGAAAAGTTGGCTCAAAGAATTGCGAAAGAGGGTCAGGCGCTTCCCGTGGCAGATGACCGCGAAATCAGTGGAGAAATCGCAGATTCTTTGTTTGCAATTCAGTCAAAGCTCCGCTATGAATACTTTTGGATTGCGGGAGCTATTTGGGACGAATAATTTTCAGGCGAGATAATCAAATCTCGCCTGAAATTTTTGTTTCATTTGACTATTGACAAAACCATCTCAATGTGGTATAATTCGGCCGGCCGCCAACGCACGCTGCGGCCGGAATTTCCATTATATCACAGGGCCAGCAATTTGTCAAGCAAAAAGTTGCGAAAATTTGCACAAATTATTTTTCCCAATTTTGTGCGATCCGTCAATAGACAAATGCCTAAGCATTTGCTATACTATAATTGTTCCAAGGGAACAGAAAGATGAGGTAAATAAAATGACTAACTACAACATTCACTCTTTTATCAAGACCCAACTTCTCTATGCCGAGCAGATGCCCAGCGACGCCGAACTTTTCAAGCATAACGCTTATGGCGCAGTCTCGTGGGAGTTATATCGCACGAATGACCAGACACTTGAAGAGCAGTGGGAAAAGGTATATGCTCCCAAGTTCGACGCCATCATCAGAAATTATCATTTCTGATAAAAAGGGCTTGACAAAAGCCCTTCCGCATGATATAATACATATACAATCAAGAAAGAGGTAAGTAAAATGGATATGGTTCGAGTTTACAATAGACACACTAACGAAGTTCTTGAAAAGACCTTTGCAGACCCCGCGGACGCAGACGACTTTGAAACTATTCTCGACTTCCTTGAAGCGGAATATGAGCGCTACCACAATGGGGAACAATTGTATTAAAGGGGCTTGACAAGCCCCTCCCCATATGGTATAATACAATCAATCCAAGAGGAAAAGAAAGAGGTAAACAAAATGACTGAATTCGAAGTATATGAAAAATCCTTGAAAAGAATTTGGAAAAAGATTGATGAAAAAAGTCAATGTGAAGTAAAAGCACACAAATCCGAAATGGCCATTAACGTTTATGACTATTGGGGCAATTGTTTTATGGTGCTTAACTTTGACGAGCAAGGCAATTTAATTGACTTAGATGTTGATGATTAAGGAGTGATAAAAAATGCTTATCAAAATGTCAAAACACGCCACGCAAGACCGCATTGACCGCTTGTTCTTCATCTATGACAATATCGGTATTGGTGAGCCATATATCGACAGCGTTGAGGAAGATGTTCTCTACACCATCACTACAACAGGCGTTCTTCTTGTTCGTAGTGCTACGGACGGCACACTCATTACAGCCTATATCGCGGATATTGATAAAATCACCGCGATATGGAGAAACAAGCACGGCGAGCGCCCCATGCCTGACAACCTTTACAAGCGTGTTCTCGCAAATGCGTTCTTTGATAGAATGTGGAATAAACAGGAAAAGGAGAAAAAGAAAAATGTTCGGTAAGAAAAAGAAGCCTTTCAATCCCTATGAGAATCGCGCGGACGAACTGCTCTATGAGGTTTGGGAAGAGCGCGACCGCGTGTATGAAAAGACAACCAAAGTCATTACGCGCTTAGGCATAATCGACCTTTACCCCGAGGGCGCAGACCGCAAGAAAGCAGTTTCAGACGCCGAAAAAGCAAAACAGTCTTTGCTTGTAGCTATTGGAGCATACGACACCGCCCGCATGGAATACAATGATTATGTTAAAAAGAACACGGAAAAATTTGATAGCCCCAAACAGGAATGGACTACTACCAGCCACGAGATTGTTGAATGGGCTTACCGGTATTATAATAAGGAGTGAATGAAATGAAAATTACTGTTAAGCATAGCAACAAAATGGTTGCATTTGAAGACCTCCCCGAGGGTATGATTTTTCAAGATCCTGCTTCCGGAAATGTCTATTACATCAAAACCGCGTCTGTGGTTGATGACGATACCGGCGCAGAAGAATGGAACGCTCTCAATTTAGACACTTACAATCTCGACTGCTTTGGCGCGCCCTACATGGTTCGACCTGTCTATGACGCGGAGCTGATTATCCCTTGACAAAACCGAACTTTTGTTCGTGTTTTTCTCCCCCTTTCCTATGGCTTTGGCGGTTGTGCCTGAAACAACCGCCACCCTTTCCAAAAAATAAATTGAATGGAGATAAGAAAATGAAGAATGAGAAACTGAGCGAGGTTGTTGAAACGGTGTGCAGAATGGCTCGATACGGTATTCAGAAGAGATATCCATCGGGCGGGGCAGCGGCAAATGAAATGATTGAACGTGTCGCGCTTCTTGAAGACAAGCTCGTCCCCATTCTCGCCGACCTCGAAGCCGTAGGAAACTAAATGAAAAATCACCCAATTTGGGTGATTTTTTTTGTTTACTTTCACTATTGACAAAGTTCCTTGAATGTGATAAAATTGTCGGCGCGCGGACGATTGTGGCGCGCCGAGTTTTTGTCAAGAGGTAGATTCAACAAATTTTCATGCGAATTTTTGTGTAAAATGCCAATAGACAAAAATCCTATAATGTGGTAAGATGTATACAACAAATAAAGGGGGACTAAAATGATGGTTGCATGGTATTGGTTGATTCTCGCGTTTTGCGTGGGTATTGCGTTCGCTACAATCACCGATGAGTGGTGTGATTTGGAAAACACTTTAACTGACATTCTCGCATGGATTGCTCTGATTATCGGCTTCGTTCCTTTGTCTTTCTATTGCATATTTCTCAAACTGACGGTTTTTTACCCCACAACGCCAGAGAAATTTGAAGAAGTTAAAAAGGTTAGCGGAGAGACTTGTAAAATCTATCGAGTATGCGGAAATGTATATTTTTGGATTGACCTTAAAGCAACGAAAATCTATAACAAGGTATTCTTTGTTCGAGTAAAGAAGAATGATAACAATGTATGAAGAAGTTAATACTTTGCGCTTGATTGACTGGTTGCGCGCTTGGACGGAAACCTTTAATGACTGCGCTTGTTGTCCTTTGTCCAACGAGTGCGACCGCCGGAGCATCAGCTATGAATGTGCTGATGACCTATTAGAAAAATTAAAAGAGTAAATTAAAAACTCTCTATTGACATTTCTATTATAATATGATATTATTATAATAGAAAAAGGAAAGGGTGATAATAATGAATACAATTCTTCTGTTCGCGCTTTGTACGGCGGTGAATGTGATTCTGTCAACCATCAAAAGCATTTTGACTGTCAACGGCGGAAAGATTAGCGCGTCTCTTATCAACGCTCTCACTTATGGTTTTTATTCCTATGTGATTGTGCTGACTTCCGCGGACGGTATGCCTATTTGGTTAAAAATGGCTATTACTGCCGTTTGTAATTTCATAGGCGTTTACCTTGTCAAGTGGATTGAAGAGAAAGCCCGCAAAGATAAACTTTGGCTTGTAAAAACGACTGTGCCCCATGAAAATTTTCTTTGGTTCCATGAAGAAATTGAAAAAACAAAAATTCCTTGCACTTATTATGATTTAGGGAAATATTATGTTTTAGATTGCTATTGCGATAAAAGAGAAGATACTGCTTTTATTACTGAGCTATGCAAAAAATATCATGGAAAAATGTTCGCTTCTGAAAATAAACTAACATAAGATAAACTCTATCCACTTGACTTTATCAAAATTTTAGAGTATAATAAAATAAAAAAGGGTGAGCTAAGTGGATAGAATTTTTAAAGATATGCCAGGTTATGAAGGTTGGTATCAAGCCACTTCTGACGGATAGATTTGGAGTATGAAACATAAGAAATTTCTTTCTTTGCAACTAAGAGGACCAGAAGGAAAAAAATATTATTATGTTAATTTATGTAAAAATAATTAGCAAAAAGCTTATCGAGTTCATCGTTTAATAGCTTTAACTTTTATACCAAATCCAAATAATTTACCTTGTGTTAATCATTTGGATTGTAATAAATTAAATAATAATGTTTCAAATTTAGAATGGTGCACGTATAAAGAGAATAACCATTATGATAACAGAATTCTAAAATCTATTGAAACACGAAAGAAGAATGGTTATTGTGTAAAAGTTGCGATATGTAATAAAACTACTCATGAACCAATTAAAGAATTTGATAGTATCCGTGATGCTATTCATTTTCTCAATTTATCAGACAGCGCCAGTTCAAATATCAGCGCGGTAATAAAAGGACGAAGAAAAAGCGCCTACGGATATTTTTGGAAAAATCTTGAATAAAGGGCTTGACAAAAGTCTTTTGTTCTGCTATACTTAACGTATCAAGTGAAAGGGGAAAATTAAAATGAAAGCTACTGGTATTATTCGCAGAATTGATGACCTTGGACGTGTGGTCATTCCGAAAGAAATTCGCCGGACTTTGAAGATTCGCGAGGGCGACCCGCTCGAAATCTTCATTGAAGACAACGACTGTGTTTGCTTCAAGAGATATTCGGTGCTTGGTTCGCTGACCGAAGAAGCTCTGCGAACCGCTATTACAATGGCATCGAATTCCGGTCTGCGCCCTATCGCAATTTATGATACTACCGTGAAACTGCGGGGCATGGAAAACTATCCGGCCTATGTTCCGACCCAGTGGGAATTTGAAAGAAAGCCGTTTGTCTTTAATAACACTTATGGCGTTTACCCGATTACCGCAGACGGCGAACTCATTGGTTATGCGGTTTGCGACCAGCAGGACAAGGGTTGCGAAATGGATATGATTGTCCGCTATCTTAGCATTGTGTCTGAGCGTTAAAAATATTTTGAGACGAGATAACCAAATCTCGTCTCAAAATTTTATTTATTTTGCCTATTGACAAAAATCCAATAGTGTGATAAAATGGCCGGCCGTTTGCGTCTGCCACGGCCGGAAATTCCATTATACCACCATCTCAGCAATTTGTCAATAGGAAATTTAGCCAAAAGTCCAACTAATTATTTTCCCGAATTTGGGCATTTTACCAATAGACAAGAATGTAATAATCTGCTATACTATGGATACAGTAAAGGAAAGGGGATACAAACAATGTATTACACTCACGATTTTTCTACTGAAAAGTTCTCTACTCGCGGAGAATGTGTGGAAGAGCTTCTTTCTTCTATGGATTCTCTTGACATTTCGGAATTCCTTGCTCGCCGCGTTTCTCTTGCTGATATTATTAACGAGCGCATGGCCCGCGACCCCGAGGACTTTTACGACTGGTTAGATAGAGAAATTCAGATTGCGACTAATGCCTATCTTGAATGGCATATCAACGAGCACTGCGGTCATATAGAGGATTTAGAATGATTATTTTAATCAGCATTTTCGGCCTCGTTTTTGGCTTTATTTTTGCTTATTCCTGTGAAAGTCTCGGGTGGGACTATTTCAATATCGTATACGCTATTCCTGTGCTGATTTTGCTTAATTTCTTATCTTTCGTGTATTGAGAAAGACTGCGAAAATTTTGAAAAAAACACTTGACAAGCAAATCCAATAGTGGTATAATACAGATACAGTAAAGGAAAGGGGTAAGTGCTATGAGTAAACCGAAAACTTATGAGTACGAGGGAAGAACCTTTGAGGTCAAAGTATATAGTGAAGAAGCATATAGGGATTTTTTATTCATCTATGTATATGAAGTTATCCGCCCTAACCGCAAATTCTTTGGTCGAACTCGGTTCTTTTGCGAGGACTTTGTTCTTCTCGACCAATATCTCTCTATTGACGATGCAGTAAAAGATGTCATCGCACGCGGTCTTTGGCACGAAGAGCATAAAAAGTTTGCCGAAGACCAATGGAAAGAATGGATAAATAAAGCAAGAAATTGCTAAAATTTCTCTTGACAACTACTCAAACGTATGATATAATACAGATACAGTAAAGGAAAGGGGTAAACACCAATGAAAATCACTTACATCAAATCCCACGTTGTAGCCACTCGACGCTCCATCAACTTTGACATGGACGGCACTATCGCTGACCTCTACGGCGTCAAAGATTGGCTCACGCTTCTCCGTTCGGAAAATCCTAAGCCCTATCGAACTGCCGTTCCCATGTGCGATATGGCTGAACTGAATGAAGTTTGCGAACTTCTCCGCGCCGAGGGTTGGGAAATCAATATCATCACTTGGCTTTCTAAGGATTCGAGCGAGGAATACAAGAACGCCGTTCGTGAAGCAAAGCGTGCGTGGCTTGAAGAACAGGGCTTCCACTATGACCACTTCCACGGCGTCCAGTATGGCGCGACTAAGGCCGACAGCGTGCGCGACCGCTACGACGTGTCTATCCTGATTGACGATAATGAAAAGGTTCGGAATGGTTGGCACTTGGGCGCTACCATCGACCCGACCGCAGTAAACATTATCGAAAAACTTTCGGAACTTTTGGAGAAAAGGGCTTGACAAAGCCCTACTCCAATGGTATAATAAATACATCAAATGAAAAGGGGAAAATAAAATGATTGTTCTTTTGATTCTGCTGTCTCTCGCTGTTTCGTTCCTGCTTACCTCGGGTTTGGTTTGGCTTCTCTGTTGGCTTCTTCCCGCCCTCGGTATCACCGCAATCGGCACTTTCGTCATCGTGTTCTCGTGGAAGTTGGCACTCGCAATTTGGATTGTTCTCGTGCTTTTACAGTCCATCTTCTCGGTCGGCAATAAGGGGTGATAAAAATGATGCCTTATTTTTGGCTTACTCTTGGCGTTCTTGCCAAAGTGACCGGACGAACTGCCGGTGGTAATTACCGTTATGAAACGGTTGTCTCTAAGGAAATTGGACTTGTGACCGCAGATTGGGTTAATACCCATCTGTTGTGAGGTAAAAATGCTGTATTTGATGATGGATAATTTAACCAATAGCCATTTGGTTAAAGTTGGCTATTCTGACGGCACTAAGAACCTCGCAAAGCGTCGTAAAAGCTATTATAGCCACAATCCGAAAGCAATAATGCGTAGCACTTGCGCCGGAAGTCGAGACATGGAAAATTCTTGTCATCTGACTTTAAGTGAGTTAGGCAATCGCATTAGTGGCACAGAATGGTTTGAAGTGTCTGCGGATTTGTTTAATTCTCTTTATACCGAGGGAATGGCATTTTTCAGACCAAACCATAAACCGATTCATTTCTTAGAAGAATTTTGAAAGAGGAAATAAAAATGAAAGTAAATTTTGGCACTAAGGGTCAGCTTCAAATTATCAACATTCTCAGCGGTGGCACGTTCACCACCCCGCGCTCCAATGGCGTCGGCATGGGAATGTATCTCAAAATTGACAGCAACAACAACACGCCGTTCGTTCGGTCGAGAGGTTCGCAGTATTGCTACGCGGTGAATCTTGAAACGGGTCAGGTTCGCGAGTTCTCGCGCGACAAGATGGTGACGCCGGTCAAGACCGAAGTCAATGTGATTGGCTAAAAGAAAATCTCCCCAAAAATGGGGAGATTTTTTTGTTTACTTTGACTATTGACAAAACCATCTAAATGTGATAAAATTGGCCGGTCGCTGACGCATGTTGCGACCGGAATTTACCATTATACACCCCACCAGCATTTTTGTCAAGAGAAATTTCGCACAAATTTCAATTTTATTTTTTCCCGTTATTTGGTTATTTTACCAATAGACAAATCATTACCAATCTGCTATACTACATAATGTCAAGAGGAAAGAGTAAGACCTGCGGAAAGGCAGTTCCCTTGACCATTATCCATTATACCAAAATCTGACGGAATGTTCCAAGCGTGGCGTGCCGAACAAACTTTCAAAAAAGTTTGAAAAACCCCTTGACAAACCGCTCATCGTAGGGTATAATGAATACATCAAATGAGAGAGGTAAAAACAAGATGACTTCTAATGCTCGCCCACCGCCTTAAAAACTAATGGCTTAGTAAATTGAATTGGTTTATGATTATAGATAAAGGTAGGTATAAACAAGATGTATAGTAATAAACCTCGCGACCGCCCCTAAAAAAAATTGTAAAACCTATTGACAACCTGCTCCGCTTATGATATAATAACTACATCAAAGACAAGGACAGTCTTAAAAACCAGAAAGGAATTGATACTATGGCTACTTCTACTACTACGACTAAGAAGCTCACCAAGCGCGACCGTTTCGAGGCTCTGCTCAAAATGAGCGAGGTTCAGGCGAATCCTGATATGGTGGCGTTCATCGAGCATGAGATTGAACTGCTCGCCAAGAAGAACGCGGGCGACAAGAAGCCCACGGCCAAGCAGATGGAGAATGACGCCGTGAAGCAGGTCATTCTGGACGAGATGACCGCAAACCCTGATAAGCTGTACACTGTGACCGACCTCATCAAGGGCGTTCCCGAACTTGCGGAGTATACCAATCAGCGCGTTTCCGCTCTTCTGCGTCAGATGATTGATGCAGACACGGTTGTCAAGACGGTTGACAAGCGCAAGTCCTACTTCTCCCGCGCGTAAGGGTAAAGGGCAGGGGATAAAAAAAATCCCCTGCCCCACAATAAAAAACTGTTGACAAACCAATAGCAAAGTGCTATACTATTATCAGAGGTTGAGAGAACGATGGTAAACCTCAATCTACTTTTCCAATAGGAGACGATAAAATGGGTATTGATAGGCGCAGAAACTACGGTATTATGCTGGACACGGAAACCGCAAACACCATTCAAGATGGTGATAAGCTGGATATGTCAAATGTTCTCCCCTACGACTTTGGCTGGGCGGTCATTGATTCCAAGGGTAATGTTTATGAGACTTATTCTTTTGTGAACCGCGACATTTTCTGCTATGAGCGCGACCTGATGCAGTCCGCATACTATGCCGACAAGATTCCCCGCTACATCGAGGACATTAAGAACGGTTCGCGCGTGATGGCTGACCTTTACGAAATCCGCAAGGCATTTTGTGATTGCGTCGAGCGTTATAACTGTTCTTTCGTGTGCGCTCACAATATGCGGTTCGACCTTAACGCCTGCAACAACGCGCAAAGATGGGACACGAAAAGCAAGTATCGCTATTTCTTCCCCTACGGCCTTGAAGTTTGGGACACGTTGAAAATGGCGCGACAGGTTATGGGCAAAATGCCCATTTACCGCGACTATTGCGAAAAGAACGGCTACAAGACCAAGAACGGACAGCTCCGTTTCACCGCAGAAATTCTCTATCGCTTTATCAGCGGTGAAGATAGCTTTGATGAATCCCACACGGGACTTGAAGATGTTCTCATTGAAGTTGAGATTCTGCGCTATTGCGTCCGACAGCACAAGGAAATGGAAAAGTCCCTTTTCAAAACTCCCACGGTGGAACGTCCCAAGCCGACCGAGTTTCAGCGTGCGCTCATGCGAAACATTAAGGAAAATCCCATGATAAACATGAGCTAAAAAAAATAGGGAATAGGGCTTGACAAGTCCTATTCCCTATGGTATAATCAATGTATCAAATGAAAGAGGTGTTTCACATGACTGCTAAACAAGTCCTTTTTGTAGTCCCTGATGACAATGACCCTCACATGGGCATTTTAATCGACCATGACTATATTATCTGCGCCGAGTGTGGTGGCGTCTTTGAAGCTGACGAAGTTTTCATTATTCAGACCTACGACTCTTGGGTAAACTTTGAAGATGAAATTGCGGACGAGCTTGACCTGCTGACCGCAAAAGACATTGGCAAGGAGCTGGATAGCAAGGAAAAGTTCGGCTGGGACGCGTGGAAAGAAGCCATTAAGGGGGAGTTTTGAAAATGGATTTGGATTTTAATTACATGACCACCGAGGAATTGGACGAACTCATCGCCCAGATAAAGGAAGTCAAGGAAGCCCGAGCGGAAAGCCGAAAGACTGACCTTTGGAGAAACGTTCAGCGGTCAGTTCAGAATTACGTCATGGAATGTGGAATGATTGAACTCTTTACCGAGGACTACAATTCCACGCTGGACGCTGATTCTTTCAGAATTCCCGGCGAAATTAACCTGCTGGACTAAAATAAAAAACTGCCCAAAAATGGGCAGTTTTTTTTGTCTATTTTACCTATTGACAAACGCGAATTTTTGTGATAAAATGGCCGGCCCGCCAACGCCCAAAGCGGGCCGAATTCACCATTATACCACGCCCCGCCAATTTTGTCAAGAGGAAAGCTGCACAAAAGTAAAGAAAATTTTTTCCCGTAATTTGGTTATTCTGTCAATTGTAATTTGTGGGCAATCTGTTATAATGAATAATGTCAAGAGGGAAACCCCTGAGCCACAGGTCGGTGTGGGGCTACGGTTGGAAGTAGCAATAGACCGTTCACCTATTACGTTAAGGTCTCTTCGGAGCGGAACGCACGGGATAAAAGAAAAAATTCATGAGTTTTTTCTTGAAAACCTCTTGACAAATCCCAGCGAGTGTGCTACAATAGAAAATGTCAAGAGGGAGTAGCCCAAGAAATCCGAGGGCGCGCGACCTTGAGAAAGTACAGGAAGTAAACATAATACACCACGTTGTAAAGCCAAACGTTGAACGCGAAAATGAGTTTGATTGAGCCAACTATACTCGAAGCGGTTTTCGCTGACAGATAGATTGAACCAACAAACAATAAATTATCCGTCAGGTCGGGGTAGTAATTCGTGTAAAAAGTTTGCGAAACCTCTTGACAAGCACTCTAAAATGTGGTATACTCAATATATCAAAAGGGTAGCGACCTACCGCCAAAGAAAGGAATTGATACTATGTCTACTTCTACTGTTAAGAAGCTCACCAAGCGCGACCGTTTCGAGGCTCTGCTCAAACTGTCCGAAGTTCAGGCTGACCCCGCCATGGTTGAGTTTATCAATCACGAGATTGACCTGTTGGCTCGCAAGAACGCCGGTGATAAGAAGCCGACCGCGAATCAGATTGCCAATGACGGCTACAAGGACATTATCTTTGCCGAGCTGTCCGCGAATCCTGACAAGCTGTATACCGTGACCGAACTCATCAAGAATGTGGACGGTTTGGGTGAGTTGACCAATCAGCGCGTTTCCGCTCTTCTGCGTCAGATGATTGACGCGAACGGCGTCGAGAAGATTGTGGACAAGCGCAAGTCCTACTTCCGTCTCGCGCGCTGATTCATGGGGAGCGCCTGAAAAAAAATCGGGCGCTCCCAAAAATTTCTCTTGACATTTGCTGACGGCGGTGTTATAATCATACTTGAAAGGGGGCAAAAGAAATGCCTAAAATGAGTGAAAAGGACTTTCAGGCAAAGATTGATAATCTGATGAAAAAGTTAGATTGTACTGCCGAGGAAGCAAAAGAAATTCTTATGGACGATGATGATATTGACCATGGAATCGCCAAGGACTTTGACCTGTCCGCGGAAAAGCTCAAAGAAGCTAACAAGTATTCTAAAACCGGAACACGCAAAGCGCCGACCGCTTATAAATTCGAGAAGCGACAGCGCAAGGAAAACCCCACAAAACGCTCGATTATCGCTGAACTTGCGACTTTTTTGCGTGAAAACAGCGAAAATGCGTGCGAAAATGTGGAAATTACGAATGTGGAGCGCATGATTGCGTTCCATGTGGGCGAAAATGACTACGAATTGACCCTGATTCAAAAGCGAAAGCCCAAAAACTGATGAAAAAGGGTGAAAAACCGCTGAAAAATGCGGTTTTTCACCCAAAAACAAGTCAAAAAGTACAAAAAATAATGGTTGAGAGAACGATGGTAAACCTCAATCAATAGAGAGGATTTTGTGCCAATGGAAGAAATTACTATTAAGCTACGCCGATTTAAGGACGGCAGACCGCCCGTTTCAATGGAGTTTATGCCCGATTGTGGCGAGAATTTGAAAGACGTTCAAGCGGTTTACTTTTTCAAGTTTTACAACAACAATAAACTTGAATTTAACAAGGTAGGCACTTCCGCAAAAGACGTTGTAGGGCGCTTGCGTGATGAAATCGGCGAGTATGCGAAAAAGTATTCTATCACTCGCGTTGAGATTCATCGAATCCGTTCTTGTGGGGACTATCCCGCCGAGGGCGCGGAAAGCGCGTTGCGTGCGGAATTGATTAGACGCTACCCCAAGGCGTTTAGAAAGAACGACCGCTTTTTCAATGTGGACATTAACCCCACGGTTTTCGATGAAATTGTAAACGCATTTCTTGCATAAATATTCAATCAGCAGGTTGACTAAAACCTGCTGATTTTTTTGTGCATTTTGCCTATTGACACCGATCGGAAAATGTGGTATAATGGCCGGGCTGCCTACGGCTGTGGCAGCCCGATTTCCCGATCGGTATACCCATATGCAAAATTTTTCGTACTTCTAGCACCTCTCCATATGGCCCAAAAAAATCCCGAAAATTGACTTTTTATAAAAAATATGTTATAATGATAAAAAAAGACTTTTTTAAGCCCGCGTAGGATCATATGCCTTTATGATTAATTAAAAATTGCTTCACCCTTACATTGTTTCACACGTATGTTTTCATCCAAAAAAATCTTGACATTTTTAAAAAAAAAGTATATAATATATATAGAAAATAAGAAAAGAGGTATTCATATGGATATGAATGATATTATTGCTCGTCTAAAAAATGGTGAGGACGCTCAGGCTATTGCGGACGAAATGGCTAAATCTCTGAACGATGCGGTTAAGCAGGTGGAGAAGGAAACCAAGCAGGCCGATCGGAAGACCGCGCTCGCGCAAGAAATCGCCGATCGGATTAACGAGTATGCCGCTCTTAATGGCTACAAGGATTCCGCGTTGACCGCGTCTGATGTGGAGAATATCTTTGCTGAGGTTTACGGTCTTATGACCGGGGTTAACGATCTTCTCGACGTGCTTTTTCCCAAGAGTGAGAAGGTAAAGGTTAAGAAGGTCAAGAGAACTGATGATGATGTAATTGCCGAATTTTTGAATACTTTCATCAATAAGTGAACAATGTGTCGGGTGAGATATTTTTCATCCTAAGAATCGACAATTTCACCAAGAATTGCCTAATATGAAAAAAGAGAGACTGAAAAAAGTCTCTCTTTTTTTTAGGTTCGGAGATCGGAAGCGAGAAAATGTGGTTGGCGGTTTAGTTAAACCGATCGGCACCACACTCTCGCAATTTTAGCAATTTTAGCAATTTTAGCAATTTTAGCAATTTTAGCAATTTTAGCAATTTTCAACA